>SAMEA104404103__coassemble_1268_pt1 | contig 15856 bp, 13 predicted proteins | sample SAMEA104404103__metabat2_high_PE_047 | metagenome-assembled genome bin SAMEA104404103 (sample SAMEA104404103) | Balaenoptera acutorostrata | reverse complement strand
AGATATAGCGCTCCAGCACCAGCATGGTGCGGCCCTTTTTGGACTGGCCGGGGACCTCCGTGACCACGCATTTGCCCAGACCCCGGCAGGTGAGCACGTCGCCCTCCTCGATCTGCCGGTCGCCCTTGGTGCACTCCCGGTGGTTTACCGCCACCTTGCCGGCGGAGATATAGGCCGAGGCCTTGGAGCGGGACAGAGAAAAGCCGGAGGCCAGCACCGCGTCCAGACGGGGCGTGGCCACTGTGTCCCGGATGGTCTTGACCTGGGCGGGCCTGGGGGCCAGCTCGTTGATGGGGATCTCCTTCAGGCTGACCTTCCACCGCCCGGCGGAGTCCCACTGGGACAGGACAATGTCCAGCACATCCCGCAGCACCACCACCTGACAGCCGCCGGCTTCCGGGAAGATAATATCGCCCAGCTTTTCACGGGTCAGACCCAGTCCCATGAGGGAGCCCAGAATATCCCGGTGGCTCAGGTCGGCGTTTTTGGGAAACTGGGCCTGGATGGCGGCCAGAGGCAGCTCCGGATCGGCCAGGAAGTCCTCCTCCTCCTGCCAGTCGGGGAGGAAGGCGCACAGACGGCGCTCGGCGTCCTCATAGCCTCCGTAGAAGAGGCAGCGGGGGTGGCCCCAGGCGTTGAGCAGGTCGGTGAGGACGGCCTGTTCTCCGGGGGAGAGCAGGGCGGTATGGGAGGGGACACCCCGATTCTGGGACAGTTCCAGTTTGTCCAGAGCGCGGGCCAATAATACCCGCTCCTCGCCGCTGTGGGCGCAGCGGTCCAGCAGTTCCTTCTTTGTCACAACGGTTCCTCCCAAAATTCCTTAATAGGAACAGTATAGCAGGAAACCGGGCCTTGTCAATGTGACAGAGCCCGGTTTTGTTCGGAAAAGACTTCTTCCTTCAAAAATGAGGGGAGTTTTTGAAGAAAAGGGAGGAAATCAGAAGAGATACTCCTCGATATACTTCACGGCGGTGGCGCCGTCGCCCACAGCGGTGACGATCTGGCGCAGGGGCTTCTTTCTCACATCGCCCACGGCGTACACGCCTTCGATGTTGGTGCGGGTGGACTCGTCGGCGTCGATGTAGCCCTGGGGATCCAGAGCGATCTGATCCTTGAACAGCTCGGTGGTGGGCACCCGGCCCACGGCCACGAACAGACCGTCGGCGGCCAGCTCCTTCTGTTCCCCGGTGACCTTGTCCAGATACCGGACGCCGGTGAACATGGGGTCGCCCAGCAGTTCTTCGATCTGTGCGTTCCAGACGAATTCAATGTTCTCGGCGGAATTCAGCGGCTCCATATAGCTGTGGGAGGCGCGCAGGGAATCTCTCCGGTGGACCAGATAGACCTTTTTGCACAGCTTGGCCAGAGCCAGAGCGTCCGCTGCTGCGGAGTTGCCGCCGCCTGCCACGATGACGGTCTTGCCCTGGTAGAAGCGGCCGTCGCAGGTGGCGCAGTAGCTGACGCCTCTGCCGCGGAGCTCCCGCTCCCGGGGCAGGCCCAGCTCTCTGGGGGCGGCGCCGGTGGCCAGGATCACGGTGTCGGCGGTATAGTCGCCCATATCGGTGAAGATCTTCTTGGGCTTTCCTTCCAGCTCCAGCTTCTGCACGTCGCCGTACTGGGAGACCGCGCCGAAGCGCTCAGCGCCGGCCTTCATCTTCTCGGCCAGCTCCCAGCCGTCGATGCCCAGGTCGAAGCCGGGGTAGTTCTCAACGGTGGTGGTGGTGGACATCTGGCCTCCGGTGGCCATTTTCTCCAGCAGCAGGACGCTGAGCCCTGCCCGGGCTGCGTAAAGGGCTGCGGTGTAGCCGCCGGGGCCGCCGCCCACGATGATGACGTTGTAATGAAGCTGTTCCATAACCGATACCTCCGTAGGATTTTTCTTTGATACTGTTATATTATACCACAGATCCCCCGACTTCTGTGACAAAATCACAGTTTTCTCCAACGGTCGAAATCTTGACAAACGCCCCGGTTTTGCATAAAATAATTGGTACGCAAGACAATCGAACACAGGGGCGCTGGGAGTGAGGTTCCCGGCTGAGATGAACGCGGCGATACCGCTGTTCTGTCCCTCGAACCTGATCCGGGTAATGCCGGCGTAGGAAGTGGATCAATACCGCCCATGGCCGCAGCATGGGAGCGTATTGTTGTCTCATCTACCGCACTGCACCCGTTCGGATGTGTTGCGGTACTTTACTTTCAGGAGGAAAAAGAGACAATGAATACCAAATCTCATCTGCGTGTCCGTATGCTGTGCGAGGCTGCCATCATGGTGGCTCTGGCAGAGATCCTGGGCATGATCAAGATCGGCCATCTGCCCAACGGCGGCTCCGTCAGCCTGATGATGCTGCCCATCATCGTGTTTGCACTGCGCTGGGGCCTGGGCGCCGGTCTGCTGTCCGGCCTGGTGCTGGGCATTGTGGACTTTATGCTGGGCGGCGGCATCGCCATCGGCTGGCAGTCCATCCTGGGCGACTATGTGATCGCCTGCACCCTGATCGGCCTGGCCGGTCTGGGCCACAAGAAGGGTTTCGCAGGCGTAGTCTGGGGCTCCATCCTGGGCTGCCTGGGCCGCTTCCTGTCCGTGTGGGTCACCGGCGCCACCCTGTGGGGCGTGTACATGCCCGACGAGTTCCTGGGCCTGGAGATGACCAACGAGTGGTTCTATTCGTTCCTGTATAACGGCATCACCGTGGGCGCATCCTGCGTGGTCACCCTGGTGATCTGCATCATTCTGGCCAAGCTGGGCTCCACCAAGAAGCTGATGCTGGGCGAGGATATTCAGTAATTCAACAGTAACTGGAGGGGTTCTGTGGGTAAGTTTGACGGTCTGCTGCTGGCCAGCGACTTTGATGATACGTTGTACGATTCCACGCACCATGTGCCGGAGCGCAACAGGAAGGCCATCGAGTACTTCATTGCCGAGGGCGGCCGCTTTACAGTGGCCACCGGCCGGGCCCACCGAACCTTTGCCCCCTATCAGGATCTGGCCCCCATCAACGCACCGGTGGTGCTGTCCAACGGAGCGGCCATTTACGATTTCCAGACGGATCAGTCCATTGTCCGCACCCAGCTGCCCGACACGGCTCAGAAGGAGCTGGGGGAGCTGATGCGCACCTTCCCGGAGCTGGCCATCGAGACCTACTACGGCGAGGACATCTACGTCTGGAACCCCAACCAGATCACGGAGCATCATATGAAGAAGGTGGGCTGCGGCTATACCCTCCGACCAATTTCCCAGATGCCCACGCCCTGGGTGAAGGCCCTGATCCACCAGCAGCATGACGTGCTGCTGCGGGCCAGAAGCTGGCTGATGAGCCGGTATGGAGATAAATATGAGGCTATCTTCTCCAACCCCTACTACCTGGAGATCACTGGTAAGGGCTGCACCAAGGGCAGCATGGTCTCCCGGCTGGCAGAGCTTCTGCACATTACCCCCGACCACGTGTACTGCGTGGGCGATAACCAGAACGACATCCCCATGCTGGAGCGTTCCGCCATCCCCTTTGCACCGGCCAACTGTGCGCCGGAGGTGAAGGAGTGGGGCGCGAGAGTGCTGTGTCACTGTGACGACGGCGTCATCGGCGACATTGTGGAAATTCTGGACAAGCTGTATTGAATGTAAAAAATCCCCTTCCCGTATATCGGGAAGGGGATTTTTGTTTGTGAAGGAGCTTACTCCAAATTCAGCCGATGCTTCATAAACCAGGCGGCGGCCACGTAGCAGACGGCGCCCCGCACCAGAACAACGGCGTAATTGTACAGCACAGAGGTCCAGACAGTGGAAACAAGGGTCTGCTGGCTGACCATATCCTGCATCAGGGCGCTGCCGTCCACCATGGCGGCGAAGGGAGAACCAGCCCCCAGCAGATTGCCGACAAACTGCATGGCAATGAGGATCAGCACGGTAAAGACGATCTTGTGGTTGGTGAAGCTGCAGCCCACGGCCACGGCGGCGTAGAACTGGAGGAAGCCTGCCATAACGGTCAGTACAGACAACACCAGCAGGGCTATGAACAGGCTCAGGGTGTCCAGGTTCAGGTTGCTCAGGATCGTGTCGATCTGGCTGCCGAAGAAGTCCAGATAGACCCCCAGAGGGACCTGGCCCATGAGCAGCAGGGCCGCGGAGCCCAGAATGGACAGGCCCACCAGGGCCAGCCAGACAGTGGCGGTGATCAGCTTGCTCCAGATCTGCTGGTGAACGCTGACGGGGAGGGTGAGCATGAGATAGCCCTCCCGGCCCATCAGGTTGGTGCAGAACCGGACGATGAAATAGACGTAGGCCACAAAGGTGAGGCCGATGACGATGAATACATAGGCGGTCAGCAGCAGGCCTCCGGCCAGAGCCAGAACGCTGTTTTCTGCGCCGAGCATGCCGCCCAGGGACAGGCGGGCCGCCAGGGAGGAGGCCAGCAGGATCAGGATGCCGGGTACCATGAACCGGGCGGTGGCACGGAATTCGTGCTTGAGCAGCTTGGTCAGCATTTGAACACCTCCCTGAAGATCTGGTCCACACTCATGCCCCGGTCCTCCCGCAGATGGTCGGCGGTGTCCTGGAGCAGCAGGTGGCCGTGCTCCAGCATGATGACGTCGTCCAGCACCTTTTCCACATCTGCGATCAGATGGGTGGAAATCAGGACGGAGGCCTGGGGATTGTAGTTGGTGAGAATGGTGGAAATGATGTAGTCACGGGTGGCGGGGTCCACGCCGCCGATGGGCTCGTCCAGCAGGTACAGCTGGGCGTTGCGGCTCATGACCATGATAAGCTGGACCTTCTCCCTGGTGCCCTTGCTCATCTGCTTGATGCGCTGCTTCATGCCGATGTTCAGCCGCTGGAGCATCTCCACGGCCCGCTGCCGGATGAAATCGGGGTAGAAGTCTCCGTAGAAGCTCAGAAGCTCCTTCACGGTCATCCACTCAGGGATGGCGGACTGCTCGGGCAGGTAGCTGACCAGGGCGTGGCTCTCCTTGCCGGGCACGTGGCCGCAGACGGTGATCTCGCCCTCGTCGGGGGTCAGCAGACCGTTGACCAGCTTGATGAGGGTGGTCTTGCCGCTGCCGTTGGGGCCCAGCAGGCCCACGATCCGGCCCGGCTGGATGGAAATATCCACCTGATTCAGGGCGTGTACGCTGCCGTAGGTCTTGGTCAGATTCTTACATTCCAGAACTGCCATTTGTGTCTCCTCTCCTGTTTCGGTCCCGCTCCAGCAGAGCGGAAACCTCCTCCGGGCCGTAGCCCAGGGCCTGCATGGCATTTAAAAAGCTGCGGATGTGCCGGCCGGCCAGCTCCTGCCGGGTGCTGTCGATGACGGCTCTGTCCTCGGTGACGAAGCGGCCCACAGTGCGCAGGCTGCCCACCAGCCCCTCCCGCTCCAGCTCGGACAGGGAGCGCTGCATGGTGTTGGGGTTGACCCCGGCCTCAGCGGCCAGCTCCCGCACGGAGGGCAGCCGTTCACCGGGAGAAAATGCTCCGGTGACAATGCCTGCCTTCAGCTGATCCATGAGCTGGGCGTAAATGGGCGTGTCCCCGTTGAAGCTCCATTTCATCAGATCGCCTCCTGTTGTGTTATTGTACTATGTACTTAATACAATAACACAAGAGGCGAAAATGTCAAGACTTTTTTTAATTGATTTTCCGAAGAAGCTTTTTGACGGAACTTCCTAAAACCGCGGCCGCCATGTATGGCGGCCGTCCCCGTCCCGCCAGCAGGCGAAAACCAAACCACAACCCAGCAAAGCGGTTGTGGTTTGGAGAGGAGAAACGATGGAATGGATGAGCGATCCCGTTTACGGGGTTGCGAAGGATATGGAATCCGTTTCGACGACATCCCCTCTCCGTCTTGCTTCGCAATCCACCTCCCCCGTGGGGGGAGGCTAAGACGTGGGATCGCGTCTGCGGACGCGAAGATTCCTCGCTGCGCTCGGAATGACAGAAAAACGGAAAGCCCCCGTTCTATTGTCATCCTGAGCGAAACGAAGTGGAGTCGAAGGATCTTTTCGCTGGCATTTCCGGAAACTGCGGCCGCCATATATGGCGGCCCTACAGCTTCTGCTGACAGCTTGCCTAAAACAATGTAGGGCAGCCATGTATGGCGGCCGTCCCCGTCCCGCCAGCAGGCGAAACTTATCCACGGAAAGATTCCTCGCTGCGCTCGGAATGACAGAAGGACGGAACGCCTCCGGATCTGTCATTCAGAGGAGCGTAGCGACGAAGAATCTTTTCAGCCCTCGTTCATCTCCGAAAAACAGCAGCGCCCTCCGTTTATACGAAGGGCGCTGAAAAAGACTTATTTTCTTCCCATAAACTCCAGGAAGTTGTTGCCCATCACATTGTACCACTCTTCCTCGGTCAGTCCGGCGTTGTCCCGGATGTCGTCCACGAACATGTTCATGTCCATTTCACGGCTGACCCTGGGGTAGAGGGTCAGGGGGAAGTCGCTGCCGAAGAACAGGCGCTTCTGGCCGATCATGTGGATGACGGCCCGGATGCTGTCGATGCGGTACAGCAGGGGATTGGCGGCCATGTCGTAGCGGACGTTGTCGAAGATGCCCTGCAGCTTGGGGTTCATCTCGTAGAAGGGCAGGCCGCCGCCCATGTGGGCCAGGATCAGCTTCAGCTTGGGGTACTTCATCACCAGCTCCGGGATGGGGGCCAGGCTGGTCATATCCTTGCCGGGGTACTGGTGACCCACGGGCTCGCCGCAGTGGATGTTGATGGGCAGGTCATGCTCCATGGCGCACTGGCAGACCTCGATAAAGTCGGGGTCGTTGAAGTCATAGCCGTTGCCGCCGGGGCCCAGCTCGCCGATGCCGTGGAAGCCCAGCTTGGCGCAGCGCTCGATCTCCCGGATGGAGTCCTGCTTGAACTTGGGGTTGATGGAGCAGAAGCCCATCAGCCGGTCGGGGTGGCGGTGGAACATCTCGGCCATGTAGTCGTTGTGCATGGTCTGCAGACCGGGATCGTTCCAGTACCAGCCCAGCATGGCCAGGCCGTAGACCCCTGCCCGGTCGGCAGTTTCCAGTGCCTCCTCGGCGGTGCACCAGGTCTCCTCCACGCCCTTGCCCTCAGGGGGCTTCTGGGTGAGGATGCGGAACCAGTCGTCCCGGGCGGCGTATTTCTCCCAGTTGTGATAGACCTCGGGAGGGAACAGATGGACGTGAGCGTCCCAGATTTTGAACTCATTCATGGCCGAATCTCCTTATCAGACGGAAGGGCGCGTATTCAGTTGCCGGCGATAATGTGGTGGCTCAGCAGGGGCTCCACCAGCACCATACGCACCAGGTTGATGGTGACCAGCTGCACAGCGCCGGTGATCAGCTCCTTGACCACGCGGGCGGGCAGCAGGAGCAGATAGCCCTTGTCCAGGATCTGAGTCAGCCACAGGGTATTCAGGCCCAGGCACAGGGGGAACACGGTGATCAGTACAGCAATGACGGAACGGATCAAGAACTGGGTGCTGCTCCACTTGGGTGCGCCGGCCTTCCGGTGCAGCAGCAGGCCGTAGACAGCGCCGGCCAGCAGGTTGGTCAGGGTGAAGCCGGGGTGGAAGGCGCCCATGGGGTTGACCACATAGCCCAGCAGGTCGGCGATCCCGCCCACGGCAGCGCCGTAGAGGGGCCCGAACAGGATGCCGGAAATGGCCAGGGGCACAAAGGCAAAGCCGATGCGGACGGTGCTGGTCTGGATGGACAGGAAGCGGCCCAGCACCACATGCAGGGCGATGAGCAGGGCGCAGGTGACCAGAGTATGGATACTCTGGGACTTGGCAGCGCGGTTGGTCTGGTTCATAGTAAATTCTCCTTTGACATAGTACGTCATCCGTGTGCCGTAAGGAGGATCCACTCACAGCAGCGGAAGCGAAACGCCACCGCGAGGGCCTCCTCAGGTCTCTTCGTTCAGCAGCAACTTCCCATCTGCTGACACTTTACGCGGCGTTCCTATTCTGTTAGGTACGGTGCTATGGCTACCCGCAAAAGAAATCCCCCTGTGCAGTCTGATTCATCAGACAGCAAGGGGGAGTGGCAGGCACAGTTGGCAGCAAACCGTTCGGCACACAACTGGCCGAAGGGTTCCGGAGAACATGCTGCACCGGACGAAATACTCGTCCGCATACAACAGCGGGCGCGGTCTCTTTATCGCGGATCGATCCTTCGGCTGCCAAACGACTCCCCATTATGGCAGTACTTCACGCAAAGAGGCCTACTCTGTCGAGAGAATCATATATGATGGATGGAAAAATGTCAACACTGGATTATTTTACCAATTCTAAAAATTCGTTGCCTGTCCACAAAACTGTGTTATAATGTGGATAATGCGGCAAATCCCACGAAAAAAGCAGAAAAGCCGGGAAAGGAGGGGGTGAAATATGTCCGAAATGGAAGAAGGGACGAAAAAGGCGGTCCGGCGGTATCTGGGCTGCCCCAGGCCGGACAGGCCCATGACGCCGGAGCTGGAGACAATGCTGGAAGCCTGCTTTTTCCAGGCCCGGGAGCAGTCCCGGCCCCGGTCGGCGGTCAGTCCCCTCCTGCCTCTGGAACGGCGGGAGGGCGGGCTGTTTGCCGGCCCTCTGCCCCTGGATGGGTCGGACATCGCCGCCCACCTGGAGGGCTGCACCCACGCCGTTCTGCTGGGAGCCACCCTGGGCGCTCCTCTGGACGCCCTGCTGCGGCAGACGGAGGTGCTGGACATGGCCGGGGCCGTGATGCTGGATGCCGCCGCCAACGTGCTGGTGGAGGGGGAGGCCGACCGGACAGAGGAGGAGCTGCGGCAGCGTCTGCGGGCCTCCGGACGATACCTGACAGGCCGGTTCAGCCCCGGCTACGGAAACTTCCCTCTGACAGTCCAGCGGGAGCTGATCCGTCTGCTGGACGGCCCCGGCAGGATCGGTCTGACCGTCAGCCAAAGCTTTATTATGAACCCCCGCAAGTCCATCACTGCGGTGCTGGGGGTGGCGGAGCTGCCCGTGACGGGAAAACGGGCGGGCTGCGGCACCTGTCACATGCGGAATAAATGTATCTATCGGAAGAGAGGAACGACCTGTGATGAGTAAGGCACAGTTTAAGATCATGGATGGCGCCATGGGCACCATGCTCCAGCGCAGCGGACTGCCCCTGGGCCAGCGGCCGGAGCTGCTGAACCTGACCAACCCGGAGCAGATCACGGAGATCCACCGGGCCTATATCCGGGCCGGGGCGGAGGTGGTCTACGCCAACACCTTCGGAGCGGGAGAGCTGAAGCTGGAGGGCTCCGGCCACACCGTGGAGGAGGTGGTCTCCGCCGGTATTGCCAACGCCAGAGCCGCTGCCGCCGGAACCGGCGTGAAGGTGGCCCTGGACATGGGTCCTCTGGGGGAGCTGCTGGAGCCTGCGGGTTCCCTGAGCTTCGAGCGGGCCTATGATTGCTTTGCACGGATGGCCAGGGCGGGCCGGGCCGCCGGAGCCGACCTGGCAGTGCTGGAGACCATGACCGACCTCTACGAGGTCAGGGCCGGTGTGCTGGCCGTGAAGGAGAATACCGACCTGCCTTTGCTGGTGAGCATGACCTTCGAGGACAACGGCCGTACCTTCACCGGCTGCTCCATCCGGGCCATGGCGGCTGTGCTGGAGGGACTGGGCGTGGACGCCGTGGGCATCAACTGCAGCCTGGGCCCCGACGAGATCTACCCCCTGGCAAAGGAGCTGTGTGAAGCCACAAGCCTGCCTGTGTTCGTCAAGCCCAACGCAGGTCTGCCTGACCCGGCCACGGGGGAGTATCACATCACCCCCGAGGCCTTTGCGGACAGTCTGGCCCGCTACGCCGACCTGGGCGTGTGCATGGCAGGCGGCTGCTGCGGCACCGACCCGGACTACATCCGGGCGCTGAAGGAAAAGCTGGGCGGGAACCAGGTGCGGGAGCGCAGCGTCACCCGGAAGAGCGTGGTGTGCAGCGCCACCCGTGTGGTGGACGTGGACGATGTTGCCGTCATTGGCGAGCGCATCAACCCCACCGGCAAGCCTCCCCTTCAGGAGGCTCTGACCACCGGCGACCTGAGTTATCTGCTGCGGGAGGCGGTGGACCAGGCCCGGTCCGGGGCCCAGATCCTGGACGTGAACGTGGGCGCTCCCGGCGTGGATGAGGCGGTGGTGCTGCCCCGGGTGGTGAAGGCCATCCAGTCTGTGTGCGACCTGCCCCTGCAGCTGGATTCCTCCAATCCCAGGGCCCTGGAGGCCGCCCTGCGGGTCTATAACGGCAAGCCCATCATCAACTCCGTCAACGGCAGCGCCGACAGCATGAACGCCCTGCTGCCTCTGGCGAAAAAGTACGGCGCAGCCCTGGTTGCCCTGACCCTGGACGACAAGGGCATTCCCAAGACGGCGGAGGGCCGTCTGGCGGTGGCAAAGCGCATTCTGGAGGGAGCGAAGGCCCTGGGCATCCCCAGGGAGGACGTGTTCCCCGACTGCCTGACGCTCACCGCCTCTGCCCAGCAGGAGGGGGCTATGGAGACCCTGCGGGCCATGGAGCTGGTAAGAACGGAGCTGGGCCTCCATACGGTGCTGGGTGTGTCCAACATCAGCTTCGGCCTGCCCAACCGGGATCTTCTGAACCACAGCTTTCTGCTGCTGGCCCTGCACCACGGACTGACCCTGCCCATCATCAACCCGGACGGCTTCGGCATGATGGATGCGGTGCGGGCCTTCCGGGTGCTGAATAACCGGGACAGGCAGTCTATGGACTATATCGCCGCCTACAAGGACATGCCGGAGGGGCAGCCCGTGATGATGGCGGCCCCGGTCAAAGGGCAGGAGGAGGCCGCTGAGGCCCTCCATCCCCTGATGGCGGCGGTGCGGGACGGTCTGGCCCGGGAGGCCGCCGCCCTGACCCGGGAGGCACTGGCGGATATGCCGCCCATGGCCGTGGTGGATCAGCTGCTGATCCCGGCGCTGGATCTGGTAGGCAGCGGCTATGAAAAAGGCACCCTGTTCCTGCCTCAGCTGCTCCAGGCGGCCAACGCCGCCCAGGAGGCCTTTGAGGCGGTGAAGGCGGCCATCCCCAGAGGGGAGAGCGCGGAGAAGGGCCCCATCGTTCTGGCCACCGTCCACGGGGACGTCCACGACATCGGCAAGAATATCGTAAAGGTGATCCTGGAAAACTACGGCTACCGGGTCATCGACCTGGGCCGGGACGTGCCGGCAGAGCAGGTGGTGGAGACGGTGCAGAGGACCAGGGCGCCTCTGGTGGGTCTGTCCGCCCTGATGACCACCACCCTGACCAGCATGGAGGAGACCATCCGGGCTCTCCGCGAGGCGGGCTGTCCCTGCCGGATCATGGTGGGCGGGGCTGTGCTGACCCCGGAATACGCATTGAAGATCGGCGCCGACTACTACGCCGGGGACGCCAAGCAGTCCGCCGACGTGGCCAGACGGGTCATCGGATAAACAGAAAAGGCATCGAAAATCAACGATTTTCGATGCCTTTTGCGCTGCCTGGGCGGAAGGTGGGATCCAGTACGGACATCCATCCGTCCTCCACCACGATGCAGGCGCAGAAGCCCGGGGCCACCCGATAGGCCACCAGGTTCAGCCACTTGCCGATCTCCGGGCTGTACTCCCGGACCGACCGATAGCCGCCGTTTTTGACAATGTCTCCGTACTTGACCAGCCACTTCCGGTCGGCATTCCGGAACACCTCATAGTAGGAGTGATCCAGCATCTGCCGGATGGACTTACCCTCCAGCTGGGCCATCATCTTGTTGCAGTAGCGGAAGATGAAGGTGGTCTCCTTGCCGTGCAGGTCAAAGACCATCTGGGTCACGCAGAAGGGAAAGGGGAAATCGTCGTAGGCGGCATATTTTGCCTGGATCTCCTGGAGCAGAGCGGACTCGTCCGCCTGGGCCTCCGCCATTCTCCGGCGGAACTCCGTGTGGGAGCGGGTGCCGTGGTGCCGGCCCTCCAGAACGGCTCCGTCCGTCATCAGGTACTTGCCGCTGTGGACGCTGAGCACCTGGCCCACGGCCAGCAGCACGTCCTTGTTCACCCGGAGGAACTGCTCCGGATCCAGATACTTTTCAAAATGCCCCAGAGGAATCTGGGTCTCCGGTACGCGCCCGTCCAGCAGGTGGAGGCAGGTGGAGCCCTCCCGACGGAGGATGTAGCAGATCATGTCCTCTGTCAGAGCTTGCTTTTCCATGAATCTTCGGACGGAATCCAGTGTGTATGCCATAGTGAGGCCCCCTTTCCCGGTAGAGCTATCATAACTCAGGGCAGATGTAAAATCAAATGAAGAATCAGAAGGAGCGTATCGGAGATGCGATACGCTCCTGGCTTCAGATCTGCTCAAATTTGCCCAGGCGGTTGTTTTTCCTCCGGAGGATGGGCGCAATGAAGGCCATTTTCAGAGGGGCGAACCGCTTCATGCCGTCGGTGAAGTTATACTCCCCGGTGAACTTGTACTGGGGGCACAGACGGAGGAAGTCGGCGGTCTCCTTCACGCCCCACAGGAAGGTCACGTTGGTATTTTGGGTGGTGTCGTGGAGCTGCTGGTGGTCCACCATCCACTGGGTCATTAGCTCCAGCAGCAGGGTGCTGTTGGTGAACCGGCGGCCGACGGTGGAGAACAGCTCCTTTGCCTGGTCGGCGGTGACGTACATGAGGAAGCCCTCGGCGATGACCAGGGCGTGGTCCCTGTTGGGGATCCGGTCGATCCAGCTGTAATCAAAGACGGAGCAGGCCAGGTCGGTGACCCGGTCGTTGGGCTCGATCAGCTCCTTGCGCAGCTCGATCACGTCGGGGAAGTCGATGTTGAACCAGCGGATCCGTCCGTTGTCCAGCCGGTGGAACCGGTCGTCCAGACCGCAGGCCATGTTGATGACACAGCAGTCGGGGTGGGCCTGGATATGGGCCTGGGCCTGCTGGTCAAAGAGGATGGTGCGGGCGGCGCAGCCCCACATATTCATTTTGTTGTGGCCGTGCTTTTCAAAATCATAGTCCAGTGAATCGATGACCCGGACGGCGGTTTCGTCATAAAATGCGTGGTTGGGCTTGCGGCTCTCCAAAGCCCGGGCATAGAGGGGGACAAACAGCGTCTCGTTGACGCCTTTCAGGGTGACCTTTTCCTTTTCCATACACAAAACCTCACTTTACGTTAGGTATCACTAACTGAAATATAGCACAATTTGAAGGCCCTATCAATCGGAAACGGACAAAAGAAACCCCCGGCAGCTACAGACTGCCGGGGGTATTTGCGAAAAACGGAAGACCTTACTCGGTCACAGAGTCCTGCTCCTTTTCCTTCAGAGCGTTCTTGTTGCGGAGAACCTTGACCAGGACGGGGCTGAGCAGGATCAGGGCAATCAGGTTGGGGATGGCAACCAGACCGTTGGCGGTGTCGGCCAGGTCCCAGACGAAGGACAGGCCGCCCATGGAGCCCACGATGATGAAGGCCAACCAGATGATGCGGATGACCTTCACGCTCTTCTTGCCGAACATGAACTCTGCGCAGACCTCGCAGAAGTAGCTGGAGGTGATCAGGCAGGTGTAGCCGAACAGAACGGTGGAGATCATGATGAAGTGGCTGCCGATGTTGCCGGGCAGCATGGTGCCGAAGGCCTTCATGGCCAGGGCGGTGCCGTCGGCGCCGCTGGTCCACTCGCCGGACAGGATGATGACCAGGCCGGTGATGGTGCAGATGATGATGGTGTCCAGGAAGACCTCCAGGATGCCCCAGTAGCCCTGCTGGGCGGGATGCTCCACCTTAGCGGTGCAGTTCAGCGTGGGGGAGGAGCCCATACCGGCCTCGTTGGAGTTCAGGCCGCGGGCCAGTCCCACACGGACGATCTGCATGATGGTGGCGCCGGCAAAGCCGCCGGCTGCACCTGCGGGGGTGAAAGCGCCGGTGAAGATCTGGCCGAAGATGCCGGGGATGGCCTGCCAGTTAAACAGGATGATGCCCACGCCCACAGCCACGTACAGGATGCTCATGATGGGGGTCAGCCACTCGCACACGTCGCCGATGCGGTGGATGCCGCCCAGGATGACAGCGCCGGTCATGACCATGATGACCACGCCGCTGAGCAGGGGGTTCACGTTCCACTGCTCCTGGATGCCCAGGCAGATGGAGTTGGTGTCAACGATTGCGCCGCAGACCATGTAGGAGAAGATGGCCAGCACGCAGAAGATGTAGGCCAGCCACTTGTTCTTCAGACCCTTGTAGATGTAGAACATAGCGCCGCCCACATACTCGCCGTCTTCGTCCTTCTCGCGGAAGTAGATGCCCAGAACGATCTCGGCGAACTTGGTGGCCATGCCGAAGAAGGCGGACAGCCACATCCAGAACAGAGCGCCGGGGCCGCCGGTGGCGATTGCAGTAGCCACGCCGGTGATGTTGCCGGTACCGACAACACAGGCGATGGAGGCCAGACCGGCCTTGTAGCTGGAGATGGTGCCGGTGCCCTTGTTCTCACGGTTCTTACCGAAGGTGCGGCCAAAGGTGGCACGGTTGATTTCCCGGATTTTGGTGACCTGGGGGAATGCCAGTCGGATAGACAGGAAGATGCCGGTACCCAACAGCAGAGCGATCATGGGAGCGCCCCAGACGATCTCGTTCAGAGTGTCGTTGGCGCTGGTGAGCGCATTGAGGATTGCGTCAAACATTGTTTCCCTCCGTATAAATATGAATTACAACTTTACTATTGTACCAGATATAAAAAATTTGAATAGTGTAAATCAGACTAATTTTACCGCACAAGGAGCGTGGAAGAATGGGAAATGGCATAAATTAGGAGATGAAAATATACAAAACAGATTTATATTTCCGTTCAGGATCAAAAGAGCGCCTACAATCGGACGATTGTAGGCGCTGAAACCGGGGAAAAAGGAAAGGTTGTGCCTCCGGATTTGTCATTCAGAGGAGGAAATCGACGAAGGATATTTCTTCCGTCCCGCCCGCAGGCGGAACCTCCCACGGTAATCTATCGGGAAACTGCGGCCGCCATATATGGCGGCCCTACGGCTTCTATTGCAGGCCTGCCTGAACTCTTGTAGGGCTGCCATACATGGCAGCCGTCCCCCGTCCCGCCGCAGCGATTCCCGCCCGCAGGCGCCGTACCAAGGCTCCCCCTCCGGGGGAGCTGGCAAAAATCTATGATTTTTGACTGAGAGGGGATATAACGGTTTCCAATACCTGAGTGGTAATTTGATGGCTTTTTTATCCCCTCTCCGTCACCTTCGGTGCCACCTCCCCCGTGGGGGCGGCTAAGACGTGGGATCGCGTCTGCGGACGCGAAGATTCCTCGCTGCGCTCGGAATGACAGGAAACAGGAACATTTCCAAATTTGTCATTCAGAGGAGCGCAGCGACGAAGAATCTTTTCCCGCCCGCAGGCGGAACCTTCTCGTAGGTGCTTCGGGAAACCGCGGCCGCCATATATGGCGGCCCTACGGCTTCTATTGCAGGCTTGCCTAAACTCTTGTAGGGCTGCCATACATGGCAGCCGTCACCCTACCGCCCGCAGGCGGAACCCAAAACAAAAAAGTCATCATCTTTTGATTGCAGGTTTCTATGACCGGGCTTCTGCCCGGCGGCCTTTGGCCGTAAATTTGCAGCTATGCTGCGAATTGCGCAGGGGCGGCTTTGCCGACCCCGAGCACATTAATGACCGAAGGGTGGAGCTGCCTTTGGCAGCGAAACCCAAATAAAAAACCACACTCCAAAGAGTGTGGTTTTTTATTTGGTGGAGACAACTTAAACTCGAATCTGTGACCTGACCCGTTGGAGGCGATCGTCCGCCGAACATGAGGACCGAAAGAAAAAAAGAAAACCTGCAATCTTCCGATTGCAGGTTTCTAAATGGTGGAGACAACAGAACTCGAATCTGTGACCT
>SAMEA104404103__coassemble_1261_pt1 | contig 15930 bp, 12 predicted proteins | sample SAMEA104404103__metabat2_high_PE_047 | metagenome-assembled genome bin SAMEA104404103 (sample SAMEA104404103) | Balaenoptera acutorostrata | reverse complement strand
ATATTTCAATCCACGCACCCCGTGGGGGGTGCGACGGAGGGGGAAGAAATGTTTCGCAGACGATACAGAGATTTCAATCCACGCACCCCGTGGGGGGTGCGACTGTTGCTTAGCAAAGTGCTTCTCTTTGAGCTTCAAATTTCAATCCACGCACCCCGTGGGGGGTGCGACCGCCGCCGAGATCGGGAATACGAGCAGCGTCCCCATTTCAATCCACGCACCCCGTGGGGGGTGCGACGGATGGGCTGGGACAACATCACCAGCAACATCCAATTTCAATCCACGCACCCCGTGGGGGGTGCGACGCCCGTAGAACTTTATACCTAACTTCTCTTTGACATTTCAATCCACGCACCCCGTGGGGGGTGCGACGAATATGACGACGAGGCCAACACCTACACCGTCATTTCAATCCACGCACCCCGTGGGGGGTGCGACGTGGATATTATCCATGGCTATCGGCTCGGGAAGAATTTCAATCCACGCACCCCGTGGGGGGTGCGACGTTGCTTAGCAAAGTGCTTCTCTTTGAGCCGCAGATTTCAATCCACGCACCCCGTGGGGGGTGCGACCAAGAGTCCCACCGCTCCACTTGTCGGATCCCGATTTCAATCCACGCACCCCGTGGGGGGTGCGACTTGATACGCTGGCCGGATCGCCAAGACCGCTTGATTTCAATCCACGCACCCCGTGGGGGGTGCGACAACAGACGACAATGCACATGAGCATAAGTGGCTATTTCAATCCACGCACCCCGTGGGGGGTGCGACTCTCAGGAGCGCCGGTTTTGAGAGTGTAATTCAAAATTTCAATCCACGCACCCCGTGGGGGGTGCGACGGAGGCCGTTATAGTTAGTAGCAGAATAATTATTATTTCAATCCACGCACCCCGTGGGGGGTGCGACGTTATGTCCGGGAGAGCAGGGGCATCAAAGCTGTCATTTCAATCCACGCACCCCGTGGGGGGTGCGACGGAATGTGGGCCTGCCGGTGGCCTGGTCAATGCACAATTTCAATCCACGCACCCCGTGGGGGGTGCGACTGCCAAACATCCAGACTCTTAGAGGAGGAGCTGCGATTTCAATCCACGCACCCCGTGGGGGGTGCGACAGCAAACATCGACAAAACGACGCCTGCGAATTCAGCAAATTTAACAGTTTACGTCCGAAAATATCTGAAAAAGGAGACGTGGGACAGCTTACATGATACATCAGCGGCCCGAAAGGCCCGCGTTTTCAGCGCGAGCCTGGCAGGAAAATAATGGGAGCTTTGTGTTCGCCCGTTACAGCACCAGAGGCGCTTCCGGAAGATACGTTTCCTTGACGCCGAAGTGGCGGATCTTCTTTTCGTAGTGGGCTCCCAGCTCATAAAACCGGAGACTGTCCTTGTCCGGGTCCATGATCGCCAGCAGCTTGGCCTCCAAAAGTCGGTACTGGACAGGGTCCAGCATACACTCAAAGACCGAATTCTGCACACGCTGGCCGTAGTTGACGCACTGCCTGGCAATGCGGCGCAGACGTGCGCGTCCGGCGGCATCCCCGGTGTTTACATCATAGGTGATCAGAACCATCATGTCAGACTACCTCCATATAAACGGCGGATATTCCTCCAGATCCCCCCGCAGATACCGGGCCAGCAGCAGGGCCTGCATGTAAGGCACCAGACCCCAGGGCAGCTTTTCACCCAGGTAGGGGTGAGTCAGCAGCTCCTTTTTATGGGTCTGCCACCGGCTCAGATAGTCCCGGCGGGCATCATCGGTGAGCAGCACGGCTCCGGACTGCTGCCGGATGAAATCGGAGGGTTTCAGGATCCGGTTATTCAGAATGGTCAGTACAAAGCGGTCGGCCAGACAGGGACGCAGCTCCTCCATCAGATCCAGGGCAAGGGAGCTCCGACCGGGGCGGTCCCGGTGGAGAAAGCCCACATAGGAGTCAAGCCCTACGCTCTCCAGGGCTGAGGCACAGTCATAGGACAACAGACTGTAGGTAAAGGAAAGCAGGGCGTTGACCGGGTCCAGGGGAGGACGACGATTCCGTCCGGTGAAGGAAAAATGGTCTTTATCCCCCAGAATCAAATCATTGAACACGGAGAAATAGGCTGTGGAGGCGGCGCCCTCCAGTCCCCGCAGGCTATCCAGGTCGGTCTCCTCCAGCAGACGGGGCATGACCTCCTTCAACTGGTCAGACACAGAGGACAGACGGGCTGCATCCACCCGAAGACCGTGGTCCCGGAGGGTGCGCTGGATGCTCCGACGGGAGTTTGCCACCTTTCCGAAGATCATGGAGCGGGCCACCCGACAGCTTTGGGCCGGGTCGTCGGCTACCCGGTACTGGGTACGGCGCAGCAGGACGTTGCCGTTGTTTTCTCCGGTGACCCGGGCCAGAAAACGTCCTCTGGGCGTACAGAAGGACAGGGCAATCCCGCGTCTGGCGCAGGCTCCCATCAGGGCCGGAGAGGCTCCGGCGTAGGAGAAGGTGACAATGCCGGACAGGATGTGCAGAGGGTACCGGGCCACCACCTGCTGTTCCCGGTTGGCGGCCACGTTTTCCCCGTCCAGAGACAGATAGACGTCCTCGGAGGTAACGAACAGGGTGTTCAGCAGATGTCTCATAGCACGGCCTCCAATTCTTCCCGCAGATAGGCGGCGGAGTGGTCCTTCCGGAGCAGGGCGGGCAGACAAAGCTCTTTCAGCGAGCAGGCGTTGCAGGCTTTTGAAGGCTTGACCTTGGGGGTGTAGCCCCGGAGGTAAAGACGGTGCATTTCCTCCAGCATGGTCTGCACGGTCTGCCGCAGCTCCGGGGTAAAGTCCACCACCGTGCGCCGTCGGGTCTCGCCGTAGTAAAGAGCGCCCTCCGGCACCGGGCAGCACAGCATTTCTTCCAGACACATGGCCTGGCCGCATAATTGCAGCTGGTCGGCCTCCTGGGTCTTGGGGGAGCCATGCTTATACTCCACAGGGTAGGGCAGCCACAGCCCCTCCTCTCCGGGAATGGGGACGCCGGATGGATCCAGATGAAATTCCACCACATCGCACTGACCGGAGACGCCTAGGGTGCGGGAGAGAATGGACAGCCCCCGCACCGTCAGCACGTCCCCGCGCCGCTCCCGAAGGGTCACGTCATGGGCGCGGTGGTGGAGGAGCTGCCCCTCCACCGTGCGCCGGTTTTCGTTCCATTGATGCTCTACATGAATGAGGGCCCACTGCCTCCGGCAGAACGCAAAATGCTGTACGCCGGACAGCTGCAGCAGATCCTCGTCAGAGTAGGTCACCCCAGTCGGGAGACAGTGACGCCTTCGGGAATGGCGGCTTCGTCCACGCTGACCACGTAGTCGGAATAGGCGCGGGCAGGTGCTGCGTCCTGAGGATCGGCACGGGCGATCTTCACGGATTCAAAGAGCTTCCAGGCGGGGGCACAGCCCAGTTCACTGTCGTGCTTGAACACGATCAGTTCCCGAACGGACATTTTACCCCGTGCGGCAGAGTGGTCATGCTCAAACATATTCAGGATGGCCTCCCACAGCAGGGACAGGTCCTCCTCGGAGAAACCGGTGGTCTTGCGGGCAAGATTGGCGGACACATAGCCCTCGCAGCGGTAGAGACCGTAGGGGACGATGTACTTCCGGCCCATCTCGGTGTTCTTTTTCTCGGCGTCAGCCTCGGTGGTGATGGCCACGCGGGTGATGGTGACCTCCTGGGGGAAGATGGGCTCCACACTGCGGGCAAAGCCCAGCTGGACGGGACCGCGGACCTGGCCGCAGTTCAGCTTGGCCTTGGTGAAGGTGGTCATCACAGCGCCGAAGGTACGGATGTCGTAGAAGTTGGCGCACATCCAGTCCCGGACCTTCAGATCCAGGTCGGGGTCCTCCTTCTTCCTGGCTGCCACAGACTTTTCGTCCACGCCCAATGCGGCAAAAGCGGCGGCGTCGCTGCGGTTCAGAGGTACGCTGTCCTTCACGTAAATGCGGTAGCCGGTGTCGTCCTCCTTCACGGTCTCCACATAGTTGCGGATCTTACGCTTCAGGCACACATCGGTGACCAGACCCAGGTTGGTGTCCGGATCCACACGGGGCATATTGCCGGCGTCAGGGTCGCCGTTGGGGTTGCCGTTTTCCACGTCAAAGAGAATGACGAACTCATAGCGATTCTTGATAGGGTCAGACATATCAGTTTTCCTCCTTATTCTTGGACTCGTAACGGTACTGGGTCTGGTGATAGTAGCCCAGCTGGAACACGCCCTGCTGGGGGATGCTCAGATGGCTGGGGTAGCTTTCGTCCAGCTTGCTCATCAGCTCAGTGAGCTGCTTGTCATAATGGACCTCAAGCCCGCCTCCGATTTTTTTCAGATGCTTCTGGGCCAGGTTGACCAGGGTGGGGAACACATGGGAAGGAGAGGCAGATGCAGAATTGAAGTACCGATCCTTGATGGTGGTATTGATACCGGGATTGGCGGCGGACTGGATAGCCTCCAGCACGGAGAACAGGCGGCCCAGGGTATAGGGAACACTGGTGCTTTCGGGATTGAGGGACACGGTCAAAACCTCCTTCGGATTTGGAATATCGGAAATTTTTATATCATGGTCAGGAAAATATTTGTAGTAGGCCTTGATAATGGCGGCCCGTCCGCGGGTGATTTCCTGCTCGGCCCGGATGCGGAGCCGCACTCCGTTGAGCAGGGTGGCAGGGTAGGGGGCGTCATTGAGGATGGCCCGGAGGGTATCGCCGGAGAGATTGGGAGCGGGAGACTTGTCCCGGGAATTCTGATTGACGGTCTCGTCCAGCACCTTCCGCAGGGGGAGGGTGGAAAACTTGTCATAGGCGGGACGGACGATCTCCATCCGCTCATGGTGTGCCATCACGTTGCTCAGAAAATGTCCCAGACTGTTATGGAGAAAGAACCGCACCGACAGGCGGGCGGCGTTGGGGGACAGGCCCAGTACGTAGAACTCCATATCCGGGTCCAGCTTTTCCTCTTCAAAGGTCATGCTTTCTCCATTGCACAGGTGCCGGACCAGGCCGAACAGGTCCTCCTCCGAGTAGGCAGAGGGCTGGCCCAGGCAGAAGCTGCCCATCAGGTTCTGAGCCGGAACACTGCCGGATCTGGCCCAGTAGACCACCGTGGCGTCGCCGACCCGGCAGACGTGTTCCCGGTCGGCCAGCAGATGATTCAGGGCGGTGGTATAGGCAAAGGCGGCGTATTGGCTGACGGGGGCGTTCAGGTTCTGTTCCTTGCCGTAGGAGCAGAAGGCGGGGGCGTTGAAGGAAACCAGAGCCGCACCGCTGGATTGAGCGCCCGCCACATTTTTGATGGACGGATGGATGTTTTCCACCGGCCCCTTTTCGCCGGTGACCAGGCAGACCATTTCCGGCCCGTCAGAAGCGGAAGCATAGTGCCGATCCCAGGCCTGGCGGATCAGAACGTCCTCATGGGCGTACCGATCCTCCACACGGAAGACCAGGTTGGAGCCGGCCAGAATATCCTCTAAATGTTCTGCCAGAGCGGGATGCTCCGGGGCGGCGTCCGGATCCCAGGTCCGGAAGAAGGCCAGAATAGCACGGGCTGCGGGAGAATCGGAATCCTCCAGCAGTGCCTGATGCAGCTCTCCGCAGCTGCGGAAGCAGGCCTTGGAGCGGGCAGGTTTTCCCTTGTTGTCGATGCCCAGCATATAGGAGGAGCCATCACAAAGAAAATTGGGTGCGACGCCGGAAGAGCGCTTCACGGGGGTGGGCAGCTGCATCAGCTGCGGAGCAAGCACAGTCTTTTTTCCTCTGGCCTGTTCGGTTTTGACACAGACCGTCCGCAAAAGCTGTCCGCCCTCATCAATACACAGAGCGTAGGAGACCTTGACCTCAGACCAGCCGGGAGGGGCGATCCGTCCCAGCTCCAGCAGCGTTTCATAGTGCTGCACAAGCGCTTGCAGGATCATCCCCGCACCTCCTCGCTGTTCCAGTCGGGAACCTCCAGCACGCCGTCCTGCAGGACAGCCCGGAAAAACCGGGGCTGGATATGTTCCGGATCGGAGTAGTCCATGTCATACAGCATCCACCCCAGGTCGCGGGTCCCCTTCAACTCCTCAGGACAGGGCGGGAGCGTTTCACACTCCCGGAACTGGGCGGGGAATTCCCGGCAGCCGAAGCAGGGCTGGTGGTAGAACTGCCCCTTCTGCATTCTGCGCCGGATGATAGCCTGGAACTTTCCGGGGTTGTCTCCGGGGGCAGCCTTCTCGGTCATCTCAAAATGGGCCTCGATGACATAGTGTACATCCCGGAGCAGCATAGCGGCCCGCTGCTGGATCTCCTGGGGGGTGGCCAGATAGAGGTCGCCGGAGCCCCGTTCCATGACGGTTCGGGCCGTCCTTGCGCTGACCACGGCCTTGACCTCGTTCCGGCGCAGATTGGTGAACCGGATGGGGGAACAGACCCGGATGCGGTCAATTTGAAATCTTAGGCCGGGGTGCCAGTAAATTGCTTCCAGCAGACCGCGGGCTGCGGAGGGGGTCATCACGTCGTAGGATACCCTTTCGACCTTCATCTCGGGGCGGGAGAAGCAGGCGAAGTCCCCCCACACCTCCAGAGAAATGGCCATGTCTGTCACTTCCTTTCTATAAACTGTGGATCTCCGGATTGGAAATCCCTGGTATGCCTTGATCATAGCACTTGCCAATGGATAAGTTGACCCTTTTATTATCTATGAAGATTTTAAACTCAGGATTGCGCAAAGTGAAAGAAACATATAGACTGAGGTATGTCGCAGAAATGCGTGGATTGAAATAAACATAGAGAATAACAGGATACCCTGGGAGAGAGACGAAGCCGGAGACGGTTTCGTCTCTCTTTTTTGGTTCCTAGATACAGAGAAAATCGGGCGGCTCGGCGCTGCGGGCCAGTCCCGTCTGGGGATGGTACAGGCTTTCGTCCAGCAGGATGGCGTCACCGCTGTCCAGCACCTCCAGCGCAGCAGCATTTTCCAGGGATTCAAACTGGTTCTGATAGACGGAGACGCTGTACTTGCTCAGCCTGCGGAACAAATTGCGGGAGGTCAGGCTCAGGCGGAGCTGCTCCACCAGCTCCTTGCCCTCCTCCAGAGGAATGTAAATGGTTCGGGTGCTGTTTTCAATCAGATGGAAGTCCTCCGCAATTTTACAGAAGGGGAATTCTGCCTGATTCATTTTTGCTATGATTTCCTTCTGGTCCTGGGCGGCCTTGCCTTTCAGCTCCAAAAGTTCTTTGAAATAGAGGGAAATGGCCTCCTGAGAGGCGATATCCATCCCGGACGACTCCACGGCCCGCCAGGCCTCAATGGGAATGGAAAAGAGCTGGGGCGGCGGCGTCTCACCCCGGAATACAGTGACCACACTGTCCTCCGGGCTGCGTTTGCCCTCCCGGTTGCACCGTCCGGCGGCCTGTAAAATGGAGTCCAGACCGGCCTCCTCCCGGAACACAGCGGGGAAGTCCACATCCACGCCCGCCTCGATCAGAGAGGTGGACACCACCCGGCAGGGAAGCCCCTCCTTCAAGCGCTGCCGGATCTCCTCCAGGGTTTTCTGCCGGTGGGCGGGGTACATGAGGGTGGACAGGTGGAAGCTGCCCTCCGGCTCCAGCCGGGAAAAGATCTCCTGTGCTGCCTTTCTGCTGTTCACGATGCACAGCACCTGGGACAGGCTGTTCAGCCGCCCGCTCAGTTCGTCCCAGGTCAGCATTCCCTCTACACGGAATGCGGTGCGCCGGAAAACGCCGCCCTCATAGATGCTGCCCGGACACAGTTCCACGGCTTCCTGTTCGGGTAAAAATTCCCGGAAAATGGGGCCGAGTGCAGGCTGTGTGGCGGTGCACAGTACCGCAGAGACCCTATAATGGGCCACCAGTTGAGAAATGGCGTAGACGCAGGGGCGCAGATAAGGTACGGGGGTCATCTGCGCCTCGTCAAAGATGATGACGCTTTCGGCCAGATTGTGCAGCTTCCGGCAGGCCGAGGAGCAGTTGGCGTAGAGTGATTCAAAAAACTGCACAGCGGTGGTGACAATGACAGGCATGTCCCAGTTTTCCGTGGCCTGGGCCAGACGGACGGCGCCCGGCGTGGCCTCTCCGTCTATGTCATACAACACACCGGAGTGATGCTCCAACACAGCCTCCTCCCCCAGATAGTCCCGAAATACCTGAGCATTCTGCTCGATGATAGAGGTATAGGGAATCACATAAATGATCCTCCGGAGACCGTGGGCTCTGGCGTGGGCCAGGGCAAAGGCCAGAGAGGTAATGGTCTTTCCACCACCGGTGGGGACAGTCATGGTGAACAGGCCGGGGGAACGGGAGACCCCCTCTGCCTTACAGCGGTCCAGGATGGCGCAGCGCTGCCGGTTCAGCCGGTTTTGGGGCGGGTACCAGCCGGAGGTTTTTGCGTTCAGCCGCCGCTCCAATTCCTCGATGGTCGGGGCGGAGGAATCCCGGCCATGTCCGGACATGAAGCGCTCGGTACAGAGAAAGTCGGCGTCCACCAGGCAGGAATAAAGCATCCGGGTGAAGAACATGACGTCACCCCGACTGGATAAGAAGGAGGGAGCGGGAACAGACCGGGGCAGGACGACTTCCCGGGACCAGGGGGCATAGGGGGCAAGTGACCCGGACTTAGCCCGGTTCAGCCGCCCGTGCAGCGTGGGTTCATCCGGACCGTCCGTCTGCGTTCCGCCGTCCGGCAGACCGCCGTGGTGTCCCGCCACGGCGAAGGCGGCAAAGGGCTGATTCCGTTTGGCGCACTCAAAAGCGCCTGCGGTGGAGTGATCCACCCGCATGGATGAGCCATTCAGACGACGCTGAAAGGCGTCGGAATATTTTCCGATGTCGTGTGCCAGACCAGCCAGACGACCCTGCTCCCGGGCGCCGAAATGGTCTGCGAATCCGGCTGCCATGTCCGCAGTCTCAGTCAGATGCTGTAAAACAGTCTCCACCCGACCATCCTCAGAGCGGTGAGATAGGAAGCTTGTTTCCACAGGATCACCTCATTCCTTGTTGTTACGTTAATTTTCTCACATCAACTGTCCCATTGTTTGGACTTTACTGACAGAAAATGATAATAGCTGCAAAAAAGTGCAGGGATACTGCTATGATTATAGCACGTGTTTTAACACGGTACAATGATGAACAGGAGGCCGGGGACGGGAGTGTGACTTAGTCACACTAATGAGAATGATTCCTATTGACTTGACTTTGCTAAAGTGATATACTCCGGTCAGAAAGAAAGAAACCCCTCTTTCCGAACGAGAAACAACGCATACGAACCCGGGTATAAGATCCGGGAAAACGGTAAAACTGTAAGTAAATAAATTTAAGATATCATCTTAATATGGAGGTAAAAATTATGTTGATTTCCAAGAAGCTGAACCCTTATCTGTCCGATCTGGCAGTGATGTTCCTGAAGCTCCACGACCTGCACTGGAATGTGAAGGGCCCCCAGTTCGTGCCCGTCCACCAGTACACCGAGTCCCGCTATGACGACATGGCCGCCAAGCTGGACGCCGTGGCCGAGCTGATGATCATGCAGGGCGAGAAGCCCGTTTCCACCATCCGGGAGTACCTGGAGCTAGCCTCCGTCAAGGAGCTGGGCAAGGGCGAGTACCGGGACGGCGAGGTGCTGAAGGAGCTGGTCTCCGACTTTGAGCACCTGAGAGCCGAGGCCCTGGACATTCACGAGAGCCTGTCCGAGAACTTCGCCGTAGTCGCCATGATGGAAGAGCACATCTCCGGCTATGACAAGGAGCTGTGGTTCCTGAAGGCCATGCTGGCATAACAGAATAAAAAAGGACTCCACCCAGGGTGGAGTCCTTTTTTTATGTCAGAAGGGAATAGAGCACAGAGAACCTGACCGTGTATGGGCACCCTCAGGAGAGGAACAGCCCGGTGGAAAGGAAAATCGGTCCGGCTGCGCCGTATGCGATCTGGTATTGATTAAAGGCCAGGATGATCTCACCGTCGGCGGAGACGTAGAAAGGCAGAGCGTCGAGGGTGGGGAAATCGCTGTCCAGGCGATCGACGGAAATTGCCTCCCCGAAGGTGGGGCTCTGCTCCAGCATGGAGCGCAGCTGGACATACACCAGCTCGTGATCGTAGCCGGGGAGCAGCTGGCTCAGGGTCAGGGGTTCGCCGGTTTTCAGATCGAAGGTGCAGTAGACAGACGCACCGTCGCTGACGCCGCCCATGTACCAGGAGTTTTTCAGAACAACGGAGAACACTCCGTCCATATTATAGGGAACAAACGCCAGATAGGTATTTTCAAAAACCAGTTCGTAATCGGTCCGCATGGGCTCCTCCGTGTACGCGGCAAAGTCCGGGACCCGGGCCATGAAGTCCTCATACAGAGCGGTGAAATATGCGTTGATTTTTTCTGCACCGGGGCTGTTCAGCACTTCAATCTGGTCATAGCGCAGATCGACAGCCAGCTTTCCCCGGCTGTCCAGCAGGGAGGGATCGTGGGAGATGATCTGATAGGCCGCAGAGCAGACCCCGTCAAAAACAGGCTCCTGGCCGACGCATCTGTCCACCGGAGCGGGGCCGTCAGGTACGGCAGAGATATACGTCTGGGAGGAGCAGTCCTCGGGGACAGAGGAGGGCTCCGGAATGGATGCACTGGTGGAGGCTGCTTGCTGTGCCCGGTCGGAGGCCTCTTTCTGACAGCCCGCCAGCCCCAGGACCAGGCAGCCTGCCAGCAGCAGGGAGATAAGTTGTTTCATGTTGTTACCTCCTGTAGGATGTATCACGATACCTCTGTCCATAGTCTACCACAGATTTGCTGCCGAAGTACAGAAAAAGAGAGAACAAAAGGGAAAAACAGGCGGAACGGGGAAAGCGCGCCGTTTCCGCGGAAACGGCGCGCTTTGAAAAACTCAGTTCAGGGTGATATCCATGAGAATGGGGTTGTGATCGCTGAACCGGAAGCCCTCGTCCAGAGTTTCCATGTGGTTCACAGTCAGGTTGGGGGAGACGATGAAGCCGTCCAGGATGTAGTGCTGGGTCAGCTCGTCATCAGGCTGATAGGGCTGATTCAGCAGACGGCAGGAGGGAGTCTCCGTGTCGAACACATAGCTCCAGCCCTCGGGCAGATCGGGCATGGTGGAGGGGGCCCAGTTGGTGGTGGGCTTCATGGGGATATCCACACCGGGGAAGGTCTGGTTGAAGTCGCCGCCGGCAACGACGTAGTTGCCCTTCTGATACTCCTCCTCCATCAGACGGATCAGCTGCTCGGTCTGGGCTTTTTTGCCCTCGCCGTCGTCATAGGCCTCCAGATGGAAGTTGATGAGGATCAGCTCCCCGTCGGAATCGGCCAGAGGCATCCGGTTGACCTCCATGCAGCGCTTCAGATTGGCGGTACGGACGGGCCAGGTGAAGGGGACGGGCAGGCTGACGCGGGTGGCCTCGGTCACCTGATAGCGACTGTAGGTGGCCACGCCGGAGTCGATACGGCCCAGAGGCGCCTGAACGGGGTAGGGGACGAAGGGGCAGACAAAGTTGGGGGCGTAGTACCACTGGTAGCCGGGCAGAACCTGGGAGAAGCCCTCCAGCTGGTTGACGTCCTTGGTTCGGCTGGACTTCTGGTCCACCTCCTGGAGCATGTACACGTCGGCGTCGGCCTGTTCCAGAATGGTGCTGATACCGGCCATATTGCGGTTGACGGTCTCCAGATCCTTCCGGCCGGAGCCCTTGCCGCCGTCCATGATGAAGTCGGCGTCCTCACCCAGACCGGCAAAGCCCACGTTGAAGCTCAGCACCCGGAGCTGCGCTCCGTCCAGAGCGGGCAGCTCCTGCACAGCGCCGGTCTGTGCGGGCTCCACGGGCTCAGGTTTGTACTCGGTGACGGTCAGAAACAGCAGAAACAGAGCCAGCAGCAGGATCAGTGCAGCCAGAACGGCCAGAGGATAGAAGAACCAGCGGTGTTTTCTCATCGGTAAAACCTCCCAGAGCAGGGCCGCCCGGTGGGAGGCCCAGAATTCAGATGGTAATATTATACCATATAAAATAGTGAAAATGAATACAAAAGAGAGGAAAGAAACAGGAAATGCGTACAGAAGGGAGAAATGAATGTACATATTTCCAAAGGGGGAGCGGGGATGCTTGACAAATGGAGATTCGGGTTTATACTGTGGTTAGCTATATCTAACTAAACCAAATACAGAGGAGTGCATCTTATGAAACTGGTACTGATCCGTCACGGAGAGAGCGAATGGAACAAGGCAAATCTGTTCACCGGCTGGACCGATGTGGAGCTGTCCGAAAAGGGCCGCACCGAGGCTATGGACGCAGGCAAGGCCATGAAGGCCGCCGGCTATGACTTCGACGTGTGCTACACCTCCTATCTGAAGCGTGCCATTCACACCCTGAACTATGCCCTGGACGAGATGGACCGGGCCTGGCTGCCGGTGCATAAGAGCTGGAAGCTGAACGAGCGCCACTACGGCGCCCTTCAGGGTCTGAACAAGTCCGAGACTGCCGAGAAGTACGGCGAGGCTCAGGTGAAGATCTGGCGCCGCTCCTTTAATATTGCACCTCCTCTGCTGGAGGAGGACGACGACCGCAACCCCGCCCGTCAGGAGCAGTACCGCCAGGAGAAGGGCCAGAAGCTGCCCCTGGGCGAGAGCCTGGCCGACACCATCGACCGCGTGGTGCCCTACTTTGAGGAGACCATCGCCCCCGACATGAAGGCCGGCAAGCGTGTGCTGATCGCCGCCCATGGCAACTCCATCCGCGCCCTGGTGAAGTACTTCGAGGGCATGAGCGAGGACGAGATTCTGGAGGTCAATATCCCCACCGGTATTCCTCTGGTCTATGAATTCGACGAGAACATGAAGGTCATCCACAAGGAGTATCTGGGCGACCCCGATGTGATCGCCGCCAAGATCAACGCTGTGGCCAAGCAGGGCAGCAAGAAGTAAAAAGTGCGGACCTGAAGTGGAAACACAATAAAAATTCCCCATACCTCGGGTATGGGGAATTTTTTTTCGTATACTGACGCCTGCCGGGATGCATCACCAGGAAGGAAATCCTGCATAATAAAGAAAAAGGACGAAAAAAGAACTGTACAGTAAATATACTTAAAAGAATTGAAAAATCAGTGGATTCAACCTATCATCCCACTGTGTTGACCGGGCGTACATGGGACTATATTCGGCAAAATAATGACGGGGAAATTGCAGGACAATTATAAAAGAAAATCATTTTAGCTGGAAAAGTGCAGCCTTGTTATAAATGATGACGAATGATGTGGTATTAAATAATATTATATTGTAAAAAATCACGAAATAAATCTTGAAACATAAAACAAAGAATGTTATAATCTGTCCATGAGACGGATACAGAACCGGCTGCTGCTGTATCCGCATACCGCCGGACAGGCTGTGACCCGAGGAAAAGTTTGAGGATAGAAGTGATTCTGTGGGCAGGGTCGGAACGGGAGTATGGAGAAAGCGGCTAAATTGTAAAAAGGAGACTTGATAATGAAGCATACCTTTAAGAAAATGCTGAGTAAGCTCCTGGTCACCACCGCCGTTGTGGCTCTGGCCACCATCAGCGCTTCTGCCTGCACTACCATTTATACAGGCGGTAACCTCATGCAGGAAGGCACCCCCTTTGTGGCCCGTACTGAGGACTACGGCTCTCACATGAACAAGCTGTGGATGATCAGCGAGGCCGGCGAGTTTAAGGAAGGCGAGCTCTTCCTGGGCTGCCCCGGCTACGGCGAGTTCGAGTGGACCTGGACTCACGACAGCTATCGCTTCACTCACTTCACCAACGACGTGTTCCCCGTCTGCCCCGAGTGCGGCCAGTCCGATCCCAAGACCGGCTTCTCTCACTACTCCTACACTGAGTTCGGTACCAACGAGAAGGGCCTGTCCGTCTCCGCTACCGAGACCATCTATGGCAACAAGCAGGTGACTGCAGTTGACCCCTTCGTCCAGGACAAGGTTGACGGCATCGTCGGCATCGAAGAGACCGACATCCCCACCATCCTGCTGGCCGAGGCCGGCTCCGCCCGCGAGGCTGTTGAGCTGCTGTGCAACATCTATGATGAGTACGGTGCTTTCTTCGCTTCCGGCGTGTTTGTCTGCGACCAGAACGAGACCTGGTACATCGAGAACTGCTCCGGCCATCAGTATGTGGCCATCAAGCTGAACGATGACATCGTGTTCCTGGAGCCCAACATCGCCGTGATCGGCCGTGTTGACCTGGACGACGAGAACATCATCGCCTCTGCTGACCTGATCAAGGTGGCCAAGGAGGCCGGTACCTTCGTGGGCGACGAGGCTGAGAACGTCATCGACTTCCGCGCTTCCTATGCTCCCCTAGACCGCGTGGGCGCCCCCCGTATGGTTGACGGCCTGAACTACCTGGATGCTTCCCTGAACTGCACCGAGGAAGACCTGCTGGCTGACAACACCATGTTCACCATCTCCAACCTGAAGGACGACCAGATCGTCCCCATGTACACCAACATCAATGTTGACCGCAAGCTGGACAAGAACGACGTGTTCGGTTACTACAAGCTGTCCTCCATCGGCAAGGCCAGCAACCAGGAGATCGAGATCTTCCAGCTGTTCAAGGATCGCCCCGTTGAGACCGCTACCGTGGGTTGGGTCGGCGTTGGCGATATGTCCAACAACGCTTTCGTTCCTTACTACCCCATGCTGCTGACCGACGTGTATGACGGTTATCAGGTTTCCACCGATCCCGTGATCAAGCACTCCGAGCGTCCCGTGGATGCAGACTTCGACTTCTCTTACTCCTATCACTGGCGCCACGGCGCTCAGTACATCCAGTACCCCGCTAACTGGCGCGAGTCCTTCTACTTCACCTTCGAGTATCTGGGCAGCTACATCCAGTACGCTGACAAGATCGACGGCGTGCCCGTCAAGGCCGCTGACAAGCAGTACGTCCTGGATCAGGTCTGGGCTCTGCAGAACGAGATGAACGCCAAGTTCGAGGCTATGGACCCCAAGGACACCACCAAGGTCGGTATGGAAATGGCCGAGAAGCTGCACAAGCTGGGCCTGGAAATGATCGACTATCTGCGCGCCCAGGCATGGAAGACCCCCTTCGTTGACGTGAAGGAAGACGCCTGGTACAACAACTCCATCGCTTACATCTTTGCCAACGAGTACATGAACGGCTACAGCGCCACCCTCTTTGGTCCCACCGATACCATGACCCGTGCACAGGTCGCTCAGACCCTGTACAACTTCGAGGGTGCTCCCGCAGTCGCCGCTAAGAAGACCTTCATCGACGTGCCTGCCGGCCAGTGGTTCACCGACGCTGTCAACTGGGCAGCCGACGCCGGTATCGTCAAGGGCTACGGCAATGGCTACTTCGGCGTTAACGACGGCATCACCCGCGAGGATCTGGCCGTTATGCTGTACCATGCCGCCGGCTCCCCCGAGGTCAAGGACGAGCAGCTGGCCTTTGAGGACGTGGACGACATCAGCACCTACGCTGTGACCGCTATGAAGTGGGCCGTCCAGAACGGCATCATGTCCGGCACTCCCGCCAAGACTCTGCTGCCTCAGGCCTATGCAAGCCGCGCTGAGTTCGCTCAGATGTTCATGCAGTACGATCTGCTGTAAGAGCAGCCTGACAAGGCTCATAAGCAAATAATGAAAGGGCTCCGGCTTTCGCCGGAGCCCTTTTTTGCATGAAGATCCGGAGCCGTCTCCGGCAGAGCAAAAAACCGGGGCCGCAGCACAGCTGCGGCCCCGGTTCCGTTTGTTGCAATCAACCCTTGAGGCTCTCTGCCCAGGCGGCGTACTTTTCCACCTTCTCGTCGCAGACCTCCTTGGTCTCGCCGTTGGCCAGGATATAGACCTTGACCTTGGGCTCGGTGCCGGAGGGACGGACGATCAGGCTGGTGCCGTCGGCCATCTCATAGCGCAGCACGTTGGAGCCGGACAGCTCCA
>SAMEA104404103__coassemble_1257_pt1 | contig 15960 bp, 16 predicted proteins | sample SAMEA104404103__metabat2_high_PE_047 | metagenome-assembled genome bin SAMEA104404103 (sample SAMEA104404103) | Balaenoptera acutorostrata | reverse complement strand
TGCTTCATTTTGACGATGGCCATCAGCGATTCACAACCTTTTCTACGATCAATTCAGCAGCCTCTTCCAGTCGGGTGCGGGCGTCACGCTTGTGCGCTTCACACTCCTGGCGGGCCTGCTCCAGTACCTCCTCGGTGGTCTGGGCGGCCTGCTTCTCAGCCTCGGCCATCATGGCGCGGGCCTGAGCCTCGCCCTCCTGGCGGGCCTGGGCCACGATCTGACGGGCCTGCTTCTGAGCGTCTGCAAGCCGCTGCTTGGCCTGGACCTGAGCCGCTTCGCGCCGCTCCTTTGCCCGGGCCTCCGTTTCGGTTACCTCCTGAATAGCATCCAATGCCATATTCTCACCACCTTCATTCATTCCGGAAAGGGGGAACTCAGCCCCCTGTCCGCTCTTGAATCAGTTTACCTAATTTTAGGTTATATCAGCTTAAATTGCAAGGCATATTTTATTAAACTTTCTTCATTAGATACTCACTTTTGAGAAAGTACCCGGCTTTTTCGGCCATTCTCCCACTTATTAAAAATTATTTTTTAATTTTTGCCATAATGTACAAAAAATTTTATGATACTTTAATGTTCTAAAAATGTTATTTGAAGGAATTAGTTCCTATAATTGCAAAATATAGTTTAATATGGTGATATGGAAAAGAAAAAGCGGGAAAACTGCGTTCCTGGTGAACGCGGTTTTCCCGCTTCATTCATAATCCGATTTTTATCCCTTCAGCTGGGCCTGGGACAGGGGGCTCTCCCCCGACAGAGCGGGCGTCAGCTCCACCAGACGGTCGGCTCCGCCGGTGATCCCGGCGGCAGTGAGCACAGCCAGACTGTCCTGTTCCCCTGCGGGCATCCAGATCCGGTCGGCAAACTGCTCAAGGCCCTGGGGGGTGAGGCCGCCTCCGGCCAGCTCCCCGGTGATAACTCCTGCCTGGGTGCGGACGGACAGCTTGCAGTCACCCAGCACGGCCTTGGCCTGAGCCAGGAAGCCGTTGGGGCCGGAGATAGCGCCGGCAAAGTCGCTGCTGCTGAAATCGGCCGTGGCCAGATTGCCCTCCCGGTCGGTGGGGCAGGCGGCGTACTCCAGCAGCACCTCGTCAAAGCCCAGCTCCTTCAGCTCGCCCAGCAGGGCGGTCAGATAGGACTGCGCCTCGGCAGCCAGGGGGTTCAGCCAGCGGGAACCGTTTCCGTCCCGCCAGTTGCCACCGCCGGAGCGTAGACCCATAGCCATCTTATAATAAGGTGCAATATCGTCGGCAAAGCAGGTCACACGGGCGATCGTATAGACCTCGCCGCTGTTGAACTGCTTCAGGGTCTCGTTGATCCCGGCCACAGTGCTGTTCACGCCGGAGCTCAGGGCGTGGGGCTCCTGAGAGACCCAGTTCAGATTTCCCTTCAGGGTCTTCATCTCCACCACCAGCGCGTTGGCGCCTGCGGCCTCCAGCTGCTGGGCGGCGGTGCCGTCCAGAATGGCGGACAGGGGCAGCTCCAGGGCCTTCATGGCCTGGCTGGCAGGGGCGGGGGGCTCCTCCTCCGTCTGCGAGCTGTCCCCCTCCTCATCCAGGGAGGGCTTTTCCACGATCTCCACGTCGTCGGGCTTCTTATCCGGCTTTTCATGGTCAGAGCCAAAGGGCAGTTCCAGTCGGATGCCGTCGTCTGTGTATTCAATGTATTGCTGGCCAAACACCAGGCCTGCCAGCACCAGGACTACCACAACGCCCAGGGCGATGGCGATCCATCTCAGGACGTCGCCTACCGTTCTGCGGCCCCGGTAGCCTCCAACTCCGTTTCGGGAGCGGCTCATGAACCTCACCTCTCAAAAAGTTATGACATTCTGTGTAAATCCACAGAAATATTACCCATTGTCTTTATTATAGCAAGTGGATTTTCCTTTTACAACGGGGTAAAAATTAGGAAATTGTGAATTTTTTCAGATGACCATGCCGCCGTCCACCCGCAGCACCTGGCCGGTAATAAAGGAGGCGTCCTCCCCCGCCAGGAAGGCGATGGCTCTGGCCACGTCCTCGGGGGTGCCGATACGGCCCAGAGGAGTCTCCTCCTCCAGTGCCTCCATATCCTCCTGGGACAGGTGGGCGTTCATTTCGGTGGCGATGACGCCGGGAGCCACGCAGTTCACCCGGATGCCGGACAGGCCCAGCTCCTTGGCCAGGGCCTGGGTCAGACCGATCACGCCCGCCTTGGCGGCGGAATAGGGGGCCTCGCAGGAGCCTCCGGTAACGCCCCACATAGAGGAGACGGTAACGATGGAGCCGGACTTCTGCCGCACCATGCCGGGGACGACGGCCCGGATCACATGGAACACGCCGTCCAGATCCACTCCCATGACCTTCCGCCACTGTGCGTCGGTGGTGTCGGTGAGCAGCTGCTGGGGCAGGGCCACACCGGCGTTGCAGACCAGGGCGTCCACCCTTCCGAAGCGCTGTTCCACAGCCTCCGCCAGGGCTTTGGCTTGGGCGGGATCGGACACGTCGCCGCCGAAGGCCTCCGCCTCCACGCCCGATTCGGTCAGCTCCCGGGCCAGATCCTCAGCTGACTTTCTGCTTTGATTGTAATGAACGGCCACATTCCAGCCCAGCCCGGCCATGTGGCGGGCGGCAGCGGCGCCAATGCCCCGGGATGCGCCGGTAATCAGTATGGTTTCAGACATTATTTCCCACTCTTTTCCTTATTTGCTTGTAGATTCGTCTCATTTTAACCTCTCATTGCCAGATTTGCAAGTACTTGCCTTTTATTTGTCCAAAGGCCTTTCCGCCCTCTTGTGCTTTTGGGATTTTGCGATATAATATATTATCCTAGCAATATATTTTCAGCGGCAAAGGAGTACACCTTGAAAAAACTTCTTTTTATCTACAATCCCATGTCCGGCAAGGGACGGGTGGGCGAAGGCCTGTCCGTCATCCTGGATGAGTTTACCCGGAACGGCTGGCTCACCACCGCATACCCCACCCAGTGTCAGGGCGACGCCGTCCGCATCGCCAGCGAGGCGGGGGCTGAATACGACCGGGTGATCTGCGCCGGCGGCGACGGTACCCTCAGTGAGGTGGTCACCGGCCTGATGAAGCTGGACCGGCCCCCTCTGCTGGGCTATATGCCCTACGGCTCCACCAACGACTGCGCCACCACCCTGAATCTGCCCAAAAATCCTCTCGAGGCCGCCCATGTGGCCTCCTGCTCCGGCGTGCCCCGGCCCAGCGACATCGGTATGCTGAACAACCGGCCCTTCGTCTATGTGGCGGCCTTCGGCGCCTTCACTCAGGTGGCCTACGCCACCCCCCAGGATCTGAAAAACGCCTTCGGTCATCTGGCCTATGTGATGGCCGGCATTGCCTCCCTGCCCAGCATCAGCCCCTACCACCTGAAGGTGGAATACGACGGCAACGTCATCGAGGACGACTTTTACTTCGGCATGGTCACCAACGCCCTGTCCATCGGCGGCATGAAGTCTCTGAACCGGGAGCACGTGGTGCTGGACGACGGCCTGTTCGAGGTCAACCTGGTGAAAAAGCCCGTCAGTCTGATGGACGTGGCCGACGGCTTCCAGTCCTTCCTGACCCCCGGTGTGGTCAGCGGAGGCGCCCTGGTCCACTTCCAGGCCTCCCACATCACCTTCACCAGTGATCAGCCCATGCCCTGGACCATCGACGGTGAGTTCGGCGGCGATCAGAAGGTCAATGAGGTGGTCAACCACCGGCAGGCCCTGACCATCATCCGCGGCTCCTAAGCCGTTCTTCTGCATATTAAGAAAAGCCCCCGGTATCCAGTGGATACCGGGGGCTTTTTTGCTTATTCAGCCTTCAGGATCTCGTCCATGTCCATCTCCTCGGCGTCGCCCCAGAGACGTTCCAGATCGTAGAACTTGCGGGCCTCGTCGGTGAAGATGTGCACGATCACGCTGGAGAAGTCCATCAGCAGCCAGGTGCCGTCGCCGCGGCCCTCGATGTGGTGGGCCTGCTCGCCGTTGTTCTCGGCGGCCTCCTCGCAAGCGTCGGACATGGCCTTGACCTGGGTGTTGGAGCCTGCGGTGCACAGGACAAAATAGTCACCCAGAGTGGTCAGGTTGTCGGTCTTGAGGACACGGATGTCCTTGCCCTTTTTATTGTCCAGTGCGCGGGCCAGCACTGCAGCCAGTTCGTAAGAAGTCAAGCTAAATTCTCCCTTCATGGTTTCATGGTTGATTTGATTATGCAGCGGGGATCTGTGTCTCCTCCGCCTCGGGCTCCTCGGGCTGAGGCTCGGGCTGGGGCTCCGGATCGGGTACGCCGGGTTCCGGCTCCACAGGTTCGGGCTTCACGGGAGGCTTGGGGATGGGGATATCGGGGATCTCGGGCAGCTCGGGCAGCTCAGGCAGCTCAGGCAGTCCGGGGATCACCGGCTTCTGGGGCTCGGGCTTAGGTTCGGGCTTCGGTTCAGGCTTAGGCTCGGGCTGGGGCTCAGGCTGGGGTTCAGGCTTAGGCTCGGGCTGGGGTTCGGGCTTAGGCTTGGGCGCTGGCTTATCCACACCGCCGCCCATTCCGTCGGCCAGAACGCCGTTGGTCACGCCGAAGCCGCCGTTCTTGGTCTTGTAGATCAGCTGCAGATCCTTCTCGGTGATGGTCTCCTTATAGGGGTTGATGCCGTTGTTGATGATCTCCAGCATGGCGGGACCGTCCAGAGTCACCATGGCCGCGCCGTTGTAGCGGACAGGGGATGCAATGGGGGCCGTGACAAAGCTGACGCCGGTGTCGGGATCCATACCCATGGCCTTCTCGGCCAGAGCCAGCAGGTTGCCCACGGTCAGGTCAGTGGCCACGTTGTCCTTGAAAATATCCACCAGCTCGGGCAGCTTCAGGAAGGTGGCGGGCTGGAGGCACTTCTTGGCCACAGCCTTCAGAAAGTCCTGCTGCACCTGCACACGGGCCACGTCGCCGCCGGAATGGCTGCCGTCGTTGTTCTTGCGGTGGCGGATGACCTGCATGGCGTCGTCGCCGTTCAGCACGCGCAGGCCGGCGGCCTGATGGATGTGCAGATCCTGGTAGGGGTCGTCATAGTCCATGTCGAAGGGCACATTGAACTCCACGCCGTCCAGGGCGTCCACCAGCTTGCCGATGGCCTCCCACTCCACCAGAACGTAGTAGTCGGGATATACGCCGGTCAGCTTCTGGACCTCTGCCTTCAGCGCAGTCATACCCTTGACCACCTGCTTGTCCTTGTCCTTGCCCTTATTGTAGGTATAGACGGCATTCAGGCGCTTGCTGCGGGTGTCGGTGTTGATCATGGTGTCGCGGGGCAGGTTCAGACCGTGGATGGTCTTGGCCTTGGTGTCGTAGGTCAGCAGGATCATGGTGTCGGTGGAGCCGCTGGCCACGTCCTTGCCGGCCAGCAGGAAGGTATAAACGCCCTTCCGCCGCTCGCCGCCCCGGTTGGGCACGTTCAGGCTTTCCAGAGAGCCGGGGTCGCTGTCAGGATCGGGCAGGTCAGGCATCCGCACCCACATCCGGAGCAGAATGACGGCCAGCAGGATCAGTCCTGCCAGCACGCCCAGAACGATCAGGATGATCTTCTTGCGTTTCTTCTGTGCGGCAGTGGGAGCCGCCTCCCGCTTGCCGTGTTGCTGCTTATGTTCGTTCATGTTTTTTACCCTTTTCTTATACGGTAACCCCGTGGTCGCGCAGCCATTTCTGCGCCATCAGGGTCTTGCTGTGGACGGGGAGCTTCCGCTCCGCCATCTCCTCAATGGTCATTTCCACACCCAGCAGCAGGGCCTTGTCCAGATCGGTGTAGGCCAGCTCCCGCAGGCGCTCCACACCCTCAAAGTCCCGGTTGGGCTCCATGTAATCGGCCACGTAAATGATCTTTTCCAGCAGGGTCATATCGTCCTTGGCGGTGGTGTGCCAGAAGATGGCCCAATAGACCTCCTCCGGCTCGCCGAAGACGTACTTGGCAATGCAGGCGCCGGTCTTGGAGTGCAGCAGCTTCACCGCCACCTGCTCCAGCTCATCCAGCTTCACGCCGTACTTGGCGCACAGGGCCTTCTGGGGCTCCAGCTCCAGATACTTGGTGCAGTCATGGAGAATGGCCGCTCTCCGGGCCGTCATCTCGTCACAGCCCCAGCGCTTTGCCAGCCGGGCCGCCTCCTCCTCCACGCCGCCGATGTGGGCCACCCGCTTCTGCCGCACCATGCTGTAGGAACAGGCCCGCAGCTCGGGCAGGTCCAGGTGCTTCAGATCGGCGTGGGTCCCGTAGAGGCGGTGGAGCAGGATATAGCCGTAGACGGCGGGCAGCAGATAGCTGCCGCCCTTTCCCTGCTCCAGCTGCTCCCGCAGATCGGTGGAGGAGATCTCCACCAGGTCGGGAATGGTGATCAGTCTGGTCTCTGCCCCGTAGGTCTCGGCCAGGTACTTCTGCTGGGGGGCGAACACAGCCTGGGTGTCCGCTTCCGCTCTGCCGAAGGTGCAGATCTTTGCCAGCTTCAGAATGGTCTCCGGCTGATACCACTTGTGGAGGGTCAGATACATATCTGTGCCCATCAGCAGCCAGAGCTCTGCGTCAGGATACTTTTCATGGACGGCCCGCAGGGTGTCCGCCGTGTAGCTCTTGCCGGAGCGGTTCAGCTCCAGGTCGGACACGAACACCAGGCCGGGCCGCAGCATGGAGTCTGCCATCAGCTCCACCATGGCCTTTCGGTCGGCCCCGGTGGGGCTTCCCTGGGGCAGTTCCTTGTGGGGCGGCTCCGCCGCGGGGATCAGCAGGAGCCTGTCCAGTCCCAGCGCCTCCACCGCAGCCTTTGCCGCCGCCAGATGCCCCAGATGGGGCGGATTGAAGGTTCCGCCATAAATTCCGATTCTCATTGTCTGGCACCACCTTATCAATATATTTGGATGTTCCCGAAGGAAAGGACTTACTTTCTCTTGCGGTCAGCCACCAGCTCGATCTTGTCCTTCTTGTTGGGATTGTGGCTGGCGCGGTACAGCACGAACTTGGTGCCGATGACCTGCACCACCTCGCTGCGGGTCAGAGGAGCCAGCTCCTCGGCGGCCTCGCGGGGGCTCAGCAGGGAATTTTCCAGCACGCGGCCCTTGATCAGCTCGCGGGCCTCCAGTGCGTCGTTGGCCTGCTTGATCAGGTTATCGCCGATGCCGTCCTTACCCACGATGAGAATGGTGTCGATGTTGTTGGCCAGGCCACGAAGCTGGGCCCGCTGCTTGCTTGTCAGATCCATAGATTACTCCTTAAAAATATCAGATTAGAAATATAAATCAGCCGAGATACTCGGACAGTTTACCCTGGAAGGCTTCCAGCGCACGGCCGCGGTGGGAAATGGCGTTCTTTTCCTCAGCGGTGAGCTGGGCGAAGGTCTTTTTCAGACCGGGAATGAAGAAAACGGGGTCATAGCCAAAGCCGCTCTCCCCCATGGGGGCGAAGGCAATGGTGCCGGGGCACTCGCCCCGGGCGGTCAGCACGTCGCCGTTGGGGAAGCAGCAGGTGATGACGGAGACAAACTTTGCGGTGCGGGGCATCTGGCCGCGCATGTTCTCCAGCAGCAGACGGACACGGCCCATATCGTCCAGGCCCTCGCCGCCGTAGCGGGCAGAGTACACACCGGGCGCGCCCTGCAGGCAGTCCACGCACAGGCCGGAGTCGTCGGCAATGGCGGGCAGACCGCTGAGCTTCATGATGGCCTCGGCCTTCAGTCTGGAGTTTTCCTCAAAGGTGGTGCCGGTCTCTTCCACGTCCACATCCACGCCCACACTGGCGGGGGATACTACCTCAATGCCCAGCTTGCCCAGGATCTCGGACATCTCTCTGAGCTTGTTGGGATTGTGGGAAGCAAGTACAAATTTATCCATGTGTGCTCCTTACTCCAGAATGGACTTCTGCAGCTGCTGCAGCTCTTTGATGCCCTTGCTGCACAGCTCCACCAGCTTCTGCTGCTCGGCCAGGGTGAAGGGGCGCTCCTCGCCGGTGCCCTGGATCTCGATCAGGCGGCCCTGGTCATCCATGACGCAGTTCAGATCCACCATGGCGGCGGAGTCCTCCTCGTAGCACAGATCCAGCAGGGGCTCGTCGTTGACGATACCGGCGGACACGGCGGCCACATAGCCGCTGACAGGCAGCTCGGCCAGCTGGCCGTTCTCCTGCATCTTCTTAAAGGCCAGCATCATGGCCACAAAGCCGCCGGTGATGGAGGCGGTACGGGTGCCGCCGTCGCCCTGCAGCACGTCGCAGTCGATGGTGATGTTCCAGGGGCCCAGCTTCTTCATGTCCACCACAGAGCGGAGGGCGCGGCCGATCAGGCGCTGGATCTCAGCGGAGCGGCCGTTCAGCTTCAGCTTGGAAATATCGCGGCGGCTGCGCTCCCGGTTGGCCCGGGGCAGCATGGAGTACTCGGCGGTGACCCAGCCCTGTCCCTCGGGGACATGGCGGGGAGGCTTATCCTCCACGCTGGCGCAGCACAGCACATGGGTGTTGCCGCAGCGGATCAGGCAGGAGCCCTCTGCAAACTTGTTGATATTGGGAATGATCTCCACAGGACGCAGCTGGTCCTGGGCTCTTCCGTCGATTCGGGTCATAAAAACTTGCTTCCTTTCCTGTTAGTATAGGGTGACAGCCGCATAAAAACAATGCAGCTTTTGTAAATAAATTTCCAGGCGGCCAAAAAACTTCAAATTGGGCGCCAGAGCTTCCGAACAGCCGGCAGCAGGGATATTTTCTCAGCTGTTCTATCAGAGAAGGGCCTGGGCAAACTCTCTTGCGTCGAAGGGGCGCAGATCGTCGATGCCCTCGCCCACACCGGCGTACTTCACGGGCACGCCCAGCTCCCTGGCAATGGCGATGGCAATGCCGCCCTTGGCGGTGCCGTCCAGCTTGGTCAGGACAATGCCGGTGATACCGGCGGCCTCCTTGAACTGCTTGGCCTGGATCAGACCGTTCTGGCCGGTGGTGGCGTCCAGCACCAGCAGGGTCTCACGGGAGGACTCGGGCAGCTCCCGGTCCACCACACGGCTGATCTTGTTCAGCTCGTTCATCAGGTTCTGCTTGTTGTGCAGACGGCCGGCGGTGTCCACCAGGATTACGTCAGTGCCTCTTGCCTTGGCGGCGGTGCAGGCGTCAAAGACCACGGCGGCGGGGTCGGCGCCCTCGTGCTGCTTGACGATGTCCACACCGGCCCGGTCAGACCAGATGGTCAGCTGCTCGGCAGCGGCGGCACGGAAGGTGTCGGCGGCGCAGAACAGCAGCTTCTTGCCCTCGGACTTCAGCTGGGCGCCGATCTTGCCGATGGTGGTGGTCTTGCCCACGCCGTTGACGCCGATGAACAGCACCACGGAAGGTCTGGTGCTCAGATCCAGAGCGCCGTCCCCGGCCTCCAGGGCCTCGGCGATGATGTCCACCATGCAGGTACGGGCCTCCTCCACGGTCTTGATGTGGTTGGCTCTGGCCCGGCTTCTCAGCTCCTCCACCAGCTCCAGCGTCACGTCCATGCCGGTGTCGGCCAGGATCAGGGACTCCTCCAGCTCGTCGTAGAAGTCGTCGTTCAGCTCGCTGCCCAGGTTGGCAATGCCTGCGAAAATGTTGATCTTTTTCAGTTTATCAAAGAAACCCATGTTGTATTGCGTCCCTTCTTATATGAATGTACCGCTCAGAAGCGGCCGATATACACTTCCTCCATGGTGTGGAGCTCCGGGCCCACAGAGACCCGCTTCTCCACCTCCTGCTCCCGGCCGTCCACCAGGACACGGACGCGGATGCCCCGCCACTTTTCAGAGACGGTGCGGAAGCACAGCAGCTGGTCCTCAGGCTCCACCTCTTTGCCGTCCTCGGGGGTGCGGATCCGGAGCACCAGGGTCATCTCCCCGTCCTCCTGCCGCTTCTCGTCGGCGGTCAGATCGGCGTTGGTGAGGGTCCGGTCCTGCTCGGGCAGGTACAGCACATAGTCGTCCTCAGCCTGGCGGTAGAGCCAGTAGACGGTGTCCTCGGGCTCCTCCTCCGCGCTTGCCTTTTCGATCTCGTCCAGCCAGATGGTCACGTCGGACTGCTTGCGCTCCTCCTCGCTGAGAAGGCGCATGCCATAGGCGGAGTCTCTGCCGTTCTCCTGGGCCACCGGGGGATAGAGGTCCTCGGGGGTGTGGCCCACAGAGGCCTCGATGCCCCAGAATACCAGCTTGATGCCTGCGAACAGGCCTACGATCAGAAGGAGCATGATCCAAACGGACATGCCTCCGGATTTTTTCTCTTCGTTCACTGTATGTGTTCTCCTTGTCCGTGCTGCCTTACCGCAGCTTTAACTCTTTTTCCACATCGTTCAGATTGATGGTCAGCATTCTGCTGATACCCTGCTCCTGCATGGTCACGCCGTACAGCACGTCGGCCTCCTCCATGGTGCCGCGGCGGTGGGTGATGACGATGAACTGGGTCTTGTCGCAGATGGAGCGCATATACCGGGCAAAGCGCACCACGTTGTTATCATCCAATGCGGCCTCGATCTCGTCCATGACCACAAAGGGTGTGGGGCGGACCTTGAGGATGGCAAAGTACAGGGCAATGGCCACGAAAGCCTTCTCGCCGCCGGACAGCAGGGTGATGATCTTCAGCGCCTTTCCGGGGGGCTGCACCTTGATTTCGATGCCGCAGTTCAGAATATCGCTGGGGTTTTCCAGCTCCAGCCGGGCCTGGCCGCCTCCGAACAGCTCCAGGAAGGTCTCGCCGAAGGCCTTGTTGATGGTTTCAAATTCCCGGGCGAAGATGGTTTTCATCTCGGCGGTAATGGCGCCGATGATCTCCTCCAGTTCCTTTTTGGCGGTCTCCACATCGTCCCGCTGCTCGGTCAGATAGGTGTACCGCTCGTTGACCCGCTGGTACTCCTCGATGGAGCCCACGTTCACGCTGCCCAGGGCGCTGATGGCCCGTTTCAGCTCGCCGATGCGGCGGCTGGCCTTGGGGACGGATTCGATCTCCACCCGCTGCTGACGGGCGGCCTCGTGGCTCAGCTCATAGGTCTCCCACAGCTTGTCCAGCAGCTGCTTCTCCTCCATGGCGGCGGAGATCTTCTTCTGCTCCAGACGGGAGGCCTCGCTCTCCAGTCGGAGGAGCTCCTCGTTCCGGGACTGGCTCTCCCGGGAGGCCTTGATGCGCCGGCCCTCCAGGTTCAGCTTCTCCTGGTTCAGTCCGGCGATCTTTTCATCCCGCGCCCTGTTCTCCTCCCGGATCTCAGCCAGCGCGGCTTCCTTTTCGGCGATCTGGGCAGTAAAGCCCTGATTCTTGCTCTCATAGTCGGCCATCAGGGCCTGGCTCTGGGTGCGGTCCCCGGCCAGGGATTCCTTCAGCTGTTCCAGCTCGTCCAGGCCGGAACGGGTGGCGTCCCGCTCCGCCTCCAGGGCTGCCTGGGCGGCGGTGAGCCGGGCCACCTGACGGGCGATGTCTGCGGACTGCTCCTGCAGGTCGGTCTGGCCCTTGCTCTTGCCCTCGGCCTCGGCCTTCAGGGCCGCGGCGGCCCCTTCCAGCTCTTCAATGCGGGCCCGGGCGGCGGCGGTGTCCTGTTCGATCTGGGCGGAGCGCTTTTTCAGCTGCTCCAGCTCCCCCTCCTGGCCCTCGCTGCGGCGTTCCAGCTCCTCGGCCACGCTCTTGCAGTGGGACAGCAGGGCCTCAGCCTTCAGCACCGCGTCCTCCCAGCTTCTCAGCTGTGTTCCTGCGGTCTCCAGCTCATAGCCTGCGGCGGTGGCTTCCCGCTGGGCCTCGGCCAGCAGGCGGTCGGCCTCTGCCTTCTGCTCCCGGACGCCCTGCTCCTGCTTTGCCAGCCGCTCCAGCTCGTTGGCGCGGGACAGAATACCCGCGCTGCGGCTGGCAGAGCCGCCGGTCATGGAGCCGCCGGGGTTCAGCACCTGGCCGTCCAGGGTGACGATGCGGAATTTATAGCCGTATCTGCGGGCGGCGGCAATGGCCGCGTCCAGGTTCTCCATCACGGTCACCCGGCCCAGCAGATTGGAAAATACGTTTTCATATCTGGGATCGTACTGGATCAGCTGGTTTCCAATCCCCACAAAGCCCGGCTCCCGGCTGAGGCTGTCGGCCTCCCGGAGGTAGCCGGGTCGGATGGAGGTCAGGGGCAGGATGGTGGCTCTGCCGCCGTCTCTCCGTTTCAGGTACTGGATAACGGCCTTGCCGTCCTCCTCCCGCTCCACCACGATGTTCTGCATGGCTCCGCCCAGGGCAGTCTCGATGGCTACGGTGAACCGGTCGGGAACCTTCAGCAGGTCGGCCACAGGGCCGTGGATGTTGTGGAGGGTGCCCCGCTGGGCCTCCCCCATGACCAGCTTGACGGCCTTGGAGTAGCCTTCGTGCAGCTTTTCCATCTCGGACAGCATGCGGATCCGGGATTGCAGGGCGTTTTCGTCCATTTGCAGCTTCACCTGACGGTTTTTGGCCTCCTCCGCCTTTTTGCGGCGGGCCTCCATGCGCAGGGTGTAGCCGTTGATGATATTCTGAAGGGAGTCCCGCTCCTCCAGACTGTCGTTATACTGCTTCCGGGCGTTTTTCACCTGGATTTTTGCCTCGGTCAGCTGGTCGGCCAGCTCGTTGGACTCGCGCCGGACGGTCTCGTCCCGGTCCATGACCTCCTGGGCGGCGGCAGCCAGAGCGGACAGCAGGGCCTTGGCCTCGGTGGCGTCTGCGTTTTTCACGCTCTCCTGATCCCGCAGGGCCTCCAGCTCCTTGGCCAGAGTGCCCGCCTGACCGGCGGCGTGGGCGGCCTCGTCGGACTTCCCGGCCAGCTCCTTCCGGTTGGCGGCCAGGTCGGCCTCGATCTGGGCCAGACGCTCCCGGCGCTGGCTGATCTGTCCGGCCAGGGAGCCCTCACGCCCCTCCTGCTGCTCCAGGTCGGCCTGGATGCGCTGGGCGGACTCGGTATTGTGCCGGATGCTGCTTTTCAGCACGGCGATGGCGGATTCCAGCTCGTTGGCCTGGGCCTGACGGCCCTGGTTCTCAAAGCGGAGCCGGTCGGCCTCCACGTCCTTCTCCTGCATCTGGATAGAATACTGCTCGGCGGCGGCGTAGGCCTGCTCCTGACTTTTTCTGGCCTCCTCCTTCTGGCGGGTGGCCTCCTGAAAGTCGGTTTCCAGCTTGATGCCGGCGGCCCGCAGGTGCTCCAGAGTCTCCAGCCAGACGGAGATTTCCAGCCCCTTCTGCTCGTCCCGCAGCACCAGATACTTCTTTGCCTTCTCGCTCTGGACCCGGAGGGGCTCCACCTGAAGCTCCAGCTCGGCGATCTTGTCGTTGACCCGCAGCAGGTTCTCGTCGGTGCGTTCCAGCTTGCGCTCGGCCTCTTCCTTGCGGTGGCGGTACCGGGAAATACCCGCCGCCTCCTCAAAGACCTCCCGGCGCTCGGAGGACTTGACGGACAGGATCTCGTCGATCTTGCCCTGACCGATGATGGAATAGCCCTCCCGGCCCAGGCCGGTGTCCATAAATAACTCGTTGACGTCCTTCAGGCGGACGGAACGGCGGTTGATATAGTATTCACTCTCGCCGGAGCGGTAGTACCGGCGGGTGACCATGACCTCAGATTCTTCCATATCCAGGATGCCGGCGGTGTTGTCCAGCACCAGAGAGACCTCCGCATAGCCGGTCTGCTTGCGCTTGGCCGTGCCGCCGAAGATCACGTCCTCCATCTTGCCGCCGCGGAGGGCTCTGGTGGACTGCTCGCCCATGACCCAGCGGATGGCGTCGGAGATATTGGATTTTCCGGAACCGTTGGGGCCCACGATGGCAGTGATGTCCTCCCCGAAGGAGAGCACCGTCTTGTCAGGGAAGGATTTGAAGCCCTGGATCTCCAATGCTTTCAAGTACAAAAAACACACCTCGTATCCCGCAGAGGGAACGGCCGTCCCGCTCCGCATGATCCTGAATACACAGTTATACTGATAGATGTTATATTATAGCAAAAATCCTGTGTTTTTTCAATCTTCATTTGCCCAAAAATCCAGGATTTCCAGACCTTTTCCTTAGTATTCTTGAATTTCGCCCCTCCCTGTGGTAAAATGGGCCCAAATTTGAAACGGATAGGGGCGACGCCTGATGAAATATATTTCCTGGAATGTAAACGGCCTGCGGGCCTGTGCCAAGAAGGGCTTTTTTGACTTCCTGGCCGCCGAGTCTCCCGACTTCTGCTGTCTGCAGGAGACCAAGATGCAGCCCGGCCAGGCCGACTTTGATTTCGGCAGCTACCGGGAGTACTGGAACTCTGCCGAGAAGAAGGGCTACTCCGGCACGGCCATCTTTGCCAAAGAGGAGCCCATGAGCGTGTCCTACGACATCAACGATCCCGTCCATGTGGGCGAGGGCCGGTCCATCACCGTGGAGTACCCGGACTTCTACCTGGTCACGGTGTACACCCCCAACTCCCAGGACGGTCTGCGCCGGCTGGACTACCGCATGACCTGGGACGACGCCTTCCGGGCCTACCTGATGGAGCTGGACCGGAAGAAGCCCGTCATTGTCTGCGGTGATATGAACGTGGCCCACAAGGAGATCGATCTGAAGAACCCCAAAACCAACCGCAAAAATGCCGGTTTCACCGATGAGGAGCGCGAAAAGTTCTCGTTACTTCTGGAGTCCGGCTTCACTGACAGCTTCCGTTATCTGTACCCCGATCTGGAGGGGGCCTACTCCTGGTGGTCCTACCGCTTCCACGCCCGGGAAAAGAACGCAGGCTGGCGCATCGACTACTTCCTGGTGTCCGACCGTCTGCGGGACAAGATCCGCCGTGCGGAGATCCTTGCGTCCGTAGAGGGCAGCGACCACTGCCCCGTGCTGCTGGAAGTGGAGTTCTGACCAAAACCGCATATCCGATCCCACCGATCCGGAGCCTGAACAGGCTCCGGATCTTTTTTTCAAAAACCTCTTTACAAGCGGTCCGGTATATGGTATCATTCAAGCGTAATAAGAATTACTATTGTTAAGGGGATGGAAATCATGACTCGATACAGCAAGAAACGCGAAGCAATTCTCGAAGCTATCCGCAGTACTGACTGCCATCCCTCCGCCGAGTGGGTCTATCAGAATCTGAAGCCCACTCATCCGGATCTGAGTCTGGGAACCGTCTACCGCAACCTGATCTTTTTCCAGGAGCAGGGTGTCATCAAAAGTGTAGGCGTTGTCAAAGGCCAGGAGCGGTTTGATCCGATCATCGCGCCCCATAGTCACTTTGTATGCAACGAGTGCGGGGCTGTGTGTGACCTTCCTGAGATCAAGCCCCGTCCCGATCTGGACCAGGCCGTCAGCCGTCGGTATGGTCATGCTGTTGCCAGACACGAGCTTATTTTCTACGGCTGCTGCAAATCCTGTATGCAGAACAAATCAATTGAGGAGGAACTAAAATCATGAAGAAGTTTGTATGCACCGTCTGCGGTTATGTCCACGAGGGCGACTCTGCCCCTGAGTTCTGCCCCATCTGCCACGCTCCCGCCGAGAAGTTCAAGGAGCAGGCTGCTGACAAGACCTGGGCTGCCGAGCACGTCCTGGGTGTTGGCAAGTCCTTCGGCGTGGACGTCCCCGCTGAGGTTCAGGAGAAGATCATCGAGGATCTGCGCGCCAACTTCAACGGCGAGTGCTCCGAGGTCGGTATGTACCTGGCTATGGCCCGTGTGGCTCACCGCGAGGGCTACCCCGAGATCGGCCTGTACTGGGAGAAGGCCGCTCACGAAGAGGCTGAGCACGCTGCCAAGTTCGCCGAGCTGCTGGGCGAGGTCCTGACCGACTCCACCAAGAAGAACCTGGAGATGCGCGTGGACGCTGAGAACGGCGCTACTATGGGCAAGTTCGAGCTGGCCAAGCTGGCCAAGCAGTACAACCTGGACGCCATCCACGACACCGTCCATGAGATGGCCCGTGACGAGGCCCGCCACGGCAAGGCTTTCGAGGGCCTGCTGAAGCGTTACTTCAACAAGTAAGATCCATTCAGAAAAGCCTTTGAAG
>SAMEA104404103__coassemble_1164_pt1 | contig 16682 bp, 13 predicted proteins | sample SAMEA104404103__metabat2_high_PE_047 | metagenome-assembled genome bin SAMEA104404103 (sample SAMEA104404103) | Balaenoptera acutorostrata | reverse complement strand
TGTCGGAGACAGTCTCCGAGCATGAGGAGTGCAAGGCCCGCCACGGCGGCAAGACTCCCATGGCCATTCTGGACGACTACGGCGTGTGGGCCAACGGCGGCCTGGCCGCCCACTGCGTCTGGGTCACCGACGAGGACATCGACCTGATGGTGCGCCGGGGGATCACCTGCGTCCACAACCCCGTGTCCAACCTGAAGCTGGGCTCCGGCATTGCCAACGTGCCCAAAATGGTGAAGGCCGGAGTCAACGTGGCTCTGGGTACCGACGGCGTGGCCTCCAACAACAACCACGATATGTTTGAGGAGATCAAGCTGGCCGCCATGCTCCACAACGTGGCCGACCACGATCCCACCGCCGTGCCCGCCCGTCAGGCCCTGGAAATGGCCACCGTCAACGGCGCACGGGCCATGGGCCGCAACACCGGCGTCATCGCCGAGGGCCGCATCGCCGACCTGATCCTGCTGGACTTCCGCGATCCCGCCCTGACCCCCTGCCACGACGTGGAGGAGAATCTGGTCTACTCCGCCCGGGGCAGTCACGTCTGCATGAATATGGCCCGGGGCAAGGTCATATATGAAAATGGCGTCTTCCTGACTCTGGACATGGAGAAGATCCGCTCCGAGGTAAAGGACTACGCTCTGCCCCACATCTTCGGCTGAGTTCACTGACTGCCGCCCTGTCCGTGCAGCACAGGGCGGCTGAATCTTGTTTCAATGGAGGTTTTTTATGGCCCGACATAACCAGTCCTCTAAGCAGGGGACCTTCTTCGGCGGCGCAGCCATCCTGGCCGCCGGCATCATGGTGGTCAAGCTCATCGGCATGTTCTACAAGATCCCCCTGGCCAACATCATCGGCGAGCAGGGGACCGCCGACTTTTACAACGCCTATAATATCTACGCCGTCCTGCTGACCATCTCCACCACCGGTCTGCCGGTGGCCATCTCCAAGCTGGTCAGCGAGGCCAACGCCGTGGATCGGCGGAATCAGGTGCGCCGGATCTTCCAGCTGTCCCTGACCCTGTTCCTGGCTCTGGGCGCCATTTCCTTCGCTGTCATGTTCTTCAAGGCCGACGCTCTGGCCGCCATGATGAACGACGCCAAGGCCGCCGCAGGCATCAAGGCTCTGGCTCCCGCCGTGATCTGCGTGGGCTGTCTCAGCGCCTTCCGGGGCTACACCCAGGGCCACAGCGACATGGCCCCCACCTCCATCTCCCAGATCATCGAGGCCCTGTGCAAGCTGCTGGTGGGTCTGGGTCTGGCCTACGCTCTGGTGAAGGCCGGAAGCCCCGCCGAGGACGCCGCCGCAGGCGCCATTGTGGGCGTTACCGTGGGTACCGTGGTGGCTCTGGTCTATATGGTGCTGAACCATATGGTCTCCTCCCGCCGCAGCCGCACCCTCTGTGAGGACGCCCCCGACCGGGCAGGCTCCATCCTCAAGTCCATCCTGCTCATCGCCATCCCCATCACCATCAGCTCCTCCATGGTGGGCATCGTCACCGTCATCGACTCCTCTCTGGTCCAGGGCCAGCTGCAAAAGGCCCTGCTGGAGAATCCCGACAGCTGGGGACTCTACCAGGCCTTTATCGACTTCACTCCTCTGGAGCAGGCCCTGGCCCTGTGGAAGGCCGCCTTCCCCGGCGCAGCTCCCACCATTGCTGCGCTGAACGATCAGCTGGCTCTGTCCGCTCCCCCTGAGGCCGCTCTGGCCCTGAACACTGCCCTTCAGGACATCAGCCGTACCCTGTTCGGCAATTACTCCAACGCCATCAACATTCACAACCTGCCCCCCAGCCTGATGGCCGCCGTTACTGCCGCCGTCATCCCCGCCGTGTCCGGCGCTCTGGCCCGGAAGGACCACAGGGGCTCCGCCATGATCACCGGCTCTGCTCTGCGGATCACCGCTCTGCTGACCCTGCCCATGGGCGTGGGTCTGCTGGTCATGGGCAAGCCCATCATGCGCCTGCTGTTCCCCGCTCTGACCATCGAGCTGGCCGGCCCCCTGCTGTCCATGCTGGGTCTGGCCGCCACCTTCTCCTGCCTGATGCTGGTGTGCAACTCCATCCTTCAGGCCCACGGCTTTGTGAACCTGCCCGTGGTGGTCATGGTGCTGGGCGGCGTGGTGAAGATCATCGCCAACTACAATCTGGTGGCTCTGCCCGCCATCGGCATCTACGGCGCCCCCATTGGCAACGTGCTGTGCTTTGCCCTGTGCCTGATCCTGGATCTGGTCATCATCGCACGGGTCATTCCCCACCGGCCCCACTACCTGCCCCTGTTCCTGAAGCCCGCCATTGCCTCCGCTCTCATGGGCAGCGCAGCCTGGGGCGTGTACGGTCTGCTGGCAAAGCTGCTGGGCCACGGAGCCCAGCTCAGCTCCGGCGGAAACGCTGTGGCAACACTGGGCGCGATCTGCGTTGCCGCTGTGTTCTACCTGGTGCTTGTGGTGGCGCTCCGGGCCATCAGCCGGGAGGATCTGGCCCTGATGCCCAAGGGCGACAAAATTGCCAGACTTTTGCATTTATAAGGAAATGCCTTCCTGATATTTCCAAATATAGGAATTTTACGTACTAAATGTTGTACAAATCTTTTCAAATCGCTTGATAAGGGAGAAAAACTGTGGTAAATTTTCAAAGTATGGAGCATTACAGCATTGAAGACCTGAGACGGATCATGGTGCTGCTCCGGGCGCCCGACGGCTGCCCCTGGGATAAAGTCCAGACCCACAAGTCCATCCGCCGCAACATGCTGGAGGAGGCCTACGAGGTGGCAGAGGCCATCGACGAGGACGACCCCGCCCACATGCAGGAGGAGCTGGGCGACGTGCTTTTGCAGGTGGTATTCCACGCCTGCATGGCCGAAGAGGCCGGTCGGTTCAACTTTGACGACGTGGTGGACGGCATCTGCAAAAAGCTGGTGTTCCGTCATCCCCATGTGTTCGGCACGGTAGAGGCCGCCGACTCCAACGGCGCCATCAACACCTGGGAGGCCCAGAAGCAGGTGGAAAAGGGTCAGAAGACCGCCACCGACACCCTGGACGCCGTAGCCCGTTCCCTGCCCGCCCTCATGCGGGCCGAGAAGATCCAGAGCAAGGCCGCCAAGGCCGGCTTTGACTGGGACGACATGGAGCCCGCACTGGCCAAGGTCTCTGAGGAGGCCGACGAGCTGCGCCGGGCCGCCCACGGAGACGGCGATCCCGCCGAGGAGCTGGGCGATCTGCTGTTCGCCGCCGTGAAGGCCGGACGGTTCCTGGGGCTGGACAGCGAGCTGGCCCTCCATGCCGCCTGTGAAAAATTCATCAACCGATTCCGCCTGGTGGAAGAGGCCGCCGACCGCCCCATGACCGAAATGGGCATCGACGAGCTGAACGCCCTGTGGAAAAACGCCAAGGCCCAGACACAGGAAGAGGCCTGACCAATCCGACTTAAGATCCGGCTCCTCCGGGGCGGATTTAAGTATATCAGACCGCAGCGTCCTGCTGCCGTCCACCACCTGTACAGGAGGAACACGAAATGAACAAGAACGAACTCATCTCCGCCGTGGCCGAGAAGGCCGACCTTTCCAAGAAGGACGCCGAGGCTGCCCTGACCGCCGCCATCGACTCCATCACCGAGGCTCTGGCCCGTGAAGAGAAGGTCCAGCTGGTCGGCTTTGGCTCCTTTGAGATCAAGGCCCGCGCCGAGCGCATGGGCCGCAACCCCAAGACCCTGGAGCCTGTCCACATCCCCGCCTCCAAGGCCCCTGTTTTCAAGGCCGGTAAGGCTCTGAAGGACGCTGTTTCCAAGTAAATCATCGTGACTTGAATCGGGGACGCTGTACGCAGCGCCCCCGCTTTCATTCCATCTATTTCCATTTTCAAGGAGAATTTTATTATGCGACTGGATAAATGGCTGAAAGTCAGCCGACTGATCAAGCGCCGCACCGTGGCCAACGAGGCCTGTGACAACGAGCGCGTGTCCGTCAACGGCCGCCCCGTCCGGGCCAGCTATGACATCAAGGAGGGCGACCTGGTGGAGCTGCGCTTCGGCGAGCGCACCGTCAAGGTCGAGGTCCTGGTGGTCACCGAGGTGGTCAGCAAGAACGACGCCTCCGCCATGTACAAGGAGGTTCTTTGAGCGCCGGGGCCGAAAAACGGGGCATGAAGCTGCGGATGCTGCTGCCTCTGGCCATTGCCGGGGTGCTGCTTCTGGCCCTGACCCGGTGCCATGTGGAGACCGAGGCCCACACCCAGATCGAAGCCATGAACACGCTGGTGTCCCTGGATCTCTACGGACGGGACGCCTCCGGCGCCATGGAGGAGGCCGTGGACCGGATCTACAGTCTGGAGCACTCCTTCACCGCCACCTCCGGAAGCCCTATTTTCGATCTGAACAACGCCGGGGGAGACTGGTCCCCCCTGGACGAGGACTCCACCGTTCTGCTGGGAGAGGCCCTTCAGCTGGCCGCCCTTACCGACGGAGCCATGGACCCCACCGCTTACCCCGCCGTAAAGGCCTGGGGCTTCACCGTGGGCCGGGAGCGCATCCCCACCCAGAAGGAGCTGGACAAGCTGGTGAAGCTCATCGACTACCGGAAGGTGGAGCTGGATGAGGAAAACCGCCGGGCCCGGATGCCCAAGGGCATGGCTCTGGATCTGGGCGCCGTGGCCAAGGGCTACGCCGGCGATCAGCTGGCCGCCCAGCTGAAGGACCAGGGCGTCCGTTCCGCTCTGCTGAGCCTGGGTGCCAGCTCCATCCAGACCGTGGGCTCCAAAACCGACGGCTCCCCCTGGCGCATCGGCGTCCAGGACCCCCAGGGCAACGGCACCATCTGCGTGGTGGAAATGTCCGACCGGGCCATGGGCACCTCCGGCGGCTATCAGCGGTTCTTCGAGCGGGATGGGGTGCGCTACTGGCACATCATGGACCCGGAAACTGCATCTCCCGCCCGGTCCGGCCTGCTGTCCGTCAGCATTGTGGCCGACTCCGGCCTGCTGTGCGACGCTCTGTCCACCGCCCTGTTCGTCATGGGGGAGGAGAAGGGCGCCGACCTGTGGCGGGCCCATCCGGAGCTGGAATTTGACGTGATCTTCATCCGGGAGGACGGCTCCCTGGCCATCACTGCCGGTCTGGAGGACAGCTTCTCTCTGACCTCCGCCTATCAGGATCGGGAGGTGACCCTGCTGAAATGAACAAGAAAGTAATGGTCCTGGCGGGGCTGCTGGCCCTGCTGGCAGCGGGCTCCGCCCTGTTTCTTCTGCGGAAGCCTGAGAAACCCGACCACCCCGTAGCCCGGATCACCCTGGACGGGGAGCTGGTGGAGGAGATCGACCTGGCCGCTCTGGAGGGACGGAAAACCCTGACTCTGGAGGGAAAAAGCGGTCTTACCAACACCGTAGTGGCCGAAAACGGCCAGATCTGGGTGGAGGAGGCCGACTGCCCCGACCAGATCTGCGTCAATAAGGGCAAGATCTCCACCAGCGCCGTGCCCATTATCTGTCTGCCCAACCAGATGATCATTGAAATTGTGGGAGGGGTGAGCGACGTTGACACAGCAACCGGTTAAAGGCGCCCGCAGGATCACCCTGCTGGCTCTGCTTACCGCCATCGCCCTGACCATCTTCATGGTGGAGGCCCAGCTGCCCGCCCTGGCCCCCATTCCCGGCGTGAAGCTGGGCCTGGCCAACGTGGTCACCCTCTACGCTGTGTTCGTACTGGGGCCCTCCGACGCCCTGCTGGTGCTGTGCGCCAGAGTGTTCCTGGGGGCCGTGTTCGCAGGCCAGATGATGACTCTGCTGTACTCCGGCGGAGGCGGCCTGCTGGCCTGGGTGGTCATGGTGGGCCTGAGTAAGCTGCTCACCAAAAAGCACCTGTGGCTGTGCAGCCCCATCGCAGCCGTGTTCCACAACATCGGCCAGCTGCTTGTGGCCGCTGCGGTCATGAAAACCTGGGTGGTCATGGCTTATCTTCCCTATCTGATCCTCTCCGGCGTGGTCACCGGCCTGTTTACCGGCCTGTGCGCCCAGTTTGTCCTGAACAGACTGGAAAAAGTGAAGCAATAAAAAACACCCCCGCCCAGCGGGGGTGTTTTTTATTGAAGAGCGAATAGTGAACAGTGAAGAAGTGCGCCTGCGGGCGGGACGGGGGGCGGCTGCCATGTACGGCAGCCCTACATTGTTTTAGGAAAGCTTGCAATAGAAGCCGTAGGGCCGCCATATATGGCGGCCGCGGTTTCCCGAAGTGCCTCCGAAAAGGGGTCGCCTGCGGGCGGGACGGGGTAAGATCCTTCGACTCCGCTGCGCTCCGCTCAGGATGACAATAGGAGGGGAACTGTCCCGTTTCCCTGTCATTCCGAGCACAGCGAGGAAGCTTCGCCCCGCAGGGCGATCCCCCGTTCCTGACTGGCGGGGTATACAGACTGTACAGTCTGTATTGGATAAATATTCAGTACATATGTATATGCAAAAAGGCTGTCAGGTTCTTATCCTGACAGCCTTTTCAAATTTATCCACAGTTCCCTCATGCAATGTGGAACGTTTTTTATTCAGCGTACCACGTACTGATACGGGTCCTCGTAGGGGAGGATGGGCTCGCCGAAGGCCTGGAAGGCCGCGCCGGCTCTGGGGGGTACGGTAAGGGTGGTGCGGTCCTCCAGATACTCCACGTGGCCCCGGCCCAGCAGGGGCTCCAGCTCCGCACGGCAGGGCAGGTCCACGGTCTGGGGCTCCTCGCCCCGGTTGAAGGCGCACAACACAATCTCGTCCTCGTCCCGGCGGTAGTAGCACAGCAGGTCGCCCTTGCCGCAGACATAGCGGATCTCGCCCCGGCGCAGGCTGGTATGCTTCTGACGAAGCTGGCCCAAAGCCCGGTACCAGTCCACCAGCTCCCGGTCCTCGTGGCCCCAGGGGTAGGTCTGACGGTTGAAGGGGTCCTCAAAACCCTCCATGCCGGCCTCGTCGCCGTAGTACACGGTGGGGGAGCCGGGGAAGGTGAACAGCAGCAGGGAGGCCAGACGCAGCAGGTCCTTGCCCCGGCGCTTCTGCTTGGGGGAGAGGCGGAAATTGGCCCGCCAGTCTCTGGACTGGTCCCGGTACTCGCCGCCTGCGCCCAGCAGTGTCAGAATACGGGGGGTGTCGTGGGTGCCCAGAGAGTTCATGGCAGAGTAGAAGGCGAAGGGAGGATAGTTCTCCCGGATGGTTTCCATGGCCTCCACAAAATGCTCCGCGCTGCCCGCCAGGCAGTAGCCCAGAATGGCGTTGCGGAGGGGATAGTTCATCAGACCGTCGCAGTGGCCGCCCAGAATGTGCTTTCTGCGCACGCCGTAGGCCACCTTGGTGGAGCCGTCCTCCCAGACCTCGCCCACCACCAGCGCGTCGGGCTTTTCCGCCCGGGCGGCGGCATGGATCCCGTGGACGAAATCGTCGGGCAGCTCGTCGGCCACGTCCAGACGCCAGCCGTCGGCTCCGGCACGGAGCCAGCTTCGCACCACGCTGTTCTCGTCCCCGAAAATAAAGTTCCGGTAATCGGGGTTGCCCTCGTTCACGGCGGGCAGAGAGTAGATCCCCCACCAGCTTTCATACTTTTTGGGCCACTCCACGAAGTTGAACCAGGGACGGTAGGGGGAATCCCAGCTCTGGGCGGCTCCCGTTTCGGGGTAAAAGCCGTCGCCGTTGAAATAGCGGCTGACGTAGCCGGTGTGGTTGAACACACCGTCCAGCATGATCTTCATGCCCCGCTTGTGGGCCTCGTCGCAGAGCTTTTTAAAGTCCTCGTTGGTACCCAGCATGGGGTCCACACGGCTGTAGTCGGCGGTGCCGTAGCGGTGGTTCTCGGCGGCCTCGAAAATGGGGTTGAAGTAGATGGTCTCCACCCCCAGGCTCTTCAGATAGTCCAGCTTTTCCAGAACGCCCCGGAAATCACCGCCGAAGAAGTCCCGGTTGCGGATCTCGCCCTTGTGGTCGGGGCGGTACTCCGGGTTCTCCTCCCAGCTCTGGTGGACCCAGCGGCCGCCCACCAGTCCGTCCGGACTGGGCACCCGGGACCGGCGGAACCGGTCGGGGAAGATCTGATAGGTCATACCCTCGCCGAACCAGGTGGGCACCTGTTCGCTGCCGTCATAGACCGTCAGCTGGTAGGGGCCCAGGCTCTGCTTCCGGCCGTCCAGACCGGTGAGGGTGAAGGAGTACCACACAAGGCCCACATAGTCCTTTGTACTCAGACAAGCGGTAAACAGATCCTCGTCCAGCTCATAGCCCTCCCAGACCATGGGCTGCACGACCTTCTGCTTATCCTTGCTCTCATATTCCGCCACCAGCTGTGCCTTGGAAAAGCCCAGGCTGCGGGGAGGACGGAGGGCCAGCTGCACCTCGGTGCCGCTGGGAACTGCTCCGTAGGGGGTTTTATATCGGGGATCACGGGAATCAAATACGGGATGGTCGATCACAGGAAATCACTCCATTGCATCAGGGTTTGGGGCCGCGCTTGCAGCTCCTCTGTGCCGGAATCGGTTGAATATTCACAGAGTTTCCCCCTGGGACTGGGCATAAAATGCCGCGATCTCCGCCTTCTGGCCGAAGATCTTCTCCCGGGAGGTCAGATAATCATGGGGGTACTTGGGGTTGGGCAGACGGACGATCCGGCCCTTGTCCGGGTCTACCAGCTTGGTAACGCCGCCTCCGCCCACGGAGATGACGGTCTGCAGCTCCTCCATCATGACGATGTTATAGAGGCTGTCGGTGCCGGGCTTGGCCCAGCCCACATTTTCCAGAGAGCCGGACATATACTTCTGCCGGTACAGGTAATAGGGGGCGTAGCCCGCCGCCCGCAGGGTGTCCAGGGTGTACTCCAGCATACGGGCCACCTCTTCGCCCTGGGGGATGGGGTCGCCCCGTTCCATCAGCGTGGAGCCCTTTTTCAGGGCCAGGGTGTGGACGGTAATATTCTCCGGGTCCAGAGCCAGGACCCCGTCCAGAGAGCGGCAGAAGCCCTCGTAGGTGTCCCGGGGCAGGCCCGCGATCAGATCCATGTTGATGCAGTCAAAGCCAACCTCCCGGGCCATGGCATAGGCCTTGTCAATGTCCCCGGCGGAGTGGCGGCGGCCGATGGCCTCCAGCACCTCGTCCTCCAGGGTCTGGGGGTTGATGGAGATCCGGCCGATCTTATGTCTGGCCAGCACCTCCAGCTTTGCCCGGGAAATGGTATCCGGACGGCCCGCCTCCACGGTGTACTCGGTACAGCCGTCCAGGGGCAGGTGCTCCTCGCACAGGGTCAGCACCCGGTCCATCTGGGGGGCGGACAGGGTGGTGGGGGTGCCGCCGCCCATGTAGAGGGAGCGGACGGTGAGGCCGGACTCCTTCAGCACCTTTCCGGTGGCGGCGATCTCATCGCACAGCTCCTCCAGATAGGGGCCCACCAGCTTCATGGTCCGGGCCACGTCGGCGGACACAAAGGAGCAGTAGGCACAGCGGGTGGGGCAGAAGGGGATGCCGATATACAGGGAGACCTCGTTGGGCTTCAGGGAGCTGTCCACGGCGATGCTGGCCCGGGCGCAGTCCACCGCCAGCCTGGCCCGGCGGGTGGAGACATGATACTCCTGCTCCAGCTCCTTCTGAGCCTCCCCAGCGGTCTTTCCCGCCTTCATGGCACGGGTGGGCAGCTTCACCGGCCGGACGCCGGTGAGGGCGCCCCAGGGGGGCTCCTGGCCCAGAATAGCGGTACCCGCCCGGTAGAAGGCAATTTTCAGCGCGTGCTGGATCACATGGTAGGCCCACTCGGGGCTCTTGTCCAGTTCGCCAGAGGGGAAGGAGTCGGAGGAGATCTCCTCTTTGCCCTCCCGCAGCACCCGGACGGTGACGGTGGTAGCCTCCGGGCCCCGGTCCAGGGAGAACAGGGCCGCGTCCGCATCCTGAGAGAGCATACTGGGGTCTTCCTCCGGATATTCCGGCTTCTCGCCGGGGAACAGGGTGAGCATCATCTGCTCGGCAGAGTATTTATAGCGCTGGGGGTCCCAGTCCCAGGCCCCCTGCTGTAAAAACAGTTTCATTCTTAGCCTCCCATGGCCTGCTTGAGATAGGGGTTGGTGCGGCGCTCCTTGTCCAGGGTGGACAGGCCCATATGGCCGGGGCAGACGTGGTAGTCCCCCTCCAGCTGACCGATGCGGCGGAGAGACTTCATCAGGGCCTTATAGCTGCCGCCCTCCAGGTCGGTACGACCCACGGAGCCTGCAAACAGGGTGTCACCCACGAACAGGCAGTCCCCCACCTTCAGGGTGACGGAGCCGGGGGAGTGGCCGGGGGTGTGGAGGACCTCGATGGTCAGATCGCCCAGCTGAAGGGTGTCCCCGTCCTCCCAGCAGCAGTAGCCGGTGACCCGGCCCGTCAGGGGGTACAGCTTGGGGTCCCGCAGCTTGGTGTCCTCCCGGTGGATATACACGCTGACCGGGTGGGGCAGCAGCTCCACCAGTCGGGGCATACCGGTAATGTGGTCGAAATGGCCATGGGTCAGCAGGATGTACCGCACATCCACGCCCTCCTTGTCACACAGGGCCTTGATGCGGTCGGCCTCGTCGCCGGGATCGATGACGGCGGCCACCTTGTTGACCTCGTCCTCCAGAATATAGCAGTTGGTGCCGATGGCGCCAACCGTCAGTGCTTTGATCTTCATAGCTGCTCCTTATTCCTCGGTGTCGTAGAGAATGGTCACAGGGCCGTCGTTCACCGAGGACACCTGCATATCAGCGCCGAACCGGCCGTGCTCCACGTGGAAGCCCCGCTCCCGGCAGCGGTCCATGAACCGCTCGTACAGGGGGATGGCCAGATCGGGCTTTGCCGCACGGCTGAAGCCGGGGCGGCGGCTGGAGGTGTCGGCGTACAAGGTGAACTGGGAGACCACCAGAAGAGAGCCCCCCACCTGTTCCAGATTCAGGTTCATCCTGCCGTTTTCGTCCTCAAACACCCGGAGATTGCAGATCTTGTCGGCCAGCTTGTCGCAGACCGCCTCGGTGTCGTTGGGGCCGACCCCCAGCAGGATCAGATAACCTTTGTCGATGGCTCCCTCCACCTGGCCGTCGATGGCGACGGAGGCGGAAGAAACTCTTGTTACTACTGCACGCATGGCGTACCTCCAGATCGGATTTTGTTTTGGTCAGGGGCCGCCATACATGGCGGCCGCGGTTTTCGGAAGTGCCTGCAAGACGCCCGCGGGCGAATTTATGATTACTTGCCGGTGACACGGGCCACATGGTAGACGCCCTGAATGTTGTTCAGCTTGTTGATGACGGCGCTCAGCTCGTCCTTGTCCTTGACCTGGACCTCGATGTTCAGGCTGGCATGGCCGTCGGGCATGGAGCGGGCGGTCAGGGCGGTGACCTTCACCTTGGCGGCGGACAGGCCGGTGGCGATGTCCAGGGTCAGACCCTCCCGGTCCTTGGCGGCGATCTCGATGGAGGTCTTGTAGCTGGGCAGCTTGCTCTCCACCCAGCTGACCTTCACCCAGCGGTCGGCCTCCTCGGGCTTACGGTTGGCCACAGAGGCGTTGGGGCAGTCGGCACGGTGGACGGACACGCCGTAGCCACGGGTGATAAAGCCCACCACGGGGTCGCCGGGCACGGGGGTGCAGCACTTGGCGAACTTCACCAGGCAGTTGCCCAGGCCCTCCACGATGATACCGGAGTCGGAGTGCTTGTTGGAGCCCTTGAGGGTGGCGTCCTCGGCCAGGTTCTTCATGCCGGGGAACATGATGCTCTCCTCGGCGGTCTTGGCGGCAGCGGCGGCCTTCTCGGCCTGGAGCCGACCCAGACGGAGCAGCTCGTCCTTCACCCTTGCCACGGCCTTCACGGCGGTGGTGCCGCCGTAGCCGATGGTGGCGTACAGCTCGTCCAGGGTGCCCATGCGGACCTTCCGCAGGATATAGGGCAGGTTCTCCTCGCTGGTCACGGCGGTCAGTGCGATCTTGGCCCGCTTCAGCTCCAGCTCGAAGGCGGCACGGCCGGTGGCGATGTTCTCCTCCCGGCGCTCCTTCTTGAACCACTGGCGGATCTTGTTGCGGGCCTCGTTGGACTTGCAAATCTTCAGCCAGTCGCGGCTGGGGCCCTTGGCGGCCTTGGAGGTCATGACCTCCACGATGTCGCCGTTTTTCAGCGGCGTATCATAGGTGACCATGCGGCCGTTGACCTTGGCGCCCACCATGGTGTTGCCCACGGCGGAGTGGATGTTATAGGCAAAGTCGATGGGGGTGGCCCCGGCAGGCAGGTTGATCACGTCGCCGTTGGGGGTGAACACGAAGCACTCGTCGGCGAACATGTCCACCTTCAGGGTGCGGACGAACTCCTCTGCGTCGGTGTCCTGCTGGCTTTCCAGCAGCTTGCGCACCCACTCAAAGTCCTGCTCGGTACCCAGCTTCTTGTTGGCCATGCCCTGCTTGTACTTCCAGTGTGCGGCAATGCCGTACTCAGCAGTCTGGTGCATCTCCCAGGTGCGGATCTGCACCTCGAAGGGGATACCCTCACGGCCGATGACGGTGGTGTGCAGGGACTGGTACATGTTGGGCTTGGGGGTACCGATGTAGTCCTTGAAGCGGCCCAGCACCGGCTTGAACATGTCGTGGATACAGCCCAGCACGTTATAGCACTCGGGAATGTCGTCCACGATGACCCGGAAGGCGTACAGATCGAAGATTTCGTCCAGGGTCTTGTTCTGGGTGAACATCTTGCGGTAGATGGAATAGATATGCTTCACGCGGCCATAGACCGTGCAGTGAATGCCCTCCTGGGCCAGACGGGCCTGGATGTGGTGCTGGATGGAGGCCAGGAACTCCTCATGGGTGGAGGAGCGCTCCAGCAGTTCCTGCTCGATCTCCTTGTAGCCCACAGGGTCCAGATACCGCAGGGACAGATCCTCCAGCTCCCATTTCAGCTTCTGCATACCTAAGCGGTGCGCGATGGGGGCGTAGATCTCCATGGTCTCCAGCGACTTCTCCCGCTGCTTCCGGGGGCTCTGGTACTCCATGGTGCGCATATTGTGCAGACGGTCGCAGACCTTGATGAGGATCACGCGGATGTCCTGGGCCATGGCCATCAGCATCTTCCGCAGATTCTCCATCTGCTCCTCTTCCTTGGAGATATACTGCACCCGGGTCAGCTTGGTGACGCCCTCCACCAGAGCCGCCACGGGCTCGCCGAATTTCTTGGCGATCTCCTGGTGGGTGGAGGGGGTGTCCTCGATGCAGTCATGGAGCAGGGCGGCAATGACGGAGTCCACGTCCAGCTCCAGCTCGGCCACGATCATGGCCACGGCCAGGGGGTGGATGATATAGGGCTCGCCGCTCTTTCTCAGCTGGCCGTGATGGGAGGTATCGGCGTAGGTAAAGGCGTCGTACAGACGCTGGGTATCCAGGTCGGGGATATAGGTCAGTACCTTTTCTTCCAGTTCATGATATTGTTCCAGAATGGGATCCATAGAATCACCTCATTATTGTTTCAGCGGTCGCCCAGTGCCCGTCGGAGCCGGATCAGCAGCTCCGAGGCCTCGAGATCCACCTTGTGCTCCAGATGGCACAGGGTGATCTGGAACCGGCGATCCCGCTCCCGCATGTGGATCAGTCCGCGTTCCTCGAATACCTCCAGACACAGCCGTGTTCTGGCAGGTACCTGACTGGGGCCGCCCCTTCTTGCCACACTGCGGGCAATGCGGGGAATGGTGTCCTCCACCACGGTGCAGTCGGCGCTCTGGCGCTCCAGCCACCGCCACAGGGCGGCAAACTCGCTGCGCTCGGGCAGGAGGAATCTGGCCTCTGCCGGGGTGAGTCGGTCTCCCCGGCTGAATTTCTCGTAAATGGCCCGCTCTAGCTCGGCCCGGGAGGGGGCGGGGCGCAGATCCACTACTTGCAGCTGCACCGACCGGTTTTCCCGGAACTCGTTGATCTGGGGATAGAAGGCCACATCCACCCGACAGCCGGGGGTCAGCCCCAGTTCGTTGCCGTCGGCGGAAAAATAAATTGCGTCCAGCACCCGCCTGCGGCTCTCCAGCCGCATTTTCAGGTGGCGTCCGCGGCCTACCTGGGTCATGGTCTGCACCTGGGCTCCGGACAGCACCAGAATGGGCCGGGGATTTCCCGCCCCGCAGGGCTCCAGCAGCTCCAGGGACTCCACAGCCTCCACGGTGAGGGCGTTGGGGTCGGCCACCCCGTCCACCTCCAGCACGGAGGGGAGCTCCTGACCGTGCTGCTGCTCCTCCAGAGCCGCCCGCAGACCGGCGGCCAGAGCCGGGATGTTCTCCTCCCGGACGGTGAAGCCTGCGGCCAGGGCGTGTCCACCGAAGCTCTCCAGCAGGGGAGCGCAGGCGGTGAGCAGATTGAACAGGTTCACCCCGCCCCAGCTGCGGCAGGAGCCCTTGCCCAGTCCGTGATCCAGACAGATCATAAAGGTGGGGCAGGAGCAGCGCTCTGCCAGACGGGAGGCCACGATGCCTACCACGCCCTGGTGCCACTTCTCATCCGCCAGGACGATGGCCTCCTGCTGGGGGTGCTTGTCCAGCAGGTCGATGCACTGGGTAAAGATCTCGCTTTCAATGGCCTGCCGCTCCCGGTTCAGATCGCACAGCCGGTTGGCCAGTTCCTCGGCCCGCCGGGGATCCCGGGTCAGCAGCAGCTCTGCCGCCACCTCCGCCTGGCCCAGCCGTCCGGAGGCGTTGATCCGGGGCGCCAGGGTGTAGCCCACGGACACGGTGGTCACCGGCTTGTCCCCCAGGCCTGCACTTTGGATCAGAGCCCCCAGACCCAGCCGTCTGGGCGGGTTCAGGTATTTCAGGCCTCGGCTGACAATGGCCCGGTTCTCTCCCGTCATGGGCATCACGTCGGCCACGGTTCCCACCGCAGCCAGATCGCAGTAGGCTTCAAACACGGCGGCGGCGCCCGGCCCTGCAAAGGCCATGGCCAGCTTCAGCGCCACGCCTACGCCCGCCAGCCCCTTGAAGGGGTAAGGACAGTCCGGCCGGTAGGGATCCACCACGGCCACGGCAGGGGGCAGGCACTCCTTGCAGGCGTGGTGGTCGGTGATGATCACGTCCACGCCCAGGCTTGAGGCAAAGGCCACCTCGTCCACGGCGGTGATGCCGCAGTCCACGGTGATAATCAGGCTGACCCCCTGACTGTGCAGATGGGTCACCGCCTCCCGGTTCAGACCGTAGCCCTCCTCCAGACGCCCGGGGATATAGGGCACGATATGCCCGCCCAGGCCGGTGAGGTACTCGGTCAGCAGGCAGGTGGAGGTGATGCCGTCCACGTCGTAGTCGCCGTAGACCGCGATCAGCTCGCCCCGGTGAAGGCCCAGCCGCAGCCGGTCCACCGCCTTGTCCATGTCCCGCATGAGCATGGGATCCAGAATGGGCTCCCGGGTGGGGGTCAGCAGCCGTGCGGCCTCCTCCGCGCTCCGGACGCCACGGCCCGCCAGCAGTCCCGCCAGCAGGGGAGTGATCCCGGCCTGTTCCAGCTCCTGACAGACCTCAGGGCAGGAGGGAGCGACCTTCCACTCCTTGTATTTCATTGGAAGCGCCCCCTTTCTTTTGACCAGTTTGAACAAAAGAATATACTGGTACATTATTAACTGTATCAGTATAACACAAAAACCCCGTTTTCTTCAAGGGCTCCCCGCCACAAAACCCTTGCCCCCCGGAAAATTCGGGGAATATGAGCAGTCCGTCCCCTTGCCTGCCCGTGTGAATCGTGATAAAATATGCTGGTTCAATGGATAAATCACAACATTTTACGGGCTACCGGCCACTTCCGGGGCCTGTTTACGCAAAGGAAGCCAGACTATGAGAACTTACGACGCCGGAACCTTCGATATTGCCGTCATCGGTGCGGGCCACGCAGGCATCGAGGCCGCCCTCGCCGCCGCCCGCATGGGCATGAAAACCCTGTGCTTTACCGTCAATCTGGACGCTGTGGGCAACATGCCCTGCAACCCCGCCATCGGCGGCACCGGCAAGGGCCACCTGGTCCGGGAGCTGGACGCCCTGGGCGGCGAAATGGCCCGGGCCGCCGACAGAGCCTGCATCCAGTACCGCCTGCTGAACCGGGGCAAGGGCCCCGCTGTCTGGTCCCTCCGGGCCCAGGCTGACCGCCGGGAGTACCAGAAGGTCATGAAGCACACCATGGAAAAGCAGGAAAACCTGTGGGTCAAGCAGGCCGAGGTGGTCCAGGTGCTGACTCAGGACGGAGCCGTCTGCGGTGTGGTCACCCACACCGGCGCCGTCTACCACGTGAAGGCCGCTGTGGTGGCCACCGGCACCCATCTGGGCGGCCGCATCGTGGTGGGCGAGGTGGTCAAGGAATCCGGCCCCGACGGCCTGTCCGCCGCCCTGCCCCTGACCCAGAGCCTGATCTGTCTGGGCCTGTCCATCCGCCGGTTCAAGACCGGCACGCCCCCCAGAGTCAACGCCCGCAGCGTGGACTTCACAAAAATGGAACTGCAGGCGGGCGATCAGGACGGGCTGGCCTTCTCCTTCCAGACCGAGACGCCCCCCGAAAATCAGGCCGTCTGCTGGCTGACCTACACCAATGAGGAGACCCACCGGATCATCCGGGAGAACATGGACCGCTCCCCCCTCTACGACGGCACCATCGAGGGCGTAGGCCCCCGGTACTGCCCCTCCATCGAGACCAAGGTGGAGCGCTTCCCCAACAAGGAGCGCCACCAGCTGTTCATCGAGCC
>SAMEA104404103__coassemble_1131_pt1 | contig 17009 bp, 13 predicted proteins | sample SAMEA104404103__metabat2_high_PE_047 | metagenome-assembled genome bin SAMEA104404103 (sample SAMEA104404103) | Balaenoptera acutorostrata | reverse complement strand
GCCTTCAGATCCAGCGGCTCCACCGCCAGGGTGAAGCGGCCGTCCTCAATGCGGCTGAACTCCAGCAGTTCCTCCACCATGTTGGTCAGACGGCGGGCCTCAGACACGATGATGTCCATGCCCCGGTGCAGATCCTGGGGATCCCGCAGCTCGCCGCTCTGAATGGTCTCGGCCCAGCCGGTGATGGCAGTCAGGGGGGTGCGCAGCTCGTGGGAAACGGAGGAGATGAACTCAGACTGGGTTTTCTCCGACCGTTTGATTTTCAGTGACATATCGTTGATGGTATCGGTCAGTTCTCCGATCTCATCGTCGAATTTCTTCTCGATCTGAACGCCGTAGCTGCCGTCAGCGATCAGTCTGGCCGTTTCGTTGATGCTGGCCAGAGGCTCCACAATGGAGCGGACGAAGTACAGATTTGAGAAGTACACCATGGCGAAGATGGCAAGACCGATGGTCAGGATCACCGTCATGGACAGGACAAACTGCCGGTCAATGGCCCCCAGGGAGGTCACATAGCGGATCACGCCCACCGTAACGCCCTGGTACATGACCGGAGCGGACGCGGCGCAGATGCGCTCGCCGGTGGAGGGATCCTTTCCCCGGAAGTGGACGGTGCTCTGAGTCTCCAGTGCTCCCCGGATATCGGGGGTGTCGGGGATGGTGCCGGCGGTCAGGTCGTTGCCGGAATAGGCCACAGCCCCGGTCACATCCAGGAACTGCAGCTCCAGCTGGCTTTTTTCCTCGTAGTTGCTGACCATCTGCTGGGCCGCGCTGCGGTACTCCACACGGGTGTAGTTCCGGAAGCCGTGGGCCACAGAGCTGGCCTTTTTCTCCAGGTCGCTGGAGGTGCTGGTGTAGTAATAGCTGTAGAGGGTGGCTGCAAAGGAGCCCAGCGCCAGGGCCAGGATCAGCAGCACCACGCCGATGCTGTTCAGCAGCCAGCGCTTGCGGATACCGCGGATCTTACCTTTGTCGGTCAGGTTGGTTTTCTTTGCCACCGGGCTCAGCTCCTTTCGATCAGATTTTCAGGGGGGATCAGGCACCCCACTTGTAGCCGTAACCCCAAACAGTATTAACGTAAGTGGGCTTCTGGGGGTTGATTCCCACGAAACAGTGTTTCGCGGGAGCCCTGTTTCATTAAAATCCTCGGGCGAACTGAATTCGCCCTCCGGAAATTCTCGCTTCGCTGCGAATTTACGGCCTGCCGGCCGCCCCGCCGTGCGGGGCCCCGGACACCCCCGTCAGGGCTTGTATCAGGCACCCCACTTATAACCGTAACCCCAAACAGTATTAACGTAAGTGGGCTTCTGAGGGTTGTCCTCGATCTTAATGCGGAGACGGCGGATGTTTACATCCACGATCTTCAGCTCGCCGAAGTACTCCTTGCCCCAGACCACGTCCAGGATCTCCTCCCGGGACAGGGCCTTGCCCGGGTTCTCCATGAACATTTTCAGGATGGAGTATTCTGCGGGGGTCAGCTTCACCAGCTTGCCGTTCTTCTCCAGGGTACGGTTCCGGGTGTTCAGCAGGAAGGGAGGATCATTGATCTCATCGGGAGAGACGGTCTCCGTGTCCCCGCCGGTCCGGCGGAACAGGGCGTCCACACGGGCGGTCAGCTCCGCGGGAGAGAAGGGCTTGGTCACATAGTCGTCGGCTCCGGTCATCAGGCCGGTGACCTTGTCCATCTCCTGGGTGCGGGCAGTCAGCATGATAATGCCGATCTTATTGTCCATGGCGCGGATGCGGCGGCAGACCTCAAAGCCGTCGATACCCGGCAGCATAATGTCCAGCAGGGCCACCTTCACATCGGGGTTGGCCTTCAGCGCCACCAGAGCGTCTTCACCCGTACCGGCCTCGATGGTCTGATACCCGGCCCGTTTCAGGTTGATGACCACAAAGCTGCGGATGTTTTCCTCATCCTCCAGCACAAGTACCTTTTTCATTGCTGCGTTCCTCCATTGTCGGAATTTAATCGTAATACCAGCTGCTGTGGATGGTGTTGAAGCTCTGGATCAGGTCGTTCTGATCCAGGCCGCAATCCCAGCCGCTGTCATAGAAGCGGGCGGCGTAGATCACGTTTTCCTCCTCGCGCAGGACGAATCTTCCTCCGCTGGTGGACTGGATCTGTCGGTTGCCGCCGGTGAGACGGTAGATACTCAGGAAGGGCTTGGGCTCGGTCTCCTCGCCCCGCCATAGAGAGAACACCACCTCGCGCTGACCGCTGATCTGATCCCGGCGGGAAATGGTGATCTTATCCTTCCAGGCGGCGGGGATCTCCAGATACCAGGAGTCGGCCACATTGTGGTAGGTGGTCATTACATGGGAGCGCTGCCCCTTCTCGTCGTACCGGCCCCAGTCGATGAGCCAGAAGTTGGACGCGGGCTTCTCCCCGTAGGAGGGCAGAGGCATGGGGGTGGGAAGCTCCACCACACCGTCGCCGTCCACGTCGGTGGGGGCCACGTCGGTATAGCCCTGGAGCCGCTCCCGGCTGACGCCGGCGTCAGGGTCCAGGGACAGGTTGGTCAGCTTATCCCCCTGATAGGCCACCACATCAATGACGCGGCTGCCGTCAGGCAGGGTGCCGGTGACATAGAGGGCAGGGACGAACAGCTCGCCCTTCAGATAGTTGGAGCGCATCCGGTTCAGACTCACCATGCCGGAGGACAGGCTGACGCTGTCCACGCAGACAAAGGCCCCCTCGTGCCAGCCGTAAACGGCCAGCTGGCTGCCCAGACCGCCGGTGTCCAGCTTGACCAGTGCGATCTCCATTCGGGTATCCCGGTCCAGATCCACCAGCTGGAAGCCGGAGGACACGTTGTTTCCGTCAGAGGCGGTGCTGCAGCTGGTCAGCAGCAGTTCGGTGGCCATGACACTCTCCCGGTCGGCCGGGGTGACGGGCTTTACATTGTCGCTGTCCTCGGGGTTCAGCGGCATATCCAGCTCGTCCAGGGTGTAGGCCCCCAGCTGGTACACGCCGGTGCTCAGCTGCCAGTTCACCACCAGCTCCTTGCAGCCCTTGCCGTTCAGATCCACAAAGTCGATGGAGTAGATGGCGTTGCCCACGCCCTCCACCATACCGGTGATCTGAAAGCGTTCCCCCACCTGGCGGAACACATAGATCTGCAGGGGCTTTTCTTCTCCGGGCACCCGGATGAAGGTGATGGCGCTTTCCCGCTCTCCGTCGCCGTCCAGGTCCTGAAGCTGGATGGTGGCCGTGTTGTCGCCGGAGAGAATCACCGCCACCTCGGTATTGCTCCCGGTGGCGGCCTCCAGCCCCACCCGGACGCTGCGGATGGCGGATTCCAGCATGGCATAGCCGGAGGAGACCTCCGGCAGCTTATAAAGCTCGCTGGGCGAGCGGAACAGGCAGCCGGTGAGGGTGGCGCACAGCATGGCCCACAGCAGGATCACCGCGTGCTTTTTCTTCATCTGTCCCACTCCTTTCCCACGTAAAATTTTATTTCAATAAACCTATAAAAGTCCTACATAACATCATAACACAAAGCTTTCCAAATGCATACCGCTTTTTGAAAAAAGATAGCCAATTTCTTCCCCGGAACGACGAAAACCGCTGTACAGAGCTTCCTCCGTACAGCGGCCTTATGTCACAGAAACAGCAGCAGGCTGATGGCCATCACGACCATGCCGGAGATCAGTCCGTAAATGGCCAGATGGTGTTCGCCGTACTCCTCCGCTGCGGGCAGCAACTCGTCCATGGAGATGAACACCATGATACCGGCCACGCCGGCAAACAGAACGCCGAACACAATGTCGTTCATAATGGGCAGCAGGACCAGCATACCCAGGGCTGCGCCCAGAGGCTCGGCCAGGCCGGAACTGAAGGAGTACCAGAAGGCCTTCTTCTTGGAGCCGGTGGCCTGGTAGATGGGTACGGAAACGGCAATGCCCTCAGGGATATTGTGGATGGCAATAGCCACCACGATGGGAATGGCCACGCTGGGCTCCTGGAGGGCGGACACAAAGGTGGCCAGGCCCTCGGGGAAGTTATGGATGGCGATGGCAAGTGCGGTGAACAAGCCCATTCGCATGAGCTTGTGGGGCTGGGCTGCGTCCTCGCTCTCCCCCTCCACCAGCTTGACCTCGTGGGGGTTCTCCTCAGAGGGGATCAGCTTGTCGATGAGGGCCGTGATCACGATGCCGCCGAAGAAGGCGCCCACCGTGGCCCAGCTGCCGGCCCTCAGTCCCAGCTCGGACACCAGGGAGTCCTGCGCCTCCGTGAAAATCTCAATAAAGGAGACGTAGATCATGACGCCGGCGGAAAAGCCCAGGCTGACGGATAAAAACTTACGGTTCGTGTGCTTGCAAACAAAGGCGATCAGGCTGCCGATGCCGGTGCTTAGTCCGGCAAACAGGGTCAGCAGAAACGCGATCCATGCATTTTCTGGCATAATGGTTCCTTTCTCTTTGCTTCATGAAGGCCTCCTGCCAAATACATACAACCGCATAGTAGCATCCGCCTTCGCTTCTGTCAATGCATTTTAAGTCCTATTGGAGCCCCCCTCAGAAACCTTGTCAGCACAGCCAAAACTGCACAAGTTGGCTATGGCTAACCTGTGCAGTTTTCCGCGAATTTCCAGTGTTCTGTTTTCTTGTCAGCCGGCCTGGGTCAGACTCACCACAGCCTTGAACAGATCGCCGTCCACGGACAGCCCGAAGGTGCCGCCCTGGAGCTCGGTGAGGCTGCGGGCAATGGACAGGCCCAGCCCGGAGCCCTCGGTGGAGCGGGACTCCTCACCCCGGACAAAGCGCTCCATCAGCTGCTCCGGGGGCACGTTCAGCGGCTCCCGGCTGATGTTTTTCACTTCCAGGGTCACCTGTCCCTTGCTGCGGCTCAGGTCCAGATAGACGCGGGTGCCCTCCATGGCGTACTTGCAGCAGTTGGACAGCAGATTATCAATGACCCGCCACAGGTGGCGGCCGTCGGCGATGACCCAGCTCTCCTCCTCCGGCATGCTGGTGATCACGGTCAGCTTACGTTCGTTGAGCTTCTCCTCCCACTCGGCCAGCGCCTGGCTGAGCAGCTGGCCCATGCCGATCTTCTCCCGGTTTACCGTCAGCACCCCGGTGGACGCCTTGGAGGCCTCCACCAGATCTTCCGTCAGCTTCTTCAGCCGCAGGGACTTCCGGTCCAGCACCTCGATATACTCCTGGGCCCGGGGATCGGTCTGGTCAGTGGATTTCAGCAGATTCACATAGTTGATAATGGAGGTCAGAGGGGTCTTCAGGTCGTGGGACACATTGGTGATCAGCTCAGCCTTGAACCGCTCGCTCTTGATCTTCTCCTCCACCGCACCGGACAGGCCCTGAGAGATATTGTTCAGATCCTCTCCGTGGCTGCGCAGATCGGCAGGCATTCTGGAGGTATCGATCCGATGGTTCAGGTTGCCTGCCGCGATGGTCTGGCAGCCCTCCCGCAGCTTCCGGAAGCACATGGTCCAGCGGCACAGGTACAGCAGAACAGCCAGATTGACCAGCACCCAGGCGATCATGTAAAAGCCGGACCAGCGCAGCCCGGTAAAGGCCAGCATCTCAAAGCCCGCCAGCAGGCCGAAGCCGATGACCACCCGCCACAGCGCAGGAATGGCTCCGGACAGCTCCCTGATCCCGCTGCTCACGATCCCCCACAGTCTGCACACCAGAGTGCTGGCTGCAAAGGTCCGGGAGGCGATACGGACAACGACGGTTTTGATCATGCCGCCGCCGAACAGGACGGAGACCATCAGCAAGACTCCCGCCCCCCAGGGGGCCAGAACCATCAGCTCGGTATTGCCCACCGTCTGACTGAAATAATAGAGATGGTACAACAGGGCGTCGCTCAGCAGCACCAGCCCCATTACCCCCAGGGTCAGCAGCAGGCCGCTGCCGCCCAGATGGAGTTCCAGCCACAGCCGGTCGAACCAGTTGGGCTGAAAGCCCTCCACGGCTGCCTCCCTGCCGGTCAGCACCAGGGCCAGCAGCAGGAACAGGGCCGCGCCTGCCAGCAGACCCACACCAAGATACAGATCCCTGGAAAAATACTGCCGGGCCTCCTGGTACTCCTGGTGCATCCGGGTAAATTCATCATGGATGGAGTCCGCCTCCACCTGGTCCGGAACGCCGCACTCAATGATAAGGCTTTCCTCGCCGTTCTCCGTCCCATTGGCCAGGGTATGCTGCGGGTCGTCCATCAGGATCTCGTACTCCTTCTCATCACCCAGGTCACTTCCGCCTCTGGGGAAAAGAGCGTAATGAACGTTTTTTACCGTGGGCTTGATGGGGGCGCCCTTCAGATTTCCGCCGTTTACAATGGTCCCGTCTGCAGAACGTACCTGATACCGGAACCAGGTCCTGGCAGCGTCCAGCTCGGCGCTCTGCTCGGCCACGTTGTTTTCCAGCTGTTCCCTCTCCACATAGGAGAGGTCATCCTCCCCCTCCAGACGGAACAGACTTTCCTCCAGGATCATGGCCCGGTCGATGTACCGGTGGAGAACATTCTCAAAGGCCTCGTTCCCCTGCCAGTCATCCCGCCGCCAGTAGTCATACTCTCCCATGGCGCGGGCGCCGAAATAGCCCCCCGCAAAGAGCAGCACCGCCGTCAGCAGGGCGAAAAGCCGCCGCCCGAAGCTCAGCTTGTCAGTCTTCATCACACCGTTCCCTTCTCAATCTTATAGCCCAACCCCCAGACCACCTTCAGGTACCGGGGTTCGGCGGGATTGATCTCGATCTTTTCCCGCAGGTGGCGGATGTGGACGGCCACCGTGTTCTCAGAGCCGTAAGCCGGGTCGTTCCACACCGCCTCGTAGATCTGGGTGGTGGAGTAGACCTGGCCGGGATGGGCCAGCAGCAGCCGAAGGATGTTGTACTCGATGGGGGTCAGGGAGACAGGCTCCCCGTCCACCGTGACCTGCTTGGCTCCGTCGTCCAGGCTGATGGGGCCTGCGGTCAGGATCCCCTCCTTCTTCTCGGCTCCGCCCAGAGTGGTGTACCGCCGCAGCTGGCTTTTCACCCGTGCGATAACCTCCAGGGGATTGAAGGGCTTGGTGATATAGTCGTCGGCGCCGATGTTCAGACCCAGGATCTTGTCCGTGTCCTCGCTTTTGGCGGTCAGGAGGATGATGGGCACGTTGCTCTCCTCCCGCAGCTTGGTGGTGGCCCGGATGCCGTCCAGCTCCGGCATCATAATATCCATGAGGATCAGATGGATCTCGTTGGTCTGGGCAGCCCGGATGGCCTCCAGACCGTTATAGGCCTTGATGGTGTGGTAGCCCTCGCCGCTCAGATAAATATCCAGTGCAGAAACAATGTCCTTGTCGTCGTCACAGATGAGGATATTGAACATTTGTCTTTCCTCCTACTCGTTTTCGTATCTTTAGCATAACACATGGCTTTTAAGTTGCAAGACATAAAATATTAAGAACTGTTTAAGCTTAACAGGGGGACGGCCTTGACAAATGCTCCGGCCGTGTTATAATCAGTTGCGTTGGAAACAGTTTTATTTAAAACTGTTTCCTTCAAAACGTTCTAAGGCGGTGACAGGATGGAACAGGTACCAAGCGCATTGATCACCATCCGGCAGATCATGAAGTTCTATGAACAGTGTCAGGAGCCCGTACGGCAGCGGTATCAGCTGTCCCGGCTCGAGATCCTGATCATGAGCTTTCTGCACAACAATCCCGGCCACGACACAGTGGGCGAAATCGCTGACATGAGGATGCTGTCCAAGGGCAATGTGTCCCGGGGAGCGGATTCCCTCATTAAAAAAGGCCTGCTGGAGCGGATCCCCGATCAGGTGGACCGCCGGTGGGTGCATCTTCGGCTGACGCCCCCTGCCGCCCCCATTGTGGACGACATCGAGCAGGCCAGCCTGGTCTTTGCCCGCGAAGCCTTTGCGGGCTTTACCCCGGAGGATATGGAGACCTTCCGGGATCTCAATCACAGACTGGCCGTCAACGCAGGCCGGAATCTGGAAAGGAGCCATATCTCTCATGGAGAACAAGAATAACTTTCTGGCCACCGAGCCGGTGGGCAAGCTGCTCTGGAAGCTGGCTGTCCCCACTCTGGCGGCTCAGATCATCAACATGCTCTACAACCTGGTGGATCGGATCTACATCGGCCGGGGCGTAGGCTCTCTGGCCCTCACCGGCGTGGGCGTGTGTATGCCCATCATCATGATCGTCACCGCCTTTGCCGCTCTGGCCAGTGCGGGCGGCGCACCCCGTGCCTCCATTTTTATGGGGCAGAAGGACAATAAGTCCGCCGAGCGGACCCTGGGCAACTGCTTCTGTCTGCAGCTGATCGTGTCCGCCCTGCTGACGGCGGTACTGCTGATCTGGAACCGGCCCCTGCTGCTGGCCTTCGGCGCCAGTGAAAACACCATCGAGTACGCCGTTCAGTATATGAACATCTACGCACTGGGTACCATCTTCGTCCAGCTGACCCTGGGTATGAACGCATTCATCACCGCCCAGGGCTTTACCCGCACCAGTATGCTGGCCGTACTGATCGGCGCAGGCTGCAACATTGCGCTGGATCCTGTGTTCATCTTCGGTTTCAAGCTGGGCGTCCGGGGCGCCGCTCTGGCCACCATCATCTCCCAGTGCCTGTCCACCATCTGGGTGCTGGCCTTCCTGTTCGGCAAAAAGTCCCATCTGAAAATCCGTTCCAAATTCATCCGTCTGACTCCCCGGATCATCCTCCCCTGCCTGGCACTGGGCACCGCTCCTTTCGTCATGCAGGCCAGTGAAAGCGTCATTGCCGTGTGCTTCAACTCCTCTCTGCTGAAGTACGGCAGCGACATCGCCGTGGGCACCATGACCATCCTGACCAGCGTGATGCAGTTCGCCATGCTGCCCCTTCAGGGCCTTGGCCAGGGCGCACAGCCCATTATGAGCTACAACTACGGCGCCCGGAACCCGGAGCGGGTGCGCAGCTCCTTCAAGCTGCTGCTGAAGGTCTCTCTGGCCTACTCCATGCTGCTGTGGGCCTTCGTGCTGCTCTTCCCCAAGCTGTTTATTTCCATGTTCAACACTGAGGCTCCTCTGCTGGCCTTCGCCCCCACTCCCCTGCGTATTTATGTGGGCGCTCTGGGTATCTTCGGCGCACAGATCGCCTGTCAGATGGCCTTCAATTCCCTGGGCAACGCCAAGGCTTCCATTCTGGTGGCCGTCATGCGAAAGTTCATTCTGCTGCTGCCCCTGATCTATATCATGCCCGCTCTTCTGCCCGGCAACAAGACCATGGCCGTCTACATGGCCGAGCCCATTGCAGACTTCCTGTCTGTGGCCTTCACTGTAGTCCTGTTCCGGTCCCAGTTCAAGAAAGCCATGGCCCGTCTGGAGGGCCCCGACGACGCCCCTGTTATCTGAATACAGCAAAAAGGACTCCCTTCCGTCGGAAGGGAGTCCTTTTTTATCTCAAGCTTTTTACTTGTTGCGATTGCTGAAAATGCGGGTCAGGATGTCCCAGTCGCCGTCGTCGATGCCAGTCTCGGTGGGAGCGGCAGGCTGTGCGGGCTGAGTGGGGGCCACAGGCTGGGCAGGTGCGGCGTTCACAGCGGAAGCGGGCTGCACGGGAGCCACACCCACAGGGGTGACCACAGAAGCCGCAGGGGCTGCGGCGGGCTGGGCTGCGGGCGCAGCAGCAACAGGAGCAGCAGCGGGTGCGACAGAATCCAGCTCGTCAAAGCCGGTGGCGATGACGGTGACGTGGATCTCGTCCTCCAGGCTCTCGTCGAAGGCGGCGCCGAAGATGATGTTGGCGTCGGGATGTGCAGCCTCCTGAACCAGGTTGGCGGCAGTCTCGACCTCCTCCAGACCGATGTCCATGGAGCCGGTGACGTTGATCAGGACGCCCTTGGCGCCGTTGATGGAGGTCTCCAGCAGGGGGCTGGAAATGGCCATACGTGCGGCCTCCTCGGCCTTGTTCTTGCCGGCGGCACGGCCCACGCCCATGTGAGCACGGCCGGCGCCCTGCATGACGGAGGACACGTCGGCGAAGTCCAGGTTGATGAAGCCGGTGTTCTTGATCAGATCGGAGATGGACTGAACAGCCTGCTGCAGCACATCGTCGGCGATCTCGAAGGCGTTGACCATGGTGATCTTCTGATCGGTGGCCAGCTTCAGACGCTCGTTGGGGATGATGACCAGGGAGTCCACCTTGTCGCGCAGCTCGGCGATACCGCCCTCGGCCTGCTTCATGCGGCGGCTGCCCTCAAAGCGGAAGGGCTTGGTGACCACGCCAACGGTCAGGATGCCCTGCTCCTTGGCGATGTCAGCCACGATGGGTGCTGCGCCGGTGCCGGTGCCGCCGCCCATACCGGCAGTGATGAACACCATGTCGGCGTCCTCCAGAGCCTTGGCGATCTGAGTACGGTTCTCCTCGGCGGACTTGCGGCCCACCTCGGGGTTGGAGCCTGCGCCCTGTCCGTTGGTCAGCTTCTCACCGATCTGGATCTTCTGAGTTGCGCTGGAAACGGTCAGTGCCTGCTTATCCGTGTTGACGGCGATAAAATCCACGCCCTTGGTGCCGGTCTTGACCATGCGGTTGACCACGTTGTTGCCGCCGCCGCCTACACCAATCACCTTAATATTAACGACGCTGTCGGGTCCGATGTCCATTCCGAAAGCCATGTCCTGTTCCTCCTACCGTAAAATCAAATAATCCCCATGGTAAACTAAATTCGTATGTACCCAATAGGGTCAGAAAGCTACATTTTGATTTATTGTATCGCTCTTTCCCTTGCAGGTCAAGCACATTTCGTTTCGCAGACGAAAGTTTACAATTATTGCGTTATGTGGACTCGGGGGAATACACTGCGTAATCCCCCCGGGTCAGGTCGATGCTGCCCCTTGCCTGGTCGCCGTGCTTGGCGTCGGTGCGCTTGACCACCTCGTCCAGCATATTCAGCTTATAGCTGAAATCCTCTTCCATGGGCATACGGACGGTAAATCGGCCCATGTACTGCAGATCCAGCCGGGCGGCCTTCACCTCGATACCGGTGACCTGAGCCGTGCGCTCCTGCTCCTCCAGTGCGGAGAGCAGCCCCAGCAGGGCCTCCAGCTTGTATTCCTCCTCCTGGGGGACCGTCAGCATATCGCCGGAGGCCGGGTCCAGGGGGGTGATGCCGGAGATCAGCAGCTGGGGGGCCGTCTGGCCCGCAGGCTCCAGCAGCTTTCCCTTCACGCTGACCAGCCAGGGCTCCGTGGCCGCCTTGGGAGGATCCTTGGGCTTCTCTTCCTTCTCCCCCTCTTCCTCCTTGTCCTCCTCGGGCTTGGGTTCCTCGGGCTTGGGCTCCTCCGGAGGCAGGGGGGCGGGGGTGGCGATGGTGGCCGCCAGGCCGCACTCGCTCACCTTGATCTCGATGGTGTTGGGCAGGCTGCGGTGAATGCTCACGCCCTCGATGTAGGGCAGCTGGCTGCGCAGCTCCCCGCTGATCTTGTTTTTATTGATGCCGTACAGGTTGTCGCCGTTCCGGATGCCGCTGATCTCCACGATCTCCTCCTGGGTATAGCGGTCGTTTCCGGTCACGGTGATCTTTTCCACCCGGAAGAAGATGGTCGCGCCCATGGTGAGCGCCACCACAACTGCAAGGATGCACAGCAGCTTCATAAGAAAGCCGAAGCGGCTTCTGCGTCTGCGTCGTCGGTTGTTTCTTGCTGCCATCTGTATCTCCTGTTCTGACGGGACGGAAGCTCACGGATCCCGGCTCCCAGCACGGCAAGGCTGCCCGCCAGATCCTCATAGCCCCGGCGGATATGGTGCAGCTCCCGTACTGTGGTCACGCCCCGGGCGGCCAGTCCGGCCACCACCAGAGCCGCCCCGCCCCGCAGGTCGGTGCAGCGCACCGGCGCTCCGTGGAGGGCTCCTTCCACTCCCGTCACCACTGCCGTTCTGCCCCCTGTGCTGATTGCTGCCCCCATACGGCGCAGCTCATCCACGTGGCGGTAACGGCTGTCAAACATATTTTCCTGAATCATTGTTGTCCCGCAGCCGGTGCACAGGGCGGCCATCAATACCGCCTGCCCGTCTGTGGGAAAGCCGGGGTAAGGGGCCGTTCGTACCGGGGAGATCCCCCGCAGCGGCCCGTTCTGCTTCAGTGTGATCAGCCCCGGCCCGGTCCCGATCACACTTCCCGCCTCCTCCAGGGCGGACAGCACCGCACCCAGATGGGCAGGGTCGGCGCCGGTCAGCTCCACCTCTCCCCCTGCGGCCCCGACGGCACACAGGCAGGTTGCGGCGGCGATCCGGTCGCCCATGACGGTATAGTCCGCTCCGTGGAGCGGCCGTCCTCCCTCAACGGAGATCACGGTGGTTCCGGCTCCGGACACCCGCGCTCCCATGGCGTTGAGAAAGTTCTGGAGATCCCCGATCTCCGGTTCCCGGGCAGCTCCCACCAGCGTGGTGGTCCCGGTACAGCTGCAGGCGGCCAGGATGATATTCTCCGTGGCCCCTACGCTGGGAATGGGCAGAAACAGGTCCCGCCCCTTTTTATGTACGCTCCTGCAGGTCAGCAGGCCGTTCTCCTCTGAGATCACCGCCCCCAGAGCCCGCAGCGCGGACAGGTGCAGATCGATGGGTCTGGGCCCCAGCTCGCAGCCGCCGGGATAGGAAAGCTCCGCCTCGCCGGTCCTGGCCAGCAGGGCCCCCAGGAAAATCACGGAGGACCGCATTTCGCCCATCAGTTCCTCCGGAATGGCGCTGCGGCACAGGCCGGCAGCGTCCACCGTGACCACGTGATCCTGACGCCGGACCTGACAGCCCAGCACCTCCAGGATTCGCAGCGCGGCGTCCACATCGCTGAGACGGGGACAGTTGCGGATCACGCTCTGTCCCGGAGCCAGCAGGGCTGCCGCCAGAATGGGCAGCACGCTGTTCTTGGCTCCCTGGATCCTCAGGCGGCCCCTCAGCGTCCGGCCGCCCTGAATTTCATATACGCTCATGGGATAGCCTCCAAATCGTCTGGATTTGGGCTATCCTATGCAGTTTTGCACCTTCTGGTTCAAATCGGTGCAAAAACAGACTTATTTCATGATACCGCGCAGAGTCTCGTAGATCTTGTCGCCTGCATCGGGCACAGCCATCTCATGGAGGGCGGCGGACATGGCGCTGCGGCGTTCCTTGTCGCACAGCAGCATGTTGGCAGTCTCGTAAAGGGTGTCCTTCACGCAGTCGGCCTCGCGCAGCAGCACAGCGGCGCCCTGATCGGCCAGCACCCGTGCGTTCTTCTCCTGGTGGTTGGCGGTGACGTTGGGGGAAGGCACCAGAATGGAGGGCTTCTCGATGGCGGTAAGCTCGGAAATGGTGGAAGCGCCTGCACGGCACAGCACCACGTGGGCAGCTGCCATGACCAGGGGCATATCGTAGATATACTCCCGGATCTCCACGCCGTTGTCGCCCAGCTTCAGGCCCCGGCGCAGCAGCTCCTCCTGCATCCAGGGGAAGTCACGGCCGGCGCCGTGGATGTGGCGGACCGGTGCGCCGTCATAGCACTCCCGGGCGATGAAGTCCACCATCTTCTGGTTCATGGCCTGGGCGCCCAGAGAGCCCCAGTAGCTCAGCAGCAGAGGACGGTCGTCGTCCAAGCCCAGCTTTGCCCGCGCCTCCTCCCGGGTGTACTTGAAGAAGTCGCCACGGACGGGGGTGCCGGTGACCACCACCTTGGAGGGGTCGTCATAGTGGCTGCGGCTCTCCTCAAAGCCCACCATCACCTTGTCCACCACCTTGGACAAAGCCTTGGTGGTCAGACCGGGAACGGCATTGGACTCGTGCACGGCGGTGGGGATGCCCCGGTGTGCGGCCAGATTGACCACGGGGTAGGAGGCGTAACCGCCGGTGCCCACCACCAGATCAGGCTTGAACTCATCCAGAATGGACTTGGCCTGGTGCTTGGAGCGGCCCATATTGATGACAGTGCCGATGTTATGGGCAATGTCCTTGGGGGCGAAGGAGCGATGGAAGTTGGTAATGGTCACAGAACGGATCTGATAGCCCTCCTTGGGCACCAGTCTGTTCTCCATGCCGCCGTCGGCGCCCACAAAGAGCACCCGGCAGCCGGGGTTCCGGTCCTGGAAGATTCGGGCCAGAGCCACAGCAGGATTCACATGGCCGGCGGTTCCGCCGCAGGTAAAGAGGATATTCATTCAGTCCACCTCAGTCTATTTCTATTTGTCACGGCTCAGCCGTGGATCAGTCTTTTTTCGGGGCCGGTATCTGTCTTGAAATGCTCAGTATGATGCCCATTTCCGCCAGCTGCATGACCAGAGCCGTGCCGCCGAAGCTGAAGAAGGGCAGAGAAATACCGGTGCTGGGGATGGTGTTGGTGACAACGGCAATGTTGAACAGCACCTGGAAGGCCAGCAGAGTGGTGATTCCGATGGTGGTCAGCATACCGAAGCGGTCTCTGGCGTGGATGGCCAGCCAGTAGCCCCGCAGCACCAGCAGGGCAAACAGAAACAGGATCAGGGCTGCGCCGATAAAGCCCAGCTCCTCCACGATAATGGCGAACACATAATCGTTTTCCGGCTCGGGAAGAAACAGATACTTCTGGATACTCTGGCCCAGGCCCTTGCCCAGCAGTCCACCGGAGCCGATGGCGATCAGAGCCTGGCTGGGCTGAAAGCCCTTGCCCAGGGGATCCAGCCAGGGGTTATGCCAGATCTCGATTCGGGTGGTCATATAGTCGGTGGCTGCAATGATCAGTCCCAGAGCGGTGGCCGCCAAGGTACCGCCTGCGGCAAACCACCACAGACTGACGCCGGAGGCGAACAGCACCGAGGCCGCGCCGATCATGGTCAGGATGGTGCCGGACATATGGGGTTCCTTGACGATCAGCAGCAGGACCACGCCCAACCAGAGGCCGTAGGGCAGCAGCTCCAGAAAACCGATCCGCTCCAGCATATTCCGGAACCGTCCCCAGAAGGTGCGGTTGGTGAACTTCTTTTTCTTCCGGCTGCCCCGTTTGGACAGCTTTGCCGAGAAAAACAGGATCACGGCGATCTTGGCAATCTCAGAGGGCTGGTAGGTGGGGCCGAAGATCAGGAACATCTTTAACCAGCGGGTGGCCTTGTTGATGCTCACGCCCAGCGGGCTCAGCACCAGAGCCAGCAGGACAATGGAGCCCAGCAGCATGGGGAAGGACAGGGCCCTCAGATACTGGTAGTTTACCCGGGAAACGCCGTACATGACCGCAACGCCCAGAAACGCATAGATCAGCTGACGCTTGAAGTAGAAGTAAGGGTCGGGCTTATAATAGTAGGCCGAAGCGAAGGAGGCCGAAAAGACCATCACGATGCCGATGCCGACCAGCAGGAGGACCAGCATCAGAAAGGGCAGGTCGATGGGGCCCCGGCTGAGCTGTTCTTCCATGGTAAGGTCACGTTTTGCTTTGCGGGCCACGGCTCCGCCTCCTTTCTGTCGGGTCTTTCCATTACAAATTACACGGGGAAACGGTCCATCACGCCGATGAAGGCGATGACGCACAGCACCAGAGTGATGCCGGAGAAGACGCAGAACAGCTTGTTCTCGCTCCAGCCGCCCAGCTCCAGGTGATGGTGCAGAGGGGCCATGCGGAAGAAACGCTTGCCGCCGGTCTTCTTGAAGTAGGCCACCTGGATGATGTCGGACAGGACCTCGGCCACATAGATCAGGCCCACCACGGGGATGATCAGAGGGATGTTCAGGGCAAAGGCCAGGCCGCACACCATGCCGCCCAGGAACAGGGAGCCGGTGTCGCCCATGAAGACCTTGGCGGGGTGGAAGTTATAGAACAGGAAGGCCGTCAGACCGCCGGCCAGAGCGGCGGAGACAACAGCCACATCATTTCTGCCGTACCAGGCAGCCACGCCCATGTAGAACAGGGCAATGGGAATGGTCACGCCGGTGGCCAGGCCGTCCACGCCGTCGGTCAGGTTCACGGCGTTGACCGTGCCCACCATGACGAAGGCGGCAAAGACCATGTAGACAGGCCAGGGGATCCCCACGATCTCCACGTCGAAGAAGGGGATATACAGGTCGGGCGTCAGGTAACCGGTCTTCCGCAGGATTACAGTGAAGACGATGGCGGCAGCCAGCTGCAGCAGGAACTTCTGGGGGGCGGTCAGGCCCTCGTTGGCGTGGTGGCGCAGCTTCTGGAAGTCGTCAATAAAGCCGATGACGCCGAACACCAGAGCAAACAGGAACACATAGACGTGGTTCCGGTCGCCGTTGGCCCAGCTGTCCCAGCCGGCGGCCACAACAGCCACGCCGATGGCCAGAATGAACATCAGGCCGCCCATGGTGGGAGTGCCCTGCTTGGACATGTGCCAGGAGGGACCCTCCTGCAGGATGGACTGGCCGACCTTCAGCCGGCGGAGCATGGGCACCAGGATCTGGCCCGCGATGGCGGCAACGCCAAAGGCAATGATGAAGCTGAGAATGAATGTCATATCAAACCCCTCCAGGTCTCTTTCTCTTGGGTATAGCTCTACACACAGATTTAAAAAGTAGGCATATTATTATACTATGCCCGTCAGAACTTTTCCAGTCCTTTCTTGCCGTTCCTTACGATTTTTGAACCAGTCCGCCACGATTTTCCGCTCATCCATGGGCAGGAGCCGCCCGTTGACCTCCTGGTACGTCTCATGGCCCTTTCCGGCCAGAACGATCACGTCTCCGGTGCGTCCCCGGTCCAGCGCCCAGCCGATGGCCTTCCGCCGGTCGGGCTCGATATGAAGGCGGGTCTGTCCGTCCATCCCCGCCCGGATCTCTCCGATGACGGACATAGGCTCCTCGGTCCTGGGATTGTCTGAGGTCAGCACCACCAGGTCGGCCAGCTCCGATGCGATGGCCCCCATGATCGGCCGCTTGCTCCTGTCCCGGTCCCCGCCGCAGCCGAACAGGCAGATCAGTCTGCCCGCCGTAAAGTCCCGGGCGGTCATCAGGATATTCTCCAGGGCGTTGGGGGTATGGGCATAGTCAATGAGGACGGTATAGGCCCGCGGGACGGGTACCACCTCCACCCTGCCCCTGACTCC
>SAMEA104404103__coassemble_1120_pt1 | contig 17112 bp, 12 predicted proteins | sample SAMEA104404103__metabat2_high_PE_047 | metagenome-assembled genome bin SAMEA104404103 (sample SAMEA104404103) | Balaenoptera acutorostrata | reverse complement strand
AGGCTGCTTTCACCCAGCTGACCGAGACCGCTAAGAAGGCCCTGGCCTGATTTTCTGCGAGTCTTAACTGCATAACTTCAACCGGCAGTGCATTGCACTGCCGGTTTTTATTTTCCCTTCCTCCCGCCTGAGGAGGGATAAACAGTCTCTGAATCAGGGGGCGCCCTTCGGGCGAGGTACTTTTCAAGCGATTGAAACGTACCCAAAAGATCCTTTCGCAGACATTCCGGGAAATGTCGCTATATGGCAGCCGCACCCCCGTCCCGCCCGCAGGCGAAACCAAGCCGCAGCCCAATGAAATGGGTGCGGTTTGGAGAGGAGAAACGATGGAATGGATGAGCAATCCCGTTTACGGGGTTGCGAAGGATATGGAATCCGTTTCGACGACATCCCCTCTCCGTCTTGCTTCGCAATCCACCTCCCCCGTGGGGGGAGGCTAAGATGGGGGATCGCGTCTGCGGACGCGAAGATTCCTCGCTCCGCTCGGAATGACAGAAAAACGGAAAGGCCCCGTTCTGTTGTCATCCTGAGCGGAACGAAGTGGAGTCGAAGGATCTTTTCGCTGGCATTTCCGGGAACGGCGGCTGCCATATATGGCAGCCGCACCCCCGTCCCGCCGCAGAGAACCCCGCCCGCAGGCGACACCCACCGCACCCTCTGCGGCGCCGGCAGGCGCAATATCCGGGTACGCTTCTGCCACCCTGTCTTTGCCGACCGCAGAGCGGGCGTGTCAGAATCCCCCGTAATGCCATACATTTTTGCCAGGTTTGGTGCGTTGGCTTACCTGCTTTCAGATTTTGCAGGCCCGCCTGAAAACCACCGCCGCCCCTACCAGCCAATTAAATAACCGGCCCCGTTCCCGGGGTCCGGGATCTCCCGGCGGCGCTTTGGGTACTTTGCCGCCGCGGGCAAAGTACCTCGCCCGCAGGCGAAACCTCCCCACAACAAGATTCCTCGCTGCGCTCAGAATGACAAAAGAAGGTTGTACCTCCGACTTTGTCATCCAGAGGAGCGCAGCGACGAAGGATCTTACCCTCGTCCCGCCGCAGCGAAACCTGCCCGCAGGCGCACTTTTTCACTCTTACCTAAAAAAATCCCCGGTTTCCGAAGAAACCGGGGATTTTTGCGCTCACATTACTGCTGATCCAGCACCTGGGTATAGGCGGTGGCGGGCATGACGCCGACCTTGCGGTCGATCTCCTTGCCGTCCTTGAAGAAGATGACGGTGGGGATGGACATGACACCGTAGCGGACAGCCAGCTCCTGCTGCTCATCCACGTTGACCTTACCGATGACGGCCTTGCCCTCATACTGGTCGGCCAGCTTCTCGATCACGGGACCCAGCATACGGCAGGGGCCGCACCAGGTTGCCCAGAAATCCACCATGACCAGCTTGTCGCCCTGCAGGGCCTTGTCGAAGCTCTCCTGATTAAAATGTACCATCATAATTCATATTCCTTTCTGAATGTCAGTTATTGTTTGTCCAGATATTCACAGGCGGAGAGGGCTGCAATGTGTCCCTCGCCCACCGCTTTCGCCACTTGCAGAGGTGCGCCGGTGCAGTCGCCTGCGGCGTAGACGCCCTCCAGGTTGGTCTCCATGCTGCGGTTGACCTTGATGCTGCCGTTTTCGGTCTCCAGACCGGGCAGCAGGTCGGTGGACGCCACTGCCTGACGCAGGATGAACACGCCGTCGCAGGGGATCGGCTGGCCGTCGGCCACCAGGCCGGTGACGGTCTGCTCGCCCTTCACCTCCAGCTTCACGCCCTTGACGAAGGGAATGTCAGCGTCCAGGCCCTCGGGCTTTTTAAAGGCCACATAGGTGACCTGACAGCCGATGCTCTTCAGATAGGCGGCCTCATGGGGTGCATCCTCGCTGCGGCCCACCACGACCACCTTTTTATTGCGGTACAGCATGCCGTCGCAGGTGGCGCAGTAGCTGACGCCCCGGCCCAGGTACTCCTCTTCCCCGGCGTATTTGCTCTGCCGCTGCACGCCGGCGGCCAGGATCAGGGCCTTACCCTGGTAGAACTCGCTGCCCACGGTCAGCATGAAGCCGTCGAACGCCATCAGGGAGATGACCTTTCCTTCCACAAACTCCACGCCCATCTGTTCGGCGTGGGCCCGGAATTGGGCCAGCATTTCCGTGCCGGTCAGACCCGGCATGCCCAGATAGTTGTCTACTCGTTCCGCTTTGGCCAGAGGGCTGTCCTGCCAGCGGTTTCCAATGACCAGTACGGTTTTGTTCCGGCCTCTGGCGCCAACCGCCGCGGCCATGCCTGCGGGGCCGGAGCCCAGCACGATGAGATCGTAGGTCATTGCTTCACCACCTTACTTCGTTATTATGTCCATTTTAGCACGTTTTTTCACGTTCGCAAGGGGATTTCCTTCTTCCCTCCTGCGAAACTTATTCTAGCACCCGCCTCCCTCCCCTTCCGTAACTTTGTCACACAGCCTCACGCAGGAGAGAATCCCATGAAATCCTTGCTTTTTACCGTCTACCTGGTGTAAAATGATTAAGTTCCATGACTGATTTTCAAAGCGGCCCCTCCTGCGGGCCGCACATTATACAGGAGGGAAGAATATGTCGGAAGAGATCAAGACCCCCACCGGCGTCAGCGGCGAAGCCGTTGAGAGCCAGAATTTCATCCACCAGTTCATCATCGAGGATATGGCCGAAGGCGGCCGCTGCGAAGGAATGCAGGTTCACACCCGTTTTCCTCCCGAGCCCAACGGCTATCTGCATATCGGCCACTGCAAGGCGCTGACCATCGACTTCGGCACTGCTGAGAAGTTCGGCGGCATCTGCAACCTGCGTATGGACGACACCAACCCCACCAAGGAAGACGTGGAGTTCGTGGACGCCATCAAGGAGGACATCCACTGGCTGGGCTTTGACTGGGACGACCGTTTCTACTACGCCTCCGATTACTTCGAGAAGATGTACGAGTGCGCCGAGGACCTCATCAAGCGCGGTCTGGCCTACGTCTGCGAGCTGACCCCCGAGCAGTTCAAGGAGTATCGCGGCTCCATCGGCGTGCCCGCCAAGAGCCCCTTCCGTGACCGCCCCATCGAGGAGAGCCTGGATCTGTTCCGCCGCATGCGTGCCGGCGAGTTCCCCAACGGCGCCATGACCCTGCGCGCCAAGATCGACCTGGCCAGCGGCAACTTCAACATGCGCGACCCCGCCATCTACCGCATCAACCATATGCACCATCACCGCCAGGGCGACAAGTGGTGCATCTACCCCATGTACGACTTTGCTCACCCCATCGAGGACGCCATGGAGTGCATCACCCACTCCCTGTGCTCCCTGGAGTTTGAGGACCACCGTCCTCTGTACAACTGGGTCATCGAGCACTGCGACCTGCCCAGCAAGCCCCGTCAGATCGAGTTTGCCCGTCTGGGCATCGACCACACCGTCATGAGCAAGCGCAAGCTGCGCGCTCTGGTGGAGGGCGGCAAGGTCTCCGGCTGGGACGACCCCCGCATGCCTACCCTGTGCGGTCTGCGCCGCCGCGGCTACACTCCCCTGTCCATCCGCAACTTCTGCGAGCGCATCGGTGTGGCCAAGGCTCCCAGCGTGGTGGAGTACAGCTTCCTGGAGCACTGCCTGCGTGAAGACCTGAACGAGCACGCCCAGCGCGCCATGGCCGTTCTGCGCCCCATCAAGCTGACCATCACCAACGCCCCCGAGGACCTGCACGAGACCTTTGAGGTGGAGAACAACCCCAACGATCCCGAGGCCGGCACCCGCACCGTCTCCTTCTCCAAGCACCTGTATGTGGAGTCCGACGACTTCCTGGAGACTCCCATTCCCAAGTATAAGCGCCTGTATCCCGAGGGCCCCGAGTGCCGTCTGAAGGGCGCCTACCTGATCCGCTGCACCGGCTGCGTCAAGGACGAGAACGGCAATGTCACCGAGATCCTGGCCACCTACGACCCCGAGAGCAAGGGCGGCAACCCTGCCGACGGCCGCAAGGTCAAGGGCGCTACCATCCACTGGGTGGACGCCGCCACTGCCGTGGACGCCGAGATCCGTCTGTATGACAACCTGTTCTCCGACGAGGATCCCGACGGCGGCGACAAGGACTTCATGGACTGCCTGAACCCCGGCTCTCTGGAGGTCCTGACCGGCGCCAAGCTGGAGGCCTCTCTGGCTTCCGCCCAGCCCGCCGACCGCTTCCAGTTCCTGCGTCTGGGCTACTTCTGCGCAGACTCCAAGGACTCCAAGCCCGGCAAACTGGTCTTCAACCGCGCCGTCAGCCTGAAGGACGGCTTCAAGGCCAAGAAGTAATTCCGATTTCTGAAAAAGCAGCAGTCACAAACGTGACTGCTGCTTTTTTGATCCACCTCTTTCCGTCAGGCAGTCATGCCGGATACTTCAAGCCCTTTCCTCCTGTGGGGCTGGCGGTGCCGGTCACCGGGCTCTCGTTCATCATCCGGCTGACAGTCTGGCGCAGCGCCCGCAGGAAAGCCCGCTCCATAATCACAAAGGCAGCATCGATCGATGCTGCCTTTTCTGTATCATACTGTGTCTTGCTCCAGGCGTTTGCTTGTGATATGCTGAATAAAAGTGTAAACGATCTCAAAGTATTCTTAACAGATGGCGTTTAGAAAGTGAGGTATTCAAATGAAAAGAAAGATAAGTTATCTTGTGACTTCAATCCTCAACCTTATTGGAGGGACATGCTTTTTGATTGCAGGGATTATAAATAGCTCTAAAGAATTCTCGTTGGAAGCCCCCGTTTATGCTTTGTATCTGAATAGATATTGCTTCTACATCGCAGCCGTTTGTATGCTGATTGCTGGGGTGGGTTTTATGTACTCTTATTTCAAAAGCAGCAGAAAAAACAACCAATGAGTGTCCGCATAATTCGGTTTTTCCGAACAGTCAGGAAATCAGAACTTAAATCAGGTTCTCAGCTTCAGTTTTGTTTTTTATAAAATCAAGGAACATTAGAATAGGGAAAGAAGTGCATATTTCATGGGTTTTTCTGAAACATTAACGTCAGGGATCCTATTACCAATGCTATTTTGTGGAGTAGGTTTCTTTTTCTTTAGAAAAGGAGTTAATTTCTTTATAACAAACAGCAATAAAAAGCGCCGTTGTTTATCCTATACATATGGGACGATTACAGAAATCGGCTCTATGAGAATAAATAGAAGATACACTTATTTTCCAACTTATACATATGTAGTTGATGGTAAGACAATAAGAGTGGAAACAAAATTCGGTACAACGTATTGTCAGTATAAAAGAGGAGATCAGGTCAAGGTTTGGTATGATTACAATGATCCGGCATTCAGCTACATAGACGGATATAATCAGGACCGTATCACAGCAATTGCAGCAATTTTCTTCGGAAGTATGGCTTTACTTTCTGGTTTATTAGTGATATTTTTTGTATGGATCGCTTAGATAAATTCCGATGATCTTAACAGTTCTAACGCACCAGGGCTCCCCCTCCGGGGGATTTTCCGCCGCTTGGCTCCGACAAAAAAGGGCGTGACCGCAGTCACGCCCTTTTTATCATTTTAAGTTCACTGTTTTATGAGTACATCACCGACGATGCGCTCCTTTTTATGTTCATTACAGGGGCAGCAGCTGGTTTACGAAGTTCTCGAAACCGGTGCGCTCCAGATACAGGCCGAACCGCTCGCCGGCCTTGCCCTGCTCTTTCCAGAGGGTCAGGGTCTTTTCCAAGATGGCCACCATCTCGTCGTGGGTGTAGACGCCGGGCAGGGGGGTAGCCAGTCTCTGGTGCTTGCCCCAGATGCCGCCCAGCAGGATCTTATAGCCCACAGTGACCTCCTCCACGGCGTGGAAGGGGCAGGCGTCGATGCACTTGCCGCAGTTGGTGCACAGGTCCTTCTGGCACACCATCTTGCCGTTCTCCTCGCTCTTGGCGCAGATCTTCATGGGGCATTTGGCGGCCACGTTGCACTTGCCGCAGGCGCGGCACTTCTCGGGATCGTACTTGGGGACCCGCTGGCCCATGATGCCGAAGTCGTTCAGGCCGGGCTTGATGCAGTTGTTGGGACAGCCGCCCACACCGATCTTGAACTTATGGGGCAGGGTCACGTCGTGCCAGCCCAGATAGAACTTCTGGTGCAGCTCACGGGCCACAGCCTGGGAGTCGATCAGGCCGTGGACACAGACAGTGCCCTTGCAGGGCACGATGGGGCGCACCTTGGCGCCGGTGCCGCCGGTGTACAGGCCCACAGAATCCAGCAGCTCGCACATGGGCTCGATATTGTCATAGGCGATGCCCTGCAGCTCGATGGTCATACGGACGGTCATGGCCACCTTGCCATTGCCGTACTTCTTTGCCACCTGGGAGACCACGTTCATCTGTTCCGCGGTCAGGGTGCCGTCCTCGGTGATCACACGGACAGAGAAGGTCTCTCCGTCCCGGTTCAGAATAATGCCCCTTCCCTTCAGGGCCTTCTTCTCGTCAGCAGAAATGTTCAGCATACCAACACTTCCTCCTACAAACCTGCCCGCGGGCTCCGGCCTCACTTCCGTTCTCCGCAGGCGTTATATTTGGGCTGTGTCCGAAGACACAGCCCTTTTTTCAGTTTATTCTACCACTCAAACCCTGTAGTTTCAAGGGTTCAGCCCTCTAAAAGTCCGAATTTTCGTCGGACTCTGGCCACCTTCTCCAGCAGCTCCGGCCCTGCCGCCCCCAGGAAAAAGGCGGTGGAGGCTCCGTGGATCAGATCCATGGGCAGGCCGGACAGATACACGGCCCCCAGGGCTCCGGCGGTGATGGGCTGGCCGCTGACCAGCAGCACCACCGGGTTCATGATCCCGCCGTAGATCAGCAGGGTGGCAAGGAAACCGTAGACTGCCAGCTCCACACGTCCGGGCTCCAGCAGCTTCCGGAACAGCAGAGCCCCCAGAAAGCCGATCAGGCCTGCTGCAAACATCTGGAAGGGGGTGTTGGGGCTCTGGCCCAGGTAGAAGTTGGACACCAGCATGGAGGCGGCCCCCACCAGGAAGCCTGTCTCACAGCCCAGGGCCGCACCGGACACGATGGCCACGGCCAGCAGGGGCTTGAACTGGGGGATGGCGGCGAAGGCCACCCGGCCCGCCACCGCCACGGCGGTGAGCACTGCGATGAGCACCAGCTCCCGGGCCTTGGGTCGGCGCTTTTCAAAGTTCACCACAAAGGGCAGGGCCGTCTCTGCCATCAGCAGCAGGGCGATCAGGTACATGCTCTGATCTGCCAGGAACCGGTGGCCCGCCCACAGGGTCAGAGGGGCCAGCAGGCACACCGACAGCAGCGCAAGCTTTCCTCCGGGAGAGGGGGGCCGCTGGGGCAGGGGCTCCCGCTGACTTCGACCCAGACGGAGGACCGTCAGGGAGCACAGGGCCAGCACAGAAAATCCCAGCGTTCCCGCCACCTGATCCCACTGTTCCCCCTGTAATCCCCAATAGGCCACAGCCAGGGACAGGAGAAACAGGAGCAGGGCGGCCCATTTTCTCTTTTTGGACAGGGGCGGCCGCTCCGCCGGGCCGGTATTCGGTCTGGGGGGCAGCTTTGCGGGGGCGTAGTCCCGCTCCTCCACCGTCCCTCCGCAGGAGGCGATCACATCCTCCGCCGTCACTGCCTGAGGCAGCAGGTGCCGGGCCATCCGGTGGGCGGCGGTGGTGTAGAACCGGTTGCCGGGGAAAAACTCCTCCGGGGTTCCCTCGGACACGATGGCCCCGTCGAAGAGCATGGCGCAGCGGTCGGCGTTCTCCGCGCAGAACTCCACATCATGGCTGACCATGAGGATGGTTGCCCCGCCGTTGCGGAGCCTTTGGAGCACGGCTGCCAGCTTATCCTTGAAGGCCGCGTCCATGCCCTTGGTGGGCTCGTCCAGCAGAAGGATCTCCGGGGACAGCAGGAGGATCTTGGCCAGGGCCACCCGCTGCTGCTCGCCGCCGGACAGGTCGAAGGGATGGGCGTTCAGCAGATGGCCGATCTCGCACAGGTCGGCCACGGCGGCCGGGTCGCCTCCCATGTCCTCCAGCTCCTCCCGGACGGTCTTCCGGACAAAGAGGGACTGGGGCTGCTGGGGCAGGACGCCCACTCTGCCCCGGACCCTTACCTCACCCCGGTAGGGCTTTCTCAGTCCTGCGGCCAGGGTCAGTGCGGTGGACTTGCCCGCTCCGTTGCCGCCCATCAGGGCGAAGATGGCGCCGGAGGGGACTTCCAGATGAAAGTCCCGCAGCACGTCGGGGCTGTCCTCCTCATAGCGGAACCAGACCCCGTCCATCCGGACGGCAGGCTCTCCGCCCCGGGCGTAACCGTGCAGGGGCACAGGCTTCAGGCTGCTGCGCCGTTCCTCCAGCCACAGCCGGCCCTCGCCCACAGTGAGGGGACATTCCCCCTCTCCCCCCGCTCCGGCCCAGACCCGCATGGGGGTGGGCATGGAGCGGAACATCCGGTGGCCACCCTCCAGCAGGGCTCTGCCCACCTGGGCGGGGGTCCCGTCTGCAAGGAGCGCACCCCCGTCCAGCACCAGGGCCCGGTGGCACAGGGGCAGGGCTTCCTCCAACCGGTGCTCCGTCAGGATCACGGTCAGGCCCAGTTCCCGGTTCAGCCGTCCCAGGGTGGCCAGAAAATCAGAGGCCGCCACCGGGTCCAGCTGGCTTGTGGGCTCGTCCAGAAGGAGGAGCTCCGGGTCCAGGGCCATGACCGAGGCCAGGGCCACCAGCTGCTTCTGACCGCCGGACAGGCTGTCCACCTCCCGGTGGAGCCAGTCCTGGATGCCGAAAAAGGCCGCCATTTCCGCCACCTTCCGGCGGATGGCCGGGCCGGGGACGCCCAGACTTTCCAGACCGAAGGCCAGCTCGTGCCAGACCTTGTCCGTGACCAGCTGCTCCTCCGGGTGCTGGAGCACAAAGCCGATGCGGGAGGCCTGGGCGCGGGGATCCAGGGTGTAAATATCTTCTCCGCCCAGCAGGATCTGTCCGCCGCGGGCTCCGTGGGGAGCCAGTGCGGGCTTCAGCTGCCGCAAAAGGGTGGTTTTTCCGCCGCCGGAGGGGCCGCAGAGTACCACGAATTCACCGGGCGCAATATTCAGATCGATGTTCCGGAGGGCGGGCGCACCTCCGTCCGGATAGGTGAAATTCAGTTCCCTCAGGGTCAGTCCCCGGTCACACATGGGCGCTCCCCTCCTTTCTCAGATGTTCTTCCCACCGGTCCACGGCCAGGGGAAAGGCGCACAGGGCCAGATAGCAGAGCTGGCCGGTGACGCTCCAAAGGTTCCACTCCACCCCGTACACAACGGGGTAGATCTGGAAATAAAAGCTGCCGTGCAGCCACAGACCGGCCAGCAGGATCCCCAGTCCGCCCAGGGTCAGCAGCAGGTCCTTATCCCGTCCGGTGAGGGGACAGGGATCGTAGGCGGTGCGTCCGGGCAGGCCGTAGCCTCTCCCCCTCATGCTGTCCGCCGTGTGGATGGCGTCCTCCAGCGCCCAGGTGATGAGGATGGACAGAACGGTCATGCTCTTCCGGGCCCGCTGGAGCAGGGTACCCTCGGCGGGGTCCCGTCCGATGGCCTTCTGGCCCCGGACGACCTGGCGGAGCCGCCGCCGGAACCGGGGGACCATGCCCATGGACATGGACAGCACCAGGCTGAGGGCGGGAACAGCCCTGCCGAACAGGATCATAAATTTGTCCGAGGTCAGCACCTTTGTCAGTCCGGAGAACCAGAAGATCACCGTGACCAACACCACGCCGGAGGAGATCCCGTAGAGGATGGATTCCAGGGTCAGGGGGTTGCCGGAGGGGAAATACCACAGAATGGTGGCTCCCTGGTGGGTGAACAGGGGGTTCAGGGCCGCCGTGATCAGCAGCAGGGGCAGCATGGCCCGCAGGGCAAACCGGGCGGACTGCTTTCCTCCCAGCTTCACTGCCCACAGGAGGGAACAGACCAGGGCCGCAGCCAGACTGGCCGGGTGGTGCAGGACCATGGCTCCGGTGATCACCAGGGCCGCCCACAGAAAATTGACCGCCGGGTGGCAGTCGGCAAAGGCAGAGTCCACGGCTCTCCCTCCTCTCTGAAAAAAGTCCGCCCGGACGGAGGCTTCTGTTCCTCCGTCCGGGTGGTCAGCTTGTCGGTTACACGTCCTGCATGTTGCAGGTGTAGACCCATTCTACCGTATCCCCGTCCTTCAGCACATACTTGCTGCAGCCGTAGTTGGGGGTCTTTCCGTTGACCTTGTACATCCAGCCGGAAAACTGGCCGCAGTCCTTCTCGTACAGGTTTCTGATGCCCTTCACATAGACCGAGTCATAGACCTGGGATTCTTCAAAATCCATATGGATCCCGTTCTTCCTGGTGGTCTTTCTCAGCAGGTCAAAGACGGTGTCCCCTTCCTTGACGGAGATGCTGTTGCCGCTGTAAAGGATCCCGTTGGCGGGGACCAGGCCCTCCTTGCCAGGGGTCAGATCCTCCATATTCTCCAGAATATTGTCACAGCGGATGGACAGACTGACGGTGATCGTCCCGTCCTGGGGCTTTTCGGCGGGGGGCTGGGGCTTGGGCTTTGGGGCCTCGGGCTCCGGCTTGGGGGCGGGAGGCTGTACCTCAGGCGTTTCAGTGGGTCTGGCCGCAGGGGGCTGGGGCTTGGCCGCAGGCTTTTCGGCGGGCTTCTCAGAAGGCTTCTCCACCGGTTTTGCCTGAGGCTTTTCCACAGGAGACTCCGGTTTTGTGGAACTCTCCGGTGCGCTCTCCTCCCCGCTCTCCGTCTCAGGGGCGGGCGCGGCGTCCGGGGCAGAGACCTCAGGCGCAGGCTCGCCGAAGGAGGTGGCGGGAGGCGGGAGCTCCGTCTCCGGCTCCTTTCCGCCACAGCCCGCCAGCACCGGCAGGGAAAATACCAGGGTCAGGCACAGGGCCGCCAGTCGTTTGGATACAGGTTTCATGGTCTGCTCCTTTGATCGGGATGGTTCCGGCTCAGTACTCCAGAGCGGAGAGCATAGCGGGAACCAAGTTGTTCAGCATGGCGGCGGCCTCAGCGCGGGTCACACCGGCAGAGGGCATCAGGCTGCCCTGCTCGTTGCCCACCATGATCTGGTTCTCAACGGCCCAGGTCAGGGCCTCCACGGCCCAGGGGGCTGCGGTATCGGCGTCGTCAAAGTCCTTCAGGTCGCCCTTGACGGACACATCCAGGCCCAGGGCCTTGGCGTAGTTGAACATCAGCTGAGCCAGCTCCTGACGGGTGATCTCGTTCTCGGGGGCGAACAGGCTGCCGCCCACACCGGCGGACACGCCGTTCTCGGCTGCCCAGGCCACAGGTGCCATGTACCAGCCCTCAGTCACATCGGTGAAGGGGGCCTCAGTCTTGGCCACGCCCTCCTCCAGGTTGTAGAGCAGGGTGACTGCCTGGGCGCGGGTCAGACCCAGCTCGGGGGCAAACAGGTTGACGCCCACACCGGCCACCAGGCCGCGGAGGGCTGCAAAGTCTACATAGCCGGCGTACCAGGCGTCAGCGGCCACGTCGCCGAAGGACTCCTGCTGGCGGCGCTCTGCCAGGACCACGGTGCAGTCCTGATCCAGGATCAGCTTCAGGTCGCCGTTCACATAGTCAAACTTCTTCACCAGCTTGCCGTCCACCATGGGAACCAGGTTCTCGGACACATTGGGGATGGTGATGGTTGCGGCGTCGCCGTCCAGGTACTCGTTCACCTCGAAGGTTCTGCCGTCGGCAGCGCCGGGCTTGACCTCCACGGCGGAGGAATCATGGATGTTGACAGCCTTGCCGGACTTCATGGAAGCCAGAGCGGGGACCAGAGCACGGAAGGCCTGCTCAGTAGCCATGGCATTTTCGTATTCGTTATCGGTGTAGCCGAAGCCGCTGCCGTCAGCCAGAGCGAAGGTCATCAGGCCGTCCAGAGCGGTGTGGCCGTTCTTGATGAAGCGGGCGTCATGGGCAATATCCACACCGGCGGCAGCCAGAGCGATCAGGGCCATGGCGGAGGAGTTGGCGTTGGGGGTGCCCCACATGCTGCCGGGGTCCTTGCCGAAGACGCCGTTCTCGTCCTGGATGGAGGACAGGTAGTTCAGGCCCTTGTCGATGGCGGCGGAAACGCCCTCCACCTCAGTGTACAGGGCCAGGGCAGTGATGGCATTGGCGGTGGTATCCACGGTGCCGAATTCGCTCCAGGCGCCGGTATCCTTCTGGCTCTTCAGCAGAGAAGCCAGCAGGGGCTGGGCCTGCTCCTTGTACAGCTTGTGACTGGGATCGGCCAGATGGAAGGCCATCAGGGTGTAGGGAGCCTTCCACAGGCTGGTGCTGTGCTCCATACCGGCCAGCAGCTCATAGGCGTTGATGGTCTCGGAGCTGCCGAAGGGGGTCAGGGCGGCGGGATCGACGCCCTGGCTGTGCAGGGCCAGAATGGCCTTGAACACAGAGGCCTCGTCGGGGGCGCTGCCCAGCAGAGTGGGCAGAGCGTAGTTCACATACTCCTGCAGGGCAGCCTTGTCCAGCTTGACGCCCTGGGGGTTGTACAGCTGGTAAGCGCCCATATCCATGACGGTCCACTCGTCGCTGGCGTCCACAAAGGAGGCGGCGATGGTGTTCATCATGGCCTCGACCTTCTCGTCGGTGACGGGCTGGAAGGCCTTGATCTTGAACATCAGGTTGGCCACCACGGAGGGGTTCTCCACGGACTTGATCTGGATCATGCACATGGAGGCTTCCTTGGTGGGAGTGACCAGACCGTTTTCCGTGACGGTGAAGGCGTCTGCGCCCACCAGCACGTCATAGGTCACGGCCTGGGATGCGCCCTCGGGCAGCACCACGGGGGTCAGCTGATAGTCACGGCCCACAGTCAGCTCCAGGCCGGAGGGGACGGTGATCTTCTCGGGGGTGACCACCTTGCCGACGGCCCGGGACAGCTCCTGACGGGCCTTCACCAGGGCGTCGGTGGGGCTGCCGGAGCCCCAGAGGGCGGTGCCCTTCTCAGTGATGTAGTTCAGCATCAGGCCGGAGGCAGCCAGACCGTCGGGATCGGCAGCGGCCAGCGCGTCACGGGCGGCGGCGGCAGCGCTCTCCACCCGGGCCCACTGAGCCTCGGTGTAGGCGGTCTTGTCCAGGGATTCCAGGGCGGCCAGGTCGGCGTTCAGACCGTCGAAGGCGTCCACAAAGGCCCAGTCCACATAGACCATGCTGCCGTTGGCGTCATCCCAGTAGCTGTAGACGCTGTAGCGGAAGGAAATGGTGGTGTCCTCGGTAACCTTGTCACTCTGGATGCCCATGCCGTCCACACCGTTGACGGTGTACAGCCAGCCTGCATACTGGTAGGTATCGGCGTAGGCGGCGCCCAGGCTGTCGCACAGGGTCTTGATGTCGCCCAGGCCGTTGAAGGCAGAGATAAAGCCGTTTTCTTCCCCGCCAAAGCCGGGGCCGTAGGTGGGCTTGAAGGCCCCCTCTGCCCGGGCGGCCTCCAGGGCCTCATAAACGGTGCTGCCTGCGGGCACCTCTGCGGAGGCGTTCTGAGGCAGGTCAAGGCCCACATCGGTCAGCATTGCCTCGCTGCCCACAGAGCGGTAATCGAAGTTCACCTGAACGGTGACGGTCTGCGCGGGGGTCTCCACTGCAAAAGCGGAGGCGGGCAGCAGGCCCAGCACCATGGTCAGAGTCAGCAGCATGCTGACCAGACGTGCAGTGCCATGTTTCATGGTTTTCATAGTACTTCCTTTCCGAGTCGCCCTGCGCCGGCTGAACGGGGGAGCCGCTGCGGAGAAACCCTTCCAAATTTGAACAAAAAGCCGCGGTACATCTGTATACAGACATACCACGGCCGTCTTTCCGTGTGTTACCCCGACCCTTGGCCATTGACGATGATCGTCCCCCGTGGCCTCCTGTCAACCGATCAGCAAGTCTTCTGACTCTCGCATCTCCGAAGGTCCCGCTCCCTTACCGGCCATGGAGCCAGTGGGCGGCTTTCGCCGTCGCGGGACGTCCTCTGCGACTACAGCAGCGGTGTCTGTCCGGTTTGCTCCCTGTCAGGGGAGTTCCGGTTCCTTCTGTTCCGCCCCCGCCCCCGCGGTGGTGGAATACTGATCAGATGGGTGTAGTTCTGCAACAAAGCTGCAAATTCAGCCGTTCCATGCCGGCCGGTTTGCATACGTTTAAATTATATATGATAACCTGCCATTTTACAAGTCGGAATCCCTCTCCTCCCTCCTGCCGGATCGGGTCGGATCTTCCGGCTTTCGGCCACTTTTCCCCGCTGGCTTGACTTTACCCCCTCCATTTTGCTAAGATTATCATGAATTATTATGCCATTGAAATGCGAGGAATCAAATTATGGCTCAGAAGAAAAACACCTATGGCAACCAATCCATTTCTGCCTTGAAGGGCGCGGACCGTGTCCGCAAGCGCCCCGGCGTTATTTTCGGCTCTGACGGTCTGGACGGCTGTGAGCACGCCGTTTTCGAGATCATGTCCAACGCCATCGACGAGGCCCGGGAGGGCCACGGCAATCTGATCACCGTCACCCGCTTTGCCGACCAGTCCATCCAGGTGGAGGACCAGGGCCGCGGCTGCCCCGTGGACTGGAACGAGAAGGAGCAGAAGTTCAACTGGGAGCTGGTCTTCTGCGAGCTGTACGCAGGCGGCAAGTACAACAACCTGGACGGCGACAACTACGAGTACTCCCTGGGTCTGAACGGCCTGGGCTCCTGCGCCACCCAGTACGCCAGCGAATACTTCGACGCCACCATCTGGAGAGACGGCTTCAAGTACTCCCTCCACTTTGAAAAGGGCGAGAACGTGGGCGGCCTTGTGAAGGAGCCCACCGACAAGGGCAAAAAGACCGGCTCCGTCTTCCACTGGAAGCCCGACCTGGACGTGTTCACCGACATCAGCATCCCTGTGGACTTCTTCTTGGACGTGATGAAGCGCCAGGCCGTGGTCAACGCCGGCATCACCTTCCGCTTCCGCAATCAGGTGGGCTCCAACAAGTTCGAGACCACCGACTTCAAGTATGAAAACGGCATTGTGGACTATGTGGCCGAGCTGTCCGGCGAGGACGCCCTGACCCTCCCCGTGTTCTGGGAGACCGAGCGCAAGGGCCGCGACCGGGCCGACAAGCCTGATTATAAGGTAAAGCTGTCCGTGTCCTTCTGCTTCTCCAACAAGATCCAGGTCATCGAGCACTACCACAACTCCTCCTGGCTGGAGCACGGCGGCTCCCCCGAAAAGGCCATCCGCTCCGCCTTTGTGTCTGCCGTGGACAGCTACCTCAAGCAGCAGAACAAGTACAACAAAAACGAGAGCAAGATCAACTTCACCGACATTCAGGACGCCCTGGTGCTGGTCAGCAACAATTTCTCCACCCAGACCTCCTATGAGAACCAGACCAAGAAGGCCATCAACAACAAGTTCGTCCAGGAGGCCATGACCGAGTTCCTGCGGGAGAATCTGGAGGTCTACTTCATCGAGAATCCCATGGACGCCCAGAAGATCGCCGAGCAGGTGCTGATCAACAAGCGCTCCCGTGAAAGCGCCGAAAAGCAGCGTCTGAACATCAAGAAGAAGCTGACCGGCTCCATGGACATTTCCAACCGGGTGCAGAAGTTTGTGGACTGCCGCACCAAGGACGTGGACCGCCGGGAGCTCTACATCGTGGAGGGCGATTCGGCTATGGGCAGCGTCAAGCTGAGCCGGGACGCTGAATTCCAGGGCATCATGCCCGTCCGGGGCAAGATTCTGAACTGCCTGAAGGCCGACTACGGCAAGATCTTCAAAAGCGAGATCATCACCGACCTTCTGAAGGTGCTGGGCTGCGGCGTGGAGGTGGCCGACAAGCGGGCCAAGGACATTGCCGGCTTTGACCTTGCCAACCTCCGGTGGAACAAGGTTGTCATCTGTACCGACGCCGACGTGGACGGCTTCCAGATCCGCACCCTGATCCTGACCATGCTGTACCGCCTGACCCCCACCCTGATCCAGCAGGGCTACGTCTATATCGCCGAGTCTCCCCTGTACGAGATCACCTGCAAGGAAAAGACCTGGTTTGCCTACTCCGACAAGGAGAAAAACGACATCGTGGCCTCTCTGGAGGGCAAGAAGGTGGACGTGCAGCGGTCCAAGGGTCTGGGCGAGAACGAGCCCGACATGATGTGGCTGACCACCATGAACCCCGAGACCCGCCGCCTCATCAAGGTCATGCCCCAGGACATCGAGGCCACCGCCCGCATGTTCGACCTGCTGCTGGGCGACGACCTGCCCGGCCGAAAGAACCACATCGCCGACAACGGCTATAAGTTCCTGGAGCTGGCCGATATTTCCTGATCGCTCGGGAATCCGCGGCCGCCATACATGGCGGCCGACCGCTCCAAGCACACCCTGTCCCGGACGGTTCAGCAATACAAGGCGGCCGTGACACGGAAAACAGGCCTCCAAAGCCTGTGGCAGTCCGGATTCTACGAGCACGTTATCCGGAATCACGACGACCTGGATCTGACCCGCCAATATATCCAAAACAACCCCAGAAAATGGATTTTATATAAGGACTGATACCAATGCCAAGAAAAAAGAAAACTGACGAGAATAAACCCAAGGTCAACAATCCCAACGTGATGGGCCTGCGCCCCGAGGTGCTGGAGCAGCCCATCACCGAGACCCTGGAGATCAACTATATGCCCTACGCCATGTCCGTCATCGTCTCCCGTGCCATTCCGGAGATCGACGGCTTCAAGCCCTCCCACCGAAAGCTGCTGTACACCATGTACCAGATGGGTCTTCTCAAGGGCGGCCGCACCAAGTCCGCCAACGTGGTGGGCCAGACCATGAAGCTGAACCCCCACGGCGACCAGGCCATCTATGACACCATGGTCCGTCTCAGCCGGGGCTACGGCGCTCTGCTGCACCCCCTGGTGGACTCCAAGGGTAACTTCGGTAAGGTCTACTCCCGGGACATGGCCTGGGCTGCCAGCCGTTACACCGAGGTCAAGCTGGACGCCATCTGCGCCGAGCTGTTCCGGGACATTGACCAGGACACTGTGGACTTTGTGGACAACTACGACGGCAAGCTGAAGGAGCCCACCCTGCTGCCCACCACCTTCCCCAACGTGCTGGTCAGCGCCAACCAGGGCATCGCCGTGG
>SAMEA104404103__coassemble_1085_pt1 | contig 17512 bp, 14 predicted proteins | sample SAMEA104404103__metabat2_high_PE_047 | metagenome-assembled genome bin SAMEA104404103 (sample SAMEA104404103) | Balaenoptera acutorostrata | reverse complement strand
GCGTGGGTCAATTTCTTTCCGGCCACCGTAGGGCAATTATACCCCGGCCGTGACACGTCGAAAAAAGGCTTGAAAAACTCAGATGATGACGATATACTTATGCGTGTTTCAAATCGTGCGGTCGGTTCCGGAGGGATCGGCTGCAGAATAGACGAACATGACGCTTCTCAACGGGACAAAGTTGGTCAGTGTCATTTTTTTAACCGCATAGTTAGCGAGAGCTAACCATTATGATGAAAGGAATCTGATGAACAACATGAAAACCAATAAGCTAACCGCACCCGATCTGATCTCCATCGGCGTCTTTACCGCTTTGTACTTCGTGCTGGTGACCATCGCCACCTTTGCCAGCGCAGCTCTGCTGCCCGGTTTCTCCAATATTTTTCTGCCCGCTCTGGCTGCTCTGATCTCCGGCTCCGTTTATATGCTGCTGGCATCCAAGCTGCAGAAGTTCGGCGGCATCACCATCATGGGCGTGGTCATGGGCCTTTTCTTCCTAGTGTCCGGTCACTTCATCCTGTCCTTTGCCGCCAACATCGTCTGCGGCGTCGTGGCTGACCTGATTGCCAAGGCCTACAAGAGCAAGAAGAACCTGCTGCTCAGCTATGTGGTATTCTCCTACGGCCTGACCGGCCCCGTGCTGCCCCTGTGGTTCATGAAGGACGCCTATGTGGCCAACCTGATCGAGCGGGGCAAGGACAGCGCCTACATCGACGCCCTGTTTGCCCACATGAACATGGCTACCTTTGGAATCTGCATGGTGTCCATTCTGGTCTGCGCCCTGGTGGGCGGCTACTTCGGCCAGAAGATGATGCAGAAGCACTTCAAGAAGGCAGGCATCATTTAATGCACTGGACGCTGGATCCCAGAACCAAGCTGTACTTACTGCTGCTGGCCAATCTGCTGCTGTTTTTCCACGCCGACCGGAACACGGAGGCGATCCTGGTGGCGCTGTTTCTCATCCCTCTGTTCGCGGCGGGAAAGAAGAAAACAGGACTGCACTTTCTGGTGATTTACGGGCTGATGCTGGCGGCAGATATCTGGCTGATCCCCATTGCGGAGGGCTTCTGGCTGAACTTCATCTCCCTGATCTCGGTGGGCATCCGGGTCATGCTGCCCTGCCTCATCACGGGCGCATATGCCTTCACCACCACCACGGTGGGGGAGTTTGTCTGCGCCATGCGGAAGCTTCATATTCCGGAGAGCGTCATCATCCCCTGTGTGGTGGTCATCCGGTATTTCCCCACGGTGAAGGAGGACTACCTCCAGATCCGCAACGCCATGGCCCTGCGGGGGATCACCGAGGGCGGCATGGGCTTTCTGCGCCACCCGGCCAGGACGCTGGAATATGTTCTGATTCCCCTGCTGATGAACAGCAACAACGTGGCCCAGGACCTGTCCGTGGCGGCCCTGACCAAGGGTATCGGCATCCCCGGCGTTCACACCTGCATGTCTGAGCTGCACATTACCTGGCTGGACTGGTTCTGGGCGGTGCTGTGTACCGTCCCCATGGGGCTGTTTCTGGGAGGTGTGCTGTGATGGAAAATCTGATTGAAAGCAGAGGCGTTTCCTTCCGCTATTACGGCGGGGAGGAGGACGCGCTGAGCGACGTCACCCTCTCCGTGGAGGCAGAACAGTGCGTTCTGATGTGCGGCAAGTCAGGCTGTGGAAAGACTACTTTCTCCCGGCTGCTGAACGGTCTGAGCCCCATGTATTTTCGGGGAGATCTGACCGGAGATTGCACCGTTTCGGGCCTCAATGCGGGGAAAAACGCCATTGAGGACTATGTGCCCTTGGTGGGCAGTGTGTTCCAGAACCCCAAGACCCAGTATTTCAACATCAACACCACGGCGGAGCTGGCCTTCCCCTGTGAGAACTGCGGGATGCCCCCGGAGGAGATCCGAAGGCGGGTCATGGACTGCGCCAGAGAATTTCACCTGGAGGAGCTGCTGGACCGCAGCATTTTCCACCTGTCCGGGGGAGAAAAGCAGCAGATCGCCTTCGGGGCGGCCTGCGTGCTGGGCCCCCGGCTGCTGGTGCTGGACGAGCCCACCAGCAATCTGGACGGGGGCGCGATCCTGCGTCTGCGGGATATGATCCTGAAAATGAAGCAGCTGGGGCTTACAGTGGTGATCGCCGAGCACCGCTTGGCATGGCTGAAAGGCGTGGCTGATCAGTGCTATTACTTTGACGGGGGACGGCTGCTCCACCAGTGGAGTGGCGAGGACTTCGCGAAGTTGAGTGAACCGGAACTGCACCGGATGGGGCTGCGCAGCTTTGATCTGACCCCCTGTAAGGAGGCTATCCGGGAGAAAGCGCAGCTGCCCCCTCCTGAGGGTACGCCGTTGATCTGTGCGGAGAATGTGGAAATCGGCTACGGCAAGCATGACCCGGTGCGGACGATCGGACACTTTGAGATCCACCGAGGTGAGATTCTGGGGCTTATGGGCCACAACGGCACCGGAAAGAGTACCCTGGCCAAGACCCTGTGTGGGCTGTTGAAGCCGGTGAAGGGGGACGTCCTGCTGGACGGCTCCCCCGCCAAGCCTAAGGCCCTGATGAAGAAGAGCTTCCTTGTGATGCAGGACGTGAACTACCAGCTGTTCAGCTACAGCGTGGAGGAAGAGGTACTGCTGGGTGTAGAGGCGTCCGACCGGGCTCCCGCCGTGCTGGAGGCCCTGGGATTGCTGGAGGTCAAAGACCGCCACCCCATGAGCCTGTCCGGTGGACAGAAGCAGCGGACGGCCATCGCCTCCGCCATGCTGTCCGACAAGGAATTCATCATTCTGGATGAGCCCACCAGCGGGCTGGATCACTACCATATGGAGCAGGTGGGCGCGCTGCTCCGGCAGCTGAAGCTACAGCAGCGGGCCGTTCTGGTCATCACCCATGACGAGGAACTGGCCGCCGACTGGTGCGACCGTATTTATAATTTGGATCAGGAGGACGCCAAATGAAATTTCGTGCAGAAGATTGGCTGGGCAGCTGGATCAATTTTGAATCCATGATCGACAGCCGTGAACCCGCCATGCAGCAGGCATGGGAAGAAGCAGAGGCCATGGTCAGCAAAATTCCCCCGCTGGCCAAGATGTTCGGCGGCAGCGCAAAGGCTTTCTGGAAGAAGACCTGCGCCACAGTGACCGCCGAGAATCCGGTAACGCTGGAGGGCTGCCTGGTGGAACAGGAGGGAAGCGGCCTCTATGCGGAGTGGTTCGGTGCGGACAAGAAGTCCCTGGGCCGATACCGCTATGAGGTGCAGTCTGTTCTGGACAAGGGCCTGGAGGGCAAGCCCAACTATGTGTTCTACGCCCCCGACGCCCCCGAGGACTGGCCCTTCCGCTATGTGATCGCCATGGAGCCCCTGCCGGAGCGCTCCGCCAGAGCCCAGGGCGGACTGATGAGCCACGTGCATTTCCAGTTTGCATCCCAGCGTGAGGCCCTGACCGACGGAGTCAAACTGACCGCACCCATGTGGTACCCCACCCTCTGCGACGGAGCGGGAAGCCTGCTGGATCGGTGCAATATCGTGCGATCTATGCATAAGCTGCCGGTGTGGGAGGAACTGCCCAACAAGTAAAGAGAATGAAAAGTGAGCTTCCGGGGTGACTGGAAGCTCACTTTTGCACTTTATGGAAATGTTAATCTCTGTTGCTTGCAGTTGCGCTGCAAGCTGCGTACAATAGAAAGGAACGAGGAGGCGGAAGGAATGCTCAGTGAGAATATCAGAAACCTGCGGAAAGGCAAGGGCCTGTCCCAGGAGGATCTGGCCGTCCGGTTGAGCGTGGTTCGGCAGACCATTTCAAAGTGGGAGAAAGGGCTGTCGGTGCCTGACGCCGAGCTGTTGATTCGGTTGGCAGAGGAACTGGACACTACGGTGGCGACCCTGTTGGACAAAACAGAGGAGCCGCAGGCACAGAACGAGTTGAATGTGATTGCGGCCAAGTTGGAGACTCTGAATCGACAGTTTGCCGCACAGAACGAGCGGCGGCGCAGCTTTTGGCATACCCTTTGCTTGATGCTGGGACTGTGTTCTCTGCTATTGGTGGGTGGTTACCTGACATCGTTTGTTCATGAGACGCATGTAATAGGAGCCATCGGAGGCCAGGACGGCCCCACTCAGATTTTTGTGACAAGCGATCCCTGGGCCGAAGGTGTGCTGCTGGCTCTGGCTGCCTTGATTGTGGCAGTAGTGGGCTTTTATAAGACTAGAAAGAGATAAGGAGCGCAGAGCGTGAAGAAATTTCTTGTAATATGTGGAGTCCTGTGCCTGCTTCTTACCGGCTGTGGGCCGAAAGCGGAATATAACATGGAGGAATACATCTGGCAGATGACCACGGTGCAAAGTCTGGATGCCAACGGACAGATCATTGCTTGCGGCCCAGGTGAAAAAGAACTGTACGGCACAGCTACAGAACTTGATCTGATCTGCACAGTGGAGGACGAATCGCTGAACTTGAAGGATCGATACTCCGGCCAAAGCTGGGAAGGTATCTGCAGGCCAATGGAATCCACCTCAGAATCGGTTATTTATCAGACATCTATCAATGGTTGGGAGGGAATGTCTATCGTGTCCTCTACAACGTATGATAACGGCACGGAGAAGCCCACCTTGATCCTGAATATAGGAGATTATATATTGACGTTCTTTCCAAGTGAATATTGAAACGAGAAAGCGCGTGCCGGTCGGCATGCGCTTTTTGTAATGTGATGCTTGAGGGCGCCTGTTGCCCGGTACCCCGAAGGTTCACGGACAGAGAAATTAACAATGCTTTTGAAGATTCTTCTCTAATGCAATGTAGACTTGATCATAGGGGTAGAATCCATCACAAATGGAGCTTTCTTCAATATCATCGTTCGCATCTGTATTGATTCGAACGAGATTATCAATGGCAAAAGGCTGTACAAGGCAAATTCGCTTATTTAGTATGTTGTCGCAAACAATTGACGGATCGGGTGCAGTGGCAGACTCAAACACCTCTGCACCACAATAGATGGAAATATTAGCGCCATAGATACGATTGAAAAAATTTTGAGAGTAGGTATTCAAAATTATACAGTGATCCAGCAACTCTTGAAAATCACTCTTAAACGGTAATTCATGGATGATGATTGTAAAAGTGTGATGTGGATGAGTGAAACGATAGAAGTCACGTCCGAGCGTATGAGTGATAAGGGAAGGATTGAATAATGCATCGAGGAAATTACAAAATCTATTTATAAAAGAGGCAGATTCATTTTCCATCGACACTTGTATCTTTACATAACCCATGTAAATATTTCTGGGTTGCTGCCGACAGTGCTTCCAGCAGTCCAGGCCCTGGGCGTAGTCCAGAAAATTGATCTCATCATCTTCATCGTCCTGTTCCACCGGAGCGGGGGATTGCTTCTTTTGGGACTGGAGGAAGATCTCATAGTGATTTTCACGCTTCTTGACCACGAAGGGCGTTCCGTTGGCCTTGAAGCCGGGGAAACGGTCGGCCTTTTCATCGTTGGTGAGGATGTGGCAGCAGATCAGGTTGTGGTCTGCGGTCTTGCCGCCCCGGCTCTCCGGCAGGATGTGGTCAACATTCCAGCCGAACTCGCTGTTGCGGTCATTGTACGAGGATTTATCCATGGTGCGCCCGGCGAAATCCTGGACGCGGGTTTTCTTACCGAACTGCTTGTTCCACAGTCGGCGTGCGGTTTCTTTGTTTATGTCCATATGTCAGACTTCCTTTTCTTGATTTGGAAAAGCGTATTCCCTGTGAACCTCCTTCTTTGAGAGACACAAATACTCTGACTGACACATAGGGCAACCTATTGCTGAAACCTCAAGGGGTAATCCTTATAACAGCTTGACTAAGGATTTGTCGGTCAACCTTTTATCCGCATAAAAGGGGGGAGATTTGAATGTCTCATACTCTGATGATACCAGCTATACGCAGAAAATTCAAGATGACAGCCAGGAAATCAGGCCTTTTGAACCGCTGCGCAAAAGAAAGCCCCCGCTGAGTGTTCAGCGGGGGCTTTCTTCGAGGGTATTCATATCTTTTCGGAGTGGAGAAAAGAGGTGAACCTTAGATCAGGGTGACCAGATACAGGACCATAGCAACGCCGATGACGTACATGGGCTTGGGGATGTCCTTGAACTTGCCGGCGGCGATCTTCATGACCAGGTAGGAAACGATGGCCAGAGCCATGCCGTTGGCGATGTTGTTGGTCAGCAGGACCATGGCGACGGCGATGAATGCGGGCAGGCACTCGGTCTTGTCGTCATAGTTGATGCTGCGCATGGAGGACAGCATCTGGAAGCCGATGATGGTCAGGACGGGACCGGTAGCAACGCCGGGAACCATCAGGGCCAGGGGGGTGAACAGCAGCATCAGGGCGAACAGACCGCTGGTGGTGATAGCGGTCAGGCCGGTACGGCCGCCGTCCTCAACGCCGGAGGAGGATTCCAGATAAGTAGTCATAACGGGCATGCAGAAGAAGGAGCCAGCCACGGTGGACACGGAGTCGACCTTGAAGCACTTCTCGATGCCGGGCATGTCGCCGTTCTTGTCCAGCCAGCCGGCCTGGTTTGCCACGCCCAGGATGATACCCATGGTGCCGAAGAAGTCAGGTACGAAGAAGGTCAGCAGCCAGGGCAGGTACTCGGGACGCAGGGCGCCCAGAATGTCGATCTTGAAGCAGACAGGAGCAACGCTGGAAGGAGCGTTGAACAGAGTGGTGGGCAGCTGGGTCACGCCCAGGGGGATGCCGATGATGGTGACGATGATGATGGACAGGATCATGGAGCCCTTCACGTGGCGGGCCTCGAAGATCAGGCACAGCAGGAAGCCGATGCCGAACATCAGAGCCTTGGCGGTGCTCAGATCGCCGAAGATCAGGGTGTTCTTCTCACTGGAGACGATGATGCCGCCGGACTTCAGACCGATCAGAGCAATCCACAGGCCGATACCGCCGGAAAGAGAGATCTTGATGCTGGCGGGGATGGCCGTCGCAATGATCTGACGCAGACCTGCAAAGGAGATGATGACGAAGATCACGCCTTCAATGAAAATCAGACCGAAGGCGATCTCAGGAGTCATACCCAGCGAATCTACAGAGCTCAGAATTGCCACGGAGCTCATACCGGGAGCCAGGCAGAAGGGGCGGTTGGTGTACAGTGCCATAGCCACGGAGCAGGCCACGATGGCGATGATCAGCATGGTCAGGACAGAGCCTCTGACCAGACCGCCCTGTTCCAGCATATTGGGGATGGTTGCCAGAACGTAGGACATGGTGGCGAAGGTGGTGACGCCGGCCAGCAGCTCGGTACGAACGTCGGTACCGTTGGCTTTCAACTGGAATCGGCGTTCCAATGTTGCATTTAAGTTACCCATTACATTTCCTCCTAAACACATTTCCTGTCTGCACCGGAGCGGGCCGGCCGCAGGGGGCAGGAGTTATTCTTTTACGCAGTACCGGCAGCTGTCCATCCATAGGCCGCGGTATTTGCGAAAGAGACGATTCAGTCCGGTGCAATGGGTACAGGCCCCTTACACCAGAGTGGAGATATAGTAAAGCAGAAAGGCCGACAGACCGTACATGGTGGGATGCAGCTCGCGGTACCGGCCGGAGGCCACCTTCAGCAGCACATAGGACAGAACGGAAAGAGACAGTCCGTTTGCAATGTTATTGGAGAAGATGGTCATGGAAACCGCCACAAAGGACGGGATGTACTCGGTTTTATCCTCGTAGTTGATGTTCTTCATGGAGGACAGCATTTGTAGCCCGATGTAGAACAGCACCGGCCCCGTTGCCACCAGAGGGATCATCAGAGCCAGAGGGGTGAACAGAAGCATCAGTACGAACATGCCCGCAGTCACCAGAGTGGTCAGGCCGGTTCGCCCGCCGTCCTCCACTCCGCTGGCAGATTCCAGGTAGGTGGTCATGACGGGCATACAGCAGAAGCTGCCTACCAAGGTGGATACGGAATCCACCTTGAAGCACCGTTCAATGTCCGGCATATTGCCGTCCTGATCCAGCCAGTTAGCCCGGTTGGCCACGCCCAGGATGATGCCCATGGTGCCGAAGAAGTCGGGCACAAAGAAGGTGAACAGCCAGGGGAAGTATTCCGGACGGAGAGCGCCCAGAATGTCGATGTGGAACAGGGCCTCGTTGATAGGGGCGGGATAGTTGAACATGGTCTCCGGCACGACGGTGACGCCCATGGGGATGCCCAGCAGGGTCACAACCAGAATGGAGATGATCATGCTGCCCCGGAACTTCCGGGCCTCCAGCAGGAGGAGCACCACAAAGCCGATGACGAACAGCAGGCACTTTGGAGTGCGCAGATCACCGAACATCAGAGAATCTGCCGGGGAGGAGACGACCACGCCGCCGGTTTTCAGACCGATCAGGGAAATGAACAGGCCGATGCCGGCGCTGATGGAGATCTTCACGCTGCCGGGGATGGTGCGGACCACCAGCTCCCGCAGACCGATGAAGGAGATCAGAACGAAAATCAGGCCGCTCCAGAAGATCAGGCCGAAGGCCACCTCCACGGGGATCCCCACCTCATGAATGGTGGTGGAGATGATAGCCACGGAGCTCATGCCCGGAGCCAGAGCGAAGGGGCGGTTGGTGTACAGGGCCATGGCCACGGTACACAGCACGATCATCAGGATCAGGCTGGTCAGGATCACGTCCCTGGGCAGCCCTGCATTCCCCAGCATATTGGGAATGGTGGCCAGTACGTAGGACATGGTTGCGAAGGTGGTGATGCCGGCAAAGACCTCCGTGCGGATGCTGGTATTCTTCTCGGTCAGCCGGAACCTTCGTTCACACAGTGCAGTGAAATGAGTCATGGCGGTATGCTCTCTTTCGTGCGGTGCTTTACAATACAAAGTATATCATTCCCTTCGTATTTTGAAATATTTTGTAAATAAACTGTGATTTATGTAATTAAAATAAGCGGGGTAACTTACCCCGCTTGTTTTAATACATGGTTCCGGCCAGATGCTCCAGCTTACTGCGGTCAGACGGGCTGACATGGTACAGATTGGCGGGGCGGCCCTTTTTGCCGTAAACATAGGTCTGGTGGACGGCCTTGCACTCGTACAGGTAATCCAGATACTTTTTGGCCGACACCCGGGAGATATGGACGGCGTCTGCCAGCTCCTGCACGCCGAACTGCTCGGCAGTCTCCATGACATGCTCGCAGACCATCACAAGAGTATGGGGGTCGATGCCCTTGGGCAGCTCCTGCTCCTCCTCCGGTACGCTCTGGGTGGCCAGCAGGTCGATCTCCTCCTGGGCCAGCACGTCCTTGCTCAGCAGCTCCATCTTCTGGCGGTACTTGGACAGAGCACGGTTCAGCCGTTCAGCGGTGAAGGGCTTGATGATATAGTCCAGACAGCCGGAGCGGAAGGCCTCCCGGATCTGGGCGCTGTTCTTGGCGGCGGATACCACGATCACATCGATGGGCTGGCTGCCCGCTCTCAGTTGGCGCAGCACGTCCAGTCCGCTGCCGCCGGGGAGGTACAGGTCCAGCATCACCAGATTGATGCCGCCTGCCCCTAGCATATCCACGGCCTGCTGGGCGTTTTCCGCCACTCCGGCCACCTCAAAACCGGCCTCCTTCAGATAGCCGGTATTGATCCGGGCCACCTGGGGGTCGTCCTCTACAACTAACACACGATACATCTCGTTTTACACCTCGTTCCCATAGGGCAGATGGACCACGAACTCCGTGCCCTCGCCCTCTTCGCTGCTGACGGTGATATAGCCGTCATGGTGCTGGCAGGCCTGCTGAACCAGGAACAGGCCGATGCCGTTGCCGTCCTTCTTGCTTGTGACGCCATAGTCAAAGATGGCCTCCCTCAGCTCCTCCGGAATGGCGCTGCCGGAGTCCCAGACGTCGATGGCAATGACGCCATTCTTCTCCGTGATCTCCAGTGTTACCGTTCTCATGTCGCAGTCCTGTACCGCATCAAAGGCGTTTTCCAGCAGGTTTCCGATGATGACCACCAGATCCTGCACCAGCACCTCCGGCAATTCTGCGTCCAGCTGGCTGTCGTCTGTAAAGACCAGATCCACCTTCTGCTCCGAGGCCCGGTCGAACTTGCTCATGAGGAAAGCGGCCAGGATGGGGTCTGCCAGCTTGTGGCTGATCTGCTCCATCTCCCGGTTTTTCAGCTTGACCAGACCATAGAGATACTCCTCCAGCTCCGGGTACTTTTTTGCCTGCACCAGTCCGGACATGACCTGCAGCTTGTTGTTGAACTCATGCATCTGACTGCGCAGAGCCTCGATATAGCTGCGGACGCTGGTGATGTTCTCTGCAAATTGCAGCACCTCCTGCTTGGGCCGCAGGGTGACCAGCAGGCTCTCGTGGGCAGGTTTTTCAATGCGGATGGGGATAAAGTTGACATAGTAGCTGTCGGCACCCACCAGACACTCCACATCGTACAGGGGCTTCTGGCTGCTGAACACCGGCTCGAAGGTCACATGGGGAAACAGATCCTCAAACCGGCTGGTTTTGCTGTCAAAGTGCGGTACCGAGGTCTGGATGATCTCCAGTGCCCGCCGGTTAGTGTGCAGCAGCCGCCCCTCCCGGTCCACGGACAGAATCCCGTCACGCACCGAGTCGATGAGGGCGTTTCGCTCCACCAGCAGCTGTGCGATCTCCACGGGCTCCAGGTTGAACATGGTGCTGGTGATGTTGTCCGTCAGCTCCCAGACGAAGATCAGCGCAATGATCAGCACCAGCACGGTGATGGCGTTCAGATCGCGCTGGGCCTTCTGGATACCGGGATTGTTCTGCTTCTCCACCATCTTTGCGATGATGGTGCCGATCTGCTGCCCGTCCTCATACACGGGGCAGTCCAGATAGATGGCCTCCCGGCCGTCCTCGTCCCGGAGGGTCAGATAGGCTGCCTCCGGGTCGGAATCTGCCTTTAATTCTGCCAGCACGGCGTCGCTGACGGAGCCGTCATCCGACCGATAGCACAGCCGATAGCTTTCGTCCACAATGGCCAGCCCATCGCAGTTCCGGCTGTCCTCCACCCGCTCTGCCGCTTTGGCCAGGGCATCGGAATCCTTAGCGGACAGACCTTCGATCACGTCCGGAGCCTTGCTGGCCTGGTCGATCACATCTCCGAGGGCCTCCGCGGCCACCTCCGTGACGGACTGCTGCAAACTCATGGATACGGGGTATTGATTCAGAAGCAGGATAGCAAACACTGCACAGAACACCAGCAGCATGACCTTTGTTCTCAGCTTCATAGAATTCCGTCATCTCCTTATATGACCCGCCCACAGGAGGGCATATCATAAGATCCTCTTAATCCTATCTTGTTTGTTAAACAAAATCAACAAATATTTTTACGCACTGATGTAAAAATGTGCTGGAGAAAGAAGAAACTCTGAGAGCTTATTCCGTGGCGAGACGATAACGGCAAGACAAAGGAGGGGAGAAAGAAAAAATAAAGAAAATCATAAAAACTTACGCTTGAGGATAAAAATGGAAATAGCAAAATAGTCTAATAAAAAAACGGAAAAGACTTGTGCAATTGCGTTGAAAAAAACAACAGAATTTATACGAATAGACGAAAATTGCTGTGCAAAAGAGCGAGTACTTGACAGAGTAAATACATTACTATAGCCTAAATGAAAATGCGGCATACTGTACCACAGCAGATATGTACCGCAGGAAGCGAATAAGTCCTATATTAAAAGTAAAGGAAATGGGAAGAGAGATGGCTTTGTCGGAGCAAGCAGCGTCCTCCCCAAAAGCCTCTCCGACAGAAGAACAAGACTCTGCCCGGCACCCATGACTTTTTAACCAGAACGGCTGAACCTATCAGAATCATTCGTTGACTGGGGTGGGCGGAGATTTCCTGTCCACCTTATTTTATTAAAAGGCAAGACCGCACCGTACCCGGTGCGGTCTTGCTCAGAACTGTTTCATATTTTCTTCAAAACGCTTCAAGATATGAAGACTCTGACCTCTGGTCAGCAGCTTCTCGTCGGAGTGGACGCTGTGGGTCAGCGGTTCCCCGTCAGGAAGAACGTTATGGGTCTGCCGTCCGTACTCTGCAGGACTCATGCCGTAGGCGTCCTGGAAGGCTTTGGAGAAGTACCGGTAATCGGAAAATCCAGTGGCCCGGCTGATACTGACCAGGGACTGTTTTCCGCTGTCGATCAGCTTGCAGGCGTTGGCAAACCGGACAGAGGCCACATACTGCTGGAAGGTCTGGTTCATGCTCTCACGGATCACGTGAGACAGATAGCTCACCGAACAGTTCTCCTGCTTTGCGAAATCAGACAGCAGGATCTTGTGGCTGTAGTTATTCCGGACAAAATCAACCAGACGTAAGAGCTTGGCGTTTTTTCGGTCAATGTTCATACATTCTGATTCCGTCATCCGGCGGCTGGGAAGGGACGTAACCAGAAGATGGAGGAGAAGACTGGCTTTGCCCCGACAGTAGATCTCATAGTAGTCCTCCTGACAGAAATAGGCTCTGGCGATTTCCAGCATCATTCTTCGGACCTGCTGATAGGCTTCTGTGGACAAATATGGCTCCAGACGGATGTGATCCATGACCACGTTTCTGGTCAGGATACCGGATGAGATCTGAATGCACAGGAAGGTGCAGACCTGATCGGCCTGGTGGAGCTCGTGAGCCTGGTTTGGAGAGAAGAGGACCACCTCTCCCGGGTGGAGCGTGGTAGTCTCCGCTCCGCAGGTCACCAAAAGGGCCGTGTCCAGCACCCAGAGAAGCTCCCAGTCCTGATGGAAGTGGGGTGAGCGGTACCTGACCGTGTTGACGAAGACGGATAGATCCTCTGTATATTGATGCTGTACGATCTCAAGTTCATCCATGTCCCTGCCTCCTGACCGCAATTTTTCATTATTATAGCAGAGTGTACAAGAAAAAGCGAGATTCACACCGCAATAAAGTCATTAGGGAGTGATTGAAATGAAGCTGTATATTGGCGTCGATCTGGGTACGTCCGCAGTGAAACTGCTGCTGATGAACCGGGAGGGCGCAATCCTGAACGTAGTCTCCAAAGAGTACCCTATGGAGTTCCCGCATCCCGGCTGGAGTCAGCAGGCTCCTGAGGATTGGGAAAAGGCAGTGATGGAGGGCATTCCCCAACTGCTGGAGGGCCATAACGGAGCTGATGTGGCCGGTATTGGCTGCGGAGGTCAGATGCACGGTCTGGTCATTCTGGACAAGGACGACCGGGTGATCCGACCAGCCATCCTGTGGAACGACGGCCGAACCGCTGCCCAGGTGGACTATCTGAATAATGTGATTGGCAAGGACAAGTTGTCTTCTCTCACCGCCAATATCGCCTTTGCCGGCTTCACCGCACCCAAGATCCTATGGATAAAGGAGAATGAGCCTGAAAATTTCAGTCGTATCGCCAGGATCATGCTGCCTAAGGACTATGTGAACTATATCCTTACCGGTGTGCACAGCTGTGATTACTCTGACGCCTCCGGTATGCTGCTGTTGGATGTGAAGCACAGGAGCTGGAGCAAGGAGATGCTGGAGATCTGCGGAATCACTGAGGAGCAGATGCCCGAACTGTTTGAGAGCTATCAGTGCATCGGTACTCTGAGGCCTGAGATTGCAGAGAAACTGGGCCTGTCTGCTCAGGTCAAGGTGGCCGCAGGCGCAGGCGACAATGCCGCAGCAGCAGTGGGTACCGGTGTGGTGGGGCAGGGCGGCTGCAACATCTCCCTAGGTACCTCAGGCACTGTCTTTATCTCCTCCAAAACCTTTGGTGTAGATCCCCACAATGCTCTTCACGCCTTTGCACATGCAGACGGAGGCTATCACCTCATGGGCTGTATGCTGTCTGCCGCCTCCTGCAACAAGTGGCTCATGGACGAGATATTTAAAGCCACCGATTACGCGGCCGAGCAGGCCCCCATTACTGTGGATCGGCTGGGCGAGAATAACGTCTATTTCCTGCCCTATCTGATGGGTGAGCGCAGCCCCATTAACGATACCAACGCCCGGGGCGCCTTCATCGGCATGTCCATGGATACGACCCGCGCCGACCTGACCCAGGCCGTACTGGAGGGGGTGGCCTTTGCTATCCGGGACAGCGTGGAGGTGGCACGATCTCTGGGTCTCTGTATCGACAGCAGCAAGATCTGCGGCGGCGGAGCAAGGAGTCTTCTGTGGAAGACCATGATCGCAAACGTGCTGAACCTACAGCTGCAGTGCCTGGATTCCGAACAGGGCCCCGGCATGGGCGGTGCCATGCTGGCCATGGTGGCCTGCGGCGAGTACACAGGCGTGCAGGAGGTCTGCGACCGGTTCGTCCATGTGGCCTCCACAGTGGAGCCCGATCCTCTGCTGGTGGAAAAGTACGAAAAGCGCTATCAGCACTTCAGGCAGATCTATCCCGCCTGCAAGCCTCTGTTTGCTGAGTTTGCAAAGGAGTGATTACCTTGAAAATCTATTCTGTTCTGGATCCGGAGTTCAAAGCCTACGGTCAGATCGTTACCGGTTTGGATGACGCCGTGGCTGAGATCCTGTCCGTGCTGAAAGACACCCCTCAACCAGAGGGCGTGGACTATGTGGAAGAATATGCACCGCTGCAGGAGCTGTCCGCCATGACTGAGGTCAGCGAGCATCTGTACGGCGGTATGCCTGTGCAGCTGGGATGGTGCAACGGCCACAATACAAAGCTGAACTGCCTGGAGTACCACCGCAGCAGCGAGTACAACCTGGGTGACGAGGATTTTATCCTGCTTCTGGCCCGCCAGGAAGAAATCGTGGACGGGGTGCTGGACACTGCAAAGATAAAGGCCTTCCGGGCTCCCGCCGGCACTCTGGTGGAGGTGTTCGCCACCACCCTGCACTACGCCCCCTGCCACTGTGATCCTGACAAGGGCTTCCGGGTGCTGGTAGCGCTGCCCCAGGGCACCAACACTGACCGCCCCGTGATGGACAACAAAACTCAGGAGGACCCCCTGCTGTGGGCTTGCAACAAATGGCTGCTGGCTCACCCCGAGTCCAGCGAGGCCGCTGCCGGAGCACATATCGGCTTGTCCGGTGAAAATATCGATATTAAAAATTTTATTTGACAATAGGAAAGGAAGAGCGTTCATGAATATTCCTGAAGTAAAGCTGGGTATTATTGCTGTTTCCCGTGACTGCTTCCCCATCAGCCTGTCTACCAAGCGCCGCCAGAATATTGTAGCCGCCTATGGCGACGGCCTGTACGAATGTCCTGTCACCGTGGAGAACGAGAAGGACGCACTGAGGGCCATTGAAGACGTGAACACCCACGGGGTAAACGCTCTGGTGGTGTTTCTGGGCAACTTCGGCCCCGAGACCCCCGAGACCATTCTGTGCCAGAGGTTTGACGGTCCCACCATGTACATTGCCGCTGCAGAGGGAGATGGCGATCTGATCAACGGCCGCGGCGACGCCTTCTGCGGTGTGCTGAACTGCTCTTACAACCTGGGTATGCGCCATCTGAAGGCCTACATCCCCGCGTATCCCGTGGGCACCGCTGAAGACTGTGCTCAGATGATTCGGGAGTTTGTTCCCATTGCCCGTGCTATCGTGGGTGTGCGAAACCTGAAGATCATCACCTTCGGTCCCCGCCCCCAGGACTTCTTCGCCTGCAACGCCCCTATCAAGGGCCTGTACGAACTGGGCGTGGAGGTCGAGGAGAACTCCGAACTGGACCTGCTGGTATCCTACAAGGCGCACGCGGGTGACAAGCGAATTCCCGGCGTGATCGCCGACATGCAGTCCGAGATGTGCCCCAAGCAGATCTACCCTGATCTGGTGGAGCGTATGGCTCAGTTCGAGTTGACCCTGCTGGATTGGGCCGAGCAGCACAAGGGAGCCCGCAAGTATGTGGCCTTCGCCGATAAGTGCTGGCCCGCTTTCCCTGAGCAGTTTGGATTTGAGCCTTGCTATGTAAACTCCCGTCTGGCCTCCCGTGGTATCCCCGTGGCCTGCGAGGTCGATATTTATGGCGCTTTGTCCGAGTACATCGGGGCCTGCATCACCGGCGATGCAGTGACCCTGCTGGATATCAATAATTCCGTGCCCAAGTACATCTACGACGAGGATATTGTGGGCAAGTACAGCTACGACATCAAAGATACTTTTATGGGCTTTCACTGCGGAAACACTCCCAGCTGCAAGATGTGCAACGACTGCGCCGTGAAGTATCAGCTGATCCAGAACCGTCTGCTGGAAAACGGTGGTACCCCCGATATCACCCGGGGCACCCTGGAGGGCGATATCGCTGCCTCCGATGTGACGTTCTACCGCTTGCAGTGCGACTCTGAGGGAGTTCTACGCTCTTATATCGCCCAGGGCGAGGTTCTGGATGTGCCCACGCGTTCCTTCGGCGGCATCGGCATCTTCGGTATCCCTGAGATGGGCCGCTTCTACCGCCATGTGCTGATCCAGAAGCACTTCCCCCACCACGGAGCGGTGGCCTTCCGGCACTGCGGCAAGACCCTGTACGAGATCATGAAGTATCTGGGCGTGTCCGACATTTCCTTTAACCAGCCCAAGAGTCAGCCTTACCCCACCGAGAACCCCTGGGGGTGAAACTGTTTCCTCTCGATTACAGCCCGTGAAAATGGATGTGCGGAATGAAGGACGCACAGCAGGCGGCATCAAGAGATGCGGTGGCTGATTCTACCCTCATTAAAAGTAAATAAGCTTACATGAAAAAGGTCCTACTTTTAAAATAGGACCTTTTTTTATGCACATATAAAAATATGTGGGTGTGCACTGCACACAAAAAGCGGGGTAAATAGAGCCAAGGAGAACTATCAGAAAAAGAGAGGGGAAAGACAATGAATAAAAATAGATATAAAGGACAAATATCATCCGAAACCATAGAATTAGACATGTAAATAGCTATTGGTTTTTAAACGGTGATGTGCGTGCACACCGAGGAAATCAGTTCAATTAAAAGAAAGAAGTGTGCATTAAAGGGGAGAAAATAAAAGTGCACATGCCGAGCAACCTATGTCTGAATTGTGTGAAAGGAATAGGGGCTTATACGCCCCTAAAAAGCGAACATAAATGCATAAAAATCTGTATAAAAAGTGCATAAAAAAGAGCGGATTTTTGAGACAGAGTGGGTGACGGGAGACTGGACAGAGTAAGAGAGCGGCAGCTGTGGACGCAATATATCCAAAAATAAACAAAAAAAGACAAGAGTGTATTATTGCAAAAAGAACCGCATACAATATAGACAGAAATTTTAGAAATGGGCAAAGTGACGGAATTTAAGTGTAAATATGGCTTGTAATTTATATGTGCATAGATGAAAAGTAAAAAAAAAGCACAACAATTGACCTGAATAGTGCAATGTGCTAACATGAGCCCAACAAAAGAGAAATGTAGAAAACCAAGGGCTGACACACGTTTAAAGGTAGGTATGCATGAAAGTATCAATATTGGAGATCGCAAAACTTGCCGGAGTGTCACGGGGAACAGTTGACCGTGTCATTCATAAACGAGGGAAAGTCAAGCAGGAAGTT
>SAMEA104404103__coassemble_1078_pt1 | contig 17587 bp, 17 predicted proteins | sample SAMEA104404103__metabat2_high_PE_047 | metagenome-assembled genome bin SAMEA104404103 (sample SAMEA104404103) | Balaenoptera acutorostrata | reverse complement strand
GAGATAATCGGGATCGAACCGATGACCTCTTGAATGCCATTCAAGCGCTCTCCCAGCTGAGCTATACCCCCACATCTGGACCGCTGAGCCGCTCGGTGCGTGTCGCTCAGCGCAAGTGATATATTAACAGAAGTCAGATCGTTTGTCAACGACTATTTTCAAATTTTTTCAAAAAATTTGAAACTTCTTTTTTCCGTCTGTTTTTACCCCAAAGCCGGGCACGTTCTCCGGTTTTAAGGAGTAAAACCGCCGCAGCTTACGCTGCGGCGGTTTGATGCTTAGATCGCTTAGTAGAACTTCTTGCGGTTCTTACGAGCAGCCTCAGACTTCTTGCGACGCTTGACGCTGGGGCTCTCATAATGCTCACGCTTGCGAACCTCGGCCAGCACGCCAGACTTGGCGCAGCTGCGCTTGAAACGCTTCAGAGCACTCTCGAGAGACTCGTTCTCTCTCACACGGATTTCCGACATTTATATTTCCCTCCCTCCGGCGCAACAGGGCGTCCCCTGTCACGTAAGGGCCATTTTATATGGCTTTAACAGTAGTATTATATTTGCTATTTATCAATCTGTCAAGAGGAGAATTATGAACTCCGTGTAAACTACGAAAATATTTTCCTCTTACTTCAGGATCAGGCTGACCAGCTTGCCGCGGACCACGATGGACTTCGCCAGGGTCTTGCCCTCGGCCAGCTTGGCGATCTTCTCGTCGGCCAGAGCGGCAGCCACGATCTCCTCGTCGGTGGACTCGGTGGGCACGACGATGTTGGCCTTGACCTTGCCGCTGACCTGAACGGCCATACGGACGGTGGAAGCCACGGTCTTGGTCTCGTCGTACTCAGGCCATGCCTGCTGGTTGACCTGGCCGCCGTAGCCTGCCATCTCCCACAGCTCTTCACACATATGAGGTGCGAAGGGGGACAGCATCAGCAGCAGAGCCTTCATATCGCCGCGGCTTGCGCCGTTGGTGTAGAAGTCGTTGACCAGAGCCATCAGAGCAGCAATGGCGGTGTTGAACTTCATGGTGTCGATGTCGTCGGCCACCTTCTTGATGGCCTTGTGGATGGCGGCCTCGTTGGCCTTGGAGTAGTCCTCGCCCTCATGCTCACGGTCGGTAGCCAGGTTCCAGACACGGTCCAGGAAGCGCTTGCAGCCCTTCACACCGTTGTCAGACCAGGCGGCAGCCTTCTCGAAGTCGCCGATGAACATGATATAGGTACGCATGGTGTCGGCGCCGTAGGCCTCCACGATGTCGTTGGGGTTGACCACGTTGCCGCGGCTCTTGGACATCTTCTCGCCGCCCTCGCCCAGGATCATACCGTGGGAGGTGCGCTTCTTGTAGGGCTCCTTGGTGGGAACCACGCCGATGTCATAGAGGAACTTGTGCCAGAAACGGCTGTACAGCAGATGCAGGGTGGTGTGCTCCATGCCGCCGTTGTACCAGTCCACGGGAGACCAGTACTCCAGAGCCTCCCTGGAGGCCAGAGCCTTGTCGTTATGGGGATCCATATAACGCAGGAAGTACCAGCTGGAACCGGCCCACTGAGGCATGGTGTCAGTCTCGCGCTTGGCGGGGCCGCCGCAGCAGGGGCAGGTGGTGTTGACCCAGTCGGTCATCTTGGACAGGGGGGACTCGCCGGTATCGGTGACCTCATAGCTGTCCACCTCGGGCAGCAGCAGAGGCAGCTGATTCTCGGGCAGGGGCACCCAGCCGCACTTGTCGCAGTGGACCAGAGGAATGGGCTCGCCCCAGTAGCGCTGGCGGGAGAAGACCCAGTCACGCAGCTTGAAGTTGGTCTTGGGATGGCCCAGGCCCTCCTTGGTGACCCACTCCTTCATGGTGGGGATGGCCTCGCGGACGGTCAGGCCGTTCAGGAAGCCGGAGTTGACCATGATACCGGTGTCGTCCTTCAGAGTGAAGGCCTCCTTGGTAATGTCGCCGCCCTTGACCACCTCGATGATGGGCAGGCCGAACTTGGTGGCAAACTCCCAGTCGCGCTGGTCGTGGCCGGGCACGCCCATGACGGCGCCGGTGCCGTAGCTCATCAGCACGTAGTCGGAAACGAAGATGGGGATCTCTTCCTTGGTGGCGGGGTTGATGGCGTTGACGCCCTGCAGGCGCACGCCGGTCTTGTCCTTGTTCAGCTCGCTGCGCTCAAAGTCGGACTTGTGAGCAGCCTCCTGCTGGTAGGCCACGATCTCGTCCCAGTTGCTCAGGCGGTCCTTCCAGTTGGCCAGGTAGGGGTGCTCGGGAGACAGGACCATGTAGGTAACGCCGAACAGGGTGTCGCAGCGGGTGGTGTACACGGTCATGGTGTCGCCGGCGGTGGTGCCGAAGTCCACCTCGGTACCCTCGGAACGGCCGATCCAGTTCTTCTGCTGCAGCTTCACGCGGTTGATGAAGTCCACACCCTCCAGATCGTCGATCAGACGGTCGGCGTACTTGGTGATGGCCAGCATCCACTGGCTCTTCTCCTTGCGGATGACCTCGCCGCCGCAGCGCTCGCACTTGCCGTCCACGACCTCCTCGTTGGCCAGGACGATCTTGCAGCTGGTGCACCAGTTGACGGGCATGTAGGACTTATAGGCCAGGCCCTTCTTGAACATCTGCAGGAAGATCCACTGGGTCCACTTGTAGTAGCTGGGATCGGTGGTGTTCACGGTGCGGTCCCAGTCGAAGGAGTAGCCCAGCATCTCCAGCTGGTGACGGAAGTTGGCCACGTTGGTCTCGGTCACCTTGGCGGGATGGATGTGGTTCTTGATGGCGAAGTTCTCGGTGGGCAGACCGAACGCGTCATAGCCCATGGGGAACAGAACATTATAGCCGTCCATGCGCTTCTTGCGGGCGATGACGTCCATAGCGGTGTAGGGGCGGGCATGGCCCACGTGCAGGCCGTTGCCGGAGGGGTAGGGGAACTCGACCAGGCCGAAGAACTTGGGCTTGGACTTGTCACCGGTGACGGACTTGAAGGTCTCTTCGTCGCGCCACTTGGTCTGCCACTTTTTTTCAATGCTGGTAAAATCGTACTTCATGGTTTCTTTCCTCCATTACAGGCGGCCAGGGAAAATCAAAAACGCCCCCGGCCCAATGTTGGCCAGGGGCGTTGTAACGCGATACCACCCTGATTCAGCTGCCGGTCACCCGCACAGCCCTCAGCGGCCCGCCGAAGCGGAACCTGGGCGAATAACGACGCCACCCGTCCTGCCCTACCGTACGGTTCAGGCAAGAGGCTCCGGGACCAGTTATGCACGGAAGCTCCACATCGGCTCGCACCGTCCGCCGACTCTCTGAACTGAAGGATTTCCGTCTTTCTTCCCATCCAAGCCTATATCAATCTGATTTTGTATTGTATGTTACTTTGCCCTGTTTGTCAAGCCTGCATCCCCGGGGCGGAACAAAAAATTCGCCCTGAACCGGAAGGTTCAGGGCGAATCGTTCTGTTTTCTCAGTTCTTGCAGTGGCCGCCGTGGTGGCCGCCGTTCTGGCAGCCATGGTCGTCGTGGCAGTCCCGGTCATGGTCCAGGATCTTCCCGCTCCGGCTGTCGATCTTGTACTCATACTCCCAGCCGTCACAGCAGAACTCCACCTGGACGACCTCCCGGCCGTCCTCATGATCCACGTCCGTGCGGATGTAGTCCACCTGGCTCTCGGTGAGGCCCGCATGGTGCAGGGCAGTCTGCTTTGCCTTGCTGTTGTCGGTGATGACGGCGGTGGCGCCTTCGGCTCCGCCGATCACGCCCAGATCGTCCTGATCCTTGTCCAGCTCCAGCACCTTGCCGGTGAGGGCGTCCACCTCCACCTCGTACTTCATGCCGCCGGAGTAGAACTCCACCTCCCAGCGCACGCCGTCGTCGTCCGCATCCAGGTCGGTGAGCAGGGCAGTGACCTCAGACTTCTTCACATTGGCGGCGGCCAGGGCGGCGGTGACCGCCTGCTGCTCGCTGATCCGGTTGGGGTTGCCGGGCAGACCCTTCAGGGCGTCCTTCTGACCTTCCAGAATGGCGCCGGTGTAGGCGTCCACTTCATATTCCAGCTCGCCCAGGCTGTAGTGATAGAGCTCCACCTCATAGCAGGCGGGATCGTCGTCCAGCTCCGGGTCCACCTCTGCGTCGATCTGATAGTCCCTGGAGGCGCCGGCGTACTCCAGCACCGCCAGCAGGGCGGCCTCACGGCCGATGGGCATGCGGGGGGCGTCCATCTCGCTCAGATCCCGCAGTTCCTCCACGGTCAGTCGGGACAGTGCGGCGAAGTCCAGGGCAGGGTTCTTCGCCAGCACCTGGTTCACCAGAGCGGCCTTACCGGCGGAGATGTTGTTCTCCTCTGCCAGACGGTCCATATCCTTGTCCGGGGTCAGGGTCTGGGTCAGCACGGCGGTGGCAGGGGCCTCCGTCTGCAGTGCTGCATCCATGGCGGCAGTCAGCTGCTGCTCGATGGACTGGGCCCGCTGGGTATCTGCGTCCTCCACCGTCAGCAGAATGGCAGAGGAAATGCTGTCCAGATAGCCGTGGCGCACCAGAGCGCCCACCAGAGCGTTGGCGGCCACCTCCAGGGTGGCGTCCTCCAGGTCGTCGCCTCCGTCCATTTCGGCCAGTACGATCTCGGCGTCCTCATTCAGGGCCTGGCAGGAATCCACTCTGCCGTTCTTGTCCAGTTCCAGCTGAATACTGGGATTCACGTCCAGAGAGATCACAGAGGTCACGGCGTTGGCCTGGCCCCAGATCATACCCCCGCCGCCGCCCACCAGCAGCAGTGCCAGACAGGCGGCAATGGCCATCCACTTCTTACCTTTATTCTTAGCGTTCTTCATAGAGATCACAGTTCCTTTCCGCTCTGTACAGCGGGAGAGCACCCCTTCCAGATCGTCAGGGGCCGCATGATCCATGGCACGGGCCAGTCTGCGTTCCAACTCCTGATCTGTCATAGGGTCATCTCTCCTTTCATATGATTTCTTAATTTTTTCAGGCTGCGGTGATACTTGGACAGGACGGTGGACAGAGGCAGCTCCAGCACCTGAGCGATCTCCCGGTGCTTCAGATCACTGACCGCATGGAGCAGAAGGATCTGCCGCTCCTCGTCGGTGAGGATGGTCAGGGCCTCCTGCAGCAGAGCCCGGTCCTCCGTGGTCACGGAGGGGGCCTCCGCCGGAATGGCGTTCCACTCCTCCTGGTCCAGCTCCACCAGCTTCCGCTTTTCCCGCAGCTTCATCAGGGAAAGATTCCTGGCAATGGTCATGATCCAGGCCATGGGGCTACCCTGAGGCCGGTAAGCCGGGGCGCTCTCCCAGATGCGGACAAACACGTCCTGGGTCACGTCCTGGGCCTCGTGGGCGTCCTTCAGAAAGGAAAGGGCCACAGCGTACACCGCCGCCCGGGTACGGCGGTACACCTGGGCCAGAGCCTCTCTGTCCCCTGCGGCCAGGTCCAGCAGAAGCCCTTCCAGCTCTGCCCGGTCGGGGGTCTCCCCGCCTGCCGCGATTTGGTTGATCATTGCAAGTATCATATCTCTTTCTCCTGTCAATTAAGAAATGCACAGGGGTGCTGTTTTATTGCAGCTCCGGAACAAAAATTTTTTAAGTTCACAAATTATACCACATTTGAGGCATAAAACAAGCCGCATTTGCAGCAAATACTGCAAATGCGGCATTTTTACGCAGAATTCAATTTTCGGGGCTCAGACCTGCCTGCTCCAGGCGGCTCCGGAGCAGAGGACCCACGGCCATGGCCACCACCATCTTGCCCAGGTCGCCGGGCAGGAAGGGGATCACGCAGGCGCTGAGGGCTGCGGCCAGGGTGCTGTCCATGGCGTAGCAGAACCAGGCGGTACCCAGTGCGTACAGCACTGCGGTGGCCAGGATCATGCCCAGCAGCTGGGTCACCCGGTTTTTGGGGAACCTGTCAATGAACAGACCGGAGACCAGCGCCAGAGGGATATAGCCCACGATGTAGCCGCCGGTGGGACCCAGCAGCTTGCCCAGGCCGCCGGCAAAGCCGCTGAACACCGGCATACCCACAGCGCCCAGCAGGATATACACCAGGGTAGCCACTGCGGCGCGCTTCCAACCCAGGATGTAGGCAGTCAGGTAAACCACAAAGGTGGCCAGGGAGATGGGAACCGGGCCAATGGGCAGGGCAAAGGGAGAAATAACAGCCATCACGGCGGCCATAACTGCGATCATAGCCAGAGGATAGACCTTGCTTTTCTGCTTCATATCAATTACCGTCCTTGTAAAAAAGTCGATTGTAAACTATTTATCTCAGACAGTATACATTTAACCGGGTGCTTTGTCAACCTCATTTACAGGCGGTTTACGATTCCCGGTAGTGGGGACACTGGTACCGGGGCTTGCCCCGGCTGGCCGTCCCGTATTCGATGGCGGAGACAGGGCAGCCGCAGATGCAGGCCATGCAGTGGGTGCAGGTCCCCAGCCACACCGGACGGCCCTCCCGCAGCTCCACGCTGTTGGTGGGGCAGCCCTCCGCACACCTGCCGCAGGAGATGCAGGCGTCGGTGGAGAAAAACTTCCGATCACTGACGGACACAGGGTAAAAGCATGTGTTCACAGGGCCGGATTTGAACCGGTCCAGCAGGGAGGGCTTCCGCTCCGGGAAGTCCCGGTTCTCCCGGATCATCCGGGCGCCCTCCTCCACCACAGGTCTGGCCTTTGCGATGATCCGGGCGCTTTCCTCTTCACCGGGGACGGAGAACATGGCCACATAGTTTTCGGGCATGACCACCTCCAGAGTCCCCCGGCAGCGGAGATGTTTCTCCTCACAGAGGGCCCGGTTGGATCGGTCGGCGTTTCCGATATCGCTGCCGCAGGTCATGACAAAATAGGCCTGGTCGCTGCCTTCAAAGCTGCCGGAGCGCAGGAAGTCCCGGAAAATCCGGGGCAGCCGCCAGGCGTAAGTGGGGCTGACGAAGATCCAGGGCGTCCCGCTGCGCAGGTCGGCGGCAATGCCGTTTTTGATATACTGAAAGGCGTCCAGCAGCTCGTCCCCCAGACGGGCCGCCAGAAGCTCGGCGCACCAGCAACTGTTGCCGGTGCCGGAAAAATAGACGATCATAGGGGGCCTCCTCAGATAATAATGCCCTCGCAGTGGTCCAGCTCGTGCTGGATGATCTGGGCGGGCCAGTCGGTATAGGTCTTGAAGCGGGTCTGGAACTTCTCGTTCTGATACTCCACCTTAATGGACTTATACCGCTTGCAGGGGCGCACGCCGGTGAGGGACAGACAGCCCTCCTGGGTCTGGTAGGGGCCGCTCTGCTTGACGATCCTGGGGTTATACATGACCGTGTACTCCCCCTCGTTGTCAAAAATAATGATCCGCTTCCGCACGCCGATCATATTGGCGGCCATGCCCACGCACTCCATTTTATGCGCGGTCAGCGTGTCCAGCAGATCCTGTCCCACGGACAGGTCCTCCGCGGTGGCAGGCTCCGACTTCTGGGCCAGAAAGGCCTCGTCCCTCATAATTTCCCGTACCATATGATTACCTCCCTGATTTACTTATAAAAGATCCAGCCGGCTGTCCTCGGGCGTGATGGGCCGGATGGGCCGGCAGGGATTCCCCACCGCCAGCCAGCCCCCGGGAATATCCCGGGTGACGACGCTGCCTGCGCCGATGACCGCTCCGTCTCCGATGGTGACGCCGCCGCAGATGATGGCCCCGCAGGCGATCCAGACATGGTTTCCGATGTGGATGGCCGGAGAAAATTCCGACATGGAGACGTGGCCGTCGGGATAGGTCAGCGACTCCCGCTCCTCATGCAGGAGAGGATGGGAGGAGGCCATCAGCGACACATTGGGGCCAATCATCACGTGGTCCCCGACGGTAATGGGGCCATCGTCCAGCACCGTAAAGTTGAAGTTGGCAAAGAAATGCTCTCCCACTCTGGTGTTGCAGCCGTAGTTGAAGCGGATCGGCCCCATCAGCAGGCAGTTCTCCTTCCGCCCGCCCAGCAGCTCCCAGGTGATCTCCTGCCGGCGGGGATCGTCCTCGTCCAGTCTGTTGAACTCCTGACAGAGGGCATGGGCCTTATGCTTGATCTCCACCAGTTCCCTGCTTCTGGCGTCAAATAACTTTCCGGACAGGGCCCGTTCATACTGCGTCACAGTGACCAGCTCCTTTTTCATCTTAACCTTATACATAGGACATTTTATGCCATCTGTCAAGTGAGGGCCGACGGATGCGCAGACGGATCCGGGCATAAAAAGCCGGAGCATACGAAGTATTGTCTGCTCCGGCGGGAATTGTCCATGGGAATTATGATGAATCTGTGGCGGCGGAACTCAAAAAGAAAGACACCATCTTTCGATGGTGTCTTTCTTTTTGGTGCGGCTGACGGGAGTCGAACCCGTACGCCCATAAGGACACAAGCACCTCAAGCTTGCCAGTCTACCAATTCCAGCACAGCCGCATAGCGGCTTAAAACTAAGCCGCTGGATTATTATACCGAACCTCCCGTGGTTTGTCAACGGGATTTTCTGCTTTTTACCGTTACTCCTGGGGCTTCTCAGCTGCCTGGGCGGCTTTCTCGGCCTCTTTGGCCTTCAGCTGCTCGGCAATGGCGGCCCGCTCCTGCATCAGCTCGTTGTGGAGCTCGATGCTGTTCCAGCTCTGGTTGGTCTCGGTCAGGACGGCCTTCAGCTGGATCTCGGGCAGCTTGGACAGGCGGATGACCTCCAGTGTCTGGTTCAGCAGGGCGCGGCCCACGTTGCAGAACACCAGGATGCGCTCGTCAAAGGCGGCGGGAGCCTCGGCCTCGGGCACGCCCTGTCCCTCGCCGTTCACCAGCTCGCCCAGGGTCACATTGTACCGATCGGGAGTGATGGGGTGCATCCGCATCCGCAGCATGGCAAAAATCTGGCGCAGCTTGGAAAACTCGGGGCCGGAGCAGTTATACATCAGCACGGTGCCGGACTTGATATTCTTAGAATTTCTCATGTCAGAATGTTCCTTTCCTCGTCTCGCTTACAGAGCGGCCAGAGCCTGCTTCAGGTCGGCGATCAGGTCGATTTTGTCCTCCAGACCGCAGGACAGACGCACCAGACCGGAGGGAATACCGGCGGCGGCCAGCTGCTCGTCGGTCATCTGGCGGTGGGTATGGGCGGCGGGGCACAGGCAGCAGGTACGGGCGTCGGCCACATGGGTCTCGATGGCGGCCAGACGCAGGCCCTTCATAAACTCCTCAGCAGCAGCACGGCCGCCCTTCAGCTCGAAGGACACCACGCCGCAGGAGCCCTGGGGCAGGTACTTCTCGGCAGCCTTGTGGTAGGGATCGCTCTCCAGGCCGCAGTAATGGACCTTCTCCACCTGGGGGTGGGACTCCAGGAACTGAGCCACAGCCAGGGCGTTTTCGCAGTGGCGGGCCACACGGACATGGAGGCTCTCCAGGCCCAGATTCAGATAGAAGGCGCTCTGGGGGGACTGGGTGGAGCCGAAGTCACGCATGAGCTGAGCGGTACACTTGGTGATATAGGCGCCCTCCTTACCGAACTTCTCGGCATAGGTCACACCGTGGTAGCTGTCGTCGGGGGTGCACAGACCGGGGAACTTGTCTGCGTGAGCCATCCAGTCGAACTTGCCGGAGTCCACGATGCAGCCGCCGATGGCAGCGCCGTGGCCGTCCATGTACTTGGTGGTGGAGTGGGTGACGATGTCGGCGCCCCACTCAAAGGGACGGCAGTTCACAGGGGTGGCGAAGGTGTTGTCTACGATCAGGGGCACGCCGTGGTCATGGGCGGCCTGGGCAAACAGCTCAATGTCCAGCACGGTCAGAGCGGGGTTGGCGATGGTCTCGCCGAAGACGCACTTGGTGTTGGGACGGAAGGCTGCGTCCAGCTCCTCACGGGTGCAGTCGGGATCCACAAAGGTGACCTCCAGGCCCATCTTGGCCATGGTGACGGAGATCAGGTTAAAGGTACCGCCGTAAATACTGCTGGAGGCCACCACGTGGTCCCCGCAGGAGGCGATATTGAAAATGGCAAAGAAGTTGGCTGCCTGACCGGAGGAGGTCAGCATGGCGGCGGAGCCGCCCTCCAGCTCGCAGATCTTGGCTGCCACATAATCGCAGGTGGGGTTCTGGAGACGGGAATAGAAATAGCCGTTGGCCTCCAGGTCAAACAGCTTGCCCATGTCCTCGCTGGTGGCATACTTAAAGGTGGTGGACTGGACAATGGGGATCTGGCGGGGCTCGCCGTTGCCGGGCGTATAGCCGCCCTGGACGCACTGTGTATTCAAGGTATAATCGCTCATATCGGAATATCCTCTTTTCGTTTATAAACTTCTGCCTTTTAGAGTACAATTCTCCGGGCAGTTTGTCAAGGCAGTGTGCTGTTGGGAAGCCGCTCCGTACCGGGTACGGCCAGCTCATCCTCCAGCATGGCCTCCTCAGCCGCCATCAGCTGGTGACTGCGGTAGGTGGCGGAGTAGCCCCCGGAGGTGATCTCCACCGTCTTCATCCCCGGCACCTGGGCCAGGGTCATGACGATGCAGTAATCTGCCAGGGTCAGGGAAATATCCGCCAGCGCACTGTACTGCTCGGACAGGCGCACCTGAATATTGCCCTCCACCTCCCGGTCCCACTGCCAGCTTTCCAGGATCAGACCGTTGGGGAAGGGAGAACGGAGCCTGCTGTCATCCTTGGGCCCTGCCAGCAGGGCGTACAGCAGGGCTCTGGGGCCGGGGATCTTGCCCTCCAGAGGAGAGCTGGGGCCCTTGTACCACTCCCAGCCCAGGGCGGGGCCGTGCTTGATGTGGTTCATACTGACAAAATAGATCCGGGCGCCCTCCTCCGGAAGAGGACGCTCATAGCTCAGGGTGCTCACCACCACCAGAAGCAGCAGAAGAGTCAGAATGGTCATTCGTTTTTTCATGGCTCCTCCTCTCCTTCCTCGGATTCCTCGGAGCTGACCAGGGGGAAGCCCACCGTAAAGGCGGTGCCTCCGGAGTTTCTCCGCCGGGCGGTGACCCAGCCCTCGTGGCGGCGCACCGTATCGCGGACGATGGACAGTCCCAGTCCGGTACCGCCTGCGGCACGGGAGCGGGCCTTGTCCACCCGGTAGAAACGGTTAAAGATCTTGGGGATGTCCTCCTCCGGGATACCCACGCCGGTGTCCTTGACCTCAAGCAGCACCTGCTCGTCGTCAGAACGCACCGACACGAATACTTTTCCACCGGGGAAGTTATATTTGATGGCATTTTCGATCAGATTGAAGCAGATCTGGTACAGATCGTCCTCTGTGCAGCGGATGATGCAGTTCTCCTTCAGATGGGCTTCCACCGTCACGCCGGCGGCGTCGGCCACGGGGCCCAGCATGTTCACCGCACGGCCCGTCACCCAGGACACGTCCACCGGGAAGGTGTCTCCCACAGGGAGACTGTCCAGTCGGGTCAGGCTCAGCAGATGCTCGGTGATCCTGGTCAGCCGGTCAGCCTCAGAGCCGATATCGCCCACGAACTCCCGCACCATCTCCTCGTCCATCTGGTCGGTCTGCATAATGGAATCGGACAGCAGCCGGATGGAGGCCAGAGGGGTCTTCAGCTCGTGGGAGGCGTCGGACACAAAGCGGCGGCGCACCTCCTCCGTGGTCTGGAGCCGGTCGGTCAGGTGGTTGAATTCCTCCGCCAGCTGGGCCATTTCGTCCCGGCCCACAGGCTGGAGCCGGTGTCCGTACTCGCCCTCTCCCACGATCCGGATGGCCCCCAGCAGGGCCACCACACGGGAGGTCAGCATTTTGGAGAACATGGTACACACCACCAGGGTCACCAGTGCGATGACGATGGAAATATTCCTCAGATTTTCCTGGAGGGTAGCCAGCAGCTCGCCCTGCTCCGGGTCCACCTCCATCACATAGACGGAGCCGATGATCATGCCCCGGTAGACAATGGGGCAGGCTGCGGTGGAAATAAACTCCCGGTCCTCGTACCGGGAGTAGGCCACGTCGTGGCCCTTCAGTGCCGACACTACCTCCTGGTAGAGGGCGTAGCGATAGGTCTTCTCCTCCGGGGGCTCAGTGTTCTTTCCATTCTTCTCCATGTCCACCTTGCTGTCGTACAGCACCAGGCCCGCCGGGTCAGTGACCAGAATACGGCTCAGGCCCATGTTATCCAGCATGTTCACCACGCGGACCACCTGCTCAGAGGACAAGGTCTCCAGCTCCATCAGGGCGGAGGCCATAACAGCGGCCTGGCTCTTCATGGCGTTCTGCTTGGAAGACACCAGAAGATTCTGGGAGGCCAGCAGCGGGTAGGTGTTCAGCAGCACCAGCACCACCGCAATGACCACCAGATAGCTCATGGCATATTTGCCCTGCAGGGACCGGAAAAACGGGATCTTCTTTTTCTGTTCGGGTTCCGCCACGGTTTCACCCTCCTGTCAGGTGGGCATTGCTGCCCTCAGTTTTTATTGTCGCCCCTGGGGGAAAGAAAATAGCCTACGCCCCACTTGGTACGGATATACTCCGGGTTGGCGGGGTCCAGCTCCAGCTTTTCGCGCAGACGGCGCACGTGCACGTCCACCGTCCGGTAGTCGCCCACGTACTCATAGCCCCAGACCACGTTCAGCAGGTTTTCCCGACTGTACACCCGGCCGGGGTTCCGCATGAGCAGCTCCATCAGATCGAATTCCTTGGCGGTCAGATCCACTGGCTGCCCCTCTCTCCAGGCAGTCCTCTGCTCCGGATCCAGACGGATGTGGCCGGCCTTCAGGTCGCTGCCCTCCTGCTTTTTCTCGGTCATGCCGGCCCGGCGCAGCAGAGCCCGCACTCTGGCTTTCAGCTCCAGGATGTTGAAGGGCTTGGTGATATAGTCGTCGGCTCCGTACTCAAAGCCGATGATCTTGTCCGTATCTTCGCTGCGGGCGGTGAGCATAATGATCGGGACATTAGAAAATTCCCGGATCCGCATACAGGCCTGGAGCCCGTCCATCTTCGGCATCATCAGATCCAGAATGATCAGATCGTAGCTGCCCTCCCGGGCCAGCTCCACGGCCTGCTCGCCGTCTCCGCCGGTCTCCACCTCATAGCCCTCATGCAGAAGGTTGAACTTGATCCCCTTCACCAGCACCTGCTCATCGTCCACCACCAGTATTTTTGCCATTTCTATCGTCCTTCCACAGGCCCTTCCGCTCCACCCGTCAGAGGTCACGCTATTTTCTTCCATCCAGACGGCTGCAGCGCCGGAAATGCCTGTATTCCATGTATTTTTCCGCTGTTCTGCCCTTGCAGGCAGGGAAACAGTTTGATATAATCAGTAGTACTTGACTCCCCCTTCCGGGGGACGCACACCTAATCACAGTATAACATATCAATGGAGAATTTCCCATGAAAAAAACAAGACTTTGCTCCCTGTTCCTGCTGGTGACCATGCTGTTCACCACTCTGGCCCTCCCCGCCGCTGCTCTGGAGCCCATCGACCTTCAGTGCAGAAACGCCATCCTGGTGGACGGCAACCACGGCGACATCCTGTATGAAAAAGCCGCCCACGAAAAGGCTTACCCCGCCAGCATCACCAAGGTCATGACCGCTCTGCTGGTCGTGGAGGCCCTGGACGAGGGCAAGCTGACCCCCGATCAGCTGATCACCGCCGACGAGACCTCCCAGCAGGGCATGGTCTCCGACGCCTCCACCGCCGGCATCAAGCCCGGCCACACCCTGTCCGTCACCGACCTGCTGTACTGCCTGCTGCTGCCCTCCGCCAACGAGGCCTCCAACATCCTGGCTGTGGCTGTGGACGGCTCCATCAAGGACTTTGTGGAGCACATGAACCGCCGGGCCGGCGAGCTGGGCTGTGAGGGCACCCACTTTATGAACCCCCACGGTCTGCACCACAACGACCACTACACCACCGCCTACGACCTGACCCTGATGATGCGGGAGGCCATGAAGCACGACCTGTTCCGTACCATCATCAAGACCCCCAAGTACGAGATCCCCGGCAACGACAACCACCCCAAGTTCGAGTTCTTCAACACCAACGGTCTGATCTCCAACCTCTATTACGGCGGCTATGTCTATGACAAGTCCGTGGGTGGAAAGACCGGCAGCACTGAGGAAGCCGGCCGCTGCCTCATGTCCGTGGCCGAGTCCGGCGACGAGCAGTATATTGCCGTGATCCTGGGCTCCGGCCCCATCCGCGTCCCCGGCAAGGCCGAGCTGCAGCAGGGCCAGTTCACCGAGAGCACCAAGCTGCTGGAGTACGGCTTCCAGAATTTCCAGCGTGTCACCATCACCAAGGGCTCCGAGCCTGTGGACAAGGTGGCCGTCACCCTGTCCCGCGAGGCCGACGAGGTCATGGTCAAGCCCCAGGGCTCCGTCACCCGCACCCTCCCCGTGGACCTGGACGTGGAGTCCATCGACGCTGAGATCGCTCTGTTCTCCGACACCGTGGAGGCTCCCGTCAAGGAGGGCCAGGTGCTGGGCACCATGAAGCTGGTCAAGGACGGCGTCAACTACGGCACCCTGGATCTGGTGGCTGTCAACGATGTGGAGCGCTCTGAGTTCCTCTACAAAAAGGCCCAGATCACCGAGTTCTTCCAGACCTCCGGCATGCAGGTGCTGCTGGTGGTCATCCTGATCCTGGTGGTGGGCGGAGCCTTCTACTTCCTGGTCATCCGGAAGAAGCGCCGCTACCACTCCCCCAGCCGCCGCAGCCGCGGCAACTATCGCGGCGGCCGCCGTTGATCCCATAAGCATAAAAACGCGGGAACCATTCGTTGAATGGTTCCCGCGTTCTTTTTCGTTCTGTTGACTTACAGGAGCGTCTTCAGAGCCTGTGCGATCTGATCAGGGCAGGAAGTGGGGCGGCCGCCGCAGCTGATGCCCTCGATCCGGGAGATCGCTTCCTCCACCTTCATGCCGCGCAGCAGAGCGCCCACGCCCTGCAGGTTGCCGTTACAGCCGCCGGTGGCGGTGACGGAGCGGATCACACCATCCTCCACGTCGATCTGAAACTCCCGGGCACATACGCCCTTGGGAGTGTACTTCATCATCATTCAGGTTTCCTCCTCTGCGATTGGTTAAAGCCTTGGTATTTTATCAGATAATGTTGTAATTGGCAAGACCCGGAGGAATCTTTGCACACCTTGCTGGCTTACAGTGCAAAAAAGCCCAGATAACCCAGCAGACCGCCCAGCAGGACTCCGGCCGCCACGTCCTTGATGAAGTGAACGCCCACCAGCACCCGGATAGGAGCCAGCAGAAGCACGATCACCCCCAGAACCCAGCCCAGAGGGGGCCACAGCCAGAAGGCGCAGACCGCCAGCACCGAAGCGCTGAACATATGCCGGCTGGGGAAAGACTGGCCGGCCCGGTCCTTGTTCACCAGAGCCGGAGTGTGGTAGACCTGGTAAGGACGGGGCCAGTTGATGGCCGCCCGCAGCAGGCTGCCCCCCACAAAAACCAGAGCCGGGATGATCAGCGCCCGCCACAGCCGTACGTCCTTTGTCAGAACCAGATACAGGATCATACCGATATAAGCCAGATAGACTGCCACGGACAGCAGCCTGTTGCTGACCAGCAGAAGCTTTAATGCGGCAGGTCTGGCCTTGAACCAGGCCTGTACCGCCAGATACCGTTTTTCAGTCACGCCAGAATACTCCTTTTCGTGTTTTCTCCATTATAAGCCCTCCATGGCCCATACTCCATGAAATTTCCATAAAAAATAAAATAACACTCCTGATCTTCGGATCGGATCCATAGATCAAGAGTGTTGATGCGTGCCGGAACAAATATTCATAAATTTTCTGGGTATCTTTCTCCACATTTGATCGGGGCTTCGGTCATGCTCCTCTGCGCAGCTGCGGCGGCTCAGGCCGTTTTCCACCGATGCGGTCCGTTTACTGCACTCTGCGCAGCTGAAGGGAGATCCGGTCAGCGATCATGGCGATGAACTCCGAATTTGTCGGTTTTCCCTTGGCGTTGGACACGGTATAGCCGAAATATTTTTGCAGCGTCTCCAGGTCACCCCGGTCCCAGGCCACCTCAATGGCATGCCGGATCGCCCGCTCCACGCGGCTGGCCGTGGTGTTGAACCGCTTGGCTACCTCCGGATACAATACCTTGGTCACAGCGTTGATCACGTCCATATCCCTGATGGCGATGAGGATCGCCTCCCGCAGGTACTGATAGCCCTTGATATGGGCGGGTACCCCCACCTCGTGGATGATGGCGGTCACGTTGGTTTCCAGGCTGACCTCGTTGTCAATATTCAGCCTGGGCTCTGTCGGCGCACAGACCTGACGGATCCGCTCGCAGACCATGGCAGGTCTGCCGGGCTTGGTAATGTAATAGGCTGCCCCGCGGTCTGCTGCCGCCTGGGCAATATTTCCCCGGATGTACCCGGAAAATATGATGACCTGTGGCCCATCGGCCCGCTTGTTCAGCTCGTCCAGAACCTCAAGCCCGTCGATCCCTGTCAGAATCATATCCATGACGATCACGTCCGGACCTGTCTCCTCCATCAGCTTCAACAGCTCACGGCCGTCGCAGGTCTGGCCCACCACACACAGATCCGACTCGTTTTCGATGGTTTCCGCCAGGTTCCGCCGAAACTCTTCTCCTGTATCAGCAAGCAGCACTTTTTTGATTACTTCCATCGCAAGTTCTCCTTTTACACACAGTTTCCTGAATTATTTCGCCCTTTTGACGTTCCGACCGGTCAACTACAATTTAGCATAATATGGTGCCAAAAGCAAGGAATTCAGACCATTTTCCGGGCACTTTCGTTCCCCCTCTTTCGACATTTTTCGACGTTACTTCTGCCCTTCTGCCGCCGAAGTCGAGAAAGAAACATGGGGTGACAAAATCTTCTCCCGCTGTCTGCCCGGACATGTGCCCGGTGGAACTGTCCTGTGTGCAAAAAATAATCCTTGATCGTCAGCTCTGTTGTTTGACGATCAAGGATTATTTCTGATACTGGTCAGGTTCAATCATATTGGTTACCTCTCTGTTCTATTCATTTCCCAGGATTCAGCGGGATCCTGTTTCTTAGTTCTCCTTGGGACTCACCTCTTTCTTTTGTTGTCTGTAGTATAGCACTGTAATGAATTTTTGGCTATGGATCAGAATGTAGAAAACCAGTTGATTTTTCTGTACAATACGCAGAAAAGATACTTTTCCGACAAATCCCATTGTTTTCTTTAGCTCAGTGCTGTATAATAAATTTTTTGAGCATCAAATAAAAAAGAGGTCGGCTGATCCAGAATCAGCCGACCTCTTTTTTGGTACGGGTAGTGGGGGTCGAACCCACACGCCTTGCGGCACAGGAACCTAAATCCTGCACGTCTGCCAATTCCGCCATACCCGCATATCGTTTCACATCATACCATGAAAAACCGGAGGCTGTCAATCGGACAAACGGGCGGAGCGCTATGCGCTCCGCCCGTCTCAGTTACTCCTCGGTCTTGGGCTCTTCGGCGGCTTCGGTCTTCTCCTCAGCCTCCCGGCGCTCGCTGTCAGGACCGCCGATGGGGATGAATTCGGGCTCGGGATCCAGGTGCAGCTTGGTACCTACGCAGCGGTTGATGGGAGTTCCCATGTTGTGGAACTTCTCCTCGTAGTCGGTCATCACGCCGCAGATCCCGTTCT
>SAMEA104404103__coassemble_1036_pt1 | contig 18024 bp, 17 predicted proteins | sample SAMEA104404103__metabat2_high_PE_047 | metagenome-assembled genome bin SAMEA104404103 (sample SAMEA104404103) | Balaenoptera acutorostrata | reverse complement strand
CATTTCCGGCTGCAGGGCCGGCCGTTGCACCCGGGAGCTGCGGCAGAAGACGTGGGTCCGGGTGGGAACGCTGGGTATGACGGCGGGCATCGTTCTGTCCACCAGGTTCCTCAGGCAGCACTCTGTGGTGGATGTGGCTTGTGCTATGACGCTGGCCTGGGTCATGTACGAGCTGATCTACCAGACCGAGCCCCGCCCCAAGCGGCAGCTGGCCCACGAGAATATATAAACAGACAGGGAGCGCAGACGCGCTCCCTGTTTTTCATGAAAACGCGCAGCGGTCTCGAACCGCCGCGCGTTTTCTCAAATTCAGGTCAGCTGGGGCTTTCCCTCTCCGTCGTCGGACAGGCGAATCACAGCCTCCTCAATCTGATGCCGATAGATATTGATAATGTGGACCGAGAACCTGTCGATCTGCAGGGTCAGGCTCTGGGGGCCGTCGAAGGGGATCATGCCCAGTTTGCCGAAGACAAGTCCGGTGAAGGTATCGTAGTCGTCGTATTCCATCTCGATGCCGGTGGCCTCCTGGATGTCTTCCAGGTCCAGGTTGCCCCGGACGCGCCACTCCCGGTCACTGAGCTGCTCAATGGAGGGCTCCGGCAGGGCCTGATCCTCCGGCTCGTCGTTGAGCTCACCCACCAGCTGCTCCATCAGGTCGCTGAGGGTGATCAGACCCACCATGCCGCCGTAGGCATCCAGAACGATGGCCATACGGACCCGGCTCTTTTTCATGTTCCGGAACAGCAGGTCGGCCTTGATGGTGTCGGGAACAAAGTAGGCGGGCTGGACAGCCTTCTCCAGCAGGGCCTGCCTGTTCCGGTCCTCCATGCGGAAATAGTCCTTGGCGTTGAGCACGCCGAACACATTGTCCAGGAAGCCGTGGCAGACGGGGAAGAGATTGTGGCGGCTGCCCCGGATGGTGGCGTCCCAGCTCTCGTCGTCATCCTCGGTACGGAGGAATACCACATCGGTGCGGTGGGTGGCGATCTCACCGGCGGTCAGGTCGTCGAAGTCAAAGACGTTCTGGATGAACTCCTTTTCCTCGTGGTCGATGGCGCCCTTTTCACTGCCGGCGTCCACCATCATACGGATCTCCTCCTCGCTGACCTGGTCAGTGTCCTCTGTGGGGTCGACGCCGCAGAGACGGAGCACCACATTCGTGGAGACGGACAGGAACCAGACGATGGGGGTGAACAGTACTGCAATGCCGTAGATCAGCCCGGACAGAGCCAGAGACAGGGACTCGCTCTTTTTCATGGCGATCCGCTTGGGGACCAGCTCGCCGAAGATCAGGGTGAAGTAGGACAGGATCAGCGTGATGACCACCACGGAGAAGGCCTCCAGGGTGGAGCGGGGGATGGAAACGCCCAGCCCCACCAGCCAGTCGGCCATGGAGTCGGAGAAGTTCTCGGCGGCGAAGGCGCTGCCCAGAAAGCCCGACAGGGTGATGGCGATCTGAATAGTGGCAAGGAACTTGGCGGGATTGACCGTCAGACGGCTCAGACGGATGGCGCGTTTGTTGCCCTGCTCCACCAGCTTTTGCAGCTTCAGATCATTGATGGAAAGGACGGCGATCTCTGCACTGGCAAAGATGGCGTTGAGCAGGATCAGGATGACCTGAATGAGAAGCAGGAACCAGATTGTGTCGTTCAAAAAATATAACCTCTTTCTTGTTGTTGAGCATAAAAAACCACGATCAGCCAGCCTTGCGGAAAAAAGCCGCAGGGTCTGCCGGTCATGGATATGGCACTATGATTCGCGCTGGTGGTATTCCGTCAGAATCCATTTGATGTTTCTTCTCCCTTGAAAAATTTGTGCCAATCATATCAGCTATTATGCCCTCCGTCAATGGGTTTAACAGGAGCTGAATACGGAGCAGGCGTGGGCCGGGCTCCGGCGAAAAACCGAGAAAGTGTTGGGAGCACTGGGCTTGCGCGGGCGGAAAAAAGCTGTCTTCCCAGGTGGGGGAAGGGGGACCTTTACAGTTTGTTTACGGCCCGGACAGGGAAAACGCCCCGGCGGAAGGGCCGGGGCGCGGTGCATGTCAGCCCAGAGAGGCCCCTGCGCGGGTCAGTTCTTGGGCGATATTCAAAGCGTGGTCGCCGATGCGTTCAAAGTCGGTGAGCAGCTCGGAGAAGAGGATGGCGGCCTCTCCGCTGCAGGCGCCGGACTTCATCCGCTCCAGCTGACGGCTGCGGTGAAGACGGGTCATATCGTCGATGCGCTGTTCCAGCTGGGCGATGTCGATGAGCCACTGGGGGTCTCCGATGCGGCCCCGCAGCAGGGTGGACAGCGTCTCCAGGGACAGACGGTGCATGGCGAGGATCTCCTCCTGAGCCTCCTGGGAGAAGCTGACGTCCCGGTCCACCAGAATGGTGGTGTAGCCCGCCAGGTTGTCTGCGTGGTCGCCGATACGCTCCACATTGCCGGAGATCAGGAAAAAGCTGCTGGCTCTGGCGGAGCCGGCCTCGTTGGATTCCACCGCCACAAAACCGGAGGCGTAGCGGCAGATCTCCCGGTTCAGAAAATCGATATACTCCTCCCGGTGGGTGATGACGGGCAGAAGCGCTGCATCCTTCTGCTCGATGGCCCGGAAGCTGTCGTCCACGTTGTCCCGGGCCATGGACAGCATCCGGCCCAGCTCGTTGCGCATCTGGTCCATGGCAATGGCGGAGCCGCCCAGTCCGCCGTCACGGGCGGAGAACTGGAAGGGGGTCAGGTGGGCCAGGTAGGGGGCGCCGTCCTCCTCCTGAGGCTCCTCCCGGTCGGGCATCAGACGAATGGCCAGAGTAGCCAGGTGCTGGCCCACGGGCAGCAGGAGCAGGGTGGTGGTCACGTTGAACAGAATATGGACTGCGGCGATCTGGCCCTGGGCCTGTCCGGGAAACAGATTTTCGATCAGACCGGTCAGGGGGGTGGCCAGACAGATGACCGTAAACAGGGCGGTGCCGATCAGGTTGAACATGAAGTGGATCAGGGTGGTGCGCTTGGCGGCCCGGTTGGCTCCGGCGGAGGCCAGCAGGGCGGTGATGCAGGTGCCGATATTCTGGCCGAACAGCACGTAGACCGCGCTGCCCAGACCGATGACTCCGTTGCCTGCCAGGGTCTGCAGCACGCCGATGGAGGCGGAGGAGGACTGGATCAGGGCGGTGAACAGAGCGCCTGCGGTGATACCCAGCAGAGGGTTGGAGAAGGTGGACATCATGCGGACAAAGGTTTCAGAGTCCCGCAGGGGGTACATGGCGGCGCTCATCATGTCCATGCCGATGAACAGCACGCCCAGACCGGCCATGATCTGGCCGATGTGCTGGGCCTTGGGCTTTTTCACAAAGACCATCAGCACCACGCCGGCGAAGGCCAGCACGGGAGCCATGGCGCCCACATCCAGAGCGATCAGAAGGCTGGTGACGGTGGTGCCGATGTTGGCGCCCATAATGAGCCAGATGGCCTGGCGGAGGGTCATCATGCCCGCGTTGACAAAGCCCACCACCATGACGGTAGTGGCGGAGGAGGACTGGATCACAGCGGTGATCAGAGCGCCCACCAGCACGCCCAGCAGGCGGTTGGCGGTGAGCCGTTCCAGGATCTCCTTCATTTTGCTGCCTGCTGCGGCCTCGAGGCCGGAGCTCATCATCTGCATGCCGTAGAGGAACAGGGCCAGGCCGCCCAGCAGGGCGAGAAAGTCCGAAAGTACCATGTTTTAATTCCTTCCTGTGCGGCCTTTTTTCAAAATTCCGGCCGCCGTCGTTTTAAAATTCGGTATGTCAATGGTGGGCCAAAGCCCTACAGCCTGACATGATACGGGAAAGAAAGCGGCTCCGTCAACGGCGTTTCGGGGGATTTAACGGACTCCTAACAGGAAAAGAATGGTTCTTTACGGGCGGGAACAGGTCTGCGCGCAGTTTGCACAAAAATGTCATATATGGTACTATAAAGCGAAGAAACCGTAAATACTCGTGATGAAGGTGTTGTGCATGAAAAGACTGTAATATAATTCCCCGGTGATCCTGAGCTTCTTTTTCCTGTCCCTGGCAGCACTGGGGCTGAACTGGGCCACCGACGGCTGGGCCAACAGCGTCCTGTTCTCCGTTTACCACGCGCCCCTTTCCGATCCGCTGACCTATGTGCGTATGTTCGGACATGTGCTGGGCCACGCAAACGGGGAGCATTTTCTGGGAAATATGCTGCTCCTGCTGGTGATCGGCCCCCCTCTGGAAGAGAAATACGGCAGCAGCACGCTGCTGACCGGTATCGTATTTACCGCTCTGACCTCCGGACTGCTTCAGTTTTTCCTCTTCCCCCACTCGGCCCTGCTGGGGGCCAGCGGCATCGTGTTCATGCTGATCATGCTGTCCTCTCTGGCGGGCATGAGAAGCGGCGGGATCCCTTTGACCCTGATCCTGGTGGCGGTGCTCTACCTGGGGCAGGAGGTCTATTCCATTCTGTTCGTCCACGACAATGTGGCAAACTTCATGCATCTGGTGGGAGGAGCCTGCGGCACCCTGTTCGGGTTTGCGGTAGCTGCCCACAGATAAAAAGAACCGGAGCCTGCGTTGCAGACTCCGGTTCTTTTATGGGAAGAAGACAGATCAGACGTTGACCCGGCGCAGCGCATGGCTGCGATCCAGAATGGCATAGACCAGAGCGGCGGACACCAGACCGAACACGCCCTGAACCACATTGCCGGGGATGGAGGTGGCGGCAGCCAGACCCTTGCCCAGCCACAGGCCGCAGTAGCCGAAGTAGCCCAGCACCATGATGGCCTCAGCCAGCACGCCGCCCAGGACCTGAGCGGTCAGCACACGGGAGTACTTCTCGCTGCGCATGGCCTTGAAGATCAGGCCGGCCACCAGAGCCATGGTGAACTTGATCACCAGGGTGCCGGGGGCATAGTGGGTGTAGCTGGAAATGATGTCAGCCAGCATGGAGCCGATGCCGGCAGCGGCGCCGCCCCAGACGGGACCCAGCACCCAGGCAGACAGCAGCACGGCGCAGTCGCCCAGGTTCACATAGCCCTGCATGGGGGAGGGCACCTGAATGACCATCGTCATCACGGTGGTCAGGGCGGCGAACATGGCGGCCATGACCAGCTTTTTGACCTTGGAATCTCTCATAACTTACAAACTCTCCTTTTATGTTCCAAATCCTTCCAAATACATGGAAACGGGCTTGCAATTAAGACTAAAATGTATTTTAATAGAAACTGATATGATTTAAAGAGCCAAACTGATACTATTTTATAAGACCAGATGGAGGGCGCTATGCTGACTTATGACATGGAGGACCGGAAGGGACTGGCCCGGTACGACTATCTGTACCGCTGCATCAAGGAGGATATTCTGGCCGGACGGCTGGCGGCAGGGGAGAAGCTGCCCTCCAAGCGGGCGCTGGCGGGCCATCTGGAGGTGGCGGTGGTGACGGTGGAAAACGCCTACGCCCAGCTGGTGGCCGAGGGCTATCTCTACGCCAGGGAGAAGCGGGGATACTTTGTCAGCGAGCTGGCGCCCCTTCCCGCCGCTGAGAATGCGCCCCCGGAGGAGGAAATGACCCGGCAGACCAGAAGCTGGAGGCTGGATCTGAAGCAGGGGGGCGGCGGTACCGAGGGCTTCCCCTTTTCCGTCTGGGCCAGGCTCATGCGCCGGGCCCTCACCGAACGGGGAGAGGAGCTGCTGCGGGCCACCCCCCATAGCGGAGCCATGGAGCTTCGGAAGGCCATCTCCGCCTACCTCTACCGGTTCCGGGGCATCAGCGCCTGTCCGGAACAGATCGTGGTGGGAGCCGGTACCGAATATCTTTATAATCTGCTGGTCCAGCTGCTGGGCCGGGACAGGCTATACGGTGCAGAGGATCCCGGCTACTCCAAGGCGGTGGAGATCTACGCCCTGAACGGCGCCTGCTGCCTGCCTCTGCCTGTGGACGCCCAGGGGGTGTCCGCCGATACGCTGGAAAGCAAGGGGGTGCAGGTGCTGCACATCTCCCCCAATCACCAGTTCCCCATGGGCATCGTCACCCCCATCGGACGGCGGCAGAGCCTGCTGCACTGGGCGGAGCGGGGGGACCGGTACATCATCGAGGATGACTACGACAGCGAGTTCCGCTTCACCGGACGGCCCATCCCCACCCTCCAGAGCATCGACCGGGCGGGGCGGGTCATCTATGTGAATACCTTTTCCCGGACTCTGGCCCCCTCTCTGCGTATCAGCTATATGGTGCTGCCCCGGAGCCTTATGGGGGAGTACCGCAGCAGGCTGGGCTTCTACTCCTGCACGGTTCCCGCCATGGAGCAGTACACCCTGGCGGCCTTCCTGGACGGGGGATATTTTGAGTCCCATGTGAACCGGATGCGAGTGTACTACCGGGGCCTCCGGGACCGGGTCATGGAGGTCGTCCGCTCTGGGCCTCTGGCCGGCCGGGCGGAGATCCAGAACGAAAGCACCGGACTGCACTTTCTGCTGCGGCTGGACACGGAAAAAAACGACCGGGAGCTGGCTGCCCAGGCGAGCCGAAAGGGGCTGCGGCTGTCCTTCCTCTCTGACTACGAGCGGACGGAGGGGGCCGCCCCGGCCCACACCCTCATTGTCAACTACCCCGGCGTAGGGCCGGAGCGGTTCGGGGAGGCCATGGAGCTGCTGGCCCCCATGCTGTAAGGCCGGTTCCGGAAAAACAAAGAAAACCATCGAAATTTTGCGCGGCCTGTGGTATGATGGCTTCATGTATGCTGAACCCTGAGGTGAAGAAAGATGAGAATTACCAAGAAACGGGTGCTGGCCATTGTGGAGGAGCTGAAAGCCCTCTATCCGGACAGCCTGTGTTCTCTGCCCTATGAGAAGGATTACGAGCTGCTGTTCGCCGTTCGGATGGCCGCCCAGTGCACCGACGAGCGGGTGAACAAGGTGACCCCCGGTCTGTACGGCCGGTTCCCCACCCTGGAGGCCCTGGCCAATGCGGACATTTCCGAGGTGGAGGAGCTGATCCACTCCACCGGCTTTTTCCGGGCCAAGGCAAGGGATATTGTGCTGGCCTCCCAGATGCTGGTGAACCAGTACAACGGCAAGGTCCCCGACAACATGGAGGACCTGCTGAAGCTGCCCGGTGTGGGCCGCAAGACCGCCAACCTGATCCTGGGCGACGTGTACCACACCCCCGGCGTGGTGGTGGCCGACACCCACTGCATCCGGATCACCGGACTGCTGGGCCTCACCGACGGCACCAAGGATCCCGCCAAGGTGGAGACCCAGCTGCGGAAGATCCTGCCCCCGGAGGAGTCCAACGACTTCTGTCACCGGATGGTGCTCCACGGCAGAGCGGTGTGCATTGCCCGCCGTCCCCAGTGCCAGAACTGCACCCTGCGCCCCTGGTGCGACTACTTCTCCAAGAACGTGGCCGAATAAGTATCATAGAAAAGCTGTCCGCTTCGGCGGGCAGCTTTTTCTTTTTCACAACAGAGTATTGACAACTAACCGTGTCACTCGTATAATACAGTTAGAAACCGTATTACACCGATAGTACAGTTGAGAGGAGGGGAACCGATTGATTTCCTTTGAACAATTCATTCTGGAAGACGGCGTCCCCATCTACGTCCAGATCGTGCAGTACCTGAAACGGGGCATGATCGCCGGAACGGTGGCGGACGGGGACGAGCTCCCCTCCCGCCGGGCGCTGTCGGCCCTGCTGGGAGTGAACCCCAACACCGTCCAGAAGGCCTATCGTCTGCTGGAGGAGGAGGGGCTGATCCAGTCCCGGGCGGGGGCCAAAAGCTATGTGCAGGTGGATCAGACCGTGATCACCCGGCTGGGGGCCGAGCTGCTGCGGGAGGACGTAAAGACGCTGGTGAGCGCATTGAAACAGACGGGAGTGACCAAAGAGGCCGCCCTGTCCCTGATCAATTCCATGTGGGAGGAAGAGATATGAAAAAAAGAAGCTCGATCTGGATGCTCTGCGCCGGAAGCACCGTGAACAGGCTGCTGGCCCTGCTGGTCCTCATGGCGGCAGGCAGCGCAGGCCTGTTCTGGCTGGCCAGACCGCAGGAAAGCAGCAACTGGCCGGGGCTGGAGATGGCCTTCCGGCAGAGCCATATTTCCTGGCTGTTTCTGCTGATCTTCCTGCTTTGGACGGCAGTTCTGCTCATGCCGGAGCACACAAAAGCCATGTACACCCTGAACCGCTTGCAGGTGACGCCCAGGCAGATCCTGGTGATCCAGAGCTGCTACAACGCACTGAGCTATGTGGTGCTGTGGGGAGCCCAGGTATTGCTCCTGATCGCCCTGTTCCGCTGGGCGGGGAGCACCATGCCCCGGGAGCTGTACGGCCCCCAGTCCATTCTGCTGGCCTTCTACCGGGACGACACCCTCCACAGCCTGATGCCTCTGGCGGACTGGCCCCGGTACCTGCGGAATCTGGCGGTGCTGATCGGCTGCGGCACGTCGGCCGCCGTGGTGAGCCGGGGACTCAGGAGGACCAATCTCTATCTGGTGCCGCTGCTGGTCCTGGCCGGAGGACTGGCCATCTGGTTCCCGGCTGAGATCGGCGCCTGGAACAACGACGTGATGCTGAGCTTTGCCGTTCTGATGACGGCGGGGATCATGGTGGCCGTGGCCGCCCCCGACCTGGGAAAGGAGGAGCCCGATGGTGAAGGCTGAATGGACGAAGCTGGCCCCTCCGGGCACGAATACGGAGAAGGAGCGGGGCGTCTTTCTGATGCTGGAAGTGATCGCCGTGGTGTACGCAGTGTTCTGCTTTGCCAACTCCTACGGAACTGCCAGAGGGATGCTGTTTGACTATGTGGGCGAGAAGCAGATCCTGATCCAGGGCGCTGTGATCGCACCCTTCCGGGAGATCATCCACGGTAATCTGCTGCTGTTTCTCCCGGCCGCAGCGGTCATGCTGGCCCTGGTGCTGGTCCACTATCTCAGCTACCGCCGGGGGAGCATGAGCATCTACCTGATGAAGCGGCTGCCCGACAGGAGCCTGCTCCACCGCCAGTGCTGGAGCCTGCCCCTGCTGGGGTGCCTGCTGCTGGCGCTGACCGCGGCAATTCTGGTGGGACTCTTTTATCTGATCTACTGGTACGCGACCCCGGCTGTCTGTCTGCCGGAAGTCATGGGGAGGTAACGAACATGCTGGAACTGAAACATATTGATAAATATTACGGCACCAAGAAGGCGCTGAGCGATGTGAATCTGTCCGTCGGACAGGGGGAGATCGTGGGTCTGTTCGGCGAGAACGGCGCAGGCAAGACCACCCTGATGAAGTGTATCCTGGGCTTTGTGAGCCACAAGAACACCGGCGAGATCACCCTGGACGGACAGCCCATCACCACGGACAACATTGCCCGGCTGTCCTTTGCCACCTGCGAGCACTCCTTCTTCCCGGATCTGAGCCCAAAGGCCCATGCAGAGTTCTACGCTGCCCAGTTCCCCAAATTCCGGGCCAAGCGGTTTAAGGCTCTGATGGAGTTCTTCGAGCTGCCGGACAGCGCTCCTGTCCGCCGGTTTTCCACCGGCCAGAAAAACCAGTTCGAGGTCATCATGGCTCTGAGCCAGGGGGCGGACTACATCCTCATGGACGAGCCCTTTGCAGGTAATGATATTTTCAACCGGGAGGACTTTTACAGGGTGCTTCTGGGTATCCTGGAGCCGGAGGAGACCGTGATCCTCAGCACCCATCTGATCGAGGAGGTGTCCAACTTCATCGGCCGTGCGGTGCTGCTGCGGGGCGGTGAGATCGTGGGCGACGTGGAGACCTCCGACCTGGAGGACAGCGGCAAGACCCTGATGGGCTATATCAAGGAGACCTACCACTACCGTTCCGACCGGGTGAGCAAGGCCCTGGAAGAACTGACCGGGGAGCAGGAGTAAGGAGGCAGTGATGAAAAAACGCCTGATTGCAGGTTTTCTGCTGCTGGTGCTGGCGGTGGGCGGCCTGGGCGCCGCCCATGCCCGCCTGACGAAGAGCTTTCAGCAACCGGAGGTGACCGAGACCGTCCTCTGGGGCGATCCCGCCAGAGCAGAGGGCCTGACACTGAAGCTGCATGCGGTGATGGACCGGCACCTCTACTGGGATACCACCCTCCGCCCCGGACAAAAGCCGGAGTACGAGGCATGGTACGAGGCCAAACGGGACTACCCTGTGGGAGAGCCCCGCTATGAGATGTGGATGCAAACCTCCCACAACTTCAGCGGCGGCTTCTTTGACGCCAGGACCGATCCCTTCCTCCGCAGTGTAAGAAAGCCCCTGCTGGAAATACTGGAGGATATGGAGCCGGGGGAGCAGCGGACGGAGACCATCCGCTACCGGGATTACTACGACTACTTCCCCCTGGATGTGATGGTGAATTTCCCCAGCTACCAGGCCGACTGGGATCAGCTGGACCGACATGTGGCTGAGGGAGACAAGTTTGAGAAATCACAGCTGAAGTTTCTGGAGGACATGAGCCTGGCTTTCCGGTTCCCGGTGCCGGAGGACTACCGGCTGGAGCTGACCGTGCTGCGGGATGAACGGGACGAGTACGTCAGCGTGGAGTGCAATGCGTCGAAGAACGGCCTGGGCTTTGAGTGCCAGACCGTGGCCAACGACAGCACCATCTACTTTATGCCTCTGGTGACGGAGCGGGACGGAGAGACCCTGGCCGATTACAGCCATACCCCCGGCTACGGGATCTACGCCCTGCCCAACAAGGAGGGGCGGAAAGATCAGCGGCTGACCATCGACGAGCTTCAGCTGGCTTACCCTCTGCCGGAAGACCAGATCCTGCTGGGCATGAAGCTGGACTATGAAAAGGAAAATCTGCTGCTTATCACCGATGAAAAGGGAGCCAAGACCCTGCGGGTGGTGGCTCTGGATACCATGACGGAGAAGCAGACGGTCCCTCTGCCCGAGAATGAGGGCGAGTACCTTTACCTGACGGTGGAGGAGGACTTCCTGGTGTGCAGTGGAAAGGCGATGCATGTGTACTCTCTGGATGAGAACGGACGCTATCACTACGAGCTGACCGCAAAGTATCCCGCCGACCTGCCGGAGCTGGAGGGAAAGCTGGATGTTGAATACTGGGGGGACGACATCTTCGATTTTGACGGGGAGCAGCTGGCCCGTGCGATTTATGCGGCCCGCTCAGAGCCCTGGTACAGGGAGGACTGCGGCGCCTATCTGATGGCTTATGATAAGGACGGTCTGACCTGCGCCATCCGCTATGACAGCAGCCTGAGCCGGAGCGGCAATATGGGCAACAACATGGACTGTCGGCATGACGATTATAACCCCATGACCGTTTCCTGGGACTGAACCTCTGACAGGAGGGAAAAATATGAAGAAAAAATGGATGACCTTCGCGCTGCTGCTGGCCCTGAGTATCGCCGGACTGGCTGAGGCCGGCAGACTGACAGCCCGCACCGCCCACCAGGTCACTTGGGAGAACCAGACCCTTTTGGGCGACCCCGCCGCCGTGTCCGATCTGAACATTACCGTGCGCCACAACGACCGGAACCACTTGTTCTGGGAGAGTAAAATAGACCCCTCCGGCGCGGGGGAGGTGGAGTTCCGGTTCCGCAGCAAAGGTCCGGCCCCGAAGACCGAGCCCCGCTACAGCATTATGATCGAGAGCAGTCTGTACGGGGATGTCAGCTGGAGCGGCCAGTTCTCCATGACCGAGGATGACGTGAAGCGGCGTCCGGAGCTGAAGCTTGCACAGGACGTGGCTGAACGGGCCCCCGACCAGGGCAGCTATACGGAGACCGTCGCTTACGGGGACTATTTTGACAGTCTGACTCCGGCGGTGCGTATCAGTCTGCCGGGAGAAAACCAGGACATGTATATGGCACAGGCGCTGGATCCCCAAACCTACGGCGCCGATCCCGAGCGGGTGAAGATCATGGCTCAGCTGTCCCAGGCGTTCCGCTGTCCCGTGCCGGAGGATTTTTGCGTGGAAGTGACGGTGGTCATGGCAGATGGCCGGGTCAAGAATGTCGGCATAAACGAACACGGGGAGGACTACCTGTACATCGACTGCGACTATATCATGGCCGGGGACTACATCTACTTCACCGTAAACGGCTTCTGCGGATGGGAGGGAGATCAGGACGTGGAACTGGATTACTCCCTGCATCCCGCGGGCTGCAAGGCTGTGTATCGTCTTCCCACCGCTGACCGTCCTCTGACCCTGGAGGCTCTGGAGATCGTGCAGAGGCTGGAACAGGGAGATCAGGTGTGCGCCATGAACACCGACCCGGACAACAGCCATGTGATGGTGGACGTCAGGAAGGGCGACCGGGAGCAGATCTGCGTGCTGAACAATACCACCGGACAGCCGGAACTGGAGGCGGACTGCGGCCCCTGCTCCGTGGAGAATTTCGGTCTGGGCGGCGGACTGCTGACCTGGAAGGACCTGGCACTGTCCATCAACGGAGACAGACTGATCCTGCTGCAGGAGCAGAACGGCACTTACCGCGTGGCCATGACCGGTATGATCCCGGAGGAGATCGGCAGCTGGAAGGGAAGAAGCTCCATGCACTATTTCCAGGCGGCCTATGACGGAGAACGGCTGGCCCTGGGTACGGTGCTGGACATCAGACCGGGCACCGGGAGCACAGGAGAATGGCTGGATGGAGCTGCAGATCTGGGCCTGCTGGTCTATGAAGTTTCACAGCCGGTGTACGCCGGTGAGCTGATCCCCAGCCTGGGCCGGGGCAATTATGTCCGGCCGGATGATTCCCCTATTGAACTGAGCTGGTAACAGAAATAAAATCACCTCTCCCCTCATAGCAGTAGGGGAGAGGTGATTTCTTTATGGAGAAGAAACCACGCCGTCCGGGCCTGCTGGAACGGACGGCAGATTTATTGGAGTTGCCTGCTGACCAGGTGGCCGGACTGCCCCGGCTGGAGCTGGTGGGGGACCGGGAGCTGCGGATCGAAAATCACCGGGGCATCCTGGCCTACGGCGCAGAGGAGATCCACGTCAGCGGCGGCCCCTTCGTCATCTGCATCCGGGGGGAAGGGCTGGAGCTGCGGGCCATGACCGAGTGGGAGCTGCTGGTAACGGGAACCGTCCGCGGCGTCCTGCTGACCTGAGGTGCGCCCATGAAAAGGCTGATGAATTATCTGCGGGGCGTAGTCAGGGTCCGGGTGGAGGGGCCTTATCCGGAACAGCTGCTGAACCTCTGCGCCCGGGAGCGGGTGGAGCTCTGGGCGGTGGAGCGGACGGAGAACGGAGCCTTGCTGCTTTCCACCCACCGGGAATTTAAAAAGAAGCTGTGGGAGCTGTCCCGACAGTCGGGCTGCACCCCCAGCGAGGAGAGCAGCCGGGGGCTGCCGGAGTTCCTTCTGCGGTTCCGGCGGCGGTACGGCTTTCTGCTGGGGCTGGCCCTGTGTATGCTGGCGGTGAGCGTTCTGTCCGGCTTTGTGCTGACCATCCGGGTCACCGGAAATGTGCAGGTGCCTACGGCGGTGATTTTGAATGAAATGCGGCTGCGGGGGATCCGGGTGGGGGCCTGGGGACCGGGGCTTGACCGGAAGCAGACGGCTCAGGAGGTGGTGACCGCCCTGCCGGAGCTGTCCTGGATGGCCATCAACCGCAGCGGCACCAGATTGGAGGTCAGCGTCCGGGAGGTGAAAAAGGCTCCGGAGCGCTTTGATGAGGAAAAATACTGCGACATTATCTCCGAGGCGGACGGCGTTATTACCCATGTGCAGGCGGAGGAGGGGGACCCGGCGGTGAAGGCCGGGGACACGGTGCTCCGGGGAGACCTGCTGATCGCCGGGATCGTCACCATGGAGCCGCCCCAGTACAGCGACCTGCCCGCCCGGTACTACAGCACCCATGCCCGGGGCCGGGTCTGGGCCCGCACCTGGCGGGAGATCACGGCGGCCATCCCCCTTGTGGCCCGGGTGAAGGAATACACCGGGGAGGAAACGGCGGTGTGGAGTCTGGAACTTCCCGGAAGGCGCATCGAAATTTTCGGAAACAGTAGCATTTCGGGGCCGTTCTGTGATAAAATATCGTGGGTAAGAAAACCCGGCCCCCTGCCCCTGCTGCGGCGGGAGGTGCTCTGGGGGTATAAGCTGGTCCCCCAGGAACTGGAGGTGGGCTCTGCCCAGGAGCTGCTGGAACTGGAGCTGCGCCGCCGGGTCCAGCTTCTGGCCGGAGAAAACGGAGAGATCGAGCAGCTGGACTTCTCTGCACGGGTGGAGGACGGACTGCTGAAGGTCACCGCCCTGGCCCGATGTCTGGAGGAGATCGGGGAGGAGATCCCCGGCAGAGGGGAGCCCAAGGCCCAGCCCGACCCGTGAACAGACCGTATATTACGGGGCAGAGCGCCCCGATATTTAGGAGAATCAATACGAATGACAGAACTGAGTATTAGTCTGGAACGTCTGGAGGACACCATCAGCGTGTTCGGCTCCTTTGACGAGAACATCCGCATGATCGAAAGCGAGATGGGAGTCACGGCCGTCAGCCGGGATTCCGCCCTGAAGGTCTCCGGCGAGGATCCGGAGCAGGTCATGCTGGCCGTGAAGGTCATCGAGAACCTGATGAACCTGTCCGCCAAGGGCGAAAGCATCACCGAGCAGAACGTGCGCTACATCATCCGCCTGGTGCGGGAGGGCAAGGAGGGCGAGGTGCAGAATCTGGCCGCCGACGTGCTGTGCATCACCGCCAAGGGAAAGCCCATCAAGGCCAAGACCCTGGGCCAGAAGAAGTATGTGGACGCCATCCGGGAGAACACCGTCACCCTGGGCATCGGCCCCGCCGGTACCGGCAAGACCTATCTGGCCGTGGCCGCCGCTGTGGCCGCCTTCCGGGCCAAGGAGGTCAACCGCATCATCCTGACCCGCCCCGCTGTGGAGGCCGGCGAGCGTCTGGGCTTCCTGCCCGGCGACCTACAGTCCAAGGTGGACCCCTACCTGCGCCCCCTGTACGACGCCCTGTTTGAAATGCTGGGCCCCGAGACCTATCAGAAGTACCTGGAGCGGGGCAACATCGAGGTGGCTCCTCTGGCCTATATGCGCGGCCGTACCCTGGACGATTCCTTCATCATCCTGGACGAGGCCCAGAACACCAGCCGGGAGCAGATGAAGATGTTCCTGACCCGACTGGGCTTCGGCTCCAAGATCGTCATCACCGGCGACATCACCCAGATCGACCTGCCCACCGACAAGGTCTCCGGTCTGCGGGAGGCCATGCGGGTGCTGAAGGGCGTGGAGGGCATTGCCGTCATGCGCCTGAACGAGGGCGACGTGGTCCGCCACGCCATCGTCCAGAAGATCATCAAGGCCTATGAGGAGGACGAGGACCGCCGGGCCAAGAAGGAAAAGCGGGACAATAAGTTCACCCGCTGATACAAAGGAGTCTCAGAACAATGGATCAGAACGAGAAGCGTTATATTTCCTATATCTGTCCCCAGTGCCGCCAGTCCGTCATCGTGGAAAAGGATCTGTTTACCCTGGCGGCCACCACCAACCACATCAAGTGTCCCTGCGGCCACTCTGAGCTGGTGGTGGACTTTATGCCCAACCGGGTGGAGCTGAGAGTGCCCTGTCTGTTCTGCAAGCACGACCATAAGGTTTCCTGCCCCACCCATGCCTTCATCCGGGAAAAGGCCCTGGCCTTCTCCTGCTCCGCCTCCGGGCTGGACTGCTGCTACGTGGGCGAGGAGGGCCCCGTATTTGCTGCCACCGCCCGTCTGGAGCAGGCCATTGACAAGGTGCTGCAGGACCAGGCCGTGGAGGATGAGGACGAAAACCGCAGCCCCTTCCTGGATGAGGTCGTCATGCAGGAGGTGCTGGGTGAGATCAAGGATATTGCACAGCGGGGCGGCATTTCCTGCGCCTGCGGCAGCAGCAAGTGGACCTTCCGGGTCAACTACAGCTCTGTGGATCTGCTGTGCAAGGAGTGCGGAGCGGAGATGCGGATCCCTGCCGCCACCGCTGACGACATTGACGATATTTGCTGCAAGACGAACCTGGTGATCCGGGGGAAGAAGCAGTAAGCTGCGAAAGAGTGAACGAAGAAATGGCAATTTCATACAGACATACCCTGCTCATTGACTCCCGGGATGTGGATGGACGGGGACACTGCAAGGCCTCGGCACTGATGGGGCATTTGCAGGAGGCTGCGACCCAGGCCGCCGAGGTGGGCGGCTTTACCCGGAACGTCCTGCTGGACCGGTACAACGGCTTCTGGATGCTGACCCGCATCCGCTATCAGCTGACCCGGCCTCTGAAGTGGGAGGAGGAGCTGACCATCCATACCTGGCACAGAGGCGGCAAGAGCGCCGTGCTGTACCGTGACTTCGACCTCTACGTGGGGGAGGAGAAGGTGGGCGAGGCCGTATCCGCCTGGGTGCTGGCCGACCTGGAAACCAGAAAGCTGCTGCGCCTGTCCGGCATCGAGGAGCTGGAGGGTACCGACGGCGGCGACCTGTGCAAGGATGTGATCCTGCGGAAGCTCCACTGTCCGAAGGAGCTGACCCCTGTGGAGAAGCGCCCCATGCGCTACAGTGACACGGACATCAACGGACATGTGAACAACACCCGATACGCAGACTTTGCCTGCGACGCGGTGGAGCTGGACAAGCTGCCGGAGGACGAATTCCTGTCCGGCCTGCAGATCGGCTATATGGCCGAGTGCCGCCCCGGCGAGACCATCACGATGGAGACGGGAAGCCTGGAAAACGGCCGATTTGTGTTCGGGTTGGACGAGACGGGCAAAGCACGCTTTGAGTCTGCCCTATTTTTTGGTAAACTGGTTCCTTGACACAGGAGCCTTTGAGCGATAAAATATTCCTATTATATAGAACGTACCAACGTAACCCATATATAACGGAGCAAAAAAGGAGTTGTGTAGTATCATGGTGAACAATGATGTGAACCAGAAGTTCGTCAAGCAGGGTCTGACCTTTGACGACGTCCTGCTGATCCCTGCCGCCAGCGACGTACTGCCCGCCGATATCGAGCTGCATACCCAGCTGACCAAGAAGATCAAGCTGAACATCCCCCTGATCAGCGCTGCTATGGATACCGTCACCGAGTACCGTATGGCCATTGCCATCGCTCGTGAGGGCGGCATCGGCATCATCCACAAGAACATGTCCATCAGCCAGCAGGCTGAGCAGGTCGACATGGTCAAGCGCAGCGAGAACGGCGTTATCACCAATCCCTTCTGGCTGGGCCCCGGCCACACCCTGGCTGAGGCTGACGAGCTGATGGGCAAGTACCGCATTTCCGGTGTGCCTATCTGCGACAATGGCAAGCTGATCGGTATCATCACCAACCGCGATATCAAGTTCGAGACTGACATGAGCCAGCTCATTGATAACGTGATGACCAAGGAGAACCTGGTCACCGCTCCCGAGGGCACCACTCTGGCTGAGGCACGCGAGATCCTGCGCCGCCACAAGATCGAGAAGCTGCCCATCGTGGACAACGAGTTCCACCTGAAGGGCCTGATCACCATCAAGGATATCGAGAAGGCCGCTGTGTATCCCAACTCCGCCCGTGACGAGAAGGGCCGTCTGCTGGTTGGCGCCGCCATCGGCGTGACCCCTGACGTTCTGGACCGCGTGGCTGCTCTGGTCGAGGCCGGCGCCGACGTGCTGGCTCTGGACTCCGCCCACGGCCACTCCAAGAACATTCTGGACTGCGTCAAGCGCATCAAGTCCCTGTATCCCGACGTTCAGCTGATCGCCGGCAACGTGGCTACCGCTGAGGGTACCCGCGCTCTGATCGAGGCCGGCGCTGACTGCGTGAAGATCGGTATCGGCCCCGGTTCTATCTGCACCACCCGCGTGGTCGCCGGTATCGGCGTGCCCCAGGTCACCGCTGTTTACGACGCTGCCCGCGCTGCTGCCGAGTACGGCGTGCCTGTCATTGCCGACGGCGGCATCAAGTTCTCCGGCGATATCGCCAAGGCTCTGGCTGCCGGTGCAAACGTGGTCATGCTGGGCTCCCTGCTGGCAGGCTGCGAGGAGTCTCCCGGCGAGACCGAGGTCTTCCAGGGCCGTCAGTTCAAGGTCTACCGCGGCATGGGCTCCC
>SAMEA104404103__coassemble_968_pt1 | contig 18825 bp, 16 predicted proteins | sample SAMEA104404103__metabat2_high_PE_047 | metagenome-assembled genome bin SAMEA104404103 (sample SAMEA104404103) | Balaenoptera acutorostrata | reverse complement strand
TTTCCAAGTGGCTGAATACCGATCCCAAGCTGTTTATTCTGGACGGCCCCACCGTTGGCGTTGACATCGGCGCCAAGGCTGAGATCCACGCCATTCTGCACCGTCTGGCCCAGGAGGGCATGGGCGTGATCGTCATCTCCGACGACCTGCCCGAGCTGGTGCAGAACTGCAACAAGATCGTGGTCATGCGCGACGGCAAGGTCGCAGCCCAGATCGACAACAATATTGACGAGAAAGCGCTCTCCGATCTGCTGATCGGCGCAAATGCAGAGGAGGCCGAACACTGATGAAAACCAACAATGAAAAGATGAAGATGGCGCTGACCAGCACGCCTATGATCCTGATCTACGTCATGATCATTTTCTGTGCCGTGACTGCGATCCGCCAGCCTTCCTTCCTGAGCCCCGCAACCGCCATTAACCTGGCCCGTGCCGGTATCTTTACCATGTGCTTCGCCATCTGTGAAATGGTGGTCATTATCTCCGGCGGCATCGACGTGTCCTTCCCCGCAGTGGGCTGTGTGGCCATGTACGTGCCTCTGTACCTGAACTACCACGGCAAGGGCCCCGACAGTGTGGTCTTCTTCTTCGGCCTGGCCATGCTGATCGGCCTGATCTTCGGCGTGGTCAACGGCTTCCTGGTTTCTTATCTGAAGATGCCTCCTCTGATCGCAACCCTGGCTACCAGCTCCATCGCCTCCGGTGGTCTGATCCAGCTGCTGGGTACCCGTGAGTTCACCACCCTGCCTGAGTCTCTGGAGAAGGTCTATGACACCAACCTGCTGACCTACACCGCACCCGAGACCGGCTTTACTTATCCTCTGACCGCTCTGTTCCTGGTGCCTGTGATCCTGTGTATCGTCATGGCTCTGGTCATGAAGTACACCATGCTGGGCCGCGGCCTGTACGCCATCGGCGGCGATAAGAACGCTGCCCGCACCGCAGGCTTCAACGTCCGCCGTCTGCAGTTCTTCGCTTACATCTTCTGCGGCGTTATGACCGGCGCCACTGCCATGATCTACACCACCCTGATGCACTCCTCCACCACTACTGCTCTGATGGGCGAGGAAATGATCATCATCGCAGCCTGCGTGGTTGGCGGCTGCCGTCTGACCGGCGGCCACGGCAATGTGGGCGGCACCATCCTGGGTGTTGTGCTGATCACTCTGGTTCAGAACAACCTGAACATGCTGGGCATTCCCACCAGCTGGCAGACCTTCGCCGTCGGCCTGGTCCTGCTGCTCGGTGCCATCCTGACCTCCATCCAGGCCAAGAGACAGGCCCGGCTGGGTAAGATTTAAGGAGGTGCAGTCGTTATGAGCAAGAATCTGAATAACAAAAAGGAACTGCGTCTGCCCGCCGCAATGAAGGACAACCAGATCCTGACCATCATTGGTCTGATGGTCGTCGTGCTGGCCATCATGGCAGTTATGAAGCCTGACGCTTACTTTACCGGTAAGAACCTGACCTCCATGATCTACCAGTTCCCTGAGTACGGTATCCTGGCCTTCGGTATGATGGCCTGTATGATCGCCGGCGGCATTGACCTGTCCCTGGTCGGTATCATGAACCTGACCGGCGTGCTGGCCGCTCTGATCCTGAAGAAAATGGTCGTGATGGACGGCAGCACCGTCCTGAACCCTGAGATGGTCACTCCCGCCATTCTGCTGGCTGTGGTGGTGGCTGTGGTCGTGGGCGCAGCCTGCGGCGCCTTCAACGGCTTCATCATCGGTTACTTCAACCTGCCCGCCATGCTGGTGACCCTGTGCGGCCTGCAGCTGTACACCGGCCTGGCCTACGGTATCACCGGCGGCCCCGCCATCAACGGCATGTGCGATGAGTTCAAGAACATCGCCAACGGCACCATCCCCGGCACCATCATTCCCTGGGTGCTGCTGATCTTTGTGGCAGTCCTGGCCGTGGTCACCTTCGTTATGAAGTGCACCGTGTTCGGCCATGAGATCTACTTCCTGGGCTCCAACGCCAAGGCAGCCAAGTATTCCGGCATCAACACCCTGAAGGTCATCATCATGACACATATGTTCTCCGGCATCCTGGGTGGTATCTCCGGTATCCTGATCACCTCTCACCTGAACTCCGCAAAGTCCTCCAACGGCGCAACCTACACCCTGCTGACCCTGCTGATCGTCGTTCTGGGCGGTATCCATCCCGACGGCGGCCGCGGCCGTGTGCTGGGCGTGACCCTGTCCATCTTCCTGCTGCAGATGATCGCCAACGCCTTCACCCTGCTGCACTACTCTCAGAATGCAAAGACCTTTGCAAACGGCTGCCTGCTGATTATCGCTCTGGTTCTGAGCGTGATCCTCTCCAACCGTTCCACTCACAAGAAAAAGAAAGCTGCATCTCCCAGCGGATCCAAATGACACTGTGAATTAGGAAGGAATGGTTATCCATGAAAATGATCAAAGTCGAGAACCTGACCAAGGAAGCATTTGCCCCCTTCGGTGAGGTGCTGACCACCGAGGGCCGCGAGGCTGGCGGCAATCCCGCCTCCCATCTGTGGTACCCCCAGGCCGTCGTGGTGGACGGCCCCACCTCCATCAACCTGATGCGGGTGCTGCCCCACGAGTTTGTGCTGAAGGACTTTGAGGAACACAACCATACCACCGAGAACCTGATCGCTATGGACGGCGACCTGATCGTCGGCATCGCAGACGCCGGCGACCTGAAGGCAGAGAACGTCCACGCCTTCTACATTCCCTGCGGTCTGGGCATCTCTCTGAAGCCCCGCGTGTGGCACGCCGTACCCTTTGCCGTCGGCAAGGAAGTCATGAGCGTGTGCATCTTCCGCAACAACACCAGCCACGAGGATATCTACTTCGACTCCGTCGAGGAAGAGATCGGTCTCACTCTGTAAGTCCTAAAAATTTAAATAATATAATTAAAAGGAGAGGATTCCCATGAAAAAGATCATCAACGCCCCTGAAAACTACGTCGATGAAATGCTGAAGGGTATTTACGACGCACACGGCGATCAGGTCAAGTACGTCAACGACGATCTGCGCTGCTATTGCACCGCAAACAAGAAGCCTGGTAAGGTCGCCATTATCACCGGCGGCGGTACCGGCCATCTGCCTCTGTTCCTGGGCTACGTGGGCGACGGCCTGCTGGATGGCTGCGGCGTGGGCGGCGTGTTCCAGTCCCCCTCTGCTGAGCAGATCTACAACGTGTCCAAGGAAGTGGAAGCCGGTGCGGGTATCCTCTACCTGTACGGCAACTACACCGGCGATATCATGAACTTTGATATGGCCGCTGAGATGTGCGAGATGGACGACATCGAGACCCGTTCCATCGTGGGCGCTGACGACGTGAACTCCAATGCCAACCCCGACACCCGCCGCGGTGTGGCCGGCATCTTCTTCATGTACAAGTGCGCCGGCGCCAAGGCTGCCAAGGGCGGCTCTCTGGACGAGGTCCTGGCTGCCGCTCAGAAGGCCAAGGACAACACCCGTACCGTGGGCTTCGCACTGACTCCCTGCGTCATTCCTGAGGTCGGTCACCCCAACTTCACTCTGGGCGAGAACGAGATGGCCATGGGCATGGGCATCCACGGCGAGCCCGGCGTGTGGAACGGCCCCCTGAAGACTGCCGACGAGATCGCTGCCGAGTCCATGAAGACCCTGCTGGACGACATGCCTCTGGCTGCCGGCGAGGAGGTCAGCATCCTGATCAACGGTCTGGGCGCCACCAGCATTGAAGAGCTGTACATCCTGTGCAACTCCGTCCGCAAGATCCTGGACGACAAGGGCGTCAAGGTCTACCGCACCTTCGTGGGCGAGTACGCCACCTCTATGGAGATGGCCGGCGCTTCCATCACCATCTGCCGCATGGCCGATGATGAGATGAAGGAGCAGATCGACATGCCCGTCAAGACTCCTTTCTACACCCAGGCCTGAGGAGGAGCGATCATGGATAAAATTACTGTTGAGCAGCTCCCCGAGCTTTTCGAGGGCGTGGCACAGATCTTCACCGAGAAGAAGGATGAGCTGTGCGACATGGACGCAAAGATGGGCGACGGCGATCTGGGCCTGACCATGCACAAGGGCTACAGCGCTCTGCCCCAGCTGATCCGTGAGACCACCGAGGCCGGCGACGTGGGCAAGACCCTGATGAAGTCCGGCATGAAGATGGCTTCTCTGGTCCCCTCCACCATGGGCACTCTGATGTCCAGCGGCATCATGGAGGGCGGCAAGGCTCTGAAGGGCAAGAGCGAGATCGGCCCCGCCGAGCTGGCTGCTTACCTGACCGCTTTCGCTGCCGGCATCAAGAAGCGCGGCAAGTGTGAGCTGGGCGACCGTACCATTCTGGACGCAGTGGACGCAGGCGCCAAGAAGGCCGAGGAGGCCGTAGCCGCCGGTGCTGCCGACCTGAATGCTGTTATCGAGGCTGCTGTTGCAGGCGCTGACGAGGGCGTTGAGGCCACCAAGCAGATGGTCCCCAAGTTCGGTAAGGCCGCTGTGTTTGCAGCCAAGGCCATCGGTGTGCCCGACCAGGGCGCTGTGGCAGGCCGCTACATGATCGTGGGTCTGAAGAACTCCATTTGCAAGTAAAAAGCATAAAGAAAGCCCGCAGCCTGAGGCTGCGGGCTTTCTTGTTTGAAATCAGGTTGCGGAATAGTTCAGCACCTCGTCCATGGTGGGGATGGAATCGGCAGCGCCGGGACGGGTGACAGCGATGGCGGAGGCACGGGACGCCAGATCCAGACAGACGGCGGGCTCCATACCCTGGGACAGGCAGGTGACAAAGTAGCCGGTGAAGGTATCGCCTGCGGCGGTGGTGTCCACGGCCTTGACCTTGTAGATACCCTGAGTCAGGCGCTGCTGGCCGTCGTCATAGATGCAGCCCCGGGAGCCCAGAGTCATCAGCAGACGGCAGTTGGGGAAGCGCTTGCGGAGGATGTCCAGAGCGGCGCTCTCATCCTCGGTACCGGCCAGAGCGGCGCCCTCGATCTCGTTGAACACCAGCAGGGAGACCAGCTCCAGGGGCAGGGTGTCCAGATTTTCGTTGATGGGGGAGGGGTTCAGCACAATGGACACGCCCTTCTTATGGGCGGACTCCATGATGTAGGCCAGCTCGTTGATCTCGTTCTGGAGGATCAGGTAGTCGCCAGGGCCGAAGCCCTCCATGGTGCGGTCCACTTCTGCGCGGGTGATCTCCTGATTGCTGCCGCCGAACAGCATAATGCAGTTCTGACCGGCGGGATCGATCTGGATGATGGTGTGGCCGGTGGGGCCCTCGCTGGAAGCCAGCAGGGATACATCCACGCCGCTGGACTTCAGAGCCTGGGCCAGCATTTCGCCGCCGCTGCCCAGCTTGCCTGCGTGATAGACCTCCGCGCCTGCACGGGCCAGGGCGATGGACTGATTCAGGCCTTTGCCGCCGCAGTTGACGGTGCGGCTGGTGGAGGAAAGGGTTTCTCCGGGCAGGAGGAAATGGGGCACATGATAAACATAGTCGACATTCATGGAGCCGTAGCTGAGGATCTTGGACATAAGAAAACTCCTTCCGAGGTCACAGACCAATTTTTGATGATATATGAATAGTACCATATTCTGTCTGAAATATCAATCTCAGCAAGGGATAATGACGAAGCGGAACAGCCTGCCGATGCTCCGGCGGGCTTGTTATTTACGGCTTCTGCACCGCAAGGAAGGCTTCGGGCAGAGGGTCCCCGGGGATCAGCTCCTGACGGACCACCCGGAAGCCTGCCTGTTCCAGAACGGCCCGGAACTCCCGGAGCCTCCATTTGTAGAAGGAGGGGAAGCCCAGCTGTACGGTCAGCCACATCCGGGCCCGATTGATCCTGCCTTCATAGACGAAGGTGGGCGCAAGGAGCAGGCCGCCGGGGGACAGTACTCTGCGGATCTCCGCCAGGGCTTTTTGGGGGTCCGGCATGATATGCAGAGCGTTGGCGATGAGCACCACCTGGAAGGAGCCGTCCCCATAGGTCAGGTCGGTGGCGTCCTCAACGGACAGGGCCACGAAGTCAGGACAGCGCCGGCCCAGTTCCCGGAGCATTTTTTCGGAAAAGTCGGTGGCCTCCCAATAGCCTGCCAGCCGGCAGAGGGGCAGGGTCAGCTGACCGGTGCCGCAGGCCAGCTCCAGCACCCTGGTCTCCTCGGTGATATAGGGGGCGCAGAGGTCGGCCACCCGGTCGTAAAGGGCTCTGTTGCTTCGTTCCTGAATGGGGGCGTACAGCCGTGCAAAGCGGTCCCAGAATTTTTTGCCGTTGTCCATGATCCACTCCTCCATAATTTTTTTGTCAGGTTCATTATACCACAGAAGGCTCCCCGGAAGGGGACGGAAATTTTGTCCGATCCATGGGAAAAGATAAAATTTACTTTGTGTTTTCCAAACTTTGATGTTAAAATAGGAGCACGATATTCAGAAAGAAGGTGCAGAGCATGGCTGAAGCAGTTCGTCTGACTCAGATGGTTAAGAGCGCTGGTTGAGCAGCGAAATTGGGACCGGGTGTCCTGAATGGAATTTTGGAGCATCTGCCGAAGATGGAAGACGCCAACCTGATGGTGGGGTTCGAGACCAGTGACGACGCCTGCGTGTATCGCATTGGAAACGGACAGACCATGATCCAGACGGTGGACTTTTTCCCGCCTATGGTGGATGATCCCTACGCATTTGGGCAGATCGCTGCCGCAAATGCAATGAGCGATGTTTATGCAATGGGTGCTTCTCCCACCCTGGCCATGAATCTGCTGTGTGTGCCCAACTGCCTGTCACTGGATGTGGTGGAGCAGATCATGGCGGGCGGCTACAGCAAGGTACAGGAGGCCGGAGCAATCGTGGCCGGCGGCCACACCATCGAGGACACGGAGCCGAAGTACGGGCTTTGTGTCACCGGCTTTGCACCGGAGGAGCAGATCCTGACCAACAGCGGAGCACATCCGGGGGATGTGCTGGTGCTGACCAAGCCCATCGGCAGCGGTGTTCTGTCCACTGCCGTCAAGTGCGGAGCCCTAAAGCAGGAGGAGACCGGCCAGATGATCTCCGTCATGACCGAGCTGAACAAGAATGGCCGTGACGCGGTGGTTCAGACCGGAGCCAACGCCTGTACCGACGTGACGGGCTTCGGCCTTCTGGGCCACAGCTACGAGATGGCCAGCGGAAGCAAGGTCACCGTGGAGCTGAACGCCGGGGCCATTCCTCTGCTGGACCGGGCGCTGGAGTTTGCCCGGCAGGAGATCATACCCGGCGGGGCCTACCGCAACTGGGAGTACCTGCAGGACAAGACCTCCTTCGACGGGGGCGTGGAGCAGGCTCTGCGGGATCTGATCCTGGATCCCCAGACCTCCGGCGGACTTCTGATCAGTCTGGAGGAGGAAAAGGCCAGACGCCTGATCGGCCTGATGGAGGGGAAAACCTCCTGTGCGGCCATCATCGGCCGGGTGCTGCCCTTTGATGGGACCTGGGTACGGGTCACCGAATGACATAAACAAAAGAAAGCCTGACCTCCCGGTGGGAGGTCAGGCTTTTTTGATCTGGCGGGAACATGTGGGAATCGAACCCACCCTGGCAGCTGTTCGCTTCCAATACTGGTTTTGAAGACCAGAGGGCACACCAGCACCCATCTGCTCCCATATATAGTGACCATAATACCATAATTCCTGCGGATACGCAACGGTTTGACCGCATTTTTGTTTTGTGCAGCACAGAAAAGAAATATACATACCCGTGGACTTTTTTCGGGCAATATAGTAAACTTGTGATGATCGGATCCTACGATCCATGCTTTTCAGTAAAGGAGACAGCGACATGTCCACCAACAAAAATCTATTCCGAATGATCCCCAAAATGGATGTTCTGCTGGGGTCGGCCTGCATTGCCGGGCTGGAGGGGGAGGTCCCCCACACCCTGATCCTGGAGGAACTGCGGGGCCTGCTGGACGGTCTGCGCCGGGAGATCCTGGCGGGGGAGCGGGACGCAGTGCCCACGGCGGAGGAGCTTGCCCGGGAGGGCGCCCGCCGCATCCGGAAGGCTCAGCAGAAGAGCCTGCGCCGGGTCATCAACGGGACGGGCGTGGTGCTGCATACCAACCTGGGCCGTGCCAGAATGTGCCCCCAGGCTGTTCAGGCGGTGGAGGAGGTGGCCTCGGGCTACTCCAACCTGGAATACAACCTGGAGGAGGGCTGCCGGGGCAGCCGCTATGACCATGTGGAGGAGCTGCTCTGCCGTCTGACCGGGGCGGAGGCCGCCATGGTGGTGAATAACAACGCCGCCTCTGTACTGCTGATCCTGGGGGCCATGACCCAGGGCAGGGAGGTGGTCATTTCCCGGGGAGAGCTGGTGGAGATCGGCGGTTCCTTCCGGGTGCCGGAGATCATGGAGCAGAGCGGCAGCATCCTGCGGGAGGTGGGCGCCACCAACAAGACCCATCTGCGGGACTATGAAAATGCCATCGACCCGGAGCGCACCGCCGCCCTGCTGAAGGTCCACACCAGCAATTACCGGATCATCGGCTTCACCGAGAGCGTATCCGTGCCGGAGCTGGCTGAGCTGGGCCGACAGCATGATATTCCCGTCATTTACGACATGGGCAGCGGCGCCATGCTGGACTTCGGCCCCTACCGTCTGATGGAGGAGCCCACCGTGGGCCAGTGCGTCCGGGATGGGGCAGACGTGGTCTGCTTCAGCGGAGATAAGCTGCTGGGCGGCCCCCAGGCCGGTATTATTGTGGGCAAACGCTGCTGGATCGAGAAGATGAAGAAGCACCCCCTGACCCGGGCCTTCAGGGTGGGCAAGATGGCTCTGGCGGCCCTGGAGGCCACGCTGGATCTGTACCTGGATCCGGAGAAGGCGGTCCGGGAGATCCCCACCATTCAGATGCTGCTGACCCCCGGGGAGGAACTGCTGGCCAAGGCGAAGGAGCTGAAGGCCTGTCTGGAGCAGGCAATCCCCGGTCTGCCTGTGGCTGTGGAGGCTGACGAGGGCCAGGTGGGCGGCGGCTCCATGCCGGGGCAGCTGCTGCCCGGCTGGGCCGTGTCCCTGGACTGCCGGAAGTTCAGCACCCCGGAGCAGCTGGAACAGGATCTGCGCCGGGGGGAGCCCGCTGTGGTGGGCCGCATTGCCCACGAGCATTTCCTGCTGGACGTGCGCACCATCGACCGGACGGAATTTGCCATGACGGCAGAGACCATCCGGGCCTGCCTGCTTCACTGAGGCGGGCGCCATGGGAAATCATATTATCGGGACCGCAGGCCATGTGGACCACGGCAAAACGGCCCTGATCAAGGCGCTGACCGGTACGGATACCAGCCATCTGGAGGAGGAGAAGCGCCGGGGCATTACCATTGATCTGGGCTTTGCCTGTCTGGAGCTGCCGGACGGCAGCCGGGCCGGGATCGTGGATGTGCCGGGCCATGAGCGGTTTGTGAAAAACATGCTGGCCGGCGCCGGCGGCATGGACCTGGTGCTGCTGGTGGCAGCGGCGGACGAGGGCTTCATGCCCCAGACCAGGGAGCATCTGGATATCCTCTCCCTGCTGGATGTGCGGGAGGGGATCATCGTCCTGACCAAAACCGACCTGGTGGATGAGGACTGGCTGGAGCTGGTCCGGGAGGAGGTCCGCGGAGAGGTGCAGGGCAGCTTTCTGGCCGACGTCCCTCTGGTCTGCGTCTCCTCCGTCACCGGACAGGGGATCGGCGAGCTGAAAGAGCTGATTGCCCGGGCCTTGTCCCGGGCAGACCGGTGCCGGGATGACCTGCCTGCCCGTATGCCGGTGGACCGGGTGTTTTCCGTGGACGGCTTCGGAACGGTGGCTACGGGCACCCTCACTGAGGGGACCCTGTCTGAGGGACAGGAGCTGACGCTTTATCCCCGGGAACAGACCGTCAAGGTGCGCAGCCTCCAGGTCCACGGACAGAAGGTGAGTCTGGCCTGTGCGGGTCAGCGTGTGGCGGTGAATCTGGCCGGGACCAGGCGGGAAGCCCTGCACCGGGGCGACGAGCTGGCCGCCCCCGCCTCCATGGAAGCCTCCCTGATGCTGGATGTGAGCCTGCGGGTGCTGCCCGGCTGCGGGCGAGAGCTGCAGAACGGTTCCCGGCTCCATTTCCACCACGGGGCCGCCGTGACCCTGTGCAAGCTGATCCTGCTGGACCGTGACGTGCTCCGTCCGGGGGAGGAGGGGCCGGCCCAGCTGCGGTTTACAGAGCCGGTGTTCGCGAAGAACGGGGACCGGTTCGTAGTGCGGTTTTACTCCCCGGTGGTCACGGTAGGCGGAGGAGAAATTCTGAACAGCCGCCCCATGAAGCACAGGCGCTTCCGTCAGGAGGTGCTGGACGGTCTGGATCGGCTGAAAAACGGGGCCCCGGAGGAAAAACTGCTGCAATGCTTTTGCGAGGATTTTCCTCAGCCTGCCGACCCGGACCGGGTACGCCGGGGGCAGAACCTGTCCGGCGTGGACTTCTGCCGTATGACGGAGCAGCTTCTGTCTGAAGGCAGGCTGCTGGGGCTGACGGAGAAAGCCCTGCTTTATCCGGCACAGCTGGAAGCTCTTTCCGGTAAGCTGTCCGGTATTCTGACCGAATTTCATAAGGCCGAGCCCATGCAGCCGGGTATGAAGCGGGAGGAGCTGCGAAGCAGGCTTCTGCCCCGCTGGGAGACAGTCCCGGCCAACCGGGTCCTGGATCTGCTGGTACAGCGAGGGGCGGCGGTGGAGCGGGAGCAGCGCTTCTGTCTGCCCGGGTTCCGGGTGCAGTACACTCCCGCCCAGGAAAAGCTGATGGAGTCCATTGCGGAGGAGTTCCTCCGGGGCGCCTTCGAGCCCCAGTCCCTGGACCAGGTGAAGGAGAACTACACCGGGAAAAAGGAGTGGAAGGGGGCGCTGGACGCTCTGTTCCAGCAGGGAACGCTGACGGCCCTGTCACCCCAGGCGGCCATGCACAGCATCTGGCTCCGGAAGGCCTGGGACGGTCTGGAGCAGTTCTGCCTGGAGCAGGGAGAGATCACCCTGGGCCAGTTCCGGGATCTGCTGGGCGTCTCCCGCAAGTACGCCCTGCTGATGCTGGAGTACTTCGACCGGAAGGGCTGGACGAAAAAAACGGGGGAGGGCCGTGTCCTCACCCGTGAAAAGGAATAAGAAAAAGCTCCCATCCGCACAGCGGGTGGGAGCTTTTTTGTCAATCGGAAATGGGCTTGTCGGCCAGAATCCGGGCAGGATTCTCCTGAAACAGCTGATCCAGCCAGTCCTCAGGATAGTCCATGGCCAGCTGGTCATAGACCTCCACCATATTGGGTGTGCGCCGGTAGGGGCGGTGGGTGTCGCTGGCGATCACATCCACCAGCCGGCGGTCCATCAGATGATAGGCCAGCCGCTGCTCTCTGTGGCCGAACCGGCCCTGAAAGCTGCCCTTGTTGCACTGGATCACATAGCCCAGCTGCTTCCAGTCGTCGGCGATCTCGGGGATCTCCTGGACGAAGTGATAGCGTTCAATGTGGGCAATCACGGGCACGATGCCCTCCGCCGCCGTTCTGCGGAGCAGCTCGTCGGCCTCGTTGGGATCACCGGAGAAATCAAACTCCATCAGCAGGTAGCGGCTGCGGTTCAGAGGCATCAGCCTGCCCTTCCGAACCAGAGCAGGCACCTCCGGAATGGTAAAGACCTCCATGCCCGGATGGAGCGTCAGGGGGATCCCGGCGTGCCGGATGGCCCCCTGTGCCAGGGAGAAGACCTCCCAGTAGGCCTCGTCCACGTAATTTTCGTAGCCCCGGGGCAGATGGAAGTGGGGCGTGGCGATCATATCGGTGACCCCGTTGTCCACGGCAATGGCGGCCATGGCCAGGGTGTCGCCCAGATCCCGGGCTCCGTCGTCGATCCCCGGCAGAATATGGGTGTGAATGTCGATCATAGAAGTATCCCTTCTTAAAAGTCCATGGCCATGCGGGCGGACTCTTCCTCATCCAGCTCGGTGACCCGGCTGTCCACCACCCGATACACCCGCTGACACAGGTTCAGCACGCTGGGCCGGTGGGTGGTGACGATACAGGTCTTGTTGGGCCGCTGCTGGATGATATTCCGCAGCACCTGCCGCTCGGTGGTCACATCCAGAGCGGAGGTGGCCTCGTCCAGCAGCAGGACAGGAGCGTCGCGGAGGACAGCACGGGCAATGGACAGGCGCTGTGCCTGGCCCTCGGACAGACCCCGGCTGCGCTCGCCCAGCATGTAGTTGATGGTGTCAGGCAGCTTCTCCACAAAGTCCCAGGCACAGGCCACCTTCAGTGCGTCGACGATCTCCTCGTCGGTGGCGTCCTCCTTGACCATCCGCAGGTTCTCTGCAATGGTGCCGGAGAGGATGGTGTTGCCCTGGGGAACATAGGCGAACAGGTGGCGGGTCTCCGCGTTCATGGGGATGCGCTCTCCGTTGTGGGCCACCAGCTCCACCTTGCCCAGGTCGGGGTGGACCAGCCCCAGGATCAGCCGGATCATGGTGGTCTTTCCCTCGCCGGAGGGGCCGATCAGGGCCACGATCTCACCGGGCCGTGCCTTGAAGGCGGAGTCCTTGATGACGGTCCGGTCCTGGGTGTAGGCAAAGGATACGTCCTTCATCTTCACCTTGAAGCCCTTGTCAATGTAGTTGTCAAAGCGGGAGCTCTCCGGAATGTGGACCTCCTTGGGCAGCTCCACCAGCTCCCGGATCCGGTGGGCAGAGACAGAGCTGTTAAGGAAGGCGGGGATGATCCCCACCAGGCCCTTGAAGGAGCCGGACAGCTTGCTTCTCTGCTGGAGGAACAGGGTCATGGTGCCGTAGGTGATGTCTCCGGTCCACAGGCGGAACAGGCAGTAGCCGAAGGACAGAAAGCCCACCAGCATGGTGACCACCGACATGACCAGGCCGGTCTTGATGGAGAACATGTTGAACCGCAGGCTGATATCCTTGAATTTCTCCTGCCAGGAGCGCATTTTTCTGCTGTACAGGGGAGCGGTGCCGAAGGACTTGATGGTGTCGAAGTTGTAGAAGGTCTCCACCTCAAAGCTCATCATCTGGCTGCTCATTTCCCGCACCTTTTTGTTGTAGGCTCTCTGCTTCTTCACCACGATCTTGCCCATGATCATGAGGAAGGGGGCGCTGGACAGGGCGATGAAGGCCATCAGCTTATCGTAGTAGAAGATAATGCAGAAGGTGGCAACAAAGTTATAGAAGGCCAGGATGATGGAGGGCAGCCAGCTGATGGCGTTTCCGCTGACGGTGCTCACATCGCTGTTGAAGCGGTTGAGCACGTCGCCGTTGCTGTACTGGTTGATGGCCATCCAATCGGCGTCGATGATCTTGTCAAAGATGTCGGCCTGAATATCCTGGTTGATGAAAATGCTCAGCTTGGCGGTGATGCGTCCGATGACGCTGGAAAAGATCATGCTGAACAGGGAGCTGCCCACCATGATGGCGGCCAGCAGGGGAAGCTTGTCAAACTGAAAGCCGGTGATGATGTCGATCATATACTTACCGGCCACGGTGCTGACCAGCCCCAGGGAGGTACCGAGCACGCCCAGGATCAGGTAAAAGGCGATGGCGCCTTTATAGCGGGCGCTGTAGGAAAAGATCCATTTCCAGTCGTCGATGATCTCCTTGAAGGTACCGTCCTTCCAGCGGGAGATCAGGATCCGCAGGGAATCGGAGGAAAGGGAGCTTTCATTGTTCTTGTTTTCTTCGTCCATAATTCACTGCCTTTCAGTGATCGTCATTGAGGATACAGCCCAGCATTTCACAGCCGCCCTGGCTGACGTGTTCCATACCCTCCAGAATCTTATCCACCTTGGCGAAGTCCTCCTTGACCACAAAGAGGATGCCGTCGGCGTATTGGGAAAGAATGCCGGCGTCGGTCAGCAGACCGGCAGGGGGCGTATCCAGGATGAGGTAGTCCACCTGTGTTTCAAAAAACTGGATCAGCTGCTTCATGGCGCCGGTGGGCAGATAGCCGGAGCCGTCAGCCACGGCCTTGCCGCCCCGGAGGAAGTACATGGGCAGGGAGTAGCCGAACAGGTCCTCGCCGCTGAGGAGGCACCGGGAGAGGGTCTCCTTACCGGTGAGGAAGTCCACCAGACCGGGGCCTTCGGGAGCCTCCAGAATAATGTCGTCGGTGGGGTTTCTCAGGTCGCAGTCCACCAGGACCACCCGCTTTCCGGCCTGGGCCAGGGACAGCACGGTGTTGACGGCGATGGTGGACTTACCCTCGCCGGGGAGGGCGCTGGTGATCAGCAGGGTGCGGCAGCCTTTTTTATCTGCCCGGCGCTCGATTTTGTTTCTCAGGCCCCGGAAAGCCTCTACCAGGTCGGGGTCGGCGTTTTTCCGGAGGATGTTCAGGTGCTGCTCGGTCTGACGGCTGCGGACCTTCTGGCGGATGCGGGGCACAACGCCCAGACATTTGGTGTTGATGCGCTTGATGCAGTCCTCCTCGCGGCGGACGGTGGCGTTGGTGAAGGCGGACACGCCGATGACCACGGCGCCCAGCAGCAGGCCCAGCAGCACACCCTGGACCAGGTCAGCCTTGGGAGTTCTGGGATTGGTGGGGGCGGAGGGCACGCCGCTTTCGTCCATGGGCTCCATGTAGAAATTGCCGATGATCTGCTTGGAGACGTCAGGGAAGACCTGCTGAACGGCCTTCAGGGTCTCATAAGCGGTCTGGGGGCTGGAGTGGGAGACGGAGATAGTGAGGAAATTGGTGTTTTCCATCACACTTGCACGGATGGAGCCGGGGACGGAACCGCTGCCCAGGGCCTCGGCCACCCGGCGCTGGAACATGTCGCTGCCCAGTACGTAGGGGGCGGTTTCAGCCATCTGATGGGTGAGGGAATTGTCCTGATAGGTGCTGGAGTTGCCGCCCTGATAGGTGGTGATGGCGTAGGTAGCGGAGGCGGTGTAGTAGGGGGAGTAGGAGTGGTACCGCCAGAAGGTCAGTCCCGCACCCAGAACAGCCATGGTCAGCAGCAGATAGATCCATCTGCCGCGGAGGATCCGGAAAAAGTCCTGGATAATGGGGATCAGGTCAATGGGCTCCGGCCCATTTGTCTCAAATTTTTCTTCCTGTCTGCTCATACTGGGGCTCCTTTACTGGCTGTCCGATCCACTGGGATCGGGCTGGGAGTGCTTGCCGTATTTGCCATAGCCGGCATATTTGCCATAGCTGCCGTATTTACCGTAGCTTCCATATTTGCCGTAGCTGCCGTAGCTTCCGTAGTGGCCGTAGCCGTAGCCGGAGGAGCTGAACTCACGGACGCGGAAGGCGTCGTTGTAGATGCAGCCCAGCAGTCCCTGCCCGTATTCGTTCAGCATGTCAACGGAATCGTTGATGTACTTGGTCTCGGACAGGTTCTGGCGGACCACAAGGACGGAGCAGTCGGCCAGGCGGGCCCACAGCTCGGTATCGGCTCTGCGCCGGACGGGAGGCGCGTCCACCAGGATGAGGTCAAATTCCTCCTTCCAGCTGCTGATCCACTGCTCCATCTGAGCCACAGCCAGCAGGTCGGCGGACTGGGAGACGGGGGTGCTGTTCAGAAGGACGGTAAAGCCGTAATTGTTCAGCAGCTGCATGGCCGCGGAGGGATCCTGCTTTTTGGAAAGGGGCACGCTCCAGTCGGGGAGGACCTTGTCCAGGCGAAGCACCTGGGCCAGTCCGGGGCGGCGCAGATCTCCTTCGATCAGCAGCACCTTTTTACCCCGGTGGCAGAGATCCTGGGCCAGGTTCATGGCCAGGGTAGACTTGCCCTCACCGGGGAGGGTGCTGGTGAGCATCAGCATTTTGGAGCCGCTGCCCTTCATCTTGTACAGCAGCTTGGTGCTGATTTTCTTCATAGTCTCCTCATAGAGGAAGCTGACGGAGGGGTCGGACATGCGCATGAACTTCCGTCTGTTGTGGAGGAAGTCCTTCCAGTCCTTGAACTGCTTTTCGTGGTAGACGATGGAGAGCAGCTGGGTATCCAGCTTGGACTTAGCCTGCTCGGGGCTTTTGACGGTGTCCTTCAGATAGAACACCACGCCCATCACGCCCATAGTCAGCAGGGCGGTGATGAGGAAGGCCATCCGGACCACCCGGCCGCCTGCGAAGGCCCGGTCGGGGTAGGTGGGGTATTCGGGGTGGTCAAAGACCTCCATGATGATCTGGCCCAGGGCCTTGTCGCCCACCTCGGGGTAGACCTTCATCAGGCTTTTGACCATCTGAAAGGCGGTATCCGGGCGGTCGGAGGTGGCGGAGACGGTGAGCAGATTGGTTTCGGGCACAGCGCTGACGTGGATGGAGCCGGGCAGGCTGTCCACGCCCATATCCTCGGCCACCCGCTTCTGCATCAGAGTGCTGTTCACCAGGGATTCAAAGGTGGGTACCATTTCCTTGGCGCTTTGCAGATTGCTGTACGCAGTACTGCTGCTGCCTCTGGAAATGACAAAGGTAGTGCCGGAGGTGTAGGTGGGGGAGTAGAGGAGTCTGGCGGCCATATAGGACAGGCAGGCCACGGAGACGGCCAGAGCGGCCACGATCCAGAACTTTCTGAGGATCTCCCAGAGAATACATTTCAGCTCCTGGCTCAGTCCGGAGCTCTCCTGAGAATAATGTTCCATAGTTGTCCGCCTCCTTTACTCTTCCACCACGACGATCAGGGTGGACTTGCCGTAATCGCCGGAGGCCTGATTTTCCACCAGATAGTGGACGTGGTAGACGCCGGGAACAGAGGTGTCCACGTTGGATTCACAGGACATACGCCCGGACTGACTGGCGGAGAGGTAGTAGCTGTCGGGGTCAAACAGATCGTTTACATGGAGATAGGTGATGTACTCCTTCAGCTGCACCTGGATCGTTTCGTCGCGCTTGTTGTAGAGCTCCAGCTGAGTCGGTACGATCAGGCTGTTTCCGGTGCTGTCATTCACTCTGAACTGAACGGAATAAAAGCCTGCGCCGGAGATAAGACCGCCGTCGATAAAGTCATACTTCAATTTGCTGCTCAGATCGCCGTCCAGAACGCTGCCGGCGCGGAGACTGTCCAGCAGCAGGTACATCTCCTCCCGGTCGCCGACGCGAAGAGGGGCGTTCATCTGGAGACGGGGAGGCTGATAGTCAGTGTAGTGGATGGTGCGTTCCGCGCGGCCCACATTGCCCTCCAGGTCCATAACGGCGTAGGTCACAGTGCGGGTGTGATCCCTGCCCATGGCGGACAGGGACTCCACCACCAGGTCGGCGGTCAGATCTCCGTCGCGGTCATCCAGGGCGGTGACGCCGTGCAGCAGCTCCTCCTCGGTGACGGACACGCTGACGTCCATGGTCTCCTGGGAGCAGGCGACCTCCGGAGCCTTACGGTCCAGGGTCAGGTGGTCCACCACCAGGAAGACAGCAAGGCTGCCCACGGAGACGATCAGGAGCCCCAGCAGCAGTTTTTTCAACTTTTTCATAGTATTCTCCTTTGACCGAGCCTGTGGAGCAAAGGCGCAGGGCGCCGCATCGGTCAAGCTTAAAATTCTGTGATATAAAATCTAACATATTATTATATCAATTTTCAGGGGGAGTAACAAGGTAAAAACCGCGATTATTCTGTCAAAGCAAACGGATTGACAGAAAAAGGAAAAAGGATCTGAAGGCGGCGTTCAGATCCTTTTCATACTTCCATACAGGCGCAGCAGCACCCCGCGCAGAGGGATCAACCGGATCCAGACCCGGCGGAAGAACTCCCACCAGAAGCTGCCGTCGGAGAGAAGGGCGCCCTTCCGCTCCACCCGGGTGATCAGACCGAAGATCTGTTCCGGGCGGACGCCGTGCTCAATGATGGTCTGGGCGTCGCCTACAATGTCAAAGCCCTGGGCCGTGACCTTGCAGATCCGGTGCATCACATACTGCCCGTTCAAACGGCGGTAGAATACCAAGTCGCCTTTTTTCAGTGCCCGATCCGGCTTTTTAAAGAAGATCCGGTCCCGCTCGTTCACCAGAAAGGGAACCATGCTATTCCCGGTGATCAGCAGGCTGACCTCCTTGCCCTGTTCAGTCAGCTCCCGCAGTACGGGCATGTACTCGTAAATATCAACGATCCTGTTTTTCACGTCTGAGATACCTCCTGGCCTCATCCAGCAGGCGGATGTACTCGCTTGTATACTCGCATTTGTACTCGGCCTTCCGGTCATAGGCTCCGGATTCTGCTTTCAGCTTGGCGGCGCAGGGCAGACACAGGGACTTTTTGGGGCAGTTGGTGCACTCCGGGGCCAGCACGATCTGGGCGGCGTGGTCCACTGCCTCCTGCCAGGTCTCCAGGAAGGGTCTGCCCTTGATGGGGGTGGAAAAATCGGAGATCATGCCGCAGGGCAGCATCCGTCCGTCCCAGGTGAGCCAGAAGCTGCTCCGTCCGGCGGCACAGCGGATCTTGTCGCCCTCCACCTTGGCGCACTCGTCCTCCAGACTTTCGGCGTGCTCCACATCGGCCAGGATCCGGTCGGCCCTGGCCAGAAAGCGCTCCCGGTCGTTGATGGCGTTCCAGTTGACCCGCACCCGGGCCATGGCAGCCTCGGTGGGGGTGAACCGGTCCTGATCAATATCGTCCACGCCCTCCTTGCGGACAGGGGGGAAGGAGTAGGTGTTGGCGTGGATGGGGAGAGCATGCTCCCGGCCAAACTGGTAGATGGCCTCCATGTCGTCCACATTCTGCTTGGTGATCATGCAGTTCAGCAGGATCTCAAAGCCTGCGGCCTGGAGCTTTTCCACGTTCTCCTTCAGCTGATCGAAGCCCCTGGGGTTCCGGCACAGCCGGTCATAGGTCTCGTTGCAGCCGCCGTAAATGGTAATGTTGAACTTGGCAGGGGGGTACTGCTTGAAGAACTCCAGC
>SAMEA104404103__coassemble_963_pt1 | contig 18866 bp, 14 predicted proteins | sample SAMEA104404103__metabat2_high_PE_047 | metagenome-assembled genome bin SAMEA104404103 (sample SAMEA104404103) | Balaenoptera acutorostrata | reverse complement strand
GCTTCTTCACCCAGCAGTTCAAGCGCTCCTGCCTCCCCGACGGTCCCCAGGTGGGTTCCCTGTCCGTCTCCCCCAGAGGCGGTCTGGAGATGCCCTCCGACGCCCTGGCCGCCCTGTGGCAGGCCGAGCTGGAGCAGCTGTAATACACCGATCACGAAAAACAGGCCGGCAGAGTTTTCTCTGCCGGCCTGTTTTTGCCCGGAAGCACAAAGATCCCCGGTCCTGCGACCGGGGATCTCTGCTGTGTGTGTGGTATAGGAGAGGGAGAACGTGAGAGATGAATTCATGTCTTTCTTGTTTACATCCATAGGATATCCGAACATTGCGGCAGAATCGTGTACAGCGGATGAACTTTTTGTAAATAGCAAATACAGTACTTTGTACTATCAGAACTCTGCCGGAAACGGAAATCGGCTCCGCCGAAGCGGAGCCGATCCCGGTGTGTGTGTATTCAGGAAAAGAGGATTTCAAGAGGGTAGGTATCTTTCTTACGGTCTTAGAATATCAGATAATTACGGCAGAATCATGTCGCGGCCATGAACTCTTTATGAACGTTTCCCTCCCTCCGCAGGGCAGAAAAAAAGCTCCGGAAGCCGGAGCTTTTTTCTTGTGTGTGTGTTGTAAAGGAGAGAGTTTGGGAGAGTTTTCATATACTTCTTGCTTACGAGCATAGAATACCAGACATTTACGGCCAAATCATGTCGGCTTCGTGAACACTTTGTAAACGATTTCCGTTTCCGATCCCTGGGAGGGAAAGAAAAAGAGCCCCGGAAACCGGAGCTCTTTTCTTGTGTGTGTGTTGTAAAGGAGAGGGATAATGGAAGGTTATAAACTTGTGTGCTGTTTATGGTGTTATCATAAAATAGAATTAAGTCGATTCCGTGACGGGGCTATGAATTTTTTGTAAACACAGCGCCGAAATTCCGGCATAGTCTGGGATAGGTTAGCCTTGACCACCCCGGAGGGGGCGTGGGATAATGAAACAAAGATTATATTTCTTACATTTTCCATCCTGAAAAGAGGTATTTTCCCGTGATGGAGCATATTTTCCGTATCATTCTGAAGAATGACAGGCCCGACGCGCCGGACTTCCGACGCCGCTGCGGCGTTCTCTCCGGCCGGGTGGGCATCGCGCTGAACCTGCTGCTTTTCGCCGCCAAGGTATTCGCGGGGATCCTGTCCTCCTCGGTGGCCATGGTGGCCGACGCCGTGAACAACCTGTCTGACGCCGGTTCCTCCCTCATCACCCTGGCGGGCTTCCGTCTGTCCGCCCTGGAGGCTGACGCCCGCCACCCCTTCGGCCACGGACGCATCGAATATGTGGCGGGGCTGGTGGTGTCCCTGGCCATTCTGGTCATGGGTCTGGAGGTGGGCAAATCCGCGGTGATCGCCCTGTTCCGGCCGGAGGATACGGTATTTTCCCTGCCTGCGGTGGGCATTCTCTGCGCCTCCGTTCTGGTAAAGCTGTTGCTGTACCGCTTCAACCGCTTTCTGGGCGGGAAGATCGGCTCCGCCGCCATGGAGGCCACGGCTGCCGACTCCCTGTCCGACGCCCTGGCCACAGGGGTAGTGCTGCTGTCCGCTCTGGCCGATCACTTTTTCGGGCTGCGGCTGGACGGCGCGGCGGGACTGCTGGTGGCCTGCTTCATTCTGAAGGCGGGCTGGGAGGCCTTCCGGGACACGGTGGATCCCCTGCTGGGCCGTCCCATGGACCCGGAGCTGGCGTCGGATGTGGACCGCATTGCCGTGAGCCATGAAAACATCCTGGGTATCCACGATCTGGTCTACCACGATTACGGCCCCGGACGGGCCATGATGTCCTTCCACGCCGAGGTCCCCGCCGATGGGGACTTTCTGCAGCTCCACGCCCTCATTGACCATATCGAGCGGGAGCTTCAGGACCGCCACCACATTATGACGGTGATCCACATGGACCCGGTGGTCCGGGACGAGCACACGGAGTCCCTGAGGCAGAAGACAGCGGAGCTGGCCGCCTCCATCCACGCCGGTCTGACCATCCACGATTTCCGGCTGGTCCCCGGCGGCGGGCGGACCATGCTGTTCTTCGACCTGTCGGTGCCCTACGGCCTGCCCCTCACCCCGGAGGAGGCCGGTGCACAGCTGGAGGAAAAGCTGCAGGCCCTGGACCCCGCCCTGGTCCCCGTCATTCAGGCCGAGCGTCCTTTTGTCCAGACCACCGTGTAAATCACCGAAAAGTCCCGGCGGCACCGGATGGCGCAGCTGCTTAATGTGCTTACGCCATCCTGTCTTTGCAGGCCCGCAGAGCGGGCGTGTCAGTATCTCCCGTAAAAACGCTCAGTTTTTTGCCGGAGAAGGTGCGTTGGCTTACCGGCTTGCAGATTTTGCGGGGACATTAAAACGCAATGCCGCCTTGGTACAGCCGATTTTACTGCCGCACCCGTTCCCCGGGGTCCGGGGTGCAGCGTCCTCCCGACACTTCGTGTCGGGCAAGCAAACCCCGGCGGCGCTTTGGGTACTTTGCCGCCGTGGGCAAAGTACCTCGCCCGCAGGCGACCCCCTCCGAACCAGAGCATCCCCTCTCAGACAAAAATCAAAGATTTTTGCCAGCTCCCCCGTGGGGGGAGCCTTGGATACGCGGGGTTTGGACGGGGAAACGGCGGCCGCCATATATGGCGGCCCTACAGAATATCAAAAAGAAAACCGACCGGAAGGAGTCTTTTCTCTGCCGGCCGTTTTTTGTGATACAGGCCCCGGAATTTTGCGGTGTTGTCTTTACAAATTATTCACCCAAGCAGACGGTTTTGCGGTATAATAAAATTATGTGAATCACAGGCGGGGCTGTCCCCCTGTTTTGTCCCGGAAACCGTTTGAAATCATTTCGGTTTCCAGCTTATTTTTGAAATGAGGTGCTCATTTTGCCTAAAAAAGTTCTGATCGTAGAAGACGACGGCAACATCGCCGAGCTGCTCCATCTCTACCTGGAGAAGGAGGGCTTTGAGACCAAGGTGGCCAACGACGGCGGCAAGGGCGTGGAATACTTCCGCTCCTTCAGCCCCGACCTGGTGCTGCTGGATCTGATGCTGCCCGTGCTGGACGGCTGGGGCGTGCTGACAAAGATCCGCGCGGGGGACAAGACCCCCGTGATCATGCTCACCGCCAAGGGCGAGACCGAGGACAAGGTCACCGGTCTGGAGCAGGGCGCCGACGACTACATCGTCAAGCCCTTCGAGATGAAGGAGGTCCTGGCCCGGATCCACGCCGTGCTGCGCCGCACCTCCGGCGAGGAGGAGTCCGTGGAGAAGAAGCTGTCCTTCGACAAGCTGGTCATCAACCTGGATTCCTACGAGCTGCTGGTGGACGGCCAGCGCATCGACACCCCTCCCAAGGAGCTGGAGCTGCTGTTCCATCTGGCCTCCTCCCCCAACCGGGTGTTCACCCGGAACCAGCTGCTGGACGAGGTCTGGGGCTTCGATTACTTCGGCGACAGCCGCACCGTGGACGTGCATATCAAGCGTCTGCGCGAGAAGCTGGAAAATGTCAGCGATCAATGGCGGCTGAAGACCGTCTGGGGCGTGGGCTACAAATTTGAGGTAGGCACCAACGCATAACCTTTCTACGAGGTGATTCTCCCGTGAAATCCCTGTATAAACGTCAGCTCGCCATGATGGTGGGCATTACCCTGCTGTCCTTCGTGCTGCTTTCCGCCTCCTTCATGCTGCTCAGCTACCGGTATATCATCACCGAGAAGCGGGAGACCATGGGGCGCAACGCCGGCTATATCGCCAGCTTCACCTCCTCCTACTACAAGCAGTACGGCACCATCGACAGCGAATTTTACCGCTACTATGTGGCCTCCATCGCCCTGATCTCCGACTCCCATGTCATCGTGGCCAACCCCGACGGCGAGGTGCTCTGCTCCACCGACGGCGTCCACTTCTTCCCCCACAAGGACCAGTCCGTCCCCGCCCCCGTGGTCAAGGAGCTGGTCCGCCAGGGCAACTACTCCGGCATGACCAATCTGGGCGGCCTGTACCCCGAAAAGCGGTATCTGGCCGGTCTGCCCGTCACCACCGGGCTGGGGAAGCTGTCCGTGGTCCAGGGGCTGGTGCTGGTGTCTGACGACGCCTCCGGCCTCAGCGAGATGTGGTCCGCCACCGCCACCATATTCTTCTTCTCCGCCGTGGTGGTGCTGCTGATCTCCGTCATCGTCAGCACCCTGACCTCCGCCCGGCAGGCCCGTCCCCTGAACGAGATGGCCGAGGCCGCCCGGAAATTCGGGCGGGGCGAGTTTGACGTCCGGGTCACCCAGTATGAGGGCCACTGCGACGAGATCGGCACCCTGGCGGTAGCCTTCAACTCCATGGCCGACTCCCTGGAAAAGGTGGAGACCCAGCGTGCGGAGTTCATCGCCAATGTGTCCCACGAGCTGAAGACCCCTATGACCACCATCTCCGGCTTTGCCGAGGGCATCCTGGACGGCACCGTCCCCCCCGACCGGCAGCGGGAATCTCTGGAGATCGTGGTGTCCGAGACCCGGCGGCTGAGCCGTCTGGTCCGCAGGATGCTGGATCTGTCCCGGCTCAACGCCCTGGCGGAGGACAAGGTCACCGCCCAGGAGCAGTTCGACCTCACCGAGACCATGAGCCGGGTGCTGATCAGCCTGGAGAGCAAGATCACCGGCCGGGACCTGGATGTGGACGTCCAGATGCCGGAGGACAAGCTGATGGTCTGGGGCGATCCCGACTCCATCACCCAGGTGTGCTACAACCTGGTGGACAACGCCGCCAAGTTCGCCACCCCCGGCACCGACCTGACCATCCGTATCGGCAAGAAGGACGGCAAGGCCGTCACCACCATCAGCAATCTGGGCGCCACCATCCCTGCCGACGAGATCCCCCTGCTGTTTGAGCGGTTCCACAAGGCCGATTACTCCCGCAGCATGGACCGGGAGGGCGTGGGCCTGGGCCTGTACATCGTGAAAACCATTCTGGGCAATCTGAAGGAAAACATCACCGTCACCAGCGAGGACGGGGTCACCACCTTCACCTTTACCCTGACCCTGGCCTGAGGCCGGATACTGGAGGGATCTGTTTGGAAGATAGAAATACCGGACTCTGGGAGGGCGGCGGCTGGGAGCGCACCGGCCCCCAGGTGGACCTGCCTCCCCCTGTGGAGGTCCATGAGGGTCACCCCTCCGCCCTGCGGCCCAGGCCCCGGCGGCTGCGCCGCCGCTGGCCCTGGTATGCCTGGCTGTTCATCGCCCTGTTCCTGGTGGGCGTCATCGGCACCGTCCTTCAGGGCGGCGACTTTCTCCACATCCTCCCCGGCCAGAGCCAGGAGGAATTTGAGGAGGACTGGCCCGGCTTCTCCGGCGACGATCCGGAACGCAGCGATAAGCCCCCCACCATCCGACGGGCGGCCACCGGCACCGGCGTCACCGTGACGCTGGAAAACGATGACCGGACGCCCCTGACCTTCGCCCAGATCTATGACAAGAACCTGCCCTCCATGGTCTCCCTGGAGTGCTACGGCCCCACCTCGGCTGCCACCGGCACCGGGGTGATCCTCACCGAGGACGGCTACATCATCACCAACGCCCATGTGGTGGCCGAGGCCAGCGAGGTCCGGGTGCTGCTGTACAACAACCGGATGCTGGAGGCCCGGCTGGTGGGCTTTGACGCCGACGAGGACCTGGCGGTGCTGAAGGTGGAGGCCCAGGGCCTCACCCCCGCCGAGTTCGGCGACTCCGATCTGCTCCGCAGCGGCGACCCCGTGGCGGCTCTGGGCGACCCCCTGGGCTACCGGGCCACCATCACCAACGGCATCGTCTCCGCCCTGGACCGTGAGATCGATATGCACGGCACCAGCATGGTGCTGATCCAGACCAGCGCCGCCATCAACTTCGGCAACTCCGGCGGCGCCCTCATCAACCAGTACGGCCAGGTGGTGGGCATCACCACCATCAAGATCGTGGCCGACGACGGCTCCGCCGAGGCCATCGGCTTCGCCATCCCCTCCCGGCGGGTGAAGTATGTGGCCGACATCCTCATCGACGGCGGCAAGGTGAAGCCCGGTATGTTCGGCATCACCGTGTCCACCTACACCACCGAGGAGGGCGGCCTGGAGGTCATGGCCGTCAAGCCCGGCAGCGACGCCGCAAAGCAGGGGATCCGGAAGGGCGATGTGATCCTCACCGCCGAGGGCATCCCTGTCACCTCCCCCCAGGTGCTGTCCCGCTGCAAGCTGGAGCGGGGGGCCGGGGACCCCGTGACCCTGGTCTGCTCCAGGGACGGGGAGCCCTACACCGTTGTGGTGGAGCTGATGGGCTGATATTGCAGAATAAGGGAGCCGGTCGGCTGACCGGCTCCCTTTGCTTGTATCCCATCCGCGCCCATGCTATACTGAAAGCTGATAAGGGGGAAATGAAATGATCAACACCACCCTGTGCTACATCCGGGAGGGCGAAAACTATCTGATGCTCCACCGGGTCAAAAAAGAAAACGATCTGAACCACGACAAATGGATCGGCGTGGGCGGCAAGTTCGAGGACAGGGAAAGTCCTGAGGACTGCGTCCTCCGGGAGACCCTGGAGGAGACCGGCCTGACCCTCACCGATTACCGCTACCGGGGCATCGTCACCTTTGTGTCCGACCGCTACCCCACCGAATATATGCACCTGTTCACCGCCGACGGCTTCACCGGACAGCTGAAGGACTGCGACGAGGGCGTGCTGGAGTGGATCCCCCGGCAGAAGCTGCTGGAGCTGCCCCACTGGGAGGGGGACGCCATCTTCCTGGACCTCATCGCAAAGGACGAAACGCCCTTCTTCTCCCTGAAGCTGCGGTATGTGGGCGAGGAGCTGGCCGAGGCCGTGCTGAACGGCCGCCATCTGAAAGGAGAAAAAGAAGTATGAGCGTTACCCTGCAAAACGGCGTACTTACCGCCGTCATCGACGAGCTGGGGGCCCAGCTCTGCTCCCTGAAGACCGCCGACGGCACCGAGCGCATCTGGCAGGCAGACCCCAAGGTCTGGGGCCGCCACGCCCCTCTGCTGTTCCCCGTCATCGGCCGGCTGAAGGACAGCCGCTACACCCTGGGCGGCAAAACCTACGAGATCGGCAGCCACGGCTTCGCCCGGGACAGTATTTTTACCGTCGGCAGCCGTTCCGACTCCTCCGCCTCCTTTGTGCTGCGGGAGAGCCCCGAAACTCTGGCAATGTGGCCCTTCCCCTTCGTCCTCACCGTCACCTTCACCCTGCTGGATAACAGGCTGGTGAAAACCTGCCTGGTGGAAAACCCCGGCGGGGAGACCATGTACTACGAGATCGGCAGCCATGACGGCTTCCGGGCCGCCCTGGAGCCCGGCGAGGTCATGGCCGACTACGCCGTCACCATCCCCGGTGTGGACGCCCTCCACCCCTACGGCATGGACGAAACGGCCATGATGACCCCCAAGGAGCGGGAGCTCCCCCTGACCGATGGGCGCATCGATCTGAAGCCCATGACCTACGGTCTGGACACCATCGTGCTGGACGAATTTTCCACAAAGTCTGTCCGTCTGGTGGATAAATCCGGCAAAGCACGGGTGACTCTGGACTTTGACGGCTTCCCCTACCTGGGGCTTTGGACCATGGACATGGAGCAGGACACCAATTACGTGTGCCTGGAGCCCTGGTCCACCCTCCCCGACGCCACCTTCGTGGGCCGGGGTCTGGAGGATAAGGCCGGGATCTGCACCCTGGCCCCCGGCGCCGCCCGCACCCACTCCTATACCGTCACCTTCGGGTGAGCGGACAGCGGCGGCACCCGCAGGCGTTCCTAGCCTCCCTTGTGTAAAGGGAGGGGGACCGCCGAAGGCGGTGGAGGGATTGGTGCGATCGGACAGCCGGTTATACAAATAACTTGTCGACGGCGTTACCACCTTCGACCGGGTCTTCACCAGCATTTCGGTGCAGGTTACAACCCCTCAGTCGCCTGGCGGCGACAGCTCCCCTTACACAGGGGAGCCTTGGGGACGGGGGAACGGCGGCCGCCATATATGGCGGCCCTACAGATTCTACTGATAGTCCTTCGGGAAGCCGTTAAGATTCTTCGTCGCTGCGCTCCTCTGAATGACAAGGCTTACAGAGGTCTCCAGTTCTGTCATCCTGAGCGGAGCGTCAGCGGAGTCGAAGGATCTTTTCCCGAGGCAGATGCCAAAGTTCTCTGAGCGCCCCCAAAAACACACAAACAAAACCGCCCGGCAGAGGGATCCTCTGCCGGGCGGTTTTAGTTCATTCAATTCATATAGCTGTCGGCCTGGCGGACGTCCATGTCCTCCAGGGTCAGTTCTCTGGTGTAGGGGTTCAGCAGGCGGTTGACCGTTTCCAGGGTCTTGTCCCGGTCCAGCTCATAGCAGAACTTGGACCCCCGGTAGACGGCGTCGCCTCTGCCCTCCAGGGTTGCGGTCTCCACCCCGGTGCCGGTGTCCAGACCCAGGGCCTGGGTGCCGAAGTACAGCATATGCTCCAGCTTCATGTTGGTCTCCACATACTGGTTGAAGATCTCGGCAAAGCCGGTGATCTTGGGGATGCTGTTCCAGGAGATGACCTTCTTGGCCAGGGCGATGAGCAGCTCCTGCTGGGTCTGGGTGCGGCCCACATCGGAGTAGCCCTTCAGATTGTTGTTCTTCCGGAACCGGGCCACCTCCATGGCCTCCTGGCCGCTGAGGTGCTGCATCCCCTCCCTGAAGTGGATGTGCAGGCCGTTGGGCCCGCCCTGGTAGGGATCGTCATACTCCATATCGCAGGGGACGTAGAAGTCGATGCCGTCCAGGTAGTCCACCAGGGCAATGAAGCCCCGGATATCCACCTTGACATAGTAGTCGATGGGGATGCCCAGCATATTGGAGATGTCCTTTGCTCTCTGCTCCACGCCGCCGTGGCCGTAGACCAGCTTGGGGTTGCTGCCCTTCTCCCGGCGGGTGATGGTATCCCGGGGGACGGACACCACGCCCACCCTCTGGTTGGGGACGTCATAGGTGGCCACCATCATGGTGTCGGTGCGGAAGCCCTCCTCGTCGGTGGCCGCCAGCAGCACGGTGTACACCTTCTCCCGGCGGATCAGGGCGTTGGGGTCGGCGGGGTCGGGCTTCACCGTTTCGGCGGCAGAGCTTTCCGGCAGGATGGGAGCCTCATGCTCCGGGGGCCGGATGGCCAGGGACAGGCCCAGATAGCCGAAGACGATCAGGGCAGAAATCACGGTGATGAACTTGTAAAAGCCCAGCAGCGCCCGCCTGGGGCGGGATCTCCGGCGAACGGGACGGACCTCGTCCTCATAATCGTCGTAATCGTCATAGTTGTCATAATCCCGGAGGTCCTCATCGTCCTCCCGGTGGTCCCGGCGGCGTCTGTTCCTCCCGGGCTGAGGGCGGCCGGACTGCAGGCGGGCTCCTCCCGATCTGCGGCTCACATTTGAATATCTCTCTTCCAGTTCCGGTCCCTCCCTAAAATCATTCCTGTCCAGTATAACAAGTTACCTCCCCCAGGGCAAGAGGCAAGCGGCTCCATTTTTCACTTCTTCATAAAAACTTAAGTTCCTGTTACGGCCTGTTCCGGTTTACGGTAACGCACAGAGAAAAAAAGCGCCGGTCCCCGGAGGGACCGGCGCTTTCAACGCTCTTAATCGTCGGACAGAGAGGTCTGAGCCTTGGTCAGCTCCTCACCGATGTTCAGCACATGGTCGCCGATACGCTCAAAGTCGGTAAGCAGCTCGGAGTACAGGATGCAGGCCTCCTCGTTGCAGGTACCCTGCTTCATGCGCTCCAGCTGGCCCCGGCGGAAGTTGTCGGTCATATCGTCGATATGCTGCTCGGCCTGAGCCACCCCGGACAGCCACTCGGCGTCGCCCGCCCCGTTGTACAGCAGGGTGGACACGGCCTCCAGGCACACGTCCCGCATGGCCTTGACCTCTTCCAGGGCGTCGTCGGAGAAGTGGATGTTCATGGCCACCAGCTTCCGGGTGTAGCCCGCCAGGTTGTCGGCGTGGTCGCCGATCCGCTCCACATTGCCGGAGATGGTGAAGAAGCTGCTGATCTTGGCGGAGGTCTGCTCGTTGGTCTCCACGGAAACCAGCTGGGAGACATAGCGGGAGATCTCCTTGTTCAGGTAGTCGATGTACTCCTCACGCTGCTCCACGATCTCCAGCCGGTCCACATCCCGGCTGAGGACGGCGCGGAAGCCGTCGGCCACATTGTCCCGGGCCATAGACAGCATACGGTTCAGCTCGTGGCGCAGCTGGTCGATGACGATGGCGGAGCCGCCCAGGCCGCCTTCCTTACCGGAGGACTGGATGGGGGTCAGATAGGCCAGATACATGGCCTCCTCCTCCACGGAGGACTCGCGCTCAGGCATGAGCCGGACGGCCAGCCTGGCCAGCCAGTTGCCCAGAGGCAGCAGGACCAGGGTGGTGGTCACGTTGAAGAGCATATGGATGGTGGCGATCTGCGCCTGGGGCTGACCGGCCAGGGAGGACTCCACAAAGGCAGCCAGAGGGGTGGTCATGCAGATCACGGTAAACATGGCGGTACCGATGACGTTGAACAGGAAGTGGATCAGGGTAGCCCGCTTGGCGTTGCGGTTTGCGCCCGCAGAGGCCAGCAGGGCGGTGATGCAGGTACCGATGTTCTGGCCGAACAGCACATAGACGGCGCTGCCCAGGCCGATGACGCCGTTGCCCGCCAGAGTCTGCAGCACGCCTACGGAGGCGGAGGAGGACTGGATCAGGGCGGTGAACAGAGCGCCGGCGGTGATGCCCAGAATGGGGTTGGAGAAGGTGGACATCATGCGGATAAAGGTTTCGGAGTCACGCAGGGGATACATGGCGGCGCTCATCATATCCATGGCGATGAACAGCACGCCCAGACCGGCCAGGATCTGGCCGATATGCTGGGCCTTGGGGTTCTTCACGAACACCATCAGCACCACGCCCACAAAGGCCAGCACCGGGGCCATGGCGCCCACGTCCAGTGCGATCAGCAAGCTGGTGACCGTGGTACCGATGTTGGCGCCCATGATGATCCAGACAGCCTGGTTCAGAGTCATCATACCGGCGTTGACAAAGCCCACCACCATGACGGTGGTTGCGGAGGACGACTGAATGACCGCCGTGATCATGGCGCCCACCAGGACGCCCAGGAAGCGGTTGGCGGTCAGCCGCTCCAGGATCTCCTTCATCTTACTGCCGGCAGCAGCCTCCAGACCGGAGCTCATCATCTGCATGCCGTGGAGGAAAAGGGCAAGTCCGCCCAGCAACCCCAGAATATCACCAAGTCCCATCGTTCTATTTCCCTTCCCGCGGCCACACACTCTCAAATGCCGCCATGTTCGGTTATTTTACGGTGTTCCTGTACAGTCGACAGAGGGGGCGAAAACCCCCATGTTCTTTTATCATAAGGGGAAACGCTCCGCCCCGTCAACTGATTTCGACCAGATTTAACAGAGTTCTAACAGGGAGCTCAGCCCTGCTGCTCGTGGATGGCGTTCAGATAGTCGTCGTAAGAGGTCTTGCGGTCGATCAGCTTGCCCTCGGCGGTGAAGTCGAACACGCGGTTACAGACGGTCTGGATCATCTGATGGTCGTGGGAGGCCAGCAGCACGTTGCACTTGACGGCGTCCAGGCCGTTGTTCAGTGCGGCGATGGACTCCAGATCCAGATGGTTGGTGGGCTGGTCCAGCATCAGCACGTTGGCGCCGGACAGCATCATGCGGGACAGCATGCAGCGGACCTTCTCGCCGCCGGACAGGACCTTGACGGGCTTGTAGACCTCGTCGCCGGAGAACAGCATACGGCCCAGGAAGCCGCGCAGATACTGCTCCTGAGGATCGGGGGAGAACTGGCGCAGCCACTGCACCAGATTGTCCTCGCAGTCCTGGAAGTAGGGGGTGTTGTCCTTGGGGAAGTAGGAGTAGGTGGCGGTCTGGCCCCACTTCACGGTGCCCTCGTCGGGCTCCATCTCGCCGGCCAGGATCTTGAACAGAGCGGTGTGGGCGTTCTCGTTGTCGCCGACGAAGGCGATCTTATCGCCGTGGTTGACGATGAAGGAGACCTTGTCCAGCACCTTCACGCCGTCGATGGTCTTGCTCACGTCGGTGACGAACAGAATGTCCTTGCCCACCTCGCGGTCGGGGGTGAAGCCGACCCAGGGGTAGCGGCGGGAGGATGCGGGCATCTCTTCCACGGTCAGCTTGTCCAGCAGCTTGCGGCGGGCGGTAGCCTGCTTGGACTTGGACTTGTTGGCGGAGAAGCGGTTGATGAAGTCCTGCAGCTCCTTGATCTTCTCCTCGTTGCGCTTGTTCTGGTTCTTCACCAGCTGCTGCACCAGCTGAGAGGACTCGTACCAGAAGTCGTAGTTGCCCACGTACATCTTGATCTTGTTGTAGTCGATATCCACGATGTGGGTACAGACGGTGTTCAGGAAGTGACGGTCGTGGCTGACGACGATGACGGTGCCCTCAAAGTCCAGCAGGAAGTCCTCCAGCCAGTTGATGGCGTCGATGTCCAGGTTGTTGGTGGGCTCGTCCATCATCAGCAGGTCGGGGTTGCCGAACAGTGCCTGGGCCAGCAGGACCTTCACCTTCAGACGGGCGTCCAGAGTGGCCATGTCGTTGAAGTGCAGCTCGGTGCCGATGCCCAGACCCTGGAGAATACGGGAGGCGTCGCTCTCGGCTTCCCAGCCGCCCAGCTCGGCGTACTCCTCCTCCAGCTGGCAGGCCAGCATGCCGTCCTCGTCGGTCATCTCTTCCTTGGCATACAGCTCTTCCTTCTGCTTGCCGATGTCGTACAGACGCTGGTTGCCCATGATGACGGTATCCATCACGTTGAAGGCGTCGTAGGCGTTCTGGTCCTGCTTCAGGACGGACATACGGGTGTTGGGCAGGATATGCACCTCGCCGGAGGTGGAATCCAGCTCGCCGGAAAGGATCTTCAGGAAGGTGGACTTACCGGCGCCGTTTGCGCCGATGATGCCGTAGCAGTTGCCGCGCAGGAACTGCAGATCCACATGGGAAAACAGCGGAGTGCCGCTGTAGTTCAGACTCAGGTCGGTGACAGTGATCATGTTCGTCAAACTCCTTTTCTTTTTCCATCGACAAAGCGTAGCGCTGTCAAAATTCATTCGCGTACCATATTATCATAGTTACTTTGAAAAAGATACCCATTTTTTAGGCCAAAAATGTTCCGGTTTTGCTGGGAAAACTGTGGTTTTTGCAGACAGATCGGCCCCGGTTTCTCCGTTTTCTCCGCCCGGAACCCGGGCCCGGCGCCCTTCCGTCCGCTCCCGCTTCTTCCATTTGCCAAACTTTGGCGTAAAAGCCCTGTAAAAGACAAAAAATTTTCTGTTATTTTCACAAAAACGCCTTGCTTTTTCAGGGCGTATCATGTAAAGTTGTAGTGATACTACATCGTGCCTTACGGCACCTTTCTGCGTTGGTCCGGCGGCCTCGGCCGCCTCCAAAATATTGTGCGCCCTGCGCACCATTTGCAGACTGCGGCGCTACTCCATTACCATAGCTCCGCAGATCAGACAAAAGGAGGAAAATTTAACCGCCCGACTTGCGGTGCGGCAGTGTGGAGACCTGCCGTAATGTTTCCTGAGCCAGCCTCAGAAAACGAGGTGGAACCCGGCGGAGGCCGTTCCATCAAAGTCCGGTACTATGGCATCTCTGTCCCTGAAAGGTATCTACAAGATCTATCCCGCTCCCAAGGAGAAGAAGGGCAATCAGAAGAAGTCCAACCTGAAGATCACTGACGAGGGCATCGTTGTCGTCGACGACTTCAACCTGGACATTCAGGACAAGGAATTTATCGTTCTGGTCGGTCCTTCCGGCTGCGGTAAGTCCACCACCCTGCGTATGGTCGCCGGCCTGGAGGAGATCTCCGAGGGCGAGCTGTACATCGATGACCGTCTGGTCAACGACGTGGAGCCCAAGGACCGCGACATCGCCATGGTTTTCCAGAGCTACGCTCTGTACCCCCACATGACCGTCGCCGAGAACATGGCTTTCCCCCTGAAGCTGCGCAAGATGCCTAAGGACGAGATCGACAAGCGCGTCAAGGAGGCCGCTGAGATCCTGGATATCACCCAGTACCTGGACCGTAAGCCCAAGGCTCTGTCCGGCGGTCAGCGTCAGCGTGTCGCCATCGGCCGTGCTATCGTCCGTGAGCCCAAGGTCCTGCTGATGGACGAGCCTCTGTCCAACCTGGACGCCAAGCTGCGTAACCAGATGCGCGCTGAGATCATCAAGCTGCGCCAGAAGATCAACACCACCTTTATGTACGTTACCCATGACCAGACCGAGGCTATGACTCTGGGCGACCGTATCGTCATCATGAAGGACGGCGAGATCCAGCAGATCGGCACCCCCGAGCAGGTCTTCAACCACCCCGCCAACCTGTTCGTCGCCGGCTTCATCGGCACTCCTCAGATGAACCTGTTCGACGCCAAGCTGCTGGTCGAGGGCGGCAAGTACATCGTCGACCTGAACGGCAAGAAGATCGAGCTGTCCGAGGACAAGCAGGCCGCTCTGGCTGCCAACAAGGTCGCCGCTCAGAACATCACCCTGGGCGTCCGTCCCCAGCACATCGTCCTCACCGACGACGAGCGTGCTCTGGCTGTGGCCACTGTGGACGTGTCCGAGCGCATGGGCTCTGAGGTCCACTTCCACGCCAACGTGGACGGCAAGGACATCATCGTTGTGGTTCAGACCATGGATATGGCCGGCCAGACCAACGAGGTCTTCAACCGCGGCGCCAAGATCAACCTGGCCTTCGGCGGCAACGTCTGCCACGTCTTCGACGCAGAGGGCAACAACCTGGAGAAGTAATTCTCTTACATCGCGTAATAAAAGGGAGCAGCGTAAGCTGCTCCCTTTTTTATTCGGATTTCGCCTGCGGGCGGGACGTCGTCGAAACGGATTTCATATTCTTCGCAACCCCGTAAACGGGATTGCTCATACATTCCATCGTTTCTCCTCTCCAAACCACAACCGCTTTGCTGGGTTGTGGTTTGGTTTTCGCCTGCGGGCGGGACGGGGGCGGCTGCCATATATGGCAGCCTTACATTGTTTCAGGCAGGCCCCCAATAGAATCCGTAGGGCCGCCATATATGGCGGCCGGGGTTTTCGGAAGTGCCTGCAAAAGATCCTTCGACTCCGCTTCGCTTCGCTCAGGATGACAGCAGAAGGGGACAGTTCCGTTTTTTGTCATTCCGAGCAAAGCGAGGAATCTTTGCCCCGCAGGGCGATCTCTCCGTACGGGTCATGCTCCAATCATTACATTTCATGCTTTATTATAGCATTTCTGTACAGGTGAAAGAAGACTCCGGCGGTTCTCCGCCGGAGTCTTCTTTTCTTTATTCCTCAGGGAGCAGGACGTGGACCTCGCCCGCCTTCTCCCTCAGCTCGGCCTTCCACAGGTCGATCTGTTCCGGATGAAGGGCGGTCATATAGGCGCACTGGGCCAGACACTGGCCCACATACACGGCGGCCTTCTGTCCGATGGAGGAGCCTGCGGAGGCCACCACGCCCCAGTGATGGCCGGGGGTGTCCCGCACCACGCCCAGGCCGTACAGCCGTGCAGTGGGGACAGTCTTGGTCAGGTAGCCCGCATCGGTGGAGCCGGTGTAGTGCTCCTCCACGCCGGTGGGCGCTTCCAGAATACGGGGCAGAGGGTTCACCTTGGGATCATCCTTCCCGGTGATATTTTTGTGCAGCTCCCGGGCAAAGGCGTCCTCCTCCGGGGTGTACTCCAGGGCAGGGGCCGCCTGGGCGCACTCATACAGGAACCGGTTGAAGCTGTGGAGGATCACCGTCTCGGAATTTGCCAGCTGGAGGATGTGCTTCTCCTTCACTCCCGCCATCAGGGCCGCACCGGCGGCGCAGTCCATGACCCGCCTGGAGACGGCCTCCACCTCCTCCATGTCCTTGCCCCGGATGCAGTACTGGGTGGCGGCGTACTCGGGGACAATGTTCACCCGCTCACCGGCGGCCAGATAGACATAGTGGATGCGCACATCGTCGGGCACGTGCTCCCGCAGATACTGCACGCCCACGTTCATCATCTCGGCGGCGTCCAGAGCGCTGCGGCCGGCCTCCGGGGAGATGGCCGCATGGGCGGCCTTTCCGAAAAATTCCACCTTGTAGGTGCTGATGGCCTGGAGCACGCCCTCGGCAGGAGCCAGGTCCCAGGGGGTGGGGTGCCAGGACAGGCAGCAGTCCAGTCCCTCGAACACGCCCCGCTTGTACAGCCAGGGCTTGCCCTCCGCGATCTCCTCGGCGGGGGTGGCGATGAACCGGATGGTGCCGCTGAGGCCCTCCGCCTTCATGGCCTGGTAGGCCGCAATGGCGGCGGAGCCGATGGCAGGGGTCATCAGACAGTGGCCGCAGCCGTGGCCGGGCCCCTCCTTGGGACATTCGTAGGGGACGTCCTCCTGGCCCAGACCGGGCAGGGCGTCGTACTCGCCGTAAAAGCCAATGACCGGAGCGCCGGAGCCCGCCGTGGCCACCACCGTGTTGTGGGGCTTGTCGTCGTAACGGTAGTTGCAGGTCTCCACCGTGAAGCCGTGGGCCTCGAAGAACTGCTTTGTCCTCTCGCAGGCGCGGTACTCCTCCGCGGACAGCTCCGGGTCCTCCCAGAATGCACGGGCCAGCTGCTGCACCTCGCCGCCGTGGGCGTCGTACCAGGCCCCAATGGCCGGATGTAAGGTCTGTTTTTCCATGTCGTCCCCTCCAGGAATCTTGTTTATCAGATGTATGCTACATCCAAAAACAGGGGTTTGTCAATCGGAAGTCAGACAAACGGAATTGTCAGGGATGTAGTTGCCGTGGTTTCCCGGAGTGCCTGCGAAAAGATCCTTCGACTCCGCTGCGCTTCGCTCAGGATGACAAAATTGGAAGCGGTTCCGTTCTCCTGTCATTCCGAGCAAAGCGAGTAATCTTCGCGTCCGCAGACGCGATCCTCCGCCTTAGCTTCCCCCACGGGGGAGGTGGATTGCGAAGCAAGACGGAGAGGGGATAAAACGCCTGCGGGCGGGACGGAGATGTTTCGCCTGCGGGCGAGGTACTTTGCCCACGGCGGCAAAGTACCCAAAACGTCGCCGGGAGTTCCCGGACCCCGGAGAACGGGGCCGGTGGTTAAATCGGCCCGGTGGGGGCGGCAGTTGTTTCCAGGGAGGCCCGCAAAATCTGCCGGCAGGCAGGCCAACGCACCAAGCCTGGCAAAAATGTATGGCATTACGGGGGTTACTGATCCGCCCGCTCTGCGGTCGGCAAGAACAAGATGGCAGAAGCGTACCAGGATACTGCGCCCTCCGGTGCCGCAGGGGGTGTAGTGGATTTTCGCCTGCGGGCGGGTATCGCTGCGGCGGGACGGGGGTTGCGGCTGCCATATATGGCAGCCCTACAAAAGTTCAGGCAACCCAAACGTAACCCAATCAAATGGTTGTGTCTATGGTGGCATAGTGTTTCGGCTTTCCGGAAAGCCCACAGTAGAAGCCGTAGGGCCGCCATATATGGCGGCCGTGTTTTCCCGGAGCGCCTGCGAAAAGATCCTTCGACTCCGCTCAGAATGACAAAAGGACGGAACGCCTCTGTCCCCTGTCATTCAGTGGAGCGCCAGCGACGAAGAATCTTCGCATCCGCAGATGCGATTCCCTGACCCCCCAGGCATAAAAAGACGGAGTGAAAAAATTCCACTCCGTCTTGAACCGCATCCTCTGAGGCGCTGTTTCTGCTCAGTCAGTTTTTCGTGATCGTCTGAATTTCTACATACACCTTCTCATACAGAGATGTGTCAATCGTTCCTTTCACTGTTACTTCATCGCCCACTGCATACTTCAGTTCCTTATCACTGAAGCATACCATACCACGGGGAAAGCCAAATTCAGTCTTGAAGTATCTTCCCATATTTACATGGTGCATATTGTAGTTTGTTTGCTTGATTTTCGCAGAAAAACTGACCTCTTTCCCCTGGTATTCTTCTTTAAAAGTAATGCTGTCCTTATAGACAATATCACTTAATTCCGACATCTTGATGGTCTCAGCGCCACTGTCTTTATACACCGTCACTTCAAAGTTCCGGCCTATCACAGAAAGATTAAAGTAAACCACCAGGGCAACAACGGCAAGCAGCATATATACCCAAGGTCTGCAATAAATCGGGCGCTTATTTTTTGCTCCACAATGCGGGCAGTGTTTTGCACTTTTCGCAATCTCAGCGCCGCAGGCGCGGCATGTCTTCATTTTTTATTCTCCATCTCTCTTTCTCCTTCCAGATATTAACCGATATTGGTTAATATGATTATAGACCATATTCGGATAACATTCAAGTGAAAGTGAGGCTTGAATGGTATGATTTCCTATCAGAATCTCTGGAAAGTTATGAAAGAAAAGGGGATATCCCAATATGCCCTGATTAAGACCTATCACATAAGTCCTGCACAGATCACACGGCTAAAACGAAACGAAAGCGTCAGCACCCATACCATAGAGATGTTCTGTAAAATCCTCGACTGCCAGGTTGGAGATATTATGGAGTATATCAAAGATGAAGAATAACCATATGAGCGGCTTGCCGCTCTTTTCTTTTTCGGTACCCTGTAAACGGCTCCTTCCACAGACCCCGATACCGCCCCACCGGGGCGGCGGCGCCTTTGCGCCGTAAATTCGGAGCAAAGCGGAGAATTGCGGAGGGCGAATTCACTTCGCCCGAGCATTTTAAATGACCGAAGGGTGGAGCGACCAGAGGGAGCGGAACCCAACAAAAAAGACGCTATCTAACGATAGCGTCTTTTTTGTTGGTGCCCCAGCGGGGATTCGAACCCCGGACACCCTGCTTAAAAGGCAGGTGCTC
>SAMEA104404103__coassemble_961_pt1 | contig 18876 bp, 14 predicted proteins | sample SAMEA104404103__metabat2_high_PE_047 | metagenome-assembled genome bin SAMEA104404103 (sample SAMEA104404103) | Balaenoptera acutorostrata | reverse complement strand
AAGGTTTCGCCTGCGGGCGGGGTAAGATTCTTCGTCGCTGCGCTCCTCTGAATGACAAATTTGGAGGCGTTCCGGTTTTCTGTCATTCCGAGCGAAGCGAGGAAGCTTCCCGGCGTGGGATCGCTGCGGCGGGACGGGGCGCGGCTGCCATGTATGGCAGCCCTACAAGAGTTTAGGCAGGCCTGCAACAGAAGCCGTAGGGCCGCCATATATGGCGGCCGCGGTTTCCGGGAGTGCCTGCGAGAAGGTTTCGCCTGCGGGCGGGGTAAGATTCTTCGTCGCTGCGCTCCTCTGAATGACAAATTTGGAGGCGTTCCGGTTTTCTGTCATTCCGAGCGAAGCGAGGAAGCTTCCCGGCGTGGGATCGCTGCGGCGGGACGGGGCGCGGCTGCCATGTATGGCAGCCCTACATGGTTTTAGGCAAGCCTGCAACAGAAGCCGTAGGGCCGCCATATATGGCGGCCGCGGTTTCCGGGAGTGCCTGCGAGAAGGTTTCGCCTGCGGGCGGGGTAAGATTCTTCGTCGCTGCGCTCCTCTGAATGACAAATTTGGAGGCGTTCCGGTTTTCTGTCATTCCGAGCGAAGCGAGGAAGCTTCCCGGCGTGGGATCGCTGCGGCGGGACGGGGCGCGGCTGCCATGTATGGCAGCCCTACAAGAGTTTAGGCAGGCCTGCAATAGAAGCCGTAGGGCCGCCATATATGGCGGCCGTGGGTTTCCCGAAGCGCCTGCGAGAAGGTTCCGCCTGCGGGCGGAGAAAGATTCTTCGTCGCTGCGCTCCTCTGAATGACAAATTTGGAGGCGTTCCGGTTTTCTGTCATTCCGAGCGAAGCGAGGAAGCTTCCCGGCGTGGGATCGCTGCGGCGGGACGGGGCGCGGCTGCCATGTATGGCAGCCCTACATGGTTTTAGGCAAGCCTGCAACAGAAGCCGTAGGGCCGCCATATATGGCGGCCGTGGGTTTCCCGAAGTGCCTGCGAAAAGGTTTCGTCTGCGGGCGGGGTAAGATTCTTCGTCGCTGCGCTCCTCTGAATGACAAATCCGGCAGTTTTCCTCTCTTTTGTCATTCCGAGCGAGGAGAGGAATCTTCCCGTCCGCAGGCGCGGACTTCACTCTTAACTTGACTGTTTCCCCTTCCGGGAGTATGCTTTTCCTGTAGTTAGCATAAGCTAATGTTTCAGAGAGAAAGGTGATCTGCATGTCCCACTCCATTTCCAACAAACAGCTGAGGCTGTGCCTGCTGTGCGGGCTTCTGGGCTGTCTTTTCATGGGCGGCAGCGACTGGCTGATGATCTACGGCGATACCTCCTTCACCGGCAGCCTGGCCTGGCTGACCCAGGGCGTCGCCCAGATCAGTCCCGGCCGGAACGCCCTGTCCCTGGTGCTGGCCTTCCCCGCCGTGGTGTTCTACGCGGTGGCTCTGTTCTCCGTAAAGCACCTGCTCCGGGAGGAGCGCCCGCAGAAGATCTACTCCGGCCTCACCGCCGTGGGCATGACCCCCTGGCTGTGCCTGCACCTGTTCTACATCATGATCCTCTTCCTGTTCGGCTTTTTGGTGCGCGGCGGTCAGGAGGCCCTGGCCCATCAGGCCTGTGAGGCCCTGTTCCACCAGTTCGTATTTCTGGTGCCCCTGGGCGAGGCCATCATCCTGCTTCCCTTCCTGTATCTGTTCTATGTGACCGTCACCGGAAAGAGCGTTTACCCCCGGGCCATGGCCCTGAACAACCCCCTGCTCATCTACGTGGTGCTGAAGGTACTCACCGGTTTTATGCCGGACGTGCCTGCCCGGCTGGCCTTTGTCAACGGCCTGATGAGCGAGAGCATGTTCCTCTGGTTCCTGATCCTGATGATCGCCCTGCCGAAGGAAAAGATGTAAAAAAAGCGTGAGCTGCTGTGCAGCTCACGCTTTTTTATTTCCTTAATCCTTGGCGGAAGAATCAGCCTTGGAGGTATCGCCCTCCACGGGAGGTGCGGGAACCTTGTTCTCGGGGGCGGGCATGTTGGCCTTGACCTCCTCACGGATACCGGCCTGCAGGGACTCGACCTTGCTGCGGTACTCGGGAATGTCGATCTTCTTGATGGCCTTCTTGGTCTCGACGCCGTACTCCTCCAGCCAGTCCTGGATGCGCTCGTCCATCTTGGCGCCTACCATCTGCTCACGGTAGCGGTCCAGGTCGCGCAGGGGCAGACGCATGATGATGTGGTAGCCGTGCTGGCTCTCCACCACGCCGCTGATCTCGCCCTCCTTCAGGGCCAGGGCAGCCTTCTCGAACTCGGGGACCATCTGGCCCTTGAAGGCGTCGTAGCCCTCGGGGGCGGTGGCCAGGCCGGGATCCTGGGAATGGGCCTTCATCAGCTCATCAAACAGGGCGGCGGGGTCCTCGGCGTCCTTGATCTGCTCCACCAGCTTCTCAGCCAGAGCCTTCTGGTCGGCGATCTTGTCCTCGGGCAGAGGCTCGCCGGTCTTCACGTCCTTGGTGGAGATCAGGATATGCTTGGCGCGGTAAGCGCCCATCTCGTTCTCGGCATAGTCCACCACGTCTGCGTCGCTGGGGTAACCCTCAGAGTCCTTGCCGTAGAACTTGTCGGACAGATGCATGTAGTATGCGCCTGCGGCGTAGTTGGCCTGCTGCATCTCCAGAGTGGCCATCTGGAACCACATCATGTGCTCCAGAGCCTCGGCGCCGCCGGCCTGCTCCTCAGCCTTGGCCAGGTCGTCCTCCATAAACTTGAGCTCCTCGTCAGTGAGGGCCACGCCCTCCTTCTTGGCGATCTCGGGCAGCAGCACGTGGAAGGCGGCAGTCTCCAGGGCGTCGGCCATGAAGCTCTCGGCAGGAGTCTTGTCGGTGCCGGTCTCCATGTCCCAGTCCACACGGGTCACGCCGTAGGGGGCTACCTGGTACAGGTAGCTCTCGATGCCGTAGTTGATCCAGTACAGCAGGTTGGCAGCGGTAATGTCCAGGTCGCCCACCTTGGCCACCACGGTATCGCCCTTGATACCGGCGGTGGACTTGTAGATGTCCTTCACCTTGGTCAGATCCATGGGCTCCACGGCGGCGGGCTTGGAGGAGGAACCGTCGGGCTTTCCGTCGTCCTTCTTGTCAGCGGAGCAGCCGGCCAGCAGACCCAGAGACAGGGCCCCTGCCAGCAGCAGAGAAAGCAGCTTTTTCATATTGTTATATTCCTTTCAGATCGCAAAAGCTAAGTAGAATGTGCCGAAATGCGGCACACAGTCCATAATAGCACAGATTTCTCTTTATCGCAACAGATTAGTCCTGAGAAACCACTCCTGCGGCGTACTCCTTCACCAGGGTGCGGGCCGTCCGCAGGGCGTCCTCCCCCTTTTTCAGCTTCAGAGACAGAACAGGCTTGTCGCCGGGAACGAAGGTCAGCCGGCGCTTGTACTTCTCCTCCCCGGACAGGAAGGCCACCTGCTCCAGGTTGAAGTTGGGCATGGTCAGCAGAATGGCCCCGTTGCGCTGGTCAATGTCGGTGATCTCGGCGGCAGCGGCGTCCGCCCGGAGCAGGGCCACGGAGATCAGGTTGTTCACCGTTCTGGGGGGCTCGCCGTAGCGGTCCAGCAGCTCATCCACCAGATCGTCTGCGTCCTCCTCGCTGCGGATGGCGGCAATGCGCCGGTACAGATCCATTCTCTGCTCGGCGGCGGGCACGTATCTGTCGGGAATGGAGGCGGCCACGCTCAGGTTGGCTGCGCACTCGGTCTTCACCGGCACGGGCAGGCCCTGCTCGGTGAGGACGGCCTCCTCCAGCAGCTTCAGATACATATCGTAGCCCACGGACAGCATGAAGCCGGACTGCTCCGGGCCCAGCACGTTGCCCGCGCCCCGGATCTCCAGGTCGCGCATGGCGATCTTGAAGCCGGAACCGAATTCCGCAAACTCCCGGATGGCGCCCAGGCGCTTGGCAGCCACCTCAGTGAGCACCTTGCCCCGGCGGTAGGTCAGATAGGCGAAGGCGTGGCGGTTGGAACGGCCCACACGGCCCCGGATCTGGTGCAGCTGGGCCAGGCCCAGATAGTCCGCGTCCTCAATGATCAGGGTGTTGGCGTTGGGCAGGTCGATACCCGTCTCGATGATGGTGGTGCAGACCAGCACGTTCAGCTCGCCGTCGGTCATGCGGCTCATCACGTCGTCGATGGCCTCCTGGGTCATCTTGCCGTGGGCCACGCCCACAGCCGCGTCCTCCCCCAGCATCTCCTGGATCTGGCGGGCGGTGCGCTCGATGGTGTCCACCCGGTTGTGCAGGTAGTAGACCTGGCCGCCGCGCTCCAGCTCCCGGCGCATGGCGTCCCCCAACACGTTCCAGTCGTGCTCCAGCACATAGGTCTGGACGGGCAGGCGGTCCGAAGGGGGCTCCTCCAGGGTGGACATATCCCGGATACCGCTGAGCGCCATGTTCAGCGTTCTGGGAATGGGCGTTGCGCTGAGGGTCAGCACGTCCACCTGCTTGAACTGCTCCTTCAGCCGCTCCTTATGCTGAACGCCGAAGCGCTGCTCCTCGTCCACCACCAGCAGGCCCAGATCCTTGAACTGGACGTCCTTGTTGAACAGGCGGTGGGTGCCGATGAGAATATCCACCTCTCCCCTGGCCACCTTGTTCAGGGTCTTTTTCATCTGGGTGGTGGTACGGAAGCGGCTGACCACGTCGATATTCACCGGGTAGTGGGAGAACCGGCGCAGTGCGTTCAGATAATGCTGGCGGGCCAGCACGGTGGTGGGCACCAGAATGGCGGCCTGCTTACCGTCCAGTACGCACTTCATCATGGCACGGAAGGCCACCTCGGTCTTGCCGTAGCCCACGTCGCCGCAGAGCAGACGGTCCATGGGGATGGGGCGCTCCATGTCGTCCTTGATCTCCTGGATACAGCGCAGCTGGTCGTCCGTCTCGGTATATTCAAACTGGTCCTCAAACTCCCTCTGCCAGGGGGAGTCCGGCGCAAAGGCGTAGCCCGCCTGCCGCTGACGCTGGGCGTACAGCTGGATCAGGCCCTTGGCCAGATCCTTGACGGCCTTCTTTGCCTTGCTCTTGGCCTTTTCCCAGTCGCCGCCGCCCAGACGGTTCAGCCGCCGGGTCTCGTTGCCGTCCTCGCCGCCGCCGATGTACTTGCTGACCATGTCCATCCGGTCGGCAGGAATATACAGCTCGTCGGTTCCGGCGTAGGCGATCTTTACATAGTCCTTCTCCACCCCATTGACGGGCATTTTCACCATGCCCAGGAAACGGCCCACGCCGTGGTGCTCGTGCACCACCAGGTCGCCGGGGGTCAGGTCGGTGAAGGATTTCAGCTTCTGCCGGTTGGTGGCAGTCTTCCTGGGCTTGGGCTTCTTATAGGTCTGGTGGCTGCCCTCGGTAAGGACGGCCAGCTTCAGATCCGGGTACTCCAGTCCGGCGGACAGGCCGCCCACGGTAATGGTGATCTGCCCCGGCTTGGGCAGGCCCCTGGGGCTGAATTCCACCGCGGACTTGACCTTCTGCTCCCGCAGCAGGTTCTGCAGATCCAGCGCCCGCTGCTCGCCGGACACCAGCACCACAGTGGAGAAGCCCTGGTTGTGGTAGTGGTTCAGGTCCTGCACGGCGGTGACCAGACTGCCGCCGAAGGAGGGCAGCTGCTTGGCCATGAGGGACTGGAGATCCCGGGGCGGCTGGGGGTAGCTGGACATGGTGAAGGAGTCCAGATAGACCACCGGGAAATCCTCCAGCTTATTGCTCAGCTGGGGCCAGGTGCGGGACAGCACGGTGCAGCCGGGATCCAGCACCCCCCGTTCCAGCAGGGTGGTGGCGTCCTCGTCCAGCTGCCACTGGTAGGTTTTGGCCCGGTCGGTGATCCGGGCGCACTCGGAGAAGATCACACAGGCGTCCGGAGGCAGAAAGTCTGCCGCCGTGGCCAGCTCCGGGTATATGAGAGGGAGATACCGGTCCATGGCCGGGAAGGTGCGCCCCTCCAAAAGGGCCTCCCGATCCTGCTCCAGTGTCTCAGAAAGTTCGGTTTTTCTGGCTTTCAGCGCCTTTTCAGAGAGCTTTTTCAGCTTCTCCCCCAGACCCGCCAGCCCGCCGGGAGCCATGCGGGGCAGGGTCTCTGCGGCAGGCAGCAGCAGAGCGGACTCGGTGTTTTTCGTGCGGCGCTGGGTCTCCGGATCGAAAAAGCCCATGGCGTCCACCTCGTCGCCGAAAAACTCCACGCGGACGGGCTGCTCCATGCCGGGAGAGAACACATCCAGAATACCGCCTCGGAGCGCAAACTGGCCCACGCCCTCCACCTGCTCGCCCCGGGTGTACCCGGCGGAGGTCAGCAGGTCGGCAAGCTCGTTCAGATCGCAGCTGTCTCCGATCTTCAGCTCCTTCTGGCAGCTTTCCAGGACCTCGGGGGTCATGGTGCGCTGGAGCAGGGCCTCCACCGAGGCTACCACCAACGGCAGCTCCCCCTTCTGCAGCTTCCGCATGAGGGCCAGCCGGCCGTGCTGCCACTGGCGGGATACGGAGGCCACATTGTGGAAGGTGAAGGAGCGGTTGGTCAGCATGGGCACCGGGAAGCCGGCAAAGGAGGACAGATCCCGGGCCAGACGGTCGCCCTCGCTCTCGTCGGCGCAGACCACCACCACAGGGCGCTTGGCCAGCAGATTGACCGCCGCCGCAATATGGGCGCGGTGGATCGCCGCCACGCCGGACAGGGCGGCAGGACAGCGGCCCGCCTCGATGGCGGCCAGCAGCTGATTGAATTCCGGCAGCCGGCTCATGGCTGCGGTAAGCAGTTTCATGGGATTCCCTTCTTTCGCGATGGTGGTTTATGCTTCCGGGAGAGGTTTCGCCTGTGGGCGGGACGGAGGTTGCGGCTGCCATGTATGGCAGCCCTACATTCTTTTAGGCAGGCTTGCAGTAGAAGCCGTAGGGCCGCCATATATGGCGGCCGCGGTTTTCGGCAGCGCCTGCAAAAAGATTTCGCCTGTGGGCGGGACGGAGGAGATTTCGCCTGAGGGCGAGGTACTTTGCCCACGGCGGCAAAGTACCCAAAACGCCGCCGGGAGGTCCCGGACCCCAGGAACGGGGCCGGTTCTGTAATTGGCCTGGTGGGGGTGCGGTGGTGCCGCCTGCGGGCGGGTATCGCTGCGGCGGGACGGGGACGGCTGCCATGTATGGCAGCCCTACATTCTTTTAGGCAGGCTTGCAGTAGAAGCCGTAGGGCCGCCATATATGGCGGCCGCGATTTCCCGAAGCGCCTCCGAAAAGATCCTTCGACTTCACTTCGTTTCGCTCAGGATGACAATGGAACGGAATCTTTACGGTTTTCTGTCATTCCGAGCGCAGCGAGGACGCTTTTCCGTTATTTCTCCACACTTTCCCTGCGGAATGTGGAAACTCAGCCGTTGAACTCGTTCATGCTCTTGTCCACGCCGTCGCTGATGATGGCAGCCACGGCGTCGGCGGCCTTTTTCACGGCTGCGTCGATGGCCTTCTTGTCCTCGCCCTGGAACTTGCCCAGGACCCAGTCGGCCATGTCATAGTCGGGGTGGGGCTTCTCGCCCACGCCCACCCGGCAGCGGGGGAACTGGTCGGTGCCCAGGTGCTGGATGATGTTCTTCAGACCGTTGTGACCGCCGGCGGAGCCGCTGCGGCGGATGCGCAGTCTGCCCACGGCCAGGGACACGTCGTCGGAGATGACCAGCACGTGGTCGGCGGGGATCTTATAAAAGTCCACGGCCTGACGAACGGCCTCGCCGGACAGGTTCATATAGGTGACAGGCTTCATGACCAGCACCTTTTCCCCGGAAATGGTCAGCACATTGGTCAGAGCCTTGAATTTCAGCTTCTGGATGGGGGCGTTGGCCCGGTCGGCCAGCTCATCGGCCACCATAAAGCCTACGTTGTGGCGGGTGTTTTCATACTTGTCGCCGGGATTGCCCAGACAGACAAGGATCCAGCTTGCTCCGCCGGAAGATTTCTGAAACATAAAAAGTTCCTCACTTTTTGATGGAATGGCTGAGATCAAATTTCCCCATTTGACGTCCGGTATGTGGAAAAACCTCCGGACAACCAAAGAGGGGGCGGGTAATAGCTTACCCGCCCCTCTATATCTTGGGCTAATGATTCAGTTTCTGTTCTTACAGGAACAGGGGGGACACGGAGGTCTCCATGTAGATGTGGCTGATAGCCTCGGCGAACATGTGAGCCACGGACAGATACTTGATCTTGGGGCAGGTGTTGTCGGGCTTGCGGGGGATGGTATCCAGGAAGATGACCTCGTCGATGACGGAGTCCTGGATGCGCTTCAGAGCGGGGCCGGACAGAACGCCGTGGGAGGCGCAGGCGGTGACGTCCTTGGCGCCGCCGATGGTGACCAGAGCCTCAGCAGCGTGGCACAGAGATCCGCCGGTATCGACCATGTCGTCCAGCAGGATGACGTGCTTGCCGCGCACGTCGCCGATGATGTTCATGACCTCGGAGGAGTTGGCCTTCTGACGGCGCTTATCCACGATGGCCAGAGGCATGTTCAGCTTCTGAGCGAAGGCACGGGAGCGGGCAACGGAGCCCACGTCGGGAGAAACGACCATGGTGTCGTCGTGGCAGTCCTTGAACTTCTCCAGGAAGTGGTCCACGAACAGGGGGGAGCCCAGCAGGTTGTCCTCGGGAATGTCGAAGAAGCCCTGGATCTGGTTGGCGTGCAGGTCCATGGTCAGCACGCGGTCAGCACCGGCCTCAGCGATCAGGTTGGCAACCAGCTTGGCGCTGATGGGATCACGGGGCTTGGTCTTGCGGTCCTGACGGGCGTAGCCGAAGTAAGGAATTACAGCGGTGATACGGCCGGCGGAAGCGCGCTTCAGAGCGTCGATCATAATCAGCAGCTCCATCAGGGAGTCGTTGACGGTACCCACCTTGCCGTCCTTCACAAAGGAGCAGGTGGACTGGACTACGAAAACGTCGGAACCACGGACGGTCTCGTAGATGGAAGCAAAGTTCTCGCCGTCTGCGAAAGAACCAACCTCGGCGTTACCCAGAGGAATGTCCAGTTCACGGCAGATGTCCTTTGCCAGCTGGGGGTTAGAGTTACCGGTAAAAACCTTGATATCCTTCCCATGTGCGATCATAATACAGCATCCTCCTATTTCTGGTCGGACAAGCCTCTCTTCCTGTCCAGCCTATGCTACTTGTCTGTTGTATTGCGTATGATTACGCCTTTTTATGTTTCTCCCGGTTTGCTTTGGCCCAGCCCGCCTTGTTCTCCTGGCGGCTGCGGCCGATGGACATGGCGTCCTCCGGGATATCCTCAGTGACGGTGGTGGCGGCGGCGATATAGGCCCCGTCCCCCACAGACACGGGAGGTACGAAATTGGTGTTGCAGCCAATGAACACATGGCTGCCGATGGTGGTGCGGGATTTCACATAGCCATCGTAGTTGCAGGTCACCACGCCGCAGCCGAAGTTGCAGCCCTCGCCCACGTCGCTGTCCCCTACATAGGTCAGGTGGGCCATCTTGGTGCCTGCGCCCAGATTGGAATTCTTGATCTGGACAAAAGCCCCCAGCTTGCTGCCCTTCCCCACCACGCAGTGGGGACGGATATGGGCGTAGGGGCCGATCTCACAGTCGGCTTCCACAGAGCTGTCCTCGCACTGGCTCTGGTTGATGACCACCCGGTCACCCACCTTGCAGTCAGTGAGCAGAACATTGGGGCCGATGGTGCAGTTTTCACCCACCACCGTGTTCCCCCGGAGAATGGTCCCGGGCAGCAGAACAGTGCCCGCACCCACAGTAACAGAATCCTCCGCATAAACTGCGGTGGGATCCATCATCACAACGCCGCCGTCCAGTAAAGAACGGCGCTTGGCCTCCAGCTGCTGGGTCTCCTGATACATGGGTTCCTCCTATGATGCCGGCAGAAAAATTCATCTTAATACAATTTAAATGATAACAGTTTTTCCAGTGCGATACAAGAGTATTTCTTTCAAAAAACCAGGGAAAGAATTTGGAAATTCAGACAAAATGTAAGTTTGGCCCACGCCGATACACAGTTCCCTGAAAAATGCCGCCCTTCCGTTGGGGCGGAGGGGCGGCAAATCCAGTATTTTCAGGACGCGGGCGCGGTCAGAGGGCTGACGCCCAGGCGCTCGCGCAGACGGGAGGGCTTGTAAATGCGGGAGAACTCCAGACCGGCGCAGAAGGTGTCCACGAGGTCAACCAGAAAGGCCTCCTTCGAGCGGGGCAGAGCGCCCCCCATGGGCCACATGTGGGACAGGATGATATTCCGTTCCTTGTCGGTCAGCTCAGTCAGCTGCTCGGCGTTGCGGGCTGCGGCCTTGGGGTGGTCGAAGCACTGCCAGCCGGGATGGGCAGACTTGTCCCTGGAGTCGTAGAGGTACAGGTCGTGCAGCAGGCCGCCGCGGGCAGCGGCACGCTCATCCCACTTCAGCGCCCGGGCGCACCGGTAGGACCAGTAGGCCACAAACAGGGAGTGGTCCAGAGTGGTAATGGGGCCATGGTGCTTCCACCGGCCCATCATTCTCACCTGATCGGAGCCCAGAAGCTCCTCCGTCATGGCAACAAACCCGCGCATATAATGGTTCATCGGAATCAGTCCTTTCTGTTCATTACGAAGGTCCCTCAGGATCCGGGGTGGACAGCCTTGTTCCGGACCCTCCAGCACTAACATAGTTAGCGTATACTATTTTACTACTTTTGTACCCCGTTGTCAGTAGCAAAAATCATGAATCAGTATGGAATTTCTTCCATTTCATCCATTTTCAGGATGTATATTCACGTTTTTCTGTATTGTTTTAAACAGGCCTGCGATAGAAGCCTCCGGGCCGCCATACATTGTTTCAGGCAGGCCCACAATAGAAGCCGTAGGGCCACCATATATGGCGGCCGCCGTTCCCCCGTCCAAGGCTCCCCCTCCGGGGGAGCTAGCAAAGATCTATGATTTTTGTCTGAGAGGGGATCGCCGCGGGCGGGACGAGGGTATGACGTCTGCTGAAAGTCGGTCTGAGAAATGAAGGATGCATCATCGCGCGGCACCGGCGGGCGCAGTCCGTCACAACCTCATGCCCTCGGGTTTTGCAGGCCGCACAGCGGGCTATAAGTATCCCCCGTAAAGGCCGGATTTTCCAGAGTATTGGGGGCGGTGATCTCCTGTGGGCAGATTTTGCGGAGCTCTTAACACGCAATGCCGCCACGCGCCATGTTCCGATAACCACCGGCCCGTTCTCCGGGGAACGGGGTGAAGCGATTTGCGGCGGGTACGCCGCGCAGCGAACCCCAGCGATCTTTTGGTTCCTTTTCAATCGTTTGAAAAGGAACCCGCCCCGCAGGGCGGAATCCCCCCAACCCAAAAACAGGCTCCCCGCAGGGAGCCTGTCTGTTATCGGATCTGTCCGGTTCCGGTGATGATGTACTTGAAGGTGCACAGCTCCCGCAGACCCAGAGGGCCTCTGGCGTGGAGCTTCTGGGTGACGATGCCCATTTCACAGCCCAGCCCGAACTCGCCGCCGTCGGTGAACCGGGTGGAGGCGTTCCAGTAGACCGCCGCAGAATCCACCCCGGCAGTGAACCTTCCGGCTGCCGCCGGGTCGGCGGTGACGATGCACTCGGAATGGCCGGTGGAGTGGGCGGCAATATGGCCCACGGCCTCCTCCACCCCGCTGACCACCTTCACGGCCAGGATATAGTCCAGAAATTCCGTATCGAAGTCCTGTGCTCCGGCGGGGACGCCGTCGATGATCCGGGCGGCTTTTTCATCCAGCCGCAGCTCCACCCCATCCAGCCGCTCTTTCAGCAGGGGCAGGAACCGGTCCGCGATCTTCTCATGGACCAGGCACACCTCGCAGGCGTTGCACACAGAGGGCCGGGAGCACTTGGCATTTTCGATGATGTTCAGCGCCATATCAAAATCGGCGTCCTGATCCACATAAATATGGCAGATCCCCGTGCCGGTCTCCAGAACGGGCACCCTTGCGTTGTCCACACAGGCCCGGATCAGGCCCGCGCCCCCTCTGGGGATCAGCAGATCCACATAGCCTCTGGCCTCCATCAGCTCGGTGGCAGAGGCACGGCTGACGTCCTCCACCAGCCCCACCGCGTCGGCGGGCAGTCCGGACTGCTCCACCCCCGCCCGAAGGGCGGCCACGATGGCAGCAGCGGACTGGTGGGCCTCCTTGCCGCCCCGCAGCACACAGGCGCTGCCCGCCTTCAGAGCCAGGGCAGCCGCGTCGCTGGTGACGTTGGGACGGCTTTCATAGATGATCGCGATGACGCCCATAGGCACGGCGGTCCTTTCCAGGATCAGGCCGTTGGGGCGCTCCGTTTTCTCCAGCACCACGCCCACCGGGTCGGGCAGGGCGGCCACCTGACGGATGCCTTCGGCCATGCCTGCGATCCGTTCCGGACTCAGGGCCAGACGGTCCAGCATGACCTCGGACACGGAGCCCTTCGCGGCCTCCAGATCCAGGGCGTTGGCCGCCAGAATGTCCGCCTCATGGGCCAGAAGGGCGTCGGCCATGGCCAGCAGGGCCCGGTTTTTCTGCTGCGTATCTGCCAGATTCAGGGCAGTTTTCGCCGCTTTTGCCCGTTTTAACAGTTCCTGAGTGGTCAAGCCTCTCCCCTCCTTCCCACAAATCGGGTGCCCACGGCCTTCCCTTCGGCAATGTCGTAAAGGACGGCGGGGTGCTCCCCGTTGGTGATGATCATATCCCCGCCCCGGGCGGTGACCATTTTTGCGGCCCTCAGCTTGGTGGCCATGCCGCCGGTACCCAGTCCGGAGCCCGCGCCCCCGGCCAGTGCCTCGATCTCCGGGGTGATCTCCTCCACCAGAGGGATCAGCTTTGCCTCCGGGTGCTTCCGGGGATCGGCGGTGTACAGGCCCTCAATGTCGCTGAGCAGCACCAGCAGATCCGCGTGGACACTGGTGGACACAATGGCGCCCAGGGTGTCGTTGTCGCCCAAAGTGATCTCAGCGGTGGCCACGGTATCGTTCTCGTTGATGATGGGCAGCACGTTCAGTTCCAGCAGGCGCTCCATGGTATTGATGAAGTTCTCCCGCCGGTCGTCGTGCTCCACATCCGCCCCGGTCAGCAGGATCTGGGCCACGGTATGATTATAGTTGGAAAACAGACGGTCGTAGGTGTACATCAGCTCGCACTGACCCACAGCGGCGGCGGCCTGCTTGCCCGGCATATCGGAGGGTCGGGCGGACAGGTTCAGCTTGCCCACCCCCATGCCGATGGCACCGGAGGACACCAGGATCACCTGATGTCCCGCATTTTTCAGATCGGAAAGCACCTTCACCAGCTCCTCCACCCGGCGGATGTTCATCCGTCCCGTGGAGTGGGCCAGCGTGGATGTGCCGACTTTGATCACAAGTCTCATGGTTTTTCCCCCTTTATATGCAGAATTGTGGAAGGTTTAACTCAGCTTTACGGTTTTCTCGTAGGCCTTGATGACGGCGTTCATGACGGAGGCACGGAAGCCGCCCTCCTCCAGCGCCCTGACGCCCTGGATGGTGGTGCCGCCGGGAGAGCAGACCGCATCCTTCAGCTGGCCGGGGTGTTTGCCGGAGGTCAGCAGCAGGTCGGCGGAGCCCTTCAACATCTGGGCGGCGTACTCCATGGCCTTGTCACGGGGCAGGCCGCAGGCCACGCCGCCGTCGGCCAGAGCCTCCATAAACAGATAGGCAAAGGCGGGGCCGCAGCCGGACACGCAGGAGGCCGCGTCCACCAGCTTCTCGTCCACCCGATCCACCAGACCGCAGGGGGCGATCAGCTTTGCAAAGGCGTCCAGATCCTCCTCGGTGGCCCACAGGCCGCAGTACTGCACCACGCCCTCCCCGATGGCGGCGGGGGTGTTGGGCATCATCCGGATCCAGGTGGTGGTCAGCTCCAGCATTCCGCTGAGCTTTTCACAGCTCAGTCCGGCAGCCATGGACACCAGAACCTTGCGCTCCTGGCTCTGGCACAGAGCGCCCTTCAGCTCCTTCAGCACAGATTCCATGATCTGGGGCTTCACTGCCAGAAAAATAATGTCGCAGTTGGACACGATCTCCTCGTTGGTGCAGACCTGAGCCCCGGTCAGTTCCTCAGCCAGAGCCTCCGCCTTGGCACGGGTGCGGTTGGCCAGCCACAGCTCTTTGGCAAGACCGCTTTTATGGATGGCCCGGGCGACTGCGGAGCCCATGTTGCCGGTGCCGATCATTCCTACTCGTTCAAACATAACTTGATCCTCCCGTTTACTCAAAATCACTGATACTTTATCATATCACATCGGCAGATTCCCTGTATATAAATTATATGTAAATTTTGGATTTATCCGGGGGAAGGATTCTTCGTCGCTGCGCTCCTCTGAATGACAAATCCGGGGGTCTTCCTGTTTTCTGTCGTTCCGAGTGAAGCGAGGAAGCTTTTTGCGGAGTTGTTTCGCCTGCGGGCGAGGTACTTTGCCCGCGGCGGCAAAGTACCCAAAACGCCGCCGGGAGGTCCCGGACCCCGGGATACGGCCTGCGGCATCGAGTGTTAAGAGCCCCGCAAAATCTGACAGCAGAAGATCACCGCCCCACATACTCCGAAAAGTTTGGCTTTTACGGGAGATACTTATAGCCCGCTGTGCGGGCCTGCAAAATTTGAGCGCGTGAAGTTATGACGGACTGCGCCCGCCGGTGCCGCCCGGAAATTCTTTGATCTTTTCGTAGGCACTCTGGGAAACCGCGGCCGCCATATATGGCGGCCCTACGGCTTCTATTGCGGGCCTGCCTGAAACCATGTAGGGCTGCCATACATGGCAGCCGCACTCCCGTCCCGCCCGCAGGCAGAAAACCACCGCACCCCGTGCGGCGCCGGAGGGCGCAGTATCCGGGTGTGCTTCTACCATCTTGTCTTTGCAGGCCGCGAAGCGGGCGGATCAGTATCCCCCGTTTGGCCATATCGTTCTGCCATGCCCGGTGCGTTGGCCTACCTGCTTTCAGATTTTGCAGGCCCCTTGGAAACAACCGCCGCCCCCATCGGGCCAATTTAACAGAACGCCCCGTTCCTGGGGTCCGGGAACCCCCGGCGATCTTTTGGGTACTTTTCAATCGTTTGCAAAGTACCTCGCCCGCAGGCGAAATCTCCCCCGTTATCCCCCTCCCGCTCCACTCTTCATAAATTCTTAAACGATTCTTAATTGCATTTGTCCCGCTCCCGCTCTATACTAACTGTACTAGTACAGTTCATACAGTCTTACGAAAGGAGGAACTGCTGTGCTGAGTCTGGATTACCGGGACCCCCGGCCCATCTACGAGCAGGTGAAAGACAACCTGCGGCGGCTGATGGTGACGGGCGTTATGGCCGAGGGCGAGAAGCTGCCCTCTGTCCGCGCCCTGGCCAGCTCCCTGGCCATCAACCCAAACACCATCCAGCGGGCCTATGAGGCTCTGGAAACCGAGGGCTATGTGTACGCCGTGGCGGGCAAGGGCTCCTTTGTGGCCCCCAACGCCGGGGTGGACGGCGGCAGAAGGGACGCTCTGCTGCAAACCTTTGACGAAACAGTGACCGAGCTTCTATACCTGGGTACGACCCGGGAGGCTCTGACCGCCCGAATGGCGGCTTTGGAGGAGGGAACAAGAACATGATCCGAATCAACAATGTGGTCAAGACCTTTGACGGCTTCCGGGCCCTGGACGGTCTGACCATGACTGTGGAAAAGGGCTCCATTTACGGACTGGTGGGCCCCAACGGCGCGGGCAAGTCCACCATTCTGCGCCACATCATGGGCGTGTACCGTCCGGACTCCGGTTCCATTCTGGTGGACGGGGAGCCGGTGTATGAAAATCCCCGTGCAAAGTCCAAGCTGGGTGTGATCCCCGACGAGCTTTACTACTTTAACTCCGCCTCTACCCGTGACATGATGAAGTTCTACCGGGGCATGTACCCCCGGTTCGACGACAAGCGCTATGAGGCGCTGAAGGACGTGTTTACCGAGGTGGACGAGAACCACCCCATCCGCCGCCTGTCCAAGGGCATGCAGAAGCAGAGCGCCTTCTGGCTGACCCTGTGCTGTCAGCCTGAGGTCCTGCTGCTGGATGAGCCGGTGGACGGCCTGGACCCGGTGATGCGCCGTCAGGTCTGGTCCCTGCTCATGGGTGACGTGTCCCAGAGAGGCACCACGGTGCTGGTCAGCTCCCACAACCTGAGAGAGCTGGAGGACGTGTGCGACCATGTGGGCATGCTGTCCCACGGCAAGGTGCTGCTGGAGCGGTCCCTCACCGACCTGCAGGACAACATCGTCAAGCTGCAGCTGGCCTTCAAGACCCCGGAGCTGCCCCAGCTGCCTCAGGGGCTGAACATTCTCCACACCTCCCAGCTGGGCCGGGTGTACACCATGATCGTCCGTGGCAGCATGACCGAGATCAAAAACCGGTTCGCCGCTCTGGACCCCATCCTCATGGAGGCCCTGCCCCTGACCCTGGAGGAAATCTTTATTTATGAATTGGGAGGTGAGGGCTATGAAGTCCACGACGTCGTTCTTTAATGCTACCCTCTACCGCAAGACCATGAAGCGGTTCTGGCCCCTGTGGGCGGCCTACAGCGTGGTGCTGGCCTTTATGCTGCCCCTGCATCTGCTGAACAACTATCTGCACTACATGGATCCCACCGCTCCCATGGACGATCTGATGTGGCACCGGATCACCGAGGTCCCCCATCTGCTGCCCCTTATGGTCCCCATTCTGCTGGTGGGGGCGGTGCTGTGCGCCATGGCGGTGTACGGCTACCTCTATAACCACAAGTCCTCCTGCATGATCCATTCCCTGCCCATGCGGAGAGAGACCATCTTCTTCACCCAGTATCTGTCGGGCCTCAGCTTCATGCTGCTGCCTCTGCTGGCCGTTACCGTCCTCACCGCCGTCATCGAGGTGCTCATCGCCCCCACCGGCGTGCTGGTCATCGGTCTGAAGTGTCTGCTGGTCTGGGCGGTCAACACCGCCGCCATCTCCCTGTTCTTCTTCTCCTTTGCCACCTTCTGTGCCATGTTCACCGGCCACATTTTGGCCCTGCCTGTGTTCTACGGCGTGCTGAACGGTCTGGTGGCCGCCCTCTACATGCTCATCACCAACCTGATGAGTCTGTACTTCTACGGCTACACCGCCAGCTTCTCCCCCGCCTGGCTCAAGTGGCTGACCCCCGTATGGAACCTGCTGACGGCCACCGGCTGGGTCGCCGAGGTGACCCCTGAGGGCCAGGCCGTGGGCGGTCAGCTGACCCACCCCTCCGTGCCTCTGATCTACGCCGGTGTGGGTCTGGTGCTCACCGTTCTGGCCCTGGTCGTCTATCGGAACCGCCAGCTGGAGACCGCAGGCGATGTGGTGTCCGTCCCCCTGGTGCGGCCCCTGTTCCGGCTGGGCGTAGCCTTCTGCGCCGGTCTGGCCTTCGGCTCCTTCACCGCCATGTTCTTCGGCTGGCAGCATCAGCCCGTGCTGCTGGCCGCCGCCGTGGTCATCTGGTCCCTAGTGGGCTACTTCGCCGCAGAAATGCTGCTGGAGAAGACCTTCCGTGTGTTCCATAAGTGGAAGGGCTCCCTGATCCTGGCCGCGGTCATGGCTCTGCTGTGCGCCTCCCTCCAGTATGACTTCCTCGGCGTGGCTGCCCATGTGCCTGCTCCCGAGCAGGTGGAAAGCCTCACTGTGACCATGAATATGGGCTACCCCAACGACAGCGGGCGGTATGTTCAGACCCACCTCACCGCCAAGGACGACGCCGAGGCCCTGGCCCGCATGGCGGAGCTCCATCAAGTCATCGTGGACGCCCATAAAAACGGAGCGCCGGACCCTGTGGACAGCCAGGACGTCTGCCGGGTCACCCTGGAATACCGGCTGGCCAACGGCCGCACCCTGCACCGGGTGTACAACGGCCTGGCCCTGTCCTCCTCCGACCTGAACGATCCCTCCACTGTCACCGGGCAGCTGGCCCTGCTGGCCGGGGACCGGGATTTTGTGGCAAAGCACGTCTACCACCTCGATCTGACAAAGAACGGCACCCTGAACATGGTGTCCCTGGAGGGCTGCATGGAGCCCTCCACCTTCAACGTGATCTCCGATCTGCCTCTGAGCGGCCTCAGCGGCCAGCAGCGGAACGCCCTGTGGGAGGCCATGCTGCTGGACTATGAGGAGGGGAACATCGGCTTCCGCACCCCCGTCCTCACCCCCGAGTTCATGGACAGCATCTACGCCACCCACATCGTCTTCTACTGGTCCCTGCCCCGCCAGGCCGCCCAGCAGCTGAACGGCGAGGGGGCCGGCTCCGTGGAGGAGTGGGCCAGCGACACGGAGCATTTCTCTTACGATATGCGGGTGGATCTCCTGCTGACCCCCAGAGCCGAACACACCCTGACCCTCCTGCGCCAGTATAACGCCCTGCCCGAGGGCGTGGCCCTGACCCAGCTGGGCTATGAGGTCCAGGAGGACGGCTCCCTGATCGAAACCGGCACCTTCCCCGTGGAGCTTCCCGTGTTCTGATGACGAAACAAAAAGCGGCCCGGTACCCCAGAGGGTACCGGGCCGCTTTGGGCGAAACGAGAGTGTGAACGATCTCAGAATTTTCCGAACACTTCAAATCCGCTTTTTCTTGACAAGTAAACTTGGCCATATTACAATATGTGCAAAGTAAACTTGGCTTTTAGAACGGATGGTTACGCCTATGGATAAAGATGAGATTCTGACCCGCGCACAGAGAGAAGGCAGAAACGGTACAGATGATGGTTCCGCAGAAGTGAAAAACAGAGGGCTGCGATATGGTGTCAATGTCGTGTATGCACTCTATCTTCTATACTTAATTTTGGCATGGTACAAAGATCACTCTTTGCCATTTGTTGCTCAATCAATGTTTATGGCTTTGATTGCAGGAGATGCG
>SAMEA104404103__coassemble_929_pt1 | contig 19382 bp, 18 predicted proteins | sample SAMEA104404103__metabat2_high_PE_047 | metagenome-assembled genome bin SAMEA104404103 (sample SAMEA104404103) | Balaenoptera acutorostrata | reverse complement strand
CGACCTCCAGCTCGCGGCCCATCAGGTACTTATCGACCAGGATGGGATGCTCCTGCACAGTCATGTTGATGATGCGCATGAAGTCCTCGATGTTACGGTCGTTGTGGGCGATCTCCATGCCCTGGCCGCCCAGCACGTAGGAGGGGCGGACCAGAACGGGGTAGCCCAGCTCGTGAGCAGCGTTCAGAGCTTCCTCGGTGGTGAAGATGGTGCGGCCCTTGGCGCGGGGGATGTTGCACTTGGTCAGGATCTCGTCGAAGCGCTCGCGGTCCTCAGCGGCGTCAACGCCGTCGGAGGAGGTGCCCAGGATCCGGACGCCCATATCGGTCAGAGCCTTGGCCAGCTTGATGGCGGTCTGGCCGCCGAACTGAACAACGGCGCCCCAGGGCTTCTCCTGCTCCACGATATTCTGGACGTCCTCAGCGGTCAGAGGCTCGAAGTAGAGCTTGTCGGCCACGTCGAAGTCGGTGGAGACGGTCTCGGGGTTGTTGTTGACGATGATGGTCTCATAGCCCATGCGCTTGAATGCCCAGACGGAGTGGACGGAGCAGTAGTCGAACTCGATACCCTGGCCGATGCGGATGGGGCCGGAGCCCAGCACCAGGACCTTCTTCTTGGTATCGCCGGTATCGACAGCCTCGTTCTCGCCGTCGTAGCTGGAGTAGTAGTAGGGAGTCTGTGCGTCGAACTCAGCAGCACAGGTATCGACCATCTTAAAGGAGGGAACGATGCCGTACTTCTCGCGCAGAGCCTTCACGTCGGCCTGCTTCATGCCGCACAGGTGGCCGATGTAGGAATCGGCGAAGCACATCTCCTTGGCGCGCTTCAGGGTATCGGCAGAGGGAGCGCTCTTGCAGAGCTTCAGCTCCTCTTCCATGTCGATGATGCGCTTGAAGCCATCCAGGAACCAGATGTCCATCTTGGTGATGTGGTTGATCTTCTGGGGGGAGAAACCGCGGCGCAGAGCCTCGGCCACCACGAACAGGCGCTCGTCGGTGACATTGACCAGCATGTCCTCAATCTCGTCGGTGTACAGGCCCTCCAGCTTGTCCAGCTTCAGAGCGCGGACGTTCAGCTCCAGAGAGCGGATAGCCTTCATCAGAGCGCCCTCAAAGGAGTTGGCGATGGCCATGACCTCGCCGGTAGCCTTCATCTGGGTGCCCAGGGTACGGCTGGCGGTGGTGAACTTATCGAAGGGCAGGCGGGGGATCTTCAGCACGCAGTAGTCGATGGTGGGCTCGAAGCATGCGGTGGTGGTGCCGGTCACAGCGTTGGTGATCTCGTCCAGGGTATAGCCCAGAGCCACCTTGGCAGCCACCTTGGCGATGGGATAGCCGGTAGCCTTGGAAGCCAGAGCGGAGGAACGGGACACACGGGGGTTGACCTCGATGACAGCGTACTCGTAGCTGTCAGGGTTCAGAGCGAACTGGCAGTTACAGCCGCCCTCGATCTCCAGAGCGCCGATGATGTCCAGAGCGGCGGAACGCAGCATCTGGAACTCCTTGTTGGCCAGAGTCTGGGTAGGAGCGACAACGATGGAGTCGCCGGTGTGAACGCCCACGGGGTCGATGTTCTCCATGGAGCAGACAGTGATGGCATTGCCTGCGGAGTCGCGCATGACCTCGAACTCGATCTCCTTCCAGCCGGAGATGCAGCGCTCGATCAGGACCTGGCCCACGCGGGACAGGTTGATGCCGCGCTCGGAGATCTCCTCCAGAGAGGCGCGGTCATAGGCGATGCCGCCGCCGGTGCCGCCCAGGGTGTAGGCGGGACGGACGATGACGGGGTAGCCGATGGACTCGGCAAAGTCCACAGCGTCCTTCACGCTCTCGACGACCAGAGAGGTGACGCAGGGCTGGTTGATGGACTCCATGCAGTCCTTGAAGCCCTGACGGTCCTCAGCCTTACGGATGGACTCGGGGCTGGTGCCCAGCAGGCGGACGCCGTACTTGGCCAGGGTGCCGTTCTCGTGGAGGGCCATGGCCAGGTTCAGGCCGGTCTGGCCGCCCAGGGTGGGCAGGATGGAGTCGGGACGCTCCTTCTCGATGACCTGGGTCACGGAGGGAATGTTCAGGGGCTCGATATAAACGTGATCGGCAATGTCCTTGTCGGTCATGATGGTGGCGGGGTTGGAGTTGACCAGAACGACCTCCAGCCCCTCCTCCTTCAGAGCGCGGCAGGCCTGAGTGCCGGCGTAGTCGAACTCAGCAGCCTGACCGATGACGATGGGGCCGGAGCCCAGCACCAGAACTTTCTTGATTGCAGGATTCTTAGGCATTACTTGTCACCTCCCATAGAAGCTACGAAGCGGTTGAACAGATACTCCACGTCCTTGGGGCCGGTGTTGGCCTCGGGGTGATACTGAGTAGTGAAGCAGTTGGGGCGCTTGTAACGCAGGCCCTGGATGCTGTTGTCGTTGACATAGACGTGGGTGACCTCTGCAACGGAGGGATCCACGCTGTCAGCCTGGACAGCATAGCCGTGGTTCTGGCCGGTGATGAACACGCGGTTCAGCTCCACGTCGCGGACAGGGCAGCTGCTGCCGCGGTGGCCGTAGGGCAGGCGGTAGGTCTTGGCGCCGGTGGCCAGAGCCAGCAGCTGGTGACCCAGACCCATGCCGTACATGGGGATGTCGCTTTCATAGAGCTTCTTGATCTCAGCCAGCAGCTCGGAGCACTGGGCGGGATCGCCGGGGCCGTTGGACAGCATCACGCCGTCATAGCCGCCGGACAGGATGGTCTCGGCAGGAGTCTTGGCAGGCAGGACGGTCAGCTTGCAGCCGCGGCGGCGCAGGCAGTCCAGAACGCCCTGAGTCACACCGTAGTCCAGGACAGCTACGCTGTGCTTCTGCTCGCCCTCGGCCTGGAAGACCTCAGCCTCCTTGCGGGAGACCTTTTCCACGGCATTTTCGACCTTATAGGCCTTGATTTTAGCCATGGCTTCGGCGACATTAAAATGCTCCGCACAGGTGAGCATAGCATTCATGCTCCCCTGATTGCGGAGTATTTTGGTCAGTGCACGGGTATCGACGTCTTCGATACCGGTAATATCATGTTCCTTCAGGTGGGTACCCAGATCGCCCTCACAGCGGAAATTGCTGCCGCGGGGAGACAGGTGACGAACCACGAGAGCCTCCACCCAGGGACGAGCAGACTCGTTATCCTCGCTGTTGACGCCGTAGTTGCCGATCAGGGGATAAGACATGACAACGCCCTGGCCACAATAAGCAGGGTCGGTCAGGATCTCCTGATAGCCGGCCATAGAGGTGTTGAAGACCAACTCGCAGATCCGGTCGGAGGTGCTTCCAATGCTGGTGCCGGAAAATACGCTTCCGTTCTCCAGAATCAAGGTCGCTTTCATTTTTTCTCACACGCCTTTCATTCCAGTACTTGTGCCGTTACTCAAAAAACCGTTCTAATTATTTTACCCAACATACGCGAATTTTGCAAGAGTCTGTCTTCCATTTTCCGTATATTTTTTTGCTCTGACCGACCGCCCTCTTTGTGAAATCTGCGAATAAATCCATACGGGCAGGACAGACTGAAAACAAGGCGTAAAATGCGCCTGTCGGAAAGGGGGAAAATCGGATGTTTACGGGGCTGATCCGCGCAGTTGTACTATACATCGTTATTATAGCAGGAGTTCGCCTGATGGGCAAACGTCAAGTGGGAGAATTGGAGCCCTCCGAGCTGGTTTTATCTCTGGTCATCGCCGATCTGGCCTCGGTGCCCATGCAGGACTTCCGGATCCCGCTTCTGTCCGGTCTGATCCCCATTTTCACGCTGCTTGCCCTGGCCATGGCCTTCTCGGTGCTGGCCATGAAAAGCGTCCGGTTCCGCACTCTCATGTGCGGACGGCCCAGCGTCATTATCCGGGATGGGAAGCTGGACCGGGGAGAGATGGTCCGGAACCGGCTGACCGTGGACGAGCTGCTGGAGGAACTGCGGGGCCAGGGCTATCCCGATCTGAGAAAGGTGCAGTTCGCCGTGCTGGAGACCAACGGCCGGCTGTCTGTTCTCCCCTACCCCGACCAGAAGCCTCCCTCCGCCGCCCAGATGGGGGTCCCGGTGGCAAAGGGCAGCCTGCCGCTGGTGCTGATCAGCGACGGCCAGGTGCTGGACTATAATCTGAACAGGCTGGGCCGTGACCGGGACTGGCTCCGGGCCCAGCTGCGGGGGCGGAACTGCACCGGGCCGGAGCAGGTGTTCCTGCTGCTGTGCGACCGGGAGGGCGCCATATATCTGTCCCGGAAGACTCCGGACTGCGAATAAGGAGGGACCTTTCTTGAAACGACTTTGGGCCGCAGCGGCCATTCTTCTGCTTCTCACCGGGGGCTGTCTGCTCAATGCCCGATATGCCCGGCACCTGACGGAACGTCTCACCGGACAGCTGGTCCAGTCCTGCCGTCTGGCGGAGGTCGGTCAGTGGCAGGAGGCCGCCCAGCTCACCCGCCGGGCTGCCGCCCAGTGGGAGGACGCCCGTTTTTACCGCTGCGTTCTGCTCAGCCGGGGGGATACCGACCACATCAGCCGCAGCTTTGCCCTCCTTCTGCTCCGCATGGAGGCCCGGGCCCCGGAGTACCGCCCTACCGGTCTGGAGCTTCGGCTCCAGCTGGAGGCCCTGGGGGAAATGGAACAGCTGCGCTGGGACAACATTTTATAAAAGAGTCCGTCTGAAATATCGTGTTGAAAATTCTGCATCAAAGGGGTATACTACTCCTCCTACAGAGTAAACATCCTATGATTGGATGAATTTACCAGTTTATCCCGGGATGCACTTTGCAGAGATCAGAACCGCAGACGGAGCCCGCCGCCCCGTCTGTTGGGAAAAGGGTGTCAGGTATGCTTGAACTGAACGATATCAGCTGGACCGCTTCCGACGGAAAGCAGGTCCTGTCCCATGTGAATTTACGGTTCCGGGAAAACCGTCTGATCGCCATCTCCGGTCCCAACGGAGGAGGGAAAACCACACTGGCCCGTATCCTGATAGGTCTGGAAACGCCGACCTCCGGCCGGATCCTGTGGAACGGGGAGGACATCACCGGCTTGGATGTGACCGAGCGTGCCCGGCTGGGCATCAGCTTCGGCTTTCAGCAGCCGGTCCATTTCAAAGGCATCTCCGTGCGCCGGCTCCTGAGCCTGGCCGCCGGCCGCCCCGTCACTGAGAGCGGGCTGTGCATGCTGCTGCAGCAGGTGGGTCTGTGCGCAAAGAACTACATCGACCGGGACATTGACGCCACCCTGTCCGGCGGCGAGATCAAGCGGATCGAGATCGCCTCCATCCTGGCCCGGAACACCACCTTTGTCATCTTCGACGAGCCCGAGGCCGGCATTGACCTTTGGAGCTTTGAAAAGCTCATTGACGTGTTCGAGGGCATGCGCGCCCAGAACAACCACACCATGGTGGTGATCTCCCATCAGGAGCGGATCCTCCGGATCGCAGACGAGATCGTGCTTGTAGCTGACGGAGCGGTCACTGACCACGGCGCCGGGCCGGAAATGATGGCCAAGATGCTGCAGTCAAACGGAAAGGTCACACATCGCTGCGGCCAGGTGGAGGTAAATTACCGTGAATGATAAGGTCAGAGACATGATGAAGGAGACCACCAGAAAGCTGCTGGAGCTGGTCTCCGACTATAAGGGCGACGGCTTCAAGGGTGCCTACAGCCTGCGGCAGGACGGCAGCTGCATCGACAGCATGTCCAGCCGGAACATTCAGATCACCTCCAAAACCGACAAGCCCGGCATCATCGTCCGGGTCGCACCCGGCACCAGGGGCGAGACCGTTTACATTCCCTCCTGCGTCACCCAGGGCGGCATCGACGATGTGGTGTACAACGACTTCTACGTGGGCGAGGACTGTGATATTACCATCAAGTCCGGCTGCGGCGTACATACCGACGACGCCTCTCTGGCCAAGCACAACGGCATCCACCGCTTCTTTGTGGGCGCCCGTGCCAAGGTCCATTACGAGGAGAAGCACATGGGCACCGGCGAGGGCGAGGGCGTCCGCTCCATCAACCCCGTATCCGAAATTTATCTGGAGAAGGACTCCTTCCTGGAGATCGAGGCCGCCCAGATCAGCGGCGTGGACAGAGCCTACCGGAAGACCATGGCCCAGGTGGCTGAGGGCGCGAGGCTAACCGCTCACGAGCGCCGGTTTACCGAGGGCGACCAGGTCCCCAAGACCAACTTCAAGGTGGAGCTCAACGGCGACGGATCCTCTGCGGACATCGTATCCCGCTCCGTGGCGCGGAACCGATCCAAACAGGCCATGGACTCCGTGATCATCGGCAACGCCGCCTGTACCGGTCACTCCGAGTGCGACTCCATCATCGGTGAGGAGGCCATTGTAGACGCCTCTCCCCGGCTGTTCGCCCGGAACCCCGACGCCTCTCTGATCCACGAGGCCGCCATCGGCAAGATCGCCGGTGAGCAGATCATGAAGCTGCGCACCCTGGGTCTGACCGAGGAGGAGTCCGAGCAGGAGATCATCAACGGTTTTCTGTCCTGAACCTGTACCTACACACAAAAAAGAGCGCCGTCTCATCGACGGCGCTCTTTCTTTTTCAATTACAGGATCTTCTTCAGCCGCTCCACAGCCTTCTTGGTGGCCTTGGCGTCGCCGAAGCCGGTCAGACGGATGTAGCCCTCTCCGCTGGGGCCGAAGCCTGCGCCGGGGGTGGTAGCCACGTTGGCCTTATCCAGCACATAGTCGAAGAACTCCCAGGAGCCCATGCCGTCGGGGGTCTTCAGCCAGACGTAGGGAGAATTCTCACCGCCGAAGTACTCCAGGCCGGTGCTGTCCAGACCCTCCATGATGGTTCTGACGTTGTTCTGGTAGTAGGCAATGGACTCCATGATCTGCATGCGGCCGAACATGGAGTAGACCGCCTCTGCGCCTCTCTGCACCACATAGGGCACACCGTTGAACTTGGTGCACTGGCGGCGGTTCCACAGACGGTTCAGCTTGGCGCCGTCCCGCTCCAGCTCCATGGGAACCACGGTGTAGGCGCAGCGGTTGCCGGTGAAGCCTGCGGTCTTGGAGAAGGACCGGAACTCGATGGCGCAGGTCTTGGCGCCCTCGATCTCGTAGATGCTGTGGGGCAGGTCGGGATCGGTGATGAAGGCCTCGTAGGCGGAGTCATAGAAAATGACAGAGCCGTTCTTATTTGCATAGTCCACCCACTCCTGCAGCTGCTCCCTCGCAGCCATGGTGCCGGTGGGGTTGTTGGGGAAGCACAGGTAGATGATATCCACCTTCTCCTTGGGGATCTCGGGCATGAAGCCGTTTTCCTTCACGCAGGGCATATAGACCAGCTTGTTCCAGCGGCCCAGGGTCTCGTCGAAGTCGCCTGCACGGCCGGCCATGGCATTGGAGTCCACGTACACGGGGTAGACGGGGTCGCAGACAGCCACCACGTTGTCCACACCGAAAATATCGCCGATGTTGCCGCAGTCGCTCTTGGCGCCGTCGGAGACAAAGATCTCCTCAGGGGAGATCTTCACGCCCCGGGCGTAGTAGTCGAACTGGGAAATGGCCTCCCGGAGGAAGGGGTAGCCCTGCTCGGGGCCGTAGCCGTGGAAGCCCTCATAGGTGCCCATTTCGGCCACAGCCTTCTGCATAGCCTCCACCACGGCTGGGACCAGGGGCCGGGTCACGTCGCCGATGGACAGCTTGGTGATCTTGGCCTCGGGATGTGCCTCGGTGTAGACGTTGATGCGGCGGGCTACCTCAGAAAACAGGTAGCTGCCGGGCAGCTTCAGAAAATTATCATTGATTTTGACCATACCGTCAACTCCTAACATGGTATCGTGGACTGTACACTTTCACACTTTAAAGAGTTCATACACTTTCGTCTATTATCCCCATTTTCCCGACGGTTGTCAATCCCGGATTTCCCCCTCATAGACCGTCCGGGCCGGGCCGGTCATGAACACGCTGCCCGCTTTCTCTTCCAGCAGAAGGGCTCCGCCGGGCAGCTTTGCTGTCACCAGCCGCCCGCACAGCCCCGCCTTTCTGGCCGCTCCGAAGGCTGCACAGGCCCCGGTCCCGCAGGCCAGCGTGATCCCGCTGCCCCTCTCCCACACTCTGATGTTCAGTCTGTCCTCTCCGGGCACGCTGACCAGCTCCACATTGGACTGCCGCCCCAGGGCAGGACAGCACTCCAGGCAGGGGCCCAGCCGTTCCAGAGGGTAGTCGTCCGGGTTGGCGCAGAACACCACCGCGTGGGGGTTGCCCACCAGGGCCGGATGCACCTGAAGCTCCTCCCCCTCCCAGACCGCCTTTACGGGAGGCAGAAGGGTCACCGCTCCCATGTCCACCGTCACCGCGCTGACTGTTCCGCGCACCACGCTCAGCTCCAGCCCCCTGGGGCCCGCATCCGTCTCCACGGTCAGACAGCGCTTCCGGGTCAGTCCCCGCTCGTAGACATACTTGCCCAGTCCCCGGATCCCGTTTCCGCACATGGCGCCCCGGGAGCCGTCTGCGTTGTACATCTCCATGGTAAAGTCCCCGAACCGGCCCGGCTTCACACAGATCAGTCCGTCCGCTCCCGCTCCGAAGTGCCGGTCGGACAGGGTCCTCGCCAGCTCCGGCAGCCCCTCAGGCTCTCCTTCCATACAGTCCAGATAGAGGTAGTCGTTCCCCAGCCCTTCCATTTTCACAAATTTCATATCTGCGTCCCCTTTCCGTTCTTTGCCGTCCAATGGCTTCATTTCTGCATCCTATGCAGGCATTTTCCCTTCCATACCCCGTTGTACTGCCTTTGAGCGGCCGATCCGGGTTCCATTTTGCCGGACTTTCAAAAAATTTAGCTTGCAAAACTGCTCCGGATGGGATATTGTTCTTTTATATATGGTAATTCACCGTGCGGCGGCCCGTCCTTCTGTGACCCGCGGCCGCCCCGTTCCGTTTGAAAGGGTTGATGGTTATGAGCGTAAATATTCAGGAGATTTTCGGCACCAACGTATTCAGCATGTCCGTCATGCAGCAGCGGCTCCCCACCGGGGCCTACGCTGAGGTTCTGGACGTGATGGAGAACGGCGGCAACATCAGCATGCAGACCGCCGACGTGGTGGCCCGTGCCATGATGGATTGGGCCATTGAGAAGGGCGCCACCCACTACACCCACTGGTTCCAGCCTCTGACCGGCATCACCGCCGAGAAGCACGACTCCTTCCTCACCCCTCCCAAGGACTTCCACGCCATTCTCCGCCTGACGGGCAAGCAGCTCATCATGGGCGAGTCTGACGCCTCCTCCTTCCCCTCCGGCGGTCTGCGTTCCACCCACTACGCCAGAGGCTACACCGCCTGGGACATGACCTCCCCCGTGTTCGTCAAGGAGGACTCCTGCGGCACCATCCTGTGCATCCCCACCATTTTCGTGTCCTACCACGGCGAGGCGCTGGATAAGAAGACCCCTCTGCTGCGTTCCATGGAGGCGATCAACACCCAGGCCCTGCGTATCCTGCGTCTGTTCGGCAACACCGCCTCCAAGCGCGTGGTGCCTCTGGTGGGCGCTGAGCAGGAGTACTTCCTGGTAGACCGCGAAAAGTATCTGAAGCGCCGGGATCTGATCTACACCGGCCGCACCCTGTTCGGCGCTCCCGCCCCCAAGGGCCAGGAGCTGGACGACCAGTATTTCGGCGTGATCCGTCACCGTGTTGGCGAGTTCATGTCCGATTTGAATCAGGAGCTGTGGAAGCTGGGCATTCCCGCCACCACCCAGCACAACGAGGCCGCCCCTGCCCAGCACGAGCTGGCTCCCATCTTCACCATGTGCAACCTGGCCGTCGACCAGAACCAGCTGACCATGGAGACCATGAAGCGGGTGGCCACCCGCCACGGTCTGGTGTGCCTGCTCCACGAAAAGCCCTATAACGGCGTCAACGGCTCCGGTAAGCACGACAACTGGTCCCTGGGCACCGATACCGGCGAAAACCTGCTGGATCCCGGCGACACTCCCAACGAGAACCTGCAGTTCCTTCTGGTGCTGGCCTGCATCATGAAGGCCGTGGACGACCATGCAGACCTGCTGCGCTGCTCTGCCGCCAACGCCGGCAACGAGCACCGCCTGGGCGCACAGGAGGCTCCCCCTCCCATCATCTCCATCTTCCTGGGCGACCAGCTGGACGACGTGGTCAGCCAGATCGTGTCCAACACCGACTCCATCAAGCTGCTGACCTCCACCAAGCTGGACTCCGGCGTGTCCACCATCCCCGTCATCAACAAGGACGCCACCGACCGGAACCGCACCTCTCCTCTGGCCTTCACCGGCAACAAGTTTGAATTCCGCATGGTGGGCTCCTCCGATTCCATCGCCGAGCCCAACGTGACTCTGAACTCCATCGTGGCCGAGGCCTTCTGCGAGGCCGCCGACCGTCTGGAACAGGCCGAGGACTTCGACTCCGCCTGCTTCGCTCTGATCCACGAGATGATGACCGAGCATCAGCGCATCATCTTCAACGGCAACGGCTACTCCAGCGAGTGGGTGGGCGAGGCCCAGCGCCGCGGCCTGCCCAATCTGCCCTCTCTGGTGGACGCAGTGCCTGCCCTGACCTCCGACCAGTCCGTGGAGCTGTACACCCGCTTCGGCATCTACACCCGTTCTGAGCTGGAGTCCCGTGCTGAGATCATGTACGAGACCTACGCCAAGGTGCTGCGGATCGAGGCCCGCACCATGATCCACATGGCCGGCAAGCACTACATCCCCACCGCCGTCCACTACATCTCCCGTCTGGCCCAGTGCGTCAACCAGGTGGAGTCCTGCGACTGCTGCGCAGACGTGCAGAAGACCCTGCTCAAGCGGTGCAGCAGCCTGCTGGGCGAGGCCAACAACGCTCTGGAGCAGCTGAAGGCTCTGATCGTCCAGGTGGACGCCATGGATGACATGGCCGCCATGGCCCGGGCCTACCGCGCCTATGTGGTCCCCACCATGAACTCCCTGCGCCGTCCCATCGACGAGATGGAAATGCTGGTGGACAAGTCCCTGTGGCCCGTCCCCACCTACGGCGACCTGATGTTCGAGGTCTGATCCCGCTGTTTCCCACGGCCTGCGTGCTTTGTGCATGCAGGCCGTTCTTTTCTGGAAATAATTGCTTTCTTGTGGAAAAACACTCTGTTCAACCGCAAGGTGTTGTGGTATAATACCCGCATCAAGCAAACTACGGTCCATTACCGATCAGGAGGTCGCCGATCATGAAATGCCCTTATTGTTCCTATCTGGAGAGCAAAGTGGTGGATTCCCGCCCCGCCGATGAGGGCGCAAGCATCCGCCGCCGCCGGGAATGTCTCAGCTGCCACAAGCGATTCACCACCTACGAGACCATGGAGTGCCTCCCCCTGGTGGTCATCAAGAAAGACGGCAGCCGCCAGAGCTTCGACCGCAACAAGGTCCTCAGCGGCCTGATCCGTGCCTGTGAAAAGCGGCCCGTCCCCTACCACGTGCTGGAGGAGATGGTCAACGAGATCGAGCAGTCCCTCCAGAACCAGATGGAGCGGGAGATCAGCTCCGCTGAGATCGGCGAGCTGGTCATGGACCGGCTGAAGCAGGTGGACGAGGTGGCCTATGTCCGCTTCGCCTCCGTGTACCGCCAGTTCAAGGACATCAACACCTTCATGCACGAGCTGAACAAGCTGCTGGCCGACCGATAAGTTCGATCTATCAGCGCCCGGGATGATCCCGGGCGCTTTTTTCATACCCGCTCCCCCTCCTGCATACCATTCCGGGAGGTGAAGTCTATGCTGAACGCGCTCTGCCAGACTCTGTGGCAGTTTCTTCTGCCCGGTCTGTTCCTGGTCACGGGCCTTGTGTACTCTCTGGGCTCCGGGTTTTTTCAGTTCTTCGGCGTCAGGACCTGGTGGAGGGCCACAGGAGGCGCTCTGCTGCACGTTCCCCGCCGCGGCAGGTCAGGGTCCGGTCTGTCTCCCGTGCAGGCTCTGGCCACCGCACTGGCCTCTGTCATGGGTACAGGCTCCATCGCCGGAGTGGCGTCCGCTCTGACCCTGGGCGGACCCGGCGCTCTGTTCTGGATGTGGGTCACTGCCCTGCTGGGCATGATGACGGGCTGCGGAGAAAAGATCCTGGCTGTCCGCTACCAGCGCCCCGCCCCCGGGGGCGGGCTCCAGGGCGGGCCCATGTTTTATCTGAGCGAGGGGCTCCGCTGCCCTCTGCTGGCCCTGCTCTTTTCTCTGGCCGTGATCCCGGCCACCCTGGCCGGCGGGAACCTGATCCAGTCCCACTCCATCGCCTCGGTGCTGGAGGCAGGCTTCAGCTGGGATCGGCTGACGGTGGGACTGGTCACCGCCCTGGCTGCCGGACTGGTGCTGGCGGGCGGGCTGCGCCGGGTGGCCGCTCTCTCCTCCCTGCTGGTCCCCCTTATGGCGCTGCTCTATCTGGGCAGCGGGGCCCTGGTGCTGCTTCTCCGGGCCTCTGAGCTGCCCGGGGCCCTCTCCCTCATCTTCTCCTGCGCTCTGTCCCCAAAGTCCGCTGTGGGAGCCGCAGGGGGCTGGGGCGCGGTCTCTGCGCTCCGCTGGGGCGTGGCCCGGGGCGTATTCACCAACGAGGCCGGACTGGGCACCTCCGCCATGGCCCACGGAGCCGCCGATTCTCCCCACCCTGCCGCCCAGGGCATGTGGGGGATCTTCGAGGTCTGTCTGTCCACAATGCTGGTGTGCAGCTGCACCGGCCTTGTCATCCTGGTCAGCGGAGTCTGGACCCCCGGAGATCCTGCCGCACCCCAGGGAGCCACCCTGACTGCCGCCGCCTTTGAAGCTGTGCTGGGGCCCTTTGGTTCCGCCGTGGTGGCCCTGTCCCTGCTGCTGTTCGCCTTCTCCTCCATTCTGGGCTGGAGCTGTTACGGACGCCAGGCTCTCCGGTTCCTCACCGGCGGGGACCGGCTGCTGTGGGTCTATTACCCGGTCTTTCTGTTCTGCATCCCCCTGGGCGCACTGTGGGAAGGCGGCCTTCTCTGGCAGCTGGTGGACCTGAGCTGCGCCCTGATGGCCCTGCCCAATCTGACCGCCCTTCTCCTCCTCAGCCCCCAGGCCCTGACCCTGCTGAACCGCTGGCTTGCAGGCCGTTTTTGCACCCCAAAAAATTTTTCAGAAAAATTTCCAGAAATCCCTTGACTTTTCCTCTAAGCCTGCTATAATACAGTTCGTGCTCTGACGAAGGGCACGACGCAAAATGAAAAACCGGCCTAAATAGCGGGATTGTGTAAGGGTAGCACGACAGACTCTGACTCTGTTTGTGAGGGTTCGAATCCTTCTCCCGCTGCCACTTTTCTCTTTAAGCCGGTTTTCTATAGCGGGATTGTGTAAGGGTAGCACGACAGACTCTGACTCTGTTTGTGAGGGTTCGAATCCTTCTCCCGCTGCCATGTCAAAAAGACCCGGAAGCGTTGATTTTTCAATAGCTTCCGGGTCTTTTTATGTCTTTTTCTCGATTTTCTCAGGTGGGGAAAACGGGGGTTCTGAGGGGTTAGGCGGTGGGTTCTCTGGTGGAAAACCGCCAGCCGGTACCCTCTCCCCTGCCCGCCGTGCTCCGCTTGCCCGTCCAGCTGAGCACGAGGCCTGTATGTACTCCGATTTTCCCACCACTTTTCCACCACCAAAGGAAATCCCCCACAGGCCAAAACCTGCGGGGGATTTATTTTACTTATTCGATTCGGTCAGCCTGTCCGACTTCCCGGCGTCGCCTTCGTCGTGCATGGCCTCCAGCATGCCCTTGACCTTCTGCGGGCAGGGAACGCCCATGATAGCCAGGTTCTCGACCAAGCTCAAACCCTCGTTGCCCACAAAGAACAGAATCACCGCAGTACGGCAGATGTCCTGCCCAATGGATTCATCCAACAGGACGCCGATCCATACCATCAGCAGAATCATGCATTTCTTAATCAGCCCCTTGAAGCCCGCCCGGCTGTCCAGGGTGCCGTTCTCGGTCTTCCGGGACTTGTGCCAGAACATGGCGATCAGGACGCCGGTGATGTAATCAGCGGCCATCATGCCGACCAGTACCTTCATCCCTGCGTCCCAACCTCCGAGCTCCTGAGCAATAAACGTGCCAACCCCCGCCACAATGGCCAGGATCGTATTCTTGATCTGAGTGATGTTCTCCATTACTCGCCCTCCATCATCTGCTTGGCCATGTCGGCGATCAGCTCTGCCTGCCGACGGGCGTAGGCGTACAGGATCTGCATCATGCGCTCGCAGGTGAGCAGGGACTCCCAGGCGTAGTTGGGCTTGCCATCGGGCATGGGGTCGCCACCTGCGATCAGCTTGGCGTTGATGGCCCAGTCCCGGGCCTCCTGGGACCAGCTGCTGGAATCGTTGTCCTGGGTCTCCTGCATCATCTTATCGTACATGGCTTCAAACTCGTTCTGCGTCATATCTTTCTCCTCCATTTCGGGTTTGGCGGCAGGCTTGGCGGGCTTGGGGATGGGCTTGGGCAGCGTTCCATTGTAGGCTCTGGCGTCCACGATCCAATAATACATGACCTCGCTGCGGAAGCGGTGCAGGTCTCCGTTGGTGCGGTCGTCACGGGTGCTGTTGGGGTCCAGAATCCGTGCCTTGTCGTCCTCCCACCACAGCACCACAAAGTGACCGGTAGGCGTCCACAGGCCCTTTTTCATCAGGGCGATGGCGTAATAGCCCTGGCGGAGCTTGTCCTCCACCAGCTCATGGTTGGGGTGGTCGGGCTTGCCGTAGGTCTTGGACCAGTTCAGCATCTGACAGTCGATGCCGAAAGCGGCAAACTGGGGCGTGAAATAGCTGTAGTAGGTGCCCTGGCCCTTGGCCTTGTACCCGTGCTCCACAGACCAGCGGCAGGCGTCCAGGGGCGTGAAGGTCTTGCCGGTGATGGTGCTGATCAGCATGGCGGCACAGCTGGGGCCGCAGCCGGAGGCGCCGACCGTATCCCTCTCCCCTTCCACCTGGTAGGGCCTGTCCTTCCAGCGTCGGTCCTTCTGGCTGAAATAAAGGGGCTTTTTATTCATAGGCTTCTCCTTTCTGCTGCGCTGTCGCAGCGGATTCTCTGCGGGCGGCGGAGAGTCCCCCGCCGCCATAGCCAGCGATTAGCGACTTGGTGGCCGCTGTCATATCGGCATCGGTCTTGCCCGTGGTGGCATTTGCCGCCGCAATCAGCGACTTGATATTTTCGATCACGCCCATTACACGATGCCACCTCCCACCAGTTTGTCGATGCCGCCGACCTTGGTGGTCAAATTGAAAAGCTCCCGGCCCACTGCTGCTGCGTCTGCGGCCTGTCCGGGGTAGGTCAGGGTGTCGTCAACGGGGACAGCAGGGCCAGCGGGGCCACGCTCACCGGCGGGGCCTGCGGGGCCTCTCTCGCCGGTGGCACCGGGGAGTCCGGGTTCTCCGTCCTTACCTGCGGGGCCGGGAGGCCCCTGCTTGCCGTCTGCACCCTTTTCGCCGGGGTCGCCCTTGGGGCCAGTCTGCCCGGGGACACCCTGGGGGCCGGTGGCCTTCACGCCGCTGTCCACATACTGTGCGGTAGATGCATCCCAGATGTGCCATGTGCCGCTCACGATCTTAGGGTTACGGGTGACAGCTGCCTCGGCTTTGCCTGCAGCGGTCTCAGCAGCCTCTACGCCCTTCTGAACCTGCTCCACCTGAGCGCTGATATCCTTGATGCCATCAGCGGTCTTCTGAGCCTCTGCGGCGGCCTGAGAGGCGACACTGGCAGACTTCTTGGCATCCGCACTTGCCCGCAGGACATCCTCCACCCAGGCTTTCTCAGGGGGAGGTGCGATGGAGCTGCTCAGGCTGGGCGCAATGTAGGTCTGATACACGATGGACTTGGCCAGCTTATGCTGGCCGATGTAGTAGTGCAGCTGAGCCTCACCATAGCCAGCGGCGGTGGTATCTGCGGCGCTGATGCTCCACACAGCCTGACCGGGTTCCGTCTGGATCAGAGCGGGGTAAGGGCTGGTGTCGCCGGGCCGCTTGACCAGCAGCTCAGCGGTGCCGGGGCCATACCCCCGCTCCAGATCCTGCAGGGGGAAGATGATGCGGGTGACATCATGCTCGCCGCTGCGGCCGAGGATGATCTTCACGCCATCTTTTGCGATTACTTCCATGTTGTATCCCTCCTCATCTCACAGCGATGATATACTCCCATCCGTTTCGGACGTTGTTGGCGCCAGCGACGGCGCCGCCGGGATCAGAGCCCAGCACGACGGTTTTTTCGGAGATGTAGTAATGCCAGTTGGCGACGATGCCGGACTTCCCCATGGCCGTCAGGCTCTTGCCGCTCCCGTCGCCGCCACGGATGAAAGATACGCCACGATCACCGGCCGTGCTGTGGCCAATCATGATGACGAAGCAGGGAGTGAAGGGCAGGGAGTACTTGGCGGGCCATGTACCTTTCGCCTGGACGCTGGTGGTATAGATCGGGTGCCGATCCTGGCCTGATACATTGGTCATGAGGCCGTCCGAGCCGATGAAGGCCGCCTCGGCCAGCTTCAACAGGATATCCGCCAAAGTGACAGCCTTCCGATCCTCACCGTATGCATCAGCCACGTTGTCGGGAATCATGGTCGCCTTGGTCAGCGGGGTGCCCGGCTTCTGGATGCCGGCGGGATTGATGCCATTAAGGTCAAAAGTGAACTCTCCGCTGGTCAATAGCCGGATAAATTCCGGATAGGTGGGGGCCAGCTCCAGCAGATTCGACACACTTTTCATCTTTCGGCTGTCACCTGTGCCTTTTGCGATAAAATCTTCCATATCAAACCTCCCCGGCGAAGAACTCGCCGGAATAAAACGAGCTTTTTTCCATAAGGGTCAGATGCTCATCAATAGCAACGAGAACTGCTTCAATGTCATTTGCGCCTTGGTAATTCAGTCGGAGCATACTCATCGGAAGAGTCGGCATCATTTCGGTGGAACCAACGATAGCCTGCAGCTGCTTGACATTGTCCAGGTAGGCGTCCAGATCATCATGGAGCGGTACATCGCCCTCTTTCCAGTCCATCTTTGCAGCTGTAATCCTGGAGGTGTCAAAGCCGCACAGTCTAAGTTGCTCAGCGATAAGGGTCACCGCAAGGCCGACCCGGTTCATGTCCTCTGCGTTATAGCTCCCCTTGGCGTTGCCCGCCTTGACATCAGCCAGGGTGCGGTCCGTCACCATGCCATTAGGTAGCATCAGTTATCACCTCATCATCAGTGTATACGGTCGCCACCAGGGTGTTGGACAGCTTGATCTCAACCTTGGAAATATTGCCGACCGGGGTCTCCCCCTTCTTAGTGGCCATGGTGGCCCGGCTCCCACGAGGGCTCTTGTCCCAGGCCACGGTGGCGGTGGATGCCACCCGGGAATTGTAGTAGTTATACAGCCGCTGAGCTATTGCCTGGGCGTTGTGGCTGTCAATCAGAGTGCCCTCGGAGATCTCAATGACCCTCGTCTTTGCGTTTTCTGGCAGGTTGTGATTCTTAATGGAGTAGACAGCGGGGGTGTCATTCCACTTTTCCCCATTCCTGCGGTACTTGTGCGCCATCACACGGACCTCGGTGACCTCGGGGGCACTCTCGGAGTACGCTCCGGGGAATGTGCGGTCAGGGCCGAACCGATTGACAGTCCCGGTGGTGTCCAGTGTTCCAATCGAGGTCGTTCCATGCCAGTCCACCAACACCGCACCGGTTGCCAGCATGAGCTGCTGGAGGGCATCACGGCAGGACTGAGGCCTAAGGATGCCGTACAATGTCATCTCAGGCACACCAGCAAGCCGCAGCTGGTAGTTAACACAGGACATGATGCTGCCGAGGATCTCGGTGGAGGAGACTCCGGTAGTGTAATCCCCACCGGGGAATTTCACATCGCTAAGCAGACCAACATTATCGTGACAGCGCAGCTGGACCTCGTCGTTTTTCTCCTTGGCGGTAGCTACATAGAACCGGCCAAGGGTATCAGACCCGTCCCGAACCACAACCGACTGCTGCTGCTGGAAAAGATACTCGGCGCCCTGCGGGTTTCGGAGTGCGAAATCAAATGTGCTCACCGGAAGCCGACGCCCGGTGAGGCTTGTCTGGAACGTGATTCTCGGGCCGCTGATATCATCCATGGTGAGGATCCGCTCGATACCATAAGCAAAGCGGTTTACCTTTGCGCGTCTGTACGGAAGGTTGGTCTCCAGCAGCGCGATGATAACCTTGTCGTAGCCATCCACAGCCTTGGAGCAAAAATAGGTTGGAGCGTCAGGCTGGTAGTCCTGCCCTGCGAGGAGCTTACTGTTCCGGTACCATTTGACATTGATGCGGCTGCACCACTCTTTCAGCGGCGCCCAGAAGGTAATGCTGATGCCGGAGGAGGAATACTGCTTGCCGAAATTGATGGTGATAGTAGGGGCCGAAGACAGTCGGCCTTTCCCATCACTCATTTCATCCGACCAGAATACGACATTCGACTCCATATCGGACCCTACGCTGATGAAATTCAGGGCATCATCACGACTGCCGTCCAGCACCCAAGATCCAGGCTCCAGGCTTATGATTCCATGCGGAAACTGATAGACACCGCCGGTCAGGTACTCAGGGGTGGAGAAATCGCTCTGGCCTGTGCAGCTTGCGGTGGCCTCAAACTCAGCGTCTGGAGCGTAGTCGCTGTAAGTTACGGTGATCTTACTCATGGCTTCACCGTCGCTTCCATGGGAATGAAGTTGATATCAACGCTTCCCCAGTAGTTGATGCCGTTGACGACCTTCTCGATCTTCCTCGATGCGGTGGTGTAGTAGGCCTCGTACTCGATGGTACCCTGGCCATCTGCGGCCTCCAGCATGACGGAATCGTCAATGCTGTGGGCCACAAGATAGTCCCAGAGTCGGTCTATACCCTGCCAGTCATCACCACGGCGAAAGACTGTGACCTTGTGGCCGAGGAAAGCGCCCTTGATGTCTCGGATCATACGGCCGCTCAAAACTCTGTTGGCGTTCTCGCCATCCAGCACATTGAGGGTCTCGTCATAGTCAGAGATCGCCACATCGGTATCGAAGATTATCCCGTTGATTTTCAGATAACAGGTGCTCATGTGGTCCCTCCAATCGTTACGCCTATGATCCTGTTCTGACGGTTGTACAGCTTGTAAATCAGCTTGCCGACCACATCATCGTCCAGCATCATAACGGCTTCCTGCTGACCGCCCATGTCTCCCAGCGCCGCCTTCATGGCCGCGATGATGGTATCCAGGGGCGCCTCAATGTTGGTTCCGCTCTTCTGGTCGCCGAGGACAGCCATAAACTCCCGGTTCGGGGGAATGACCGCACCCTGAGCCAGACGGGGCAGGGCGACCTCCGGGATAGTAGGCACAGTAATGCTGAATTCCTTGCCGCCGATCAGGGGCACCCAGTCCGGAGCCTCCCAGCACAGCT
>SAMEA104404103__coassemble_922_pt1 | contig 19451 bp, 17 predicted proteins | sample SAMEA104404103__metabat2_high_PE_047 | metagenome-assembled genome bin SAMEA104404103 (sample SAMEA104404103) | Balaenoptera acutorostrata | reverse complement strand
CGCACATTTGTGGCCATCCCTTTTCCTTATGTTTTTAGTTGTAGATCAGCTCGGCCTTGATGATCTCCTCGGCCTGATTCTTGCAGGCGTTCATAAGGCCTACCCACTTCATCTGATCGGTGGCCTTCAGCTCCTCCGTAGCACCGGCGTCTTTGGCCAGGGCGGACAGGAGCTGCTCCATTCTGGAGAGGGCGGCATCCTCGATCTCCAGGCAGTGGTCGTACAGCTTTTTCTCCAGGACCAGCTGGTTATAGAGGATCGGGCAGTTGTCCTCCAGATACCACTTTCTCCGCAGGCCCCAGATGCCCAGCGGTCTGCGGGGCAGGTGGATGATCACATCGGGAACGAGATAATCGCCGTCTTTTGTATATGTAAGTTTCATGTCTATATCTCCTTATCAAATCGTGATTTAGTAAATCTGAATTTGGTAAGTGGTGGTGGTCCTCTGGGAAGCAGATTGACGGGTATGTAAAAGTGAGATCCCGTCATTTGAAGTATTTCTCCCAGGTGGATTTGAATATTTGCGCCTGGTTATTTTCCCAGCGGCGGAGCTTTCCCGCCTGGACGCCTAAGTGCTTGGCATACTGGACGACTGACATCCCCAGGGCCTCCCGTCTGGCCCGGATCTGCTTCCCCTGATTGTGATAGAGGAACAGGTTGTAGTCATCCATCAGCTCTGTGATTTCCACATCCAGAAGCTCTGCGATCTTACCCAGCTTGTCCACCGGATAGTAGTCCTTGCCGACTTCTTCGTAATGGGTGTAGGTGCCTCGGTCGATTCCGGCATAGTCAGCGACATTTCTTTGCAGGAGTCCTTTTCGATAGCGGTACCACCGGAGCTTGTCCGCTGTTTCGGTGATCTGAGCGGGGTCCGGAAACTCCAAATTGAACTTGGTTGCCTCTGCCAAATGGTGCGGTGCCAGCAGCGGAAAGCTCTTGATCATCAGCAATCCGAACTGAACTCCCTCTGCTATATTGGAAACCATTATATACATGCCGTTACCCAGGTGGCAGAACGAGTGCCATTTTGGCCCTAAAAAAGCTCGGTTCGCCACCTGAGAGGCCATTTGTTCCGCCGTGAACGGATAGAATTTTCTATACATCTGGACGCATAGGTTGCCAGACGGACGTTCTTATCCAGTTTAAATGTAGTGATACCTTTAATGAGTCCGATAGTGCCGATGGAGATCAGGTCGTCCTGTTCTCCGGATTGGGCGTAATATTTCTTGAACAACTAATGCAAAAGGAGGAATTTTCCCGGTAAAAAACGGCTTCAAAGAGGCCGCCAGACTTTAGAACTATATCAAGTTGCAGGTTCTCCTTAATGCTATTCTCCTTGACCACGATGTAGTCCAGGATTGTGGTCATCAGAGCAGAGTCGATTCCATTCTTGAATGAGAGCTCCGCTTCAAGAGCCGCTCTGATCTGTTCCAGCTGCTCTGCAGAAATACTGCTTTTCCTCTGCTCTTCTTTCAGACGTTCCAGGCGCTGCTCCAAATCAAGGCGTTGCTGATTGAATGCATCGTTCCGCTGCCTGAATTCCGCTGTGGAGAGTGCACCTTCCATGCTCATCTCCAGCAATCGATCCTTTTTCAGGGCAATTGAGGAGCGCTCCGCCTCGGTCCGTTCCATCTCCTGCCGACAGTCAACGTTGTGAGGCGCCCTTTGGATCACCTTTATAACGGTATTCGCAATCAGCCCTTTATCCCGCACCACCCGGTCAAATATCTCCGCCATGATCTGATTGAGCTCCGTAGTTTGCACATGTGGAGCGGTGCAACCCGCACGCCCTCGGTTCCGGTACTCCCGACATTGCCAAAGCTCCCTCTCTCCTCCGCCGCTCTTCAGTACCTGCCGGTGAAAGCTGACACCGTGCGCCTGGCAGACGATTTTTCCGCTATATGGGTACCGATTGTGAAAGTCGGCAGCGCTCCGATGAGCCATCATCTGTGCGCTGCGCCGCTTATAGAGCGCATTGGCCCTGTCCCACAGCTCTTCAGGCACAATAGCCGGAATGGACGGGTCCGGATACATGATCCACTGGCTCTCGTCCAGAAAGATTTTTCTCTTGCTGCGGTAGTCCACGGTCTGGCTCTTATTGGCACAGTACCACCCCTTATATTTTGGATTTTCCAGCATGTGCCGGATGGTCAGCACATTGAAGGGGTTCCCCTTGCGGCTGGTGATCCCTTCGGCGTACAGCTGCTGAGAAATACGCCGGATGCCCATCTGCTCGTTGGCATACAGGTGAAAAATACGGCGGACCACCCGGGCCTCAGTCTGATTGACGGTCAGGATACAGTCCTTTTTATCGTAACCCCACAGCTTGTCATTGCCCAGTACACGTCCGTTTTTGATAGCCTGGCGAAAGCCGAATTTCAGTCGTTCCGAAAGCTTTCGCACCTCATCCTGCGCCACGCCTGCCATGACCACCAGCCGGAACTCGCTGTCGCTGTCCAGGGTGTTGATATTATCGTTTTGAAACAACACCCCCACATCGTGTTCCAGCAGCTCCTGCGTGTACCGGATGCTGTCCAGTGTAGAGCGGGAAAACCGTGAAATTTCCTTCGTGATAATAAAATCGAACCGTCCCGCTTCTGCGTCGGCGATCATCCTGAGAAAACTGTCCCGATTTCTGGTGCTGGTACCGCTGATTCCCTCGTCCACATATCCCGGTATGTAGGTCCAGTTCGGTTTGGAGCGGATCAGCTCCGTGTAGTACTGCACCTGATTTTCCAGGCTGCTGCGCTGTTCGTCCTTGTCTGTGGACACCCGCGCGTAATAGGTCACCCGAAGAGGGAGGTCATAGATGCTTTTTCCACTTCGCAGTTCATTCCGAAGCCTGAGTACGTTCATGCGCACACTCCTCCTCCCTCGGGCAGAGAGACTCCCGGAACAGCTTCGGGAGGTCCGCCGAAGTATGGACCAGCTCCACCGCCCCGGAGTAGGTGGCCTGTGAGATCAGCCCCAGATCAAAAATATGCCTTACCAGAACGATGATCAGTTCTCTTTGCATCTGCTCCAAATCACATCACCTCGCCCTCAGGCTATGCGCACAGAAGATCCCGCATGCCGATTTGACATACATTTTACATGATGTGACTTTTGTATTTTACATTGGGCCTGTAGGATATAGTCGTTCCCTAAAACAGAACATCACATGAAAATCAAAGGAGATTTCAAACATGAAAAAAGCAATGGCCCTTGCCCTTTCCGCCCTTATGATGGTGGGTGCACTGGCTGGCTGCAGCAGCCAGAATCAGTCCTCCGATCCCTCCGCTCAGGAGAATACTCCCTCCTCCGCAGTGGAAAAGCTGTCCGGCTCTGTGGGCACCGACGGCTCCACCTCCATGGCCAAGGTCATCAGTGCTCTGGGCGAGTCCTTTATGAACGCCAATCCCGATGTGAAGTTCACCTACAACCCCACCGGCTCCGGTTCCGGCATCACTGCTGCCCAGGAGGGCCGCTGTGACATCGGCCTGGCCAGCCGTGCCCTGAAGGACTCCGAAAAGGAAAGCGGTCTGACCGAAACTGTTCTGGCCTATGACGGCATCGCCATGGTGGTCCATCCTGATAACCCGGTGAACGACCTCACTCTGCAGCAGATCGCAGACATGTACACCGGTAAGATCACCAACTGGAAGGAAGTCGGCGGCGAGGACGCTGAGATTGTTCTGATCGGCCGTGAAGCCGGCAGCGGCACCCGTGACGGTTTTGAGTCCATCACCGAAACCAAGAACGCCTGCCAGTACCGCCAGGAGCTGACCGCCACCGGCGACGTCATCACCACCGTGTCCCAGAACCCCGGCGCCATCGGCTACGCCTCCCTCTCCGCTGTAAAGGACAACATCAAGGCACTGAGCGTGAACGGTGTGTCCCCCAGCGAGGAGACTGTCCAGGACGGCAGCTACGCCGTGCAGCGTCCTTTCATGCTGATCACCAAGACCGGCGAAGCTCTTGACACTGTCCCCCAGGCATTCTTCGACTACATTACCTCTCCTGACGTCAGAGAGATCATCTCCGGCGCCGGTGTTGTCGCAGCAAACTGAACACACTGAGGGACGAGCGGCAGCTCCCTGCGGGGCGCTGCCGCTTTTCTGCTGAGAAAGGCGAAGCTTATGAAACATCACAAACAAGCGGTGGAGCAGGTCGTTCACGGGATCTTCCTGATCCTGGGTCTGGTAACGGTGGCCTGTGTTCTTCTGATCACCGTCTATCTGGTCCTCTCCGGTCTGCCCGCTATCCGCAAAATCGGGCTGATCCCCTTCCTGTTCGGGCACGAATGGAATCCCACCGGAGCGGTGCCCCAGTACGGGATCCTCCCCTTTATTCTGACCAGTATTTACGGCACCGCAGGTGCAATCCTGCTGGGCGTGCCCGTGGGCTTTATGACCGCTGTGTATCTGGCCAAGGTCGCCCCTGACCGGGTGCGTAAGCTCATGGAGCCCGCAGTCAGCCTGCTGGCCGGTATTCCCTCTGTGGTGTACGGTCTTGTGGGCATGCTGGTGCTGGTACCGGGGATCCGAACTGTCTTTCATGTCCCCGACGGCGCCAGCCTGTTGGCTGCGATCCTGGTGCTGGCCATTATGATCCTCCCCTCCATCATCAAGGTGTCCATGACGGCGCTGGAGGCCGTTCCCCGGGAGTATGAGGACGCCTCCCTGGCCCTGGGCGCCACCCCGGTCGAGACCTATTTCCGGGTCTCCGTTCCCGCAGCCAGAAGTGGGATCGCCGCCGCCGTGGTGCTGGGTGTGGGCCGTGCCATCGGCGAAGCCATGGCGGTGGTCATGGTATCCGGCAACGTAGCCAATATGCCCGCTCTCTTTCAAAGCGTCCGATTTCTGACCACGGCAGTATCCAGCGAAATGTCCTACGCGTCGGCAGGTCTGCAGCGGGAGGCCCTTTTCTCCATTGCTCTGGTCCTCTTTCTCTTCATCATGCTGATCAATGCCGTGCTGAACCTCTTCCTCAAACGCAGCAAGGAGGCCTGAGCATGAATACACATCGTTTATCCGGAAAAAGAAGGACCTATGTCGGCTGCATGCGGTTTTTGATGTGGCTGTCCGCAGGACTGACCTGCGCCCTGACCGTCTTCCTCATCATCTATATTCTGGCCCATGGACTGCCCCACCTGACCTGGCAGCTGATTTCCTCCGTGCCCAGTGTTCTCCATGACAGAAAAGGCATCCTGCCCGATATTCTGAACACCATCTATGTGGTGCTCTGCACCCTGGCCATCGTGCTTCCCATCGGCGTGGGCGCAGCGGTCTACCTCAGTGAATACGCCTCCAACAAGAAGCTGGTAGCCATCATTGAGTATGCTGCCGAAACCCTCTCCGGCATCCCCTCCATCATCTACGGCTTTGTGGGAATGACTGTGTTCTGTGTATTTTTAAAAATGCAGACCTGCCTGCTGGCGGGCAGTCTCACCCTGGTCATTATGAATCTGCCCACCATCATGCGTACAACCCAGGAGAGCCTGAAAACTGTTCCTCAGAGCTATCGGGAGGGCGCCTTCGGTTTGGGCGCCGGAAAATGGCGGGTGATCCGCACCGTGGTGCTGCCCAGCTGTGTGGACGGGATCGTCACCGGCTGCATCCTCTCTGTGGGCAGGATCGTCGGAGAAACCGCCGCTTTGCTCTACACCGCAGGCTTTGCCCATGTTCTCTACGGGAACATCATCCAGGGCCTGCAAAACGGCGGCGCAACGCTGACCGTAGCCCTTTATGTGTACGCCAAGGACGACGGAGAATTTGAGATTGCCTTCGCCATTGCGGCAATTTTGCTGCTGCTGACGCTGGTCATCAATCTGGCTGCCGCCCTGGCGGGGAAGACCGTTCAGAAAAGGAGAAATCAATGATCAACATCATCGAAGTGCAGGATATGAACCTGTGGTACAGCGAAAATCAGGCGCTGCACCACGTCAATATTGATATTCCGGAAAAGAGCATCACTGCCCTGATTGGCCCCTCCGGCTGCGGCAAGTCCACCTTTCTGAAGACGCTGGACCGGATGAACGATCTGATCCCCGGCGTGCGGGTGACCGGCGACATCCGGTATAAGGGGGATGATATCTTCTCCCCTTCCGTGGACGTCAACGAACTGCGCCGTCAGATCGGCATGGTATTTCAGAAGCCCAATCCCTTCCCCATGAGTATCTACGACAACATTGCCTACGGCCCCAGAACGCACGGTACTGCCAGCAAGGCCAAGCTGGACGAGATCGTGGAAACCTCTCTGCGGGGAGCCGCCATCTGGGACGAGGTCAAGGACCGGCTGAAAAAATCCGCACTCAGCCTGTCCGGCGGTCAGCAGCAGAGACTGTGCATTGCACGGGCCCTGGCTGTGGAACCCGATGTACTGCTGATGGACGAGCCCACCAGTGCTCTGGACCCTATTTCCACCTCCAAGATAGAAGAGCTTGCAAACGAATTAAAAAGTAAGTACACTATTATTATCGTGACCCACAACATGCAGCAGGCTGTGCGCATTTCCGACCAGACCGCGTTTTTTCTGCTGGGTGAGCTGGTGGAGTACGGCAACACAGAGGCGCTCTTTTCGCAGCCCCGCGATCAGAGAACCGAGGACTATATTACAGGGAGGTTCGGCTGATGAGAACAAGATTTGACGAACAGCTGGCAACACTGAACCGCGATCTGATCCAGATGGGTTCGATCTGTGAGGAAGCGATCGCGCTGGCTGCAAAGGCGCTGATCGCCGGTGACTCATCTCTAGCCCATAAAATAGAGCCTCTGTCCGGCGAGCTGGATCAGATGGAGCGGTCTGTAGAAACCCTCTGTCTGAAAATGCTCCTGCAGCAGCAGCCTGTGGCCGGAGATCTGCGCCATATCTCTGCCGCGCTGAAAATGATCACCGACATGGAGCGCATCGGAGATCAGGCAGAGGACGTCGGCGAGATCGTACAGGTCATGAATCACGGCATCGATTACGACTTCTCTTTGATCAACGAGATGGCCAAGGCCACGATCTACATGGTGACCGGCAGCGTGGACGCCTTTGTCCACCAGGATGTGGTCCAGGCTCAGCAGGTCATCGACGGTGACGACGCCGTGGACGATTATTTCCGGAAGGTGCAGGATTCTCTGATCGACATGATCACCCGCAATCCGAAGGATGGCCGGGATGCTCTGGACCTGCTGATGATTGCAAAATACTTCGAGCGGATCGGCGACCATGCGGTCAACGTTGCCGAATGGGTCATTTTTTCTGTGACGGGACTGCACAAAGGAGAACCCCTATGATGATATGGTGCGTAGAGGATGACGCCAGCATCCGAGATATCGAATTATATACCCTGCATCAAACCGGCTACGAGGCAAAGGGCTTCGGAGACGGCAGAGCCATGTGGAAACAGATGGACCAGGAAAAGCCGGATCTGCTGATCCTGGACGTGATGCTCCCGGGGGAAGATGGGGTGGAGATTCTGAAACGGCTCAGGGCCACCGCTGACACCAGGCACATCCCCGTCATCATGGCCACTGCCAAGGGGACAGAATACGACAAGGTCCAGAGTCTGGATCTCGGCGCTGACGATTACCTGGTCAAGCCCTTCGGCATGATGGAGATGGTGTCCCGGGTCAAGGCCGTCCTGCGCAGATCGCAGGACCGGGGCGTGACGCATCTGCTCCAGATCGACGGACTGGTCGTCAATCTGGACGAACACACTGTAAAGGCAAACGGCGAAAAGCTTCTGCTCACCTACAAGGAATACGAGCTGCTGAAGCTGTTTTTATCCAACCCCGGCATCGCTTTCACCAGGGAGCAGCTGTTTGATGAAGTGTGGGGCGCCGAATACATGGGGGAGTCCCGCACCGTTGACATGCACATCCGCACCCTGCGGCAGAAGCTGGGGACCTTCGGACAGATGATCCAGACCGTCCGTGGCGTTGGATATCGGCTGGAGGTGCATCCATGAAAAAGAGGATTTTTCACTCCACCATGATCGTGGCTCTGGCCGTCCTGCTGGCCAGCTTTACCGTCATTATGAGCTGTCTCTATGACTGCTTCGGCGGCATCCAGGAAAACCAGATGAGGGATGAGCTGAACCTCGCCATTGCCGGCGTTGAGGACGGCGGGCTGAATTATCTGGAGGATCTGGACTATCAGAACTACCGTATCACCTGGGTGGCCTCTGACGGCGATGTGCTGTTTGACAGCGCCGCGGAAGAAAATGCCATGGAGAACCACGCAGACCGAAAGGAGATCAAAAGCGCCTTTTCTGAGGGAGTGGGTTCCGCCAGCCGCTACTCCTCCACAATCATGGAGAAGACGCTTTACTATGCCAGGAAAATGGACGACGGGACTGTGCTCCGCATTTCCGTCAGCCGGGCCACAGCAGGTCTGCTGCTGATCGGCATGTTCCAGCCCATTGTCATCGTTCTGATCCTGGCTCTGATCCTGTCTGCGGTGCTGGCCAGCAAGGTGGCCCGGCGGATCACCGAGCCCCTGAATCAGCTGGATCTGGAGCAGCCTCTGGAGAACGAAACCTATGAGGAGCTGGCTCCCCTGCTGGAGCGGATCCACCGGCAGCACAGACAGATCGACTTTACGCTGCGGGAGCTGAAACAGCGCAAGGACGAGTTTGAACAGATCACCCGGAGCATGGGCGAAGGCCTGGTACTGCTCAACGATAAAGGGATTATCCTTTCCATCAATCCCGCCGCACAGGAAATTTTCCATGCCGAAGGGACCTGCGTCGGAAAGGACTTTCTGACCATCGAGCGCAGCTATGACGTCAGTCAGGCCCTTGCCGAGGGCATGTCCGACGGACACAGTGAAATCCGCTGCCGCCGGGACAGCCAGGAATACCAGTTCGATTTCAGCAGGATCGACTCCGACGGTCAGACGGCCGGCATCGTTGTGCTGGCCTTTGACATCACCCAGCAGGCCTCGGCAGAACGGGCCCGCCGCGAGTTTACCGCCAACGTATCCCACGAGCTGAAAACGCCTCTGCAATCCATTATGGGCAGCGCAGAGCTGATCGAAAACGGGATCGTCAAGCACGAGGATATGCCCCGCTTTGTGGGCCACATCCGCACCGAGGCGGCACGGCTGGTCACTTTGATCGACGATATCATCCATCTGTCCCAGATGGACGACGGCGTTCAGCTCCTCACAGAGTCTGTCGATCTCTATGGGATCGCGGAGGAAGCCGTGGAGGCCATCGGGGACGCAGCCGCCGCCAAAAAGGTCACGGTCGAACTGTGCGGCAGCCACGAGGAAATCACGGGCGTTCCCCGGCTGCTCTTTGAGCTCGTCTACAACCTCTGCGACAACGCCGTAAAGTACAACGTGGAAAAGGGCTCCGTCCGGATCCCCATCACCCGCCAGAACGGGCAGGTGCTCCTCTCCGTCAAGGATACGGGAATCGGGATCCCGGCTGAACATATCCCCCGCATCTTTGAGCGGTTCTACCGGGTGGATAAGAGCCACTCCAAAGAGTCCGGCGGCACAGGCCTGGGCCTGTCCATCGTAAAGCATGCCGCCACCTGTCACCACGCCAAGCTGGATCTTCGCAGTACTCCCGGAGCAGGAACAGAGCTTACGGTGTCCTTCCCGGCAAAGTCTCCGGAATGATCCCCCGTCTGTCAGCCATACATATATCTGTCTATCAAACGCAGACCCCTGCCCTTCTTCCAGGGACAGGGGTCTGCGTTTATGCCTTCCTTCTGCTTTACTCCTTCTTTACAATGTGTGCAACCAGACGCAGGTTATGCTCGATCAGCTTATTACGGGCCTCGGTATCGCCCTGGGAAATGCGCTCCAGACATTCCCTTTCCTCTGCGGCGCTCAGCGGCTTCGGGAAGGTCCCTCCTCCCCCGGAAAGCCGCAGCGTCACAAATAGCCCATTCATCATCAGACAGATGATCGGTGACAGCATGTTAACACCCCCGGCTTCAGCCTATTCTGCCGCAGGTCGTCCCAATCACCTTTTATTTCCAGTTTTATACGTGGATTTTCAGCCTTCAGGTCTATTTTCCTACTGTTCCACTAGGTATTTTCATCCTTTTTCCTGAATTTACTGCCCAACGTTTTCCAAATTGTTCGACGAATTTTTACAGAATCTTGTCAATAATGTAGGTTTTCTTGAATTGACCTTTACTTATTATTTTTTTATTTTATAATGAACCTTGTCTATGTGTTACATATAAATATGGGCTTCAAAGCCACGTAGTTCCAAGGAGGAACAGATTGTGAGTATTCAAGACGTCATCTCGCTGCTAGGCGCACTGGCCGTTTTCCTGTTCGGCATGTCCACCATGACTTCCGGTCTGGAAAAGCTGGCCAGCGGCAAGCTTGCTTCCCTGCTGGAAAAACTCACGGATAACATCATGAAGGGCGTCCTGCTGGGCGCCGTGGTCGCCGGTATGGTCCACTCTTCCGCTGCCACTACCGTCATGTGTATCGGTTTTGTCAACGCAGGCATCCTGAAGCTGCGCCAGGCTGTGGGCGTGATCATGGGCGCTAACATCGGTACCACCATCACAGCTCAGATCCTTCGTCTGGGCGGCCTGGAGGACAGCAACATCTTCCTGGCTCTGCTGCGTCCCGAAATGCTGGGCCCCCTGATGGCCTTCGCCGGTATCATCTTCTTCTCCTTCTTCAACAGCGGTAAGAAGAAGACTGTAGGTCAGGTGCTTCTGGGCCTGGGCCTGCTGTTCATCGGCATCAAGTCCATGGAGACCGCTCTGGCTCCTCTGACTGAGCTGGAGGCCTTCCAGCAGATCTTTGTCCGCTTCTCCAATCCTGTTCTCGGTATTGCTGTGGGCGCCGCTATCACCGCTCTGATCCAGAGTTCCACCGCTTCCGTAGCTATTCTGCAGGCGCTGTCTGCCACCGGTGTGGTCACCTTCGCCACTGCCATGCCCATCATCATGGGTCAGAACATCGGTACCTGTGTGACCGCCATTCTGTCCAGTATCGGCGCCAACCGCAACGCCAAGCGCACCGCTGCCGTTCACCTTTATTTTAATGTGATCGGTACTCTGGTGTTTCTGACGGCTCTGTACGGAGCAAACGCCATCTTCGGTCTTCCCTTCTGGAACGACGTGATGGATTATGGCACCATCGCAAACCTGCACACTATTTTTAATGTGGTGTGTACCTTACTGCTGCTGCCCTTCAACCGGATCCTGGTCCGTCTGGTGGAGATGACCATCCCCGACAACGGCAGCGATCCTGTTGCTTCCGTTCTGGATCCCCGCTTCCTGTCCACTCCCTCCGTTGCTCTGGAGCGCGCCCGCACCGTGGTCGTCCAGATGGCAGAGCTGGCCCAGCAGAACTTCAAGCTGGCCGCCGGTCTGTTTGTCAAGTACGATCAGAAGCAGCTGGACCTGCTGAACCAGCAGGAGGAAGCCCTGGACCACATGGAGGACACCCTGGACCGCTATCTGGTCAAGCTGTCCCGCCACTCCATGAACTCCCAGGACAGCGACCTGGTCACCGACCTGCTGCATGCCCTGTCTGATTTCGAGCGTATCGGCGACTACTCCATCAATCTGTCCGAGTCTGCCACTGCCCTTCACGAGCAGCATCTGGTCTTCTCCAGCAACGCCAAGGAGGAGCTGACCTGCCTGTTCAACGCAGTCAACGACTCTCTGGAGCAGGCTCTGATCGCATACCGCACCCACGACACCCGGGCCGCCTTCCAGGTGGAGCCTCTGGAAGAGGTGGTCGATCTGATCACTGCCACCCTCCGCGAGCGCCACATGGAGCGTCTGAAAACCGGCGATTGCAGCGTGGTCGTGGGCACTCAGTTCCTGGAAATGCTGATCAATCTGGAGCGAATCTCCGATCATTGTTCCAACGCTTCCGTCCGTATCATCCGTGAGGCCGGTGAAAAGGGCTCTCTGGAGCGTACCGATACTCATATGTATCTGCAGCATCTGCATCACGGCGGTTCCAAGAAGTTTGACAAGCTCTTCGAGGAGGCCAAGAAGAAGTACTACGAGCCCATCGCCTGAACGAGTCCATAAAAAATCCCCTGCACCGCAGTGCAGGGGATTTTTCTTTTTACTGACGGTCCTGTCGGATCAGGATCTTGAGAGCCTCAATGCCCACCTGAATGGCCGCAGAGGTATCATGGGACTCCTTCTGATCCAGGCCGGCCGCTTCACGTTCCTGATTCCAGATCACATGGAAGCAGGAGCCGCATCGTACGCCGCGTGCAGCAGCTACGGTAAACAGTGCAGCCGACTCCATCTCAGAGGCCAGGACGCCCAGCCGCTTCCAGGCTTCCCATTTCTGCTCCAGTTCGTAGGATACCGGCATCCGGCCGGGGGAATGCTGACCATAAAAGGAGTCCTTACACTGAACGACTCCCGCATGCCAGGGCTTGTTCAGATTTTTGCAGGCCTGTACCAGAGCCTGGCATGCTTCAAAGTCAGGCACCGCAGGGTACTCCATGGGCGCATATTCCCTGCTGGTCCCCTCCATGCGGACCGCTCCGGTGGCCACCACCACGTCGTCGCTCTGAACCTTCAGGTTGATCCCTCCGCAGGTTCCTACCCGGATAAAGGTATGGACCCCCAGGTTCGCCAATTCCTCCATGGCAATAGCGGCGGAGGGACCTCCGATCCCGGTGGATACAACGCTGACCTTTTCTCCCAGCAGCGTACCGGTATAGGTCACATACTCCCGGTTTGTCTGAACATGGACCGGATCATCGAAGTGCTGCGCGATCGCCTCGCAGCGTCCGGGGTCGCCGGGCAGAATACAATATTCGCCCACATCTCCCTGCGTACAACGGATATGGAACTGTTCTGTGCGCTCCTGTTCTTTCATCAGAAGCCCTCCTTTTCTGCGGCTGAGGCCGGGAATCCTTATCTACAGATCCTATTATATCCAACTGCATGAGCTTCCGCAAGTTTTCATTCTTCTCTCTTTAATTTGTTTTCTCTTGACCGGGCATTGGGTGCGCCGTCCGGTCTCTCTTTTCTTTTCCCATCATTCCAGCATTATTTACGTCAAAAACACAGTATTTTATTCATTTAACTTGCATATCAGTCCGATTTCTATTATAATAAATCAACAGCATTTTCCTGCACACAAAATTGAGGAGGCGAGCGTCTTTGAAACGACCGCTTTTATTTTCTTCCGTACTGTGTCTGGTCATCGGACTTCTGTGCGGTCTGCTCCTTCCTGCTCCCTGGGATCAGGACAAAAAGCCTGTCACTCCCCCCGCTATTACCGCACCTAACAATACGCCGTCTGCACCGTCTGACCCCGGTGCTCCCACGCCGCCTAAAAAGCCCCTGCCTCCCCTGAATCCGGAGGACAACTATGCGCTTCTGAATACGGCTTACCTGGTCGCCGGAGCCCTGGAGGCCAGAGATTACACCGCCCTTTCCTCCATGGTACACCCCGAAAAGGGTGTCTCCTTCACCCCCTTCTCTACCGTGGATCCAGAGACCGATGTAAATCTCACCGCCTCTGCGGTCAAAAGTCTGGATACCGATGACAACATCTACACCTGGGGCTTTGAGGATGGCCGGGGCAATCTGATCGAGCTGACTGCCGCCGACTACTTTGTCCAATACGTTTACAACGCCGACTATATCTCCGCCCCCCAGATCGGCGTCGATCAGGTGCTCATCAGTGGAAATGCTCTGGAAAATGTGAAGGAGGCCTATCCCGGCTGCCGATTCGTAGATTTCTGCATTCCCTCCCAGGATCCCGATATGGAGGGAATGGACTGGACCTCTCTGAAACTTGTCTTCGAACCTGGCGAGACACGCTGGTTCCTGGTAGGCGTCATCCACGGTCAGTGGACCATCTGATTTTCGTGAATTTTAAAACGTTCTGTCCGTTTTATACGGACAGAACGTTTTCTTTTACACTATACTTACCCGGATCAATGACTGCAAAAGTTTCATCTTAACCTGCCCCTCCCCTGTTTAAACAGAGCACTCCTTAAATTTTCTCTGGCAGCTCCAGCCTTCCGGAAACTCCGGTCTTGATTTTTTTGTACCATGTGGTAAAATAATTCCATAAGATGCGGCTTGGATATCTATCACACAGGTGAAGTCAGTCCTTGCCTACTAAAAGGAGAGTGCAAGTCATTGGATAACATGTTCTGGATCGGACTTGCCGGCGCTGTACTCGCGATTCTGTTCGCAGTTTATCAGAGCCGGAAGGTCATGGCATTTTCTGAGGGTACCGACACCATGAAGAAAATTGCCGCCGCTATTCGTCAGGGTGCTGACGCCTATCTGAAGCACCAGTACGCAACTGTGGCGAAGGTTTTCGTCGTGGTGTTTTTGGTTCTGCTGGTTCTGGCCTGGCAGGGCTTCCTGGATAACTGGTTCATTCCCTTCGCCTTCCTCACCGGCGGTATCTACTCCGCTGTGGCCGGCTTCGTGGGTATGAAGATTGCTACTTCTGCAAACGCCCGTACCGCTCAGGCTGCCAGCGACAGCCTGAACAAGGGTCTGAACGTGGCATTCTCCTCCGGCGCTGTCATGGGCTTCACCGTTGTCGGTCTGGGCCTGCTGGACATCTCCGTCTGGTTCCACATTCTGAAGTACATCGCTCACTTCGACGCCGTCAAGATCGCTCAGACCATGGTCATGTTCGGCATGGGCGCTTCCTTCATGGCACTGTTTGCCCGTGTGGGCGGCGGTATTTTCACCAAGGCCGCTGACGTGGGTGCCGACCTGGTCGGTAAGGTCGAGGCCGGTATCCCCGAGGACGACCCCCGCAACCCCGCCACCATCGCCGACAACGTGGGCGACAACGTGGGCGACGTGGCCGGTATGGGCGCTGACCTGTACGAGAGCTATGTGGGCTCCATCTTGGCAACCTTCGCTCTGGGCGTTGCCGCTTATCCCGATAATTCCTGGGGCTCCATGCTGCTGCCCATCGCTCTGGCTGTGGTCGGTATCCTGTGCTCCATCTTTGGTTCCTTCCTGATCCGCACCAAGGAAGGCGCTACTCAGCGTGAGCTGCTGGGCACCCTGCGTAAGGGCACCTACACTGCCGCTCTGCTGGCCGCTGTTATTGCCGCTCCCCTGACTTACTTCACCCTGGGCAACTGGGGCGTGTACGTCGCTATCCTCTGCGGTCTGATCGGCGGCTGCGCCATCGGCTACTTTACCGAGTATTACACCTCTGATACCTACAAGCCCACTCAGGGCCTGGCTGACTCCACCGAGACCGGCGCCGCTACCACCATCATCGGCGGTCTGTCTCTGGGCATGATGTCCACCATCGCTCCCATTCTGATCGTGGGTGCTGCTGTTATCATTTCCTTCCTGGCTGCCGGCGGTTCTCTGACCACCAACGCCGACAACTACGCTGAGCTGTTCTCCAAGGGCCTGTACGGCATCGGCATTGCCGCTGTCGGCATGCTGTCCACTCTGGGTATCACCCTGGCTACCGACGCTTACGGCCCCGTGGCTGATAACGCCGGCGGTATCGCCGAGATGTCCGGTCTGGGTGAGGAAGTCCGTGAGCGCACCGACGCTCTGGATTCTCTGGGCAACACCACCGCTGCTACCGGTAAGGGCTTCGCCATCGGCTCCGCCGCTCTGACCGCCCTGGCCCTGCTGGTCAGCTACGTCGACATCGTCAAGGGCAAGATGACCCATACCCCCGACCTGTCCCTGACCAACCCCGCTGTTCTGGTGGGTCTGTTCATCGGCGCTATGCTGACCTTCGTGTTCGCCGCCTTCACCATGAGCGCTGTTCAGCGCGCCGCTCAGTCCATCGTGGTTGAGGTCCGCCGTCAGTTCCGTGAGATCTCCGGCATCATGGAGGGCACCACCGATCCTGACTACGCTTCCTGCGTCGGTCTGTGCACCCGCGGTGCTCTGCACGAGATGGTCAAGCCCTCTCTGCTGGCTATCATCGTCCCCATCATCACCGGCCTGATCCTCTCTGTCGAGGGTGTTGTGGGTCTGCTGGGCGGCGTGTCCGTTACCGGTTTCGCCATGGCCGTGTTCATGTCCAACGCCGGCGGCGCCTGGGATAACGCCAAGAAGTACATCGAGAGCGGCCACCACGGCGGCAAGGGCTCCGACAACCACAAGGCCGCTGTTATCGGCGACACCGTGGGCGACCCCTTCAAGGACACCTCCGGTCCTTCTCTGAACATTCTGATCAAGCTGGTCTCTACCGTTTCCATCGTGTTCTCCGGCCTGATCGTCAACTTCCATCTGCTGTAATTCGCTTATTTCTTTCTTCTTAATACTGCACGCAGAACGCTCTTTGCTTTCAGCAAAGGGCGTTCTGCTTTCCGGTGATTTTTCCTCTGCACTTGCGCAACACACTGAAATCGCCTATAATGAATAAATAAACTTCTTTGTCCTGAAGAGGAGGTCTCTTATGACACTTGACGAGCGAAGCCGTGGGCTGTGGCAGCGGATTTCTCCCGCACAGCGCACCGCATTTTTCAGCTGCTTGATTACGGGCTATCTGGTCCATCTCTATGCATTTACCAACACGATTCCTAACTCTGACGGCCTGAGCCGGGTGTTTGATCCCCAGCAAATGACCATTGCAGGCCGTTGGTTCCTGCACTATGTTACTCTGCCCAACGACTGTACCCAGATGCCTGCGGCTATCGGCTTCCTGTCCCTGCTTTTCCTGGGACTGGCTGCCGCACTGGTCGTGGATATGCTCCGCATGAAAAGCAGCGTCCTGTCCGGCGCTGTAGGTGCGGTCATGGCCGCATTCCCCTCCATGGGCTTCACCTTCCTTTACATGTTTACCGCTTCCGCCTATTGCATCTCCATTTTCCTGGCTGTCCTTTCTGTCTGGCTGGCCCGGAAAGGCCGTGTGCGCTTTGTTCTGGCCGTGATCACTCTGGGCATGTCCATGGGCGCCTACCAGGTCTACGTCACCTTATCCATCGGCCTGGCCATGCTGATCGTGCTCCGTGAACTCATGGATCCCAACTCCGACTTCCGCGGCACTCTGAACCTGGGGCTGCGTCTGATGGCTTATCTGGCCCTGGGCGCCATCTTCTACTTCCTGATGCTTCAGATCTTCCTGTTCGTGAAGGATATGGAGCTGTGGTCCTACCTGGGCATGGATTCCGCCAGCGGAAGCTATCCCTTTGCCGAACTGCCTGCTCTGGTGCTCCGCTCGTATAAGGAAGTCCTCGCCTTCTTCTTCCTCCCCGGCGCAGCCGATTCCTACACCACTGTCTGGATGGCTGCACTGGATGTGGCCGCCCTTCTGCTGGGTGTGGCTCTGTTTATCAATCGGCTGGTCCGGAAGGACCTTCTGAAAGAGGTCTGGCGTCCTGTCACCGCCGTGGTTCTGCTGGCTCTGCTGCCTCCGGGCATCAACTTTGGCCAGATCCTCAGCCCCCTGTCCGTCCCCACTCCCCTGATGAAGTACTCCTTCGTTCTGGTCTATGTGGCCGTTCTGCTCATTGCCGATCTGAACGATTCTCTGAAGACCAGTCTGGTGCCCGCCACTGCCGTCTGGACAGCCCTTCTGCTGGTGTTCTGCCTGAATCTGAACAATCTCCTCTACACCATTTCCGGCCAGGCACACCGCGCCACTGAGAGCTACATCACCCGCATGATGACCCGTGTGGAGGACTGTCCCGGCTATCAGCGCAGCATGGAGGTCGCCATCATCGGCACCATTCCCGCTGACCATCTCCGCTCCCAGGTGGAGAGCTATGAAAAGCTGGACCACTACAGCATCCCCTTCAATAACCTGGTTCCTTTGAACAAGCACATTTATTACTACCTGGAGGACTGGCTGAACATTCCCCTGTCCATGCCCTCTGAGGAAGTCATGATCTCCATCTCCGACTCCAAGGCCTTCCATGACATGCCCCTCTATCCCGAACAGGGCAGCGTGCAGGTGCTGGACGGTCGTGTGGTGGTGAAGCTCCAGGAGGAATATCGCCCAAAGACTCAGTACGAGATCGACTACGAAAGCAGACATTAAAAAATAAGCGGTGTGCCATGCACACCGCTTATTTTTATTTCTTTTTGAAGGGAACTCTGTGGCAGGGCGGCAGCTTGGCCTGCTCCTCTGCCCAGCGGATTCGCTTTCCAGTCCAGAAGTCTGCTGCGATCAGTACCGCACACCAGACGATCACCAGCGCCAGGATCAGGATGGCACAGTTCCGGAAGAACTCCTCCGGCAGAATCAGGATTACAGGATCTTCATAAACAGAAAACAGCCAGTTGTCCTGTCCGTGGAAGAAGATATGGTGGAAGGTCTCAAAAGCCCGATCAAAGTCCAGAGCTGCCAGGCCGCCGATCACCAGAAAGCCTGCTCCCAGCCCCACAGAGGCCCAGAAGCCCGGGCCGTGCTTCAGAAAGCGGTAGGGCTCGATCTCCTTATGGCGGCACCAGAAAAAGGCCGCCAGCAGAGACCCCAGACTTACTGCACACAGGATCAGATCCAGACGGAACAGGACGCGCACATCTGCAAAATGGGCAGCTCCGCTGGCCGAAAACGGGAAGATCCCGGCTGAAAACTCCTCCGTCAACCCCAGACAGTAGTTCATGACCTCGTTGAAGGCCAGCCTGATCTGGTCAGCAGGCAGACCGAGCAGCTCAGACAGCTGCAGCGCCTCGATATGTGCGTAATAAAAAGGACGGCACAGCAGCGGCACCGCCACTGCACCTGTTATGATCAGAATTACAGTCATCACAGACAGAAAAACCGATAAAGCTTTACTGGTTCGCAAACAGAACGCCTCTCTTTCCGGACTGTTTTACAGTCAGTACTGTTATCATAGCACACTCTTCTTTCCTGAATCAAGACGGGATCTCCGAAGTCCCTATTATCTTTTGGACTGATGGATAAAACTCTGTCGTTTTCGACATAGTGCTTTTCTTTCAGCAGTTATTTGTAGATAATAGTAAAAGGGAACACTCATAGAAATAGCATACAGAACATAGGAAAGCATGCTATAATATGGGTATAAACAACGACTAAGGTATATCAGACATATTTGGATTATTCTAACAGTCAGATATGATATAGTAGCCATTGCCATTGGCGGTGCAAAATCGAAGTAATTGAACAATGGCAAATTTCAATTTGCTTATGAGTATGACAAATCAAAATTCGACAAGGAGGTTTCCATATGAAAAGGTTTATAGCTTTAATTTTATCGCTGGTATTCGTGTTGTCATTGGTTGGTTGCAACAACAATAGCATGAATTACATTATTGCAAACAAACCAAGCGTTACAGGTGTCGTAGAAGAAGTGCATGATGATTTTATCGTTATGTATTCTGAAACAGCAGAGGGCTATCCAAATGGTTCAAGGTGGTCAATTTCGTTGAATGTAGAAAACAGTGATAGTTATACAACCATTGCTGTAGGTGACGAAATAGTTGTTTATCATGATGGAAATGTTATGGAGACAGCCCCGTTACAAGTAGGGAAAGTATATGCCATTACATTGAAAACGCCAGTAGACCGAATTGATGGAGAAACAAAAGATAAAGTAC
>SAMEA104404103__coassemble_902_pt1 | contig 19747 bp, 17 predicted proteins | sample SAMEA104404103__metabat2_high_PE_047 | metagenome-assembled genome bin SAMEA104404103 (sample SAMEA104404103) | Balaenoptera acutorostrata | reverse complement strand
AAGCTGAAGGACGCTATGGAGCACCCCGAGAAGGAGGAGTACGCCAACTTCACCATCCGCGTCTCCGGTTACGCCGTCAAGTTCATCGACCTGACCCGCGAGCAGCAGCTGGACGTTATCTCCCGTACCTGCCACGGCACTCTGTAATTCGTAATTCAGAAAGGATGTTATTTCATGCAGGGCTACATTCACTCCACTGAAACCTTTGGATCTGTGGACGGTCCCGGTGTTCGATTCATTATCTTCACCCAGGGCTGCCGGATGCGCTGCCGCTACTGTCATAACCCGGACACCTGGAATCCGGAGGACAGCGGCGTCCGCCGTGCCATCGCTCAGGAGCTGGTGGCACAGGCCCTGCGTTATCGCAGCTACTGGGGCAAGGAGGGCGGCATCACCGTCAGCGGTGGTGAGCCCCTGCTCCAGATCGACTTCCTGCTGGAGCTGTTTGCCGAGGCCAAGCGCCACGGCATCCATATGGCTCTGGACACCTCCGGCCAGCCCTTCACCTTTGAGGAGCCCTTCTACTCCAAGTGGAAGCAGCTCATGGGGCTGACCGACCTGGTGCTGCTGGACTGCAAGCACATCGAGTCCGAGGCCCATAAGCGTCTCACCGGCCAGCCCAACGACAACATCCTGGAAATGGCCCGGGAGCTGGACCGCATGCACAAGCCCGTGTGGGTCCGCCACGTGCTGGTCCCCGGCTGGACCGATGACGAGCCCTCCCTGCGTACTCTGGCCGCCTTCCTGCGCACCCTGCACAATGTGCAGCGCATCGAGGTGCTGCCCTATCACACCATGGGCGTGTACAAGTACCAGGCTCTGGGCATGAAGGAGCCTCTGCCCGGCGTTCCCCCCTGCGATCCCGAAAAGAAGGTCTGGGCCGAGAACATTCTCCGCGGTACTGAAGCTGAGAAAGCTGCATCCTGATTCCGAATATACAAAAAACAGCCTTCCATTCGGGAGGCTGTTTTTTTATACTTCTTTCCTGTCTCCGACCCCGGCCTGCCGGAAGCTGTTCACCGTCTGGGACATCCGGTCCTCCATCAGAATGGATATCCTTCTCACCAGGGTCTCCGGGCTCTCCTTCATGCCGTCCTCGATCCAGTCCAGCTCCATGCCCACGATGGCGTGCATGTAGAACCGTGCAACAGCCTCTCTGTCCTCCTTGGGCATTCCGGTATCGCCGTAGACCCGGTTGATCCAGGAGATCAGGTATTCGTAGATCAGCCCATTGAAATCATTCTGGATCCGGTCCATCCGGACGGAGCGAAACATATTCAGCACCACGCTTTTCCGCTCCACTGCATTTCTGCACAACAGAAGAAAGCTTTCCTCCCAGGGCCGGTCCGACTCCCGGAAGGTGTTTTCCACCTGTTCCCGGATCACCCACCGCAGCAGATCATAGACGTCCTGGAAGTAGTAATAAAAGGTCATGCGGTTGATGCCGCAGTCATCTGCAATATTGGTAATGGTGATTTTCTGCATCGGCTTGCTCTCCAGCTGGTGCAGGAAGGAATCTGCAATCGCCCGTTTGGTGATCTGTGCCATGTTCCGTTCTCTCCTTCTTTTCCATATGTATATTCAACGGTTTTAGTATGCCATAAATCCACATTTTTCTCAACCCGGACTTTTTACATCCTTTTCCGGTCCATAATCTTCTTTTTCCAGTTTTAGCCCGGTATTTCCCGACACTTTTTCATGTTTTGTTGATAAAACATCCGCTCGTCTCCTAATAATTCTATACATTTTATATACTATCATTTACCATCAAATGATAAGACTTTTATCATTCAAAGACCCTTGTCTATAGTTGGAAGCAGGGCTTTGGTATATCATTAGCATGTAACAGACTACAGTACCGACCGGGTTCCGCAGCCCCTCGGCTCCTGTCCGCTTCCCAGGACAGTCCGGACCGCTCCGGCGCTCTTCGTTCCCACCGCAGACTGTCGCAACTGCTCCCCTGCCTGTTCTCCAGGCCTTCGGAGCGCCCCCGCAAATTGAAGAATGAGGTGAAGGTGTTTATGAAACATATCAGTGCATGGAAGAAATTCCTGTCCCTGGCAGTTGTCCTGACCATGATGACCGGGCTGCTGCCCATGCAGTCTCTGGCCTTCGACGACCAGGCTGACGCAGCTGTGGCCGCCGACCAGCAGGACGAGTACGTCCGGGTCCCCGACCAGACCAGAAACGGCGGAACCATTACCCAGATCAGCCGTCATGAGTACAACGTGACCATTACCGGCAAGGACGCCGTGGTGATCACCACCGATCAGCACGAGTTCCAGTCCCAGTACCGCTGGACCTCCGATCACCGCAGTGTCGGCAAGCCCAAGTCCATGCCCGTCATCGGCTCCGCCCGTGTGGAGTTCCCCGGCGAGTCCGGCGACGTGGTCATCTCCTACCAGGAGCTGGTGGGCGGCATCCCCACTCCCCACTACGAGACCCGCGATTATTTCATCTTCCACGTGAATGTGGTGGGTGAGACTACCCTGACCTACGAGACCAACGGCGGCTCCCCCCTGGAGCCCGAGCACTACCCCTACGGCCAGGTGGTGGAGCTGACCCGCGGCACCGTCCGTGCCGGCTATCAGTTCACCGGCTGGTACGCCGATCCCGACTGCACCCAGCTGATCACCTCCATTCAGATGAACGGCGACCAGACCGTCTATGCCGGCTGGGATGTGCCCAAAATCCCTGAGCCTCTGAACAGCGGCGAGCACTTCCGCTATGCCTACGGCTCCCCCGACGGCATGATCCACCCCGAGGATCCCATCACCCGTGCCGAGGTGGCCACCCTGATGTACAACCTGCTGAAGGACGAGGTCCGCGAGGAGCACAAGACCGATGTAAACCCCTTCAACGACGTGAATGAGGACGACTGGTTCAACACCTACGTGTCCACCATGGTGAGCATGGGCGCTATCAGCGGCTACCCCAACGGCTCCTTCGGCCCCTACGCCCCCATGACCCGCGGTGAGTTCACCGCCATGATGGTCACTCTGGATGAGGACGAGCCCACCGTGGAGGCTCAGTTCCCCGACACCGAGGGCCACTGGGCTGAGGCCGCCATCAGCAAGGCTGCTCTGAACGGCTGGGTGGCCGGTCATCCCGACGGAACCTTCCAGCCCGACCGCAGCATCACCCGCGGCGAGGCCTTCTCCATTCTGAACGCCATGCTGGGCCGCAGACCTGCCGGTCTGGACTCTCTGCTGGTGGGCATGAAGCTCTGGCCCGATAACATGGATACCAGCAAGTGGTACTACCTGGCCGTCCAGGAGGCCACTACCAGCCACGACTATGTCCTCCACGAGGATATGACCGAGGACTGGACCAAGCTCAAGTGATCACAGCGCAATCGGAAAGGGGAGCGGCACAGCCGCTCCCTTTTTTCGGCAGCAGGCAGGAAACTGTCTGCTGCCCTTTTCGTTTCTGCATAAATTTCGGAATTATGAAATTATTTGTCCGGATACCCTTCTCAAAAACGGTCAATGGCCTTATGATACTTTTATAGACCGCAGCGGTCAACGGCACCGCAGAGGAGGTGGGTCCCCATGAACGAGAAGTTTTTTGCCCTGGCCCGTGAGAAGCAGCACACCATCATCGAGGCGGGCTTCCGGATTTTTTCCCGGAGCAGCTACCAGAAAACGCCGGTCAGCGAGATCGCCGCAGAGGCGGAGATCAGCAAATCTCTGCTGTTCCACTATTTTCGGAACAAAAAGGAACTCTACCTGTTTCTGTGGGAGCACGCAGCCCGTCTGTCCATTAAGACGCTCTCTGCCGAGCGGTGCTACGAGCCCGGAAATCTGTTCGACCGGATGGAGCAGGGTATGGAGGCCAAATTCCGTCTGATCCATCGACACCCCTATATGGCCACCTTCGTGCTCCGGGCCTTTTACGAAAAGGATCCCGAGATCCGCTCCGCCATCCAGGACAGCTTCAACCGCCTGTTCGCCCAGAAAGAGGCCCGTCTGCTGGCCATGCTGGACCCGCAGGACTACCGCCCCGGTCTGGACCTGGCCATGATGTACAAGCAGATGTACTGGGCCTCAGAGGGCTATCTGTGGCAGATGGCCCATCAGGGACCTTTGGATCCGGTTCAGATGGAGGCCGACTTCCGCAGAATGCTGGTCTTCTGGCGCAGCGTCTATGAAAATCCCGAGAAACGAAACACCGAAAAGGAGTGATCCTGTGAACGCCATCGAAACTCACAAGCTGACCAAGTCCTACGGCAGGAACCGTGGCGTCATCGACCTGGAGCTGACCGTGGAGGAGGGCGACTTCTTCGGCTTCATCGGTCCCAACGGAGCCGGAAAAAGCACTACCATCCGCACCCTGCTGGGGCTGATCACCGCCACCTCCGGCAGTGCAAAGGTGCTGGGCCTGGAGGCAGGCCACAGCAGAACCAGGCTTCTCTCCCAGGTGGGCTATCTGCCCTCCGAAGCTCAGTACTACCCCGGCATGCGAGTGAAGGAGGTACTGAAGCTGTCTGCCCGGCTCCATGGAAAAAACTGCTCCGACGAGGCCGCCCGGCTGTGTGACCGGCTGGAGCTGGATCCCAGCCGGCGAGTGGACGAGCTCTCCCTGGGCAACCGGAAAAAGGTGGGCATTGTCTGCGCCATGCAGCACCGGCCGCCCCTCTATATCATGGACGAGCCCACCAGCGGTCTGGATCCGCTGATGCAGCGGGCCTTCTACGAGCTTTTACAGGAGCGCAACGACGAGGGGGCCACCGTCTTCCTGTCCAGCCACATTCTGTCCGAGGTCCAGCGCTACTGCCGCCGGGCCGCCGTGATCCGGGAGGGCCGTCTGCTGATCTGTGACACGGTGGAGAACCTCAGCGCCGCCGGAGCCAAAAAAGTGAGCCTCCGGGGCGTATCCCAGCCCCCTCAGCTCCCCGGCGTACGGGGTGCGGTCTCCGAGCAGGACGCCGTCTCCTTCTACTACAGCGGCAGCCCCGCTCCCCTGATGCAGGCCCTGGCCGGTCTGCCTCTCCGGGATGTGACCATCAGCGAGCCGGATCTGGAGGAGATCTTCCTCCACTACTACGAGGGGGAGGCCTGACCATGACGATTTTGAAAAAAGAACTGCGGCAGAGCCGGGTATCTCTCCCAGTCTGGACCGTGCTCCTGTCCGCCATGCTGGCCATGGTCATTCTGATCTATCCCGAAATGAAGGATCAGATGACGGGTATGTCCGACAGCTTTTCCCAGATGGGCCAGTTCAGCCAGGCCTTCGGTATGGACCGGCTGGACTTCGGCAGGTTCCAGGACTACTTCGCCATTGAGTTCGGCAATATCATGGGCCTGCTGGGCGCCCTCTACGCCTCCATGCTGGGCATCCGGTCCCTCTCCTCCGAGGAGAGCGGCCACACCGCCGAATTCCTGCTGACCCACCCCATCACCCGCAGCCGGGTGGCCGGGGAAAAGCTGCTGGCACTGGCTGTGCAGATCACTCTGCTGAATCTGACTGTGGCCCTTGTCTGCTTCGGTCTCACCGCCGCCATCGGGGAGGAGATCGACGAAGGCCGGGTGGCTCTGCTCTTTTTCAGCAACTACCTGATGCACCTGGAGCTGGCCGGTATCACCTTCGGCCTGTCCGCCTTCCTCCGCCGGAACGGCTTTGCTGTGGGTATGGGGATCGGCGCGGGCGCCTATTTCCTGAACATCCTCTCCAACCTGATGGAGGAGCTGGAGTTTCTGAAGTACCTCACCCCCATGGGCTACACCGACGGGGCGCAGATTCTCTGCGAGGGCACTATGGACGCCGGATACCTGTTGTCCGGACTGCTTCTGCTGGCCCTGTCCCTGATCGCCGGCTTCCGGCACTACAGCCGCAAGGATATTTCATAACATAAGAAAAAGACCGTCCGGATCCCGGACGGTCTTTCTTTATGCGGCACACGTATTCACTCGTAGATGTCCAGCATCTTCCGGGTGTAGATGGCGTAGGCCACCGCGATCACAGTGGATCGGAACACATTGGCCTCCACATCGGAGGTCTTATAGGTGGGCGGGCACAGCTCCTCCCGGCGGAAGATCTCCCGCAGAGCGTTTTCAAACTCGCTGCACAGGTAGTCATAGGCCGCCTCGATGGGGTAGGACTTCCGCTGGATCTCCAGCAGCCGCTTGATCTCCCCGATGGACAGCACCTGCTTGGCAATGGAGATATAGACCAGGTAGCCGATATGCTCCTTGGAATACTTCTTGCCCGTGGGTCTGGGGATCAGGCCCTGCTTGACGTAGTTGCCCACCATGGTGTGGGTGATCCACTTATCCCCGTTGTCTCCGAAGATGGGCTCCAGAATGAAAACCACCTCGTCGATGATCTGATCCAGATAGAGATTGATCCGGGGGAGCTCCTCATATCTGGGCATACGGAATTCCATGATCTCCGCAATGATCTCTTCCATTCTTTTCTCGTTCAAATCCATCACCTCGAAAGCGGGGCTATTATATCACAGAATAATTCCCTTGACAAGTTATCACAAAGCCCTTAATATAGTATTCAATACCGTATCACACAGTATCTGAGTCTTAACACTATCTTTATATCGAGGTAACCTATTATGAATTGGACCATTGCATTTGATTCCGGCTGTGACCTGCGCGACCTTCAGCCTGTGGACAACACAGAGCTGGAGCTGGTCCCCCTCAGCATTCTGGTGGGGCACAAGGCCATTACCGACGACGGGAGCACCTCTCTGGAGGATATGCAGGCCATGCTGGACCACACCAGAGAAAAAACCGGCACCGCCTGTCCCTCCGTGGGTGACTGGCACCAGGCCATGGAGGGCCGGGACAATGTGATCGCCCTCACCATCTCCGGGGCCGTCTCCGGCAGCTATCAGAGCGCCTGTGCCGCCCGGGACATGATCCTGGAGGATGAGCCTGACAAGCACATCTATGTGATGAACAGCGTGTCCGGCAGCGGAGGCATGCAGTCTCTGGTGAACCGGGCGCTGGAGCTGATCCGGGCCGGGGCCTCCTTTGATGAAGTCTGCCAGGGCATTGAGGAGTGCCGCAGCCGCTCCCAGATCTTCTTTTTGCTGCAAAATGTGGACAACATCATGTCCAACGGACGCCTGAACCCCATCATCGGCCGGGCCGTCAAGGCCCTGCGGCTGTGCCTGCTGGCCACCGTCAGCCCGGAGGGTACTCTGGAGGTCATCTCCAAGGTGCGGGGCTTTGTTAAAACCATGGACAAGAGCATCGAGGCCTGTGTGGACCGGGGCTGCACCCCGAAAAAGATCATCATCACCCACTGCCTCAACCCTGAGGGCGCACAGATGATGAAGGAAAAGCTGCTGGACCGGTTTCCCTGGGCTCACATCGAGATCCTGCAGACCGGACTGCTGTGCGGCTACTACGCCGAAAAGGGCGGCCTGATCGTGGCTCTGGAGGGTTAAACGCAGAAAAAAAGACTTCACTTCTCAAGGAAGTGAAGTCTTTTTTGTTCGATCAGGCGTCCAGCATGGCCCGGGCGAGCCCGTACAGGTCGCCGGTCAGAGGCAGGTCGGCCAGCTTCATAAGGGGGGCGTTCGGATCGGTGTTCACCGCACAGAGGGTCCCCACAGCGCCCAGCCCCGCCCTGAACTGAACAGAGCCGGAAATACCGAAGGCGATCAGCACCCTGGGCTCCACGCTGCGGCCGCTGAGGCCGATCTGGCAGCTTCTGGGCAGCCAGCCCCGCTCCACCAGGATCCGGGAACAGCAAAGCTCCGCCCCCAGCTTGTCCGCCAGCTTCCGGAACAGGTCCAGGTCGTCCTTTTCCTTCAAGCCGCCGCCCACAGCCAGGATGATCTCCTTTGCTTCTTCCCTGGGGGCGTCCACCCGCTCGGTCCACTCGGTCTCATAAAGGGGAGCGGAGGGCTCTCTGTGCAGAACGGTCAGCTTTGTCTCGTCTCCGTTGGGTTCAACCTTGCTGCCAAACCGCAGCGAGGCGATCTGGGGCCGGGTCTCCCCGGTCAGGATGGAGGCCATCATGGTGCCGGAGAAGGCGGGTCTGGTCTGTACCAGCAGACCTTCTTCGTTGAAGGATAATTCCGTACAGTCGGCGGTAACGCCTGTGTGCAGAACAGAGGCCGTCATGGCCGACAGGGCCCTGCCCTCGGGGGTGGCCGGGAACAGCAGCACGTCGGAGTCCTCCCCCGCCAGCTGCGCCAGTTCCCTTGTCTGTTCCTCCGGGATAAAGGCAGAAAAAGCGCTGCCCTGAACCCACAGGACTTCGTCCAGGCCGCAGGTCTTCAGCTCAGCCGCCAGGGCTTCGGAGGGTTCAGCGGTGAACAATACGCCCCGGCAGGTGTAGCCCCCCTCCCGGCTCAGCCGGATGGCTGTGGTCAGCACAGCGCGGCTGATGGGATGAAGGGCCTCCGGGAAGGCCTGGAGCAGTACAGTCAGATAGGGTCGTCTGTTCATCTCTGCTCCCCCTTTCGGCATGCGTTCAGCAGAAGGGCGGCGGCCTCATCGGCCGGTAGGGCCCTGGGTTCCGCCTTCTGCTCCTGGCGCACCTCATGGGTGGAACACACCCGGGTGGGGGATGCGCTCTGGCCGTAGTCCTCAGCACTGCCCCCCAGATCTTCCAGGGTCAGCACCCGCACGGTCTTTTTTCTGGCCTTCAGCTGGTCCCGCAGGGTGGGGATACGAACCGCTCCGATCTCCTCCCCCACTGCCAGAACACAGGGGCAGCACAGCCGGGAGCGCTGTGTTCCCAGAGACAGCTCCTGTGTCACCACCAGCTGTCCCCGTTCAATTTTCTCCAATTTTTTCACCCAGCCCACAGCGGGGATACCCAACCGGGCTCCCAGTGCAAAGGGCAGCTGGGCAGTATCGCCGTCGGTAGTCTGCTGGCCGCACACCACCAGGTCGGCAGCTTCCAGTAACTGAATGCCCCGGGAGAGGGTATGGGCGGTGGCATACACATCGGCGCCGGCAAAGGCCCGGTCGCAGAGCAGGACCGCCTCCTCCGCCCCCATGGACAGGGCGGTTTTCAGGCAGTCCTCCGCACTTTTGGGGCCCATGGTCAGGGCCGTGACCCGGCCGCCGGTCTCCTCCGCGATCCGCAGTCCGGCCTCCAGGGCAAACAGATCTCTGGGGTTCAGACGGCCGCCCGCCGCGCTCCGGTCCAGGGCTCCGCTTGCGGCCAGGGGCACGCTTTTTGCGGGTACCTGCTTGATGCACACCACCACGTTCATGCTTCGTTCTCCTTAGGGATTCATCTTGAAATCAGGGTCGAAGACACGCCGGAGCTCCTCCAGCATCCTCTTCTGTTCCGGGAGCAGCAGCTGCCCCAGCAGCCTCCGGCGCAGCCTGCCCACCTCATATTCTGTCACGGCGGGGCCTGCTCCGTCAACCGCTTTTTCCGTCATGCGGCGGACAAAGTCGGCACAGCGGGGATGGTCGGACTCCCGCTCCGGCAGCAGGGCCACCCGGAGGCGGTTTTCCAGCAAGTGGCCGTAGAGGGCGGCGCTGAGGCCGGTCTCCTCCAGAGCGATGCGGTAAGCGCTGAGCCAGTGGGGAAAGTCCTCCGGTCTGCCTGCCAGATCCAGCTCCCAGCGGCAGCCGGTTTCCGGATCGTGAAGGGCATTGGATTCGTTCAGCACAGAGGGGACGGCGTGGCGCAGATCCCGGAATTTCCGGACGGCCTCCGGGCCGTTCTCCGCCCAGGTGTCCTCCTCACTGCCTCCGCAGGCGGCAAAGGCGTCCAGCAGGTCCATGAGCGCGTCGGTGGTCTCCTCCTCGTTCTCCCCCTCCAGTTCCACATAGAGGGCGGCCCTTGCTCCCTCCGGGAAGGCGGGCAGACGGGTCAGCAGAGGGCTGTCCCGGTGGGCGTCCAGCAGGGACAGGGTGGCTTCGTCGTAAAACTCCGCTGCGTTCAGCCCCTTCCGGCCCAGCAGCTTCTGTCCGAACGCAGGCAGTTCCTCAGGGTTCCGGAAGAAGAACACAACGCCCCACAGGTCCCCGGCTTTGGGGATCAGAGTCAGATCCAGGGACAGAGCTGCCCCCAGATAGCCCTCGGTGCCGGACAGAAAGTCGATCAGGTCCATGCCCTCGTAAAGAGCCTTGGGCCCGGCATAGCCGGCAAGGTCCAGGGTCTGTCCGTCGGGCAGGGGCAGGCTGTGTCTGCGGAGCACATAGTCTCCCCGTCGGAACTGCCACAGCTCTCCGGTGGGCGCGGCCCAGGTCAGGCCCCCGATCCAGCGGGAGCAGGGACCGAACCGCAGAGAGTCCGGGCCGGTGGCTCCGGTGGAAAACATACCGCCCAGAGTGGCGCTCTGCTCGGTGGGGTCAGGGGGGAAGCGCAGTCCGGCGGCAGCGGCCAGCCGGTCCACCGTTTCCAGGGTGACGCCGCACTGAACAGTCAGGCTGCCGCCCTGATCGGCCTTCTCCACCCTGCCCGCCTCCGTCAGCCGGGACAGGTTCAGCACAGAGCCCCCTTCCGGGACAGCCCCGCCGGAAAATCCGGTACGGGCTCCCTGAAGGGTCAGTCCGGTCTTCTGCTTCAGTGCCTGACAGACCTCCTCCACGGTCTCCGGAAACAGAATGGCTTCTGCCGCTCCGGTACGCCGGGACTCGTCCTTCAGATAGCTTTTATTGTTGTCGTTGATGGGTTCCAGTTTCATATCGTTCTTCCAATCAGCAAAGGTTCAGCAGAGCCTCCGTCAGAGCAGGGGCATCCGCTTCCAGACCCAGGTCGGCGTTTTTGAAAATCAGCGCCTCCGGGTCGGTGTTGACTGCGATAATGGTTTCCGCGTGCTCGATACCGGCCAGGAAGGCTCCCGCACCGGCAGCCCCCAGAGTCAGGACGCACCGGGGCGCCAGAACGGAGCCGGACTGGCCCACGATCTCGGCGGTGCTGCCCCAGCCATTCAGCGCGGCAGGTCTGGTCAGGCCGAAGCCCGCCCCCAGCTTCTCCGCCAGCAGCCTGGCCCGGTCCACGTTCTCCCGGTTCTTCATACCGCAGCCGCAGATGATCACCAGGTCGGCAGAGCGAAGCATTCCTGCCCGGGCGGGCTCAACAAGCGCCCCGGGACAGAGCTCCGGCCCGGACTCGGGCACGGCGGCCTCCCTCACTCCGTCGAACCGGGCCCACTCCTCCGGGGTCAGGGTCAGAACGGTGGGCAGAGGCAGATATTCCGTCCACTCCAGATTGGAGGCGCAGACCCGCTTCTGCACTGTGGCATAGCGGGGGTGCAGCTGGGTGAGCCTGCCGCCGAAAAAGCAGGAGATCTGCAGTTCGTCCGCCAGCGCGGTACACAGGGTCCGGCCCTGTTCGTCGTCGGGCAGCAGCATCACATGGGGCTGCTCCCGTTCGAATATATCCGCAAGCTCCGCAGGATCGCCCTTCCGGTTCAAGGGGGGGCGGAATTTCAGCCCGTGACGGTTTAGGAAGTCCCGCTCCTCCTGGGACAGCCCGTCAGCGCCGTTCTTCCGCTCCCCGCCCGTTCCGGCGGCTTTGCGGAGCCTCGCCATCAATTCAGTTCTGCCGGCCGGGTCGCTCCCGTCCAGCAGGGTGCAGCTGCGCCCGGTATCAGGCCGGGTCAGCTTAGGGTCGGGGTAGTTGCCGTAGTCCGTGACCTCCGGCAGCAGCTCCGCCTTTTTGCTTCTGCACAGCATCCGCTCCCGCAGGCCCGCAAACCGCAGGACCTCCGGGCTGTTGCCCACGGCACAGATGACCGGCAGAGCGGTCTTCCGCTCCACCAGGCCTTCAGGGCCACGGCTCCGGGCCGTCAGTCCGTCCCCGCTCCAGCACAGCTGCTCCACCTCGCCCAGTAGGGGCAGGTGCAGCCGGCTTGCCATGAAATAGGGGACCATGCCGGTCTGGGACAGGCCCGCCTGGGTCCCGGTGAGAATCAGGTCAGGCTTTTCCTGTTCCGCCACATCTGCCAGCAGAGAGGCGATCTTCCGTGGGCGGAACTCCCGATACTTGTCGGGAATACACAGCACCCGGTCATAGCCCACGGCGTAGAGATTGCTGAACAGGGTCTCCGGCATGGTATCAGAAACAGTAACAGCAGTGCAGGAAGCCTCCGCTCCCTGCACTGCCATCTGATCCCTGATCTGAAGACCCAGTTCCAGTGCGGACTGGTCGAAGCAGTTAAAATCCATGCCTGCGTACCGCAGATCGGTGGACAGGGAGAAGTTGTCCCAATCCTCTGTCAGCACCCGATCCGGGTTGGGCAGGATCTTAAAACATACTAAAATCTTCATCGATCAGGGTAATTTACTTCTGATTCACCAGCAGAACGCCCTTGTTCAGGATGTGGTTGGGATCCATCATATCCTTCAGCTTGTACATCAGAGGATAGCTGGTACCGTGCTCCTGAGGCATCCAGGCGGTGCGGTACTTGCCGCTGCCGTGGTGGTGGGCGATGGAGCCGCCGTACTTCAGGGTCTCCTCCATGATGATGGAGATGACCTTCATGTAGTCATCGCGGGCAGTGTCGGAGTTGTCCTCCAGGAAGGCGAAGGTGAAGTAAATGTTGGTGCCCTGCATGTAGCTGTGGGAGGAATGACCGCCGGCGTACAGGACCTTCTCGTTCTCAGCCACCAGACGGGTGGTGACACCCTCGTAGATCTTGCCGATCACGTCCCAGTTGCCGGAGATCTCGCAGGTGTCGGCCACGGCGCCCATCTTGTAGTACTGGCCGTTGTCCATCTTGTCGCAGACGTCGTCGCGGGTCTGCAGCCAGGACTTCACGGGCTTGTCGCCCAGGGAGACGGCCTCGTACTTCTTGGCGTACTCCTCAATGGCGGCGCCGGTGGCGTCGTTGATGGGCTTGGGGCCCTCGCACATGAACAGCATAATGCCGTAGCCTGCGGGCAGGCCCACATCGTGCATACCCAGGATCATCAGAGCCTCGGCAGCGTCGTGCAGACGGGCCACGGCAGGACGGTAGCCGTCAGTGACGATGTCGTGCAGCATGTTCAGACCGGCCTGCATATCCTTGATGCCGTAGGCGCACATCCAGCGGTCCTCGGGCTTATACTTGAAGATCTTCACGGTGATCTCGCTGACGAAGGCCAGGGTGCCCTCGCTGCCGATGAACAGGTGACGCAGATCGGGACCGCAGGAACGGCGGGGGACGTTCTTGATGCGGACCACGGAGCCGTCAGCCAGGACAGCCTCCAGGCCTACCACCAGATCCTCGATGCCGCCGTACAGAGTGGAGTGCTGGCCGATGGAACGGGTGGCCACCAGACCACCCATATCAGCCATGGGCAGGGACTGGGGGAAGTGGCCGGTGGTGTAGCCGCGCTTGTTCAGGTAGTTCTCCAGGTACTCCAGAGGAGTGCCGCAGCGGACGGTGACGGTCATGTTGGTCTCGTTGACCTCCAGGATCTCGTTCATCAGGCCGCCGTCCAGGATCACGCCGCCCTCCTGAGGCTCCACGCCCAGGGTCACGCTGGAGCCGCCGGTACGGGGCACCACGTCGATCTTGTTCTCGTTCAGGAACTTCAGCACCTGGGAGGCCTCCTCAGTGGACTTGACCTTCACCACACAGGCTGCGCGGGGTGCGAAATTCTTGCCGTCGGCACGCTGGTACACACGGAAGCCGATGTAGTCCTTGGCGCCCTCCAGGACAGCCTGCTCATCAAACTGCACCTGGTCGGCGGGGACGATATTCTGAAGATTCTGGATGATATCCTGCTTTTCCATGATAATTTACTCCTTTGCCTTCATAGACTTGGATGCGACAATGTCCACACCCGTGTTGTTGATATTGGAAATGATCACGTCGCCGCACTTCACGGGAGCCGTTACTCTTGCGGCGTAAACTTCTTTCAGACAGTCGTTCAGCTGATCCTTGGGCAGCACGTCGGTGCTGACCACGCTCAGCCGGGGCAGCAGACCGCCGGTGACTGCCACCGTGCTGGTCAGTATGCGCATGGGATGGGTAAACTCGTTGATCCCGTGCTCCAGACCGCGCTTGCAGCTGTTGCCGGTCACCACTACCTCACCGCTGTCATCGGACACCGTCAGACGGCAGCTGTTGGGGCACACGATACACACATATTCCTTCGTCATGTTCACTGCACCTCTTTTACGGAAATTTCAATGTCCCTGTCTCCGCACTGGTCCAAATCCAGGGTCAGCATTTCCGGGGGAGCGACAAAGCGGCAGGTTTTCTTGTAAAGCTCGGTCTCACCGGCGGTGCAGCAGAGCTTTGCTACCTTCTTCGGGGTCTTCACCCGCAGGAAGAAGGTGCCGGGCCGGCCGTTTTCACGGATCAGCTGGGGTACGGCAAAGTTCACGTTCTCGCCGCAGCTGACCTTGTGGGTGGGGCCGTCCAGAGGCAGGGTGCCCTTCAGGTACTCCACAGCGCTCTCGGCGGCGATCTCACCGGACTTGGACACGTAGTCCACCAGGTCGAAGACCACGGCCACGTTGCCCGCGGCGAAGATGCCGGGGACGCTGGTCATGAAGCTGTTGTCCAGCACAGGGCCCTTGGTCCGGGGGTCCAGCTCGATGCCGGCGGTGCGGCTCAGCTCGTTTTCGGGGATCAGACCCACGGCCAGCACCAGCAGATCGCACTCGATGGTGCGCTCGGTGCCGGGGATGGGCTTGCGGTCGGGGCCAACCTTGGCCACGGTGACCGCCTCCACACGCTTGCGTCCGTGGACCTGGGTCACGGTGGTGGCCAGATGCATGGGAATGTCAAAGTCGTCCAGACACTGGACAATGTTTCGGGTCAGTCCGCCGGGATTGGCCATGACCTCGTACACGCCCTCCACGGAGATGCCCTCCAGGGTCATGCGCCGGGCCATGATCAGTCCGATGTCGCCGGAGCCCAGGATCACCGCCCGCTTGCCGGGCAGGTAACCCTCCATATTGATGTAACGCTGGACCGAACCGGCGGTCAGAACACCGGTGGGACGGTCGCCGTAGATGAACACCTGGCTTGCGGTGCGCTCCCGGCAGCCCATGGTCAGGATAATGGCTCCGGCCTGGATCTTCAGCATGCCTTCCTTCTTGTTGCAGGCGTACAGCACCTTGTCCTTGCTGATCTCCAGCACCATGGTGTCCAGCTTGACCTCGATGTCAGTCTCGGCCACCTCGTCGATGAAGGACTGGGCGTACTGGGTGCCGCTCAGACGCTTGCCGAAGCGGTGGATACCGAAGCCGTCGTGGATACACTGCTGGAGGATGCCGCCCAGCTCCTGATCACGCTCGATGATCATGACCTTTTCGGCTCCGGAACGGCGGGCCTTCAGGGCTGCGGCCAGACCGGCGGGTCCGCCGCCTACCACAACAATGTCAGCTTTTAACTCGATCATGCCCGCTCCTCCTTTTCCTCAGTACAGGGGCGGTTGTCAGCCAGCAGAATGTTGCTGCCCTCGCCCTTCAGGGTCACGTCCGTCCAGTCTCTGCCCTGCTCACGGGCCAGGATCTCCAGCACGCGGGGCTGGCAGAAGCCGCCCTGGCACCGGCCCATGCCGGCACGGGTACGGCGCTTCACGCCGTCCACGGTGGTGGGAGGTACGGGAGAGTGGATGGCCTCCAGGATCTCGCCCTCGGTGATGCCCTCGCAGCGGCAGATGATCCGGCCGTAGGCCGGATCCTTCTGGATCAGCTTGTCCTGCTCCTCACGGCTCAGCTGGCGGAACACAGGCTTGTTTTCACGCTTGGGGTTCCAGTCGGCCTTCTTCTCCAGAGGCCGGCCCTTGGCCCTGGCGTCGTCGGAGACGATGCCCTCCACCATTTTGGCAATGGCGGGTGCGGAGGCCAGACCCGGGGACTGGATGGCGCCCACGTTTACAAAGCCGTCGGTGACCTCGGACATCTCGATGAAGAAGTCCTCCTTATAGTCGGCGGGACGGCAGCCGGCAAAGAACCGGATCACGTCGCCGTACTGGATGTTGGAATCGCCGCGGCCCATGGCGTAGCTCAGGCTCTCGGGATCGGTGGACTTATCCTCCTTGTCGGGGATCTCCTTGGCGGAGGGTCCCATCAGGATATTTCCTTCGGGGGTGTGGCACATGCCGCCGCCCTTGGTCTCGGCCTTCATATTCTTGATGGTCAGCTTCAGGTCAGCCCAGGTCATATAGCTGCACAGTGCATCGTACTCGGGCTTCTTGGCCTTGTCCAGAATGGCAATGACGCCCTTTCTGGGGTGCAGGGTGTAGCACTCGTCGCCGGCCATGGCGGAGATCTCGTCGGCGTAAATGCCGGCGCAGTTGATCACATACTTGGCTTTGATAACGCCCTTGTTGGTCAGCACGCCGGTGACCCTGCCGTTCTCGGTGAGCACGTCGGCCACGGTGGTGTCGAACCAGAAACGGACGCCGTTTTCAGCGGCGTTCTCGGCCAGAGCCACTGCCACCTGGTAGGGCTCCACCAGACCCATGCTGGGCATCCACAGGGCTCTCTTTACCTTGGGGGCCAGGCCGTTGCGGATCAGACCGGGCTCGATCTCAGCGGCCCGCTTGCCGTTGACCATCTCGGCGGGTACGCCGTTGGTCTTGGCCACCTTGTAGACTGCCTTCAGAGCGGGGATCAGCAGGGGGTTGGTCACAAAGCCCATGGCGCCCACCCGCTTCAGATCGAAGCCCAGGTCGTTGGCCCAGTCGGTGTACATCCGGTTGCCCTCCACGTTCAGCTTGGCCTTCAGCGTGCCGGGCTTGGCTGCGTAGCCGGGATGGATGTTGCCGTTGTTGGACTTGGTTGCGCCGGTGGCCACATCGCTGGACATCTCCACCAGCAGGGTGTTCAGATGATACTTAGACAGCTCGCGGGCAATACCGCAGCCGGAAATACCGGCGCCGATGATCACCACGTCCACATCCTCCACCATGCCCAGCGCCTCGCCGGCCTTGCGGTAGGGGCTGTAGTCCTTTTTCGGAATGGTCAGGCCCTTGACGGTCATCTTGTTGACCACATTCTTGATGTTCTTGTCCTTGGCCGCCTTGTGTCCGATCTGAACCAGTTCTGTCCAGCTGGAGCACTCGCCGGTCAGAGTCAGGATATTGCGCTTGTCTACCGCAACATTGATTTCCGCTTCGGGAAATTCTTTTCTCAGCTTCTGCTCGATTGACATTTCGATCCTCCTCAAACCGCCTTTGTTCTTAGTAGAACTGCGGCACCATGTTGCCGCTGAGCACCTGCTTCTGGATGAAGCCCACGGTCTCACCCGACAGGTACTTGCCCAGGATGCCCACCATACCGTAATTGCTGCGGTGGACCAGAGCCACAGGCCGCTGCAGGTCCCGGTTGGCCTCCTCAATAGGGATCTCGCTGATCTCGATGGGCAAGATACTGTTCTTGTTCCGCAGCACCAGATTGACCAGGTTGCTGCTGTTATTCTCCAATCCGTCACGGAACACAATGCAGTCGATGTCGCCGGTGTAGAACGCATACACACCGCTGATCAGCGGCATTTCCTTCACCACGACGTCCTTTCCCTGACAGATCTTTTCGCTGATGGTCACATGGTCGGCACTGGTGGGGTCCACCGCGATGACCATGCCGTCCTCAATATCCGTTTTACCGGGTTTGTTAATGTATAGCTTATAAGGAAGGGAGTATTCCGCATTCTCAAAGGGGAAGGCGATCTCCAGGTCCGGATATTTCTCCAGACAGGCCTCGGCTGCGCTCTGGGTGGTCACCACAAAGTCGTATGCGCCGGAGGCCAGGGCCTGCACACGGTTTTCAGAGCCCTGTACAAATGCAAAGGTAAATGGAATGGGACACTGGCTCATGCCATTGCAGATGCCGGTGGCCAGTCCCGCAAAGTGCCGGTTGACCGGTGGCGGCATGGAAGCCGTCAGATGGTTCAGACCGGAATAGCGAAACAGCTGTCCCTCGTCCTTTGCAGAAAGATATGTGCCCTTCTTGCCCTGCTTATCCAGCGTTACAGCCCGCTGCTCCTCCAGGAAGTTCAGCGAGTTCTGCACAATGCCTCTGGAACAGGAGAAGGCGTCGGCGTAGTCGGTGATGGTGGGGATCCGGTCGCCCAGCTCCATGCCGATGAAGCCCTTGGCGATGCTGGTACCCACGTACCATTCTTTACGATAGGGTGAACGGAGCATCCTTGATTTCCTCCTCGTTATGTACAAAATACTGTACCTTGGCCTATTATAGCCGCTCCTCCTCCGTTTGTCTAGTCATTTTGTATATTTTTTTGTACGCTAAAAAACTTTTTTCACAAATCTTACAATTGCCTCTTGCTTTATGTTCAAAATACTGTATGATAGAGGCATGTCCGGAGGTCCTACCTCTGACATTTTGTATGTTTGCACCTATTATGGGAGGGATCGAGATGACACGAGCAGAAGCTCCATCTGTTCAGAATCCGGTGATCCTCACATTCGATGTGGGAACCCAGAGCGCCCGCGCGGTGCTGGTGGATAAGCAGGGCAACATCATCGACAAGGTCAAAAAGACCTATGACGAGCCCTATTACTCCCTGCACCCCAACTGGGCAGAACAGAATCCGGAAAATTACTGGCACATCATGTGTCAGGCTGCACAGGAACTGAAACAAAGACAGGACGTCCTCTGGGACCAGATCATTGCCGTCACCTGCACCTGCATCCGCGGCTCTGCCGTGTGTATGGACCGGGAGGGCAAGCCCGTCCGCGACGCCATCGTCTGGCTGGACAAGAGAAAGACCGAGGGGCTGCCTCCCCTCACCGCCAAAACAGCTCTGCTGTTCAAGATTGCAAAGCTGACCGAAACCATCGACACCCTGCGCACCCAGATGTACTGCAACTGGCTGGCCATCAACGAGCCGGAAAACTGGAAAAAGACCTATAAATACGGTCTGCTGTCCACCTATTTCAACGTGAAGTTCACCGGTGTGATGAAGGATTCCACCGCCAATATGTGCGGCATCGTCCCCTATGACACCAAAAACCGCAGATGGTACCCCAAGAGCGATATGCACCGGGAGCTCTATCTGCTGGACGACAGCAAGCTCATCGAGCTGGTCCGGCCCGGCACCGAGATCGGCCAGATCACCGCCCAGTGCGCCCAGGAGACAGGCATCCCCGAGGGTCTGCCCTATATCGTCACCGGCTCTGACAAGATGTGCGAGACGCTGGGTCTTTCCTGCATCCGCAACGACTCCGCCGCCATCTCCTTGGGTACTCTGTCCTCCATTCAGGTCCCCAGCAAGCGCTTCTTCACCATGCAGATGGTGCTGCCCCCCTTCCCCTCCCTGCTTGAGGATTACCTCAACGAGATCCAGACCTACCGCGGCTTCTGGATGGTGTCCTGGTTCAAGGAACAGTTCGCCCAGCAGGAGATCGAGGAGGCCAAGCGCCTGGGCTGCAGCGCAGAGGATCTGCTGGACGCCCGGCTGAACGAGGTCCCCCCCGGCTGCGACGGTCTGATCATGCAGCCCACCCTGACCCCCGACGCCGTCACCCCCCACGCCCGCGGCGTGTTCATGGGTCTGACCGACATCCACACCAGAATGCACTTCTTCCGTGCCATCATCGAAGGCATCGGCTTTACCCTGTACGACGGACTGAAAGCCCTGGAAAAGGCGGGCCGCACCAACGTGCAGCGGGCCTTTATCGCAGGCGGCGGCAGCAACAGCCCCGATATCTGCCAGATCTCTGCCGATATTCTGGGCATCCCCGTCTTCCGCATCCAGACCGACGAAGCCAGCTCCCTGGGCTCCTCCATGCTGGCCTACATCACCCTGGGCGTCTTCTCCGATGTGGACGAAGCCATTCATTCCATGGTCCACATGAAGGACAAGTTCACCCCCGATATGGAGACCCACAAATTCTACGACCGCCTC
>SAMEA104404103__coassemble_891_pt1 | contig 19931 bp, 14 predicted proteins | sample SAMEA104404103__metabat2_high_PE_047 | metagenome-assembled genome bin SAMEA104404103 (sample SAMEA104404103) | Balaenoptera acutorostrata | reverse complement strand
CTTTTTACCTATTATATGTGAAAAATCAGAGTTTTTCAATGCTAATTTATCTATTTAAATGTATATTTTCATGTGTACTTGTTCTTTTTTTCACAAATTCTTTTATAGTATTACATTTATTTACAATACTTGTGGGTAATGCTGTAAGGTTTTCTCACGTTTTCATTTCACTAACTTTTTAACACAGCTTCTGCTCAACTTGGTCCGAAGTTCCGAAAACTCTATGAATCTCCGATTTCCAGAACTTTTAACCCGGATATATCGTTTTCTCAGATCAAATCCTGTTTTAGTAAATCACGATTTGGCGCTTTGTCTCCTCCACATCAAATTGACATTCCGTGTTCTTCCCAATAAAATATCCCTATCAAATCATTCATCCCGGAGGGCTCTCACATGACAAAGAAGGAACTGTACGAAGAACTTGTGGCGCAGGCAGCTGCGCTGACTGAAAACGAAGAAAACATCCTGGCTAACCTGGCCAACATCGCTGCCCTGCTAGGCAACTCCCTGCCCCAGATCAACTGGGCAGGCTTCTATCTCATGGACGGAGGTCAGCTGGTGCTGGGGCCCTTCTGGGGCAAGCCCGCCTGTCTGCGGATTCCTCTGGGCCGGGGCGTATGCGGTACCGCCGCAGCCGCCGACAGCATCCAGCGTGTAGCCGACGTCCATCAATTCCCGGGCCACATCGCCTGTGACTCCGCCTCCAACTCTGAAATCGTCCTCCCCCTGCACCGTGAAGGCCGTGTGGTGGCCGTGCTGGATATCGACAGCCCCTTCCTTTCCCGGTTCACAGATGAGGATGAGGCCGTTCTGAATGCCCTTGCCGCCGTCCTGGAAGGTCTTCCCTGGACCCAGTGCGGATACAGCTTAAACTAATAGAAAACGCCTCCGAAGCACATGCTTCGGAGGCGTTTTACATGTAATCTGTTATTATTTCTCGCCCTGGAACACCCAGTTGTTCAAATCAAAGATATTATCCTGGACGGTATACCACAGGCCGGGCAGGAAGGTGTTCGTGCCGTTCTGGGCGGTGTCCCAGATATGGGAACAGAACACAGACTGGGGGCCGGACAGCTTGGGATCGCTGTTGATGGGCTTACCGGTGAAGGGGTTGACGGGGTTCTCCACCATACCGGCCATAGCCAGGGTAGGCGTATCGGCGTTGGTCATGAAGGTGTTGTCAGTTGTAAACTCCTGACTGCCGAAGTCCTTCACCAGCAGGATGGGATTATAGTTCATGATCTCCTCGCCGCTGCCGGGGAGGCCCCAGTCGTCATAGTGGTTCATGGAGCCGCCGTGGTCGGACACGATGATGATGCGGGTATTGTCAAAGACACCCTCGGCCCGCAGATAGTCGAACCAGGCGCCCAGCTTCAGCATGGTTGCCATGTTGACATGGTAGTGCATAGCCTGCTGAGTGGTTTCCATTTTCAGTTCCCGGTCATTCAGCAGGAAGCGGTCGGTGTGGGCGGCGTCATACTCCGTGTTGTTCACGGTCTCAGCAGGCTCATACTCAGGTTCCTGGAGGAGAGCGGGCTCGTGGGTGGCGTCGTTAGTCAGCATCAGAAAGGTATTCTGGGCGTCGTCCCGGATCTCGGTGATGTTCTCCAGATTCCGCAGCACCGCATAGGCCCGGACAAAGGCGGGGTTCATGCCGGAGGCGCTGGTGGTACTCTCCACCTGCTGGGCCGCGTTCATCCAGTTCTTATTGTACTGGCCGTTATCGTAGATATACCGGCGCATGACCTCTGGGACTACCTTGAACAGGCTGTAGCAGAAGAAGTTTCTGTTTCTGCTTTGGTGCCGCTTCTCCACCAGCTCGGCGGGGTCGGATTCCAGCCCGAACTGGCCCATGGAGTTGAAGGCGTGGAGGTCGGGGTAATCGTCGTAGATGGACAGATCGGGAACCCAGTCATAGCCTGCATAGGGGGGATCAAACACAGTGGTGGTGAAGCCCTGCTCATAGAAGATGGCGGGCATGACCTTCAAGGCCTCGTTCTGCTTGCTGACCAGAGTTTCATCCTTCCGCTTGTTGATCTCCTCGGGGGTGTATTCATAGCCGCCGAAGAGCGCGGGGGAACCGAAGTTGGTATGGGCTCCGAAGGACAGGGTGTTGGGGTAGTAAGTAAAGCCCGCCAGCTGCTCCTTCAGCTCCGGCTTCTCATTCATCAGATAAGGAATGTAGGCGTTAACGGCGCGATCCATCATCAGAACCACCACGTTCTTGCCCTCCCGGCTGAGAGGGATGACAGGGGCGGTGGAGGAGGTATAGCACAACTGCTCGGTTTTATCCTTTACCGCGGCATGGATCTGGGTCATGTTCAGGGTGGACATGGCCAGAGAGGCCACGGTGGCCGTCAGCACCACGAAGCGGAACAGTTCCTGCTTTTTGATGCAGAGGAAGATGACCAGCGCAGCCAGAGCCACGGCCAGCAGCAGATTCAGCAGCTGGTGGCTGTAGACAGGTGCCAGGTCGAAGACTAAGTCGGGGGACATATTGCCATAGTCCTTACCGAAGAACATGAAGTTCACGGTGCCGATCAGACACAGGGCTCCCATGAGCCGTCCCATCCACTTCTTTCCTCCGTCGCTGGCCAGCATATAGAACACGCCGGACCACACCAGGAAAATACCGGCCGCCGACAGGGCCGTGTTCAGCACATACAGCAGGGGGCTCACCTGGGTCACGGGGTTGATGAACTCCTCAGGGGAGGAGTGGATCACACCCGCAGGGATCATCACGCCGGTCAGAACTGTCATGAAGAGTCCGCAGCTCCAGAAGGTAGTCTTGTCCTGGGCGGTCAGCTCAATTTCAGTGTGCCGGCGGGGGAAACGCTTGCCTAGCACATAGCCGATCAGGGGCAGATGGAGCATCATCAGCAGGCAGTACAGGATGATCTGACTTGTCTCCGTGGGCATGGGGTGGGTCACGGCAGAGAAAGCAAGCAGGACAATGCTCACCGTCGAGGCCAGGATGCAGAACACCTTGCGGGGGTCTTTCAGCTTATAGAAGATGTTCTTCACCAGGGAGAACAGGTTGTTCAGCGTCCAGTAGAAGACCAGGCCTGCGGGGGAATCGTACAGCAGAACCAGGAACAGCGTAGCCATGACATACAGCTGCACCTTGCTCTTGGTGGACATACCCTTGGTGTAGATGGCGCTGGATACCAGATTGATGGTCGTCATCAGGATCGGCAGAATATTGATGGCGATACCGCCCAGCACCAGCAGTCCGTCCGGAGCGCCCAGATTGCTGATGGGGCCCAGGGAGGCTCCCTGGAGGACGGGCAGCTTGGACAGGAAGTTGTAGGCCGCCATAAAGAAGGGGATTTCCAGCAGCAGGGACACGGAGCCCTTCAAGGCATCGGTGGGCTTGTAGTTGTTCTGGCGGTAGTAGGTCTGCATGATCATGAACCGCTCGTCGCCTTTGAAGGTCTTTTTAATGTGGGCGGTCCAGTGCTTCAACCGCTCGTTGGTCGCCCGTTCCTCCTCCTGCATGGCGTCGGCCCGGCGGTACAGGGGCAGCACCAGGAAGTTCATGACCAGACTCAGAACGATGATCGACACGCCCGGATGATCCAGAACGGCATTGACTCTGGTGAACAGGATCTCAAAGAACAGCTCCAAGGGCCCGATCAGCAGGCGGTATAAGGCTGAAAAAATCGACATAGCAGTTTATCTCCCACAGTTATCTTGATTTTCCGGCTCTGTCACCGGTAAAAGCCCCCTTATTCTACCCTGTATTCTCGTACATTTCAATGTAATTTCTCACATTTTAATCAGGAGTTTTTCCAGATATTTTATTCCCCGAATCCAGCCCCCTCCATGTTATTATAATATCTCCAGCAGCATAACCCAAAACAAATAGTATAATAAATTTATTTTATTGCAAATAGGAGTCTCTTCAGTTCCAATAAAAACCGATCTTTCCGTGCTGCGGAAAGATCGGTTTATCATGTTCAGATATTTACTGTTCCAGCCGTCACTTCTTCCGACGCCCAATCATTTGCCCGCGGTGGGACCTCCTTCCATGACGCCATCCTGCTTCAGCACGCACAGAACCGTGCCGAAGATACAGCGGATGTCCATCCCCAGGCTGATCTTGTCGGCGTACTCATTGTCGTAGGCTGCCTTCACGTCGATTTCCAGTTCGTCACGGCCGTGGATCTGAGCCCAGCCGGTCAGGCCGGGACGGATCTGGTTGGACAGCCCCTTGTCCCGGGCCTCCAGCAGATCGTACTGATTCCACAGGGCAGGACGGGGGCCTACGATAGCCATGTCACCCTTGAGGATATTGAATAGCTGGGGCAATTCATCCAGGGAGGTCTTGCGCAGGAACCGGCCAACCTTAGTAATATAGGCGTCAGGATCCTTCAGCAGATGGGTAGGCATATCCTTGGGAGTCTCCGTGTACATGGTACGGAATTTCAGAATATTGAAATAAGTTTTCCCCTTTGCCACGCGCTTTTGTTTAAAGAACACAGGGCCCTTGGAATCCAGCTTCACCGCCAATGCGCTCACCAGTAGAATGGGACTCAAAACCACACAGGCCACAAAGGACAGAATCACGTCCAGAGCCCGCTTTCCGAATTTTATGTACATAGCCTTCCTCTTTTCTGACTGTCCCCTTATCCTCCGGATAAGTGCGGTCATAATAGGCGCAGGTACCAACTGCAACTTTAATATCATATCAAACGTTTATTAGTCTTTCAAGGGATTTTCCGTTTTCTTGGTAAAATCCTTCTGTACTAGGGTGCTATATAGTAATCTATCCCATAAGTATCTTACTTCTCTCCTAAGTATTACCAGCTATCTCTGTCAAAGATATTGTTACTAACAGAATACCAAGGTCCGGGGACAAAAGCAGTACCGTTATTCTAACGTTAATAGATCTTCATGTTTATAAACCGCTCATCACCCTTAAAAGTCTTTTTAATGTGTGCAGTCCAGTATTTCAATCGGTCATCGTTTTCCCGTTCTTCCTCCTGCATGGCATCTGCCCGCCGCTACAAGGGCAGAACAAGAAAGTTCATCACCAGACTCAAAAATATAGTGGACAATTCGGGATTCTGGACTACCCGGTTGGCCATGGAAACAAATTCTCAAAGAATCGTTCCAACGGCTCTATCAGCAGCTTATACAGTGCTGTAAAACCGGACATAGTTCTCTCAGTTACATATGTATTGCTGATCCTAATATTTGATATGAATCTTTATCATTTCACTCCGTGTAGCAATATATTTCGGTGCAATTTCTGATTATTCATAGTTTATTTTCTTTGCTTACGTACTACATATTTTTGTATTAAGCACTAATAAATACTCCGGATGAAAGCCGCTTTCATCCGGAATATTTTTCTGAAGCCCATTTAATTAAAGCTCTAACCTTAGTAGGGTATTCTTTTTCTTTGTCAGCGTTTTTATAATTGGCTCAACCAGTTTTGCCATTCCATAGCACAAAAGGCAGCCCCATACAAATACAAAAATGGGACTCTTGGGGGCGTACAGGATTCCCTGTTTGTATTCCTTGCTGGTATTAAAGAAGATTCCGTGTACAAACCACATCTCCAAACTGACCTCCCCGATTCGTTCAAGTATCCGGTGAAATCTCGTTTGCTTTATGACCCAAAGAATATTAAACAGCCCGTAAATAAAAAAGATAAAGATCAACTCGTTTACAAATTCAGAAACAGGCTGACGAAAATAATCTACAAATACCAGTTCAAAAGTTACTGCTCGGCGCATAAACGGAACCATGAGTAGGGCTAGATAAATGGGAACACTCATCCACTTGTTAGGTCTTCCAATAATACCCTCTTCAATTTTATCCAGCAATGCGTATTTTGCGGCTATATACCCAATTAAAACACTTGGAAACCACGCATACAGTCCTTCAAGTAAATCCGACAGGTATGCATTCAGAACAATCTTGCTGCATATAGCAAGCACAACCTGCATAATTAGCACAATACTGATATCCACTAGTGGAGAATCCGTCAGTAGACGCGCTACAATCGGCAAAAGAAAGACAGTTAAACAATAAAATGGAACATACCAGCAAAAATACATAATGTCCCGACGGACTGCAATTGCTTCCAGTAAGACATTTTCCAGGTTCAGTCTATAGGTTCCAAGAGCCAGTGCGATGAGCAAAAATGGTAAAAAGAACGTCCCATATGATATCAATATGTCCGTGGCTTTCTTTACAGAATATTTTAATGAAGGGGTTTTCCAGTACATGAAGTATCCTGTTAAAAACGCAAAAATCGGTACACAAATCTTTGTAGGGGAATTAAATAAATATACGTGCTATATCAAATGTTGAATTGTGTTTGACAAGTTTAGGTATGAAGTATATACTAAAAAAAGAGAGGATACTTGCTGGTAACAAGCGCCTCTCTTTGGTGGCCATCCAGACGGTCGCCGCTACATAAAACTTACAGCGATGAGGAATTAGTCCTCAAACAATGTGAGCCGTTCTGCTGCAACAGACGGCTCACTTCTCTTGAAGTGTTATGTATATCACCCCCTTTTGAGAACATTCCCGCGAGGGCTGTATACACATGCCTACCTTTCCGCACTCGCGGGATTTCAGGCAACCGTCTTTTTCCGTACACCGTCTATAACCATGAGAAGTCTTAACAGAGACGGTGGATACCACTTTTTGTATTTTAGCTTGTATTTAGTCAGAAGTCAAATAAATTAGGAAAAACCGTTTAACTACCGATTTGGGGTATCGTGAGTACAGTCTCAATACAATATTCTGTAGGCTTATGGATGTTACTCGCGTATAAACATCTTTTTGTCTAAACTCTTTTCTTATCTAGACTTGCCCACTCAGTCTGCATCAATCTGTCACGCTAGAATACAAGGCGCACACATAGAAGGCTGTCCTGCTTATTCGGGGTAGTGCTATGTCCCGGAAGAGGCATCCAATGGGGACTTTGTCCCCGTTGGCCCTGGGTTTCCAATAGGGGCGGGAGCACTCCTGTTGGCACACGACTTTCTAGAAAGTCTAGTGTGTTATACCTTCTGCGGCCGCTGTTTGCGGAAAGGGGCTGCGCTCCGCTGAAAATTTCCGTCAACAGAAACATAGGGGCGACAGACCAAAAGGTCTGTCGCCCTTATGTTGTCCACAGGTGCGGGACGGATGGAGTGGGTCTGACGGGAACAGACCCTATGGAACGGAGGCCGCACCGGACGCGGGAGGTATATAGAAACTCGCCGAAGCGATTTATTGTCGTCAGGCTAAAATTTTTCGTAAATGCTCTAATGCATGTTGTTCTGTGGTCTTTGCCCAGCTTTGCGTCAGGTGGAAGTGGTGCGCCGCATCCTTTCTCGTGCGCTTTCGCAGCCCCTGATTCAGCCCCAGCCGGTAGGTCAGGTATACCTGTTCACGGGGCGTCAGTTGGCAAATCGCTTCCTTCAATCGGGACAGGAATTCCGAATTCTCCGACGTGGCCTCATCTGATGCCCCGTCGTTCCCGTCCTCCAGCAGGAGAAGCTCCTGTTTCGCCATGCAGTCATACATGGCGTTTCGGACGGCTCTGGCCGCATAGGTCAGGAACCTGATCCCCCGGTTCGGGTCATAGCGTTCCACGCAGCGGTACAGCGCCACGGCCCCTTCCTGGGCCAGATCGTCCGCCTCCAGTCCCAGACAGCGGTTCAGCTGAGTCTCCCGATTCAGCACCTCCAGGGCCGTCTGATAGATGAAAGCCATGTTGTTTTCCACCAGCCGATTGGCGGCGTCTCTGTCCCCCGATTTCGCCCGAAGGCAGAGTTCTTCATTGGTCATTCCCCGCCCTCCGGTCGGCCTGCTGCAGATCCTCGGCGATCATTTCCAGTGCCTCACGCAGCTTGTCCAGGCTTTCGGGCCGTACCAGCTTCGCTTCATCCACAGTCTCCACGATTGCGGTGGAAAATCTTCTGGGGGTGGTGGTCGGCTTCTGAGTTTCGGAACCCTTGACCAACTCCTTCAGCATCCGGTCCATCTGCTCCTTGCTCATGGCCTCCACGGAGTTTTCCAGCTCTACGTCGGTTTTCATGGCCTGGACAGCCTCCATAAAGCTGCTCTGGATGTTGTTCAGCTCCCGGTCGTATGCGGGGGTGCTGATAGAACGAATCATTCTGGCAGCCTCTTTCCGACCACTGACCAGCAGCATACGGGAGATGCGTTCCTGCATCACGTTCTGGGCCAGGTACCCGGCTGCCAGCGAGCCCTCCAGGTAGAAGGCGATCCGCTGGGCGGTATCGGCGAACTTGGGACTTTCCAGCAGATAGGACGCCACTCTGGGGTCCACCTTTTTCGTGTAGAGGTTTCGGGCGGCCTCGGGGGTCAAGCCCAGTTCATCAATGGCGTAGTTCTTCCGGTCGGGCACATCGGTCAGGCCCACCAGAAAGTCCGTGGATACCTTGAAAATCCGGGCCATACGGATCACATAACCCACGCCGATCTTCTCGCTCTGACCGTTGATATAGCGGCTGAGGGTACTCTCCCCCATGCCGATCTTAGCGGCCAGCCGGGCCTGGGTCAGCCCGCTCTCTTTCAGCAGATCCTGGATCCACAGTCGGGCGTCAAAGGGTAAGTAAACCTGTTCCATATCGGCCCTCCTCTATATCGAACATTTGTATTATTATTGTATCGTCTTTTCGTTAAATGTCAAGGGGCGTTCCGGATCATTGCAGTTAATTGCAGTAAATTGCAGTTTTGCAAGCATCCGGGACGCCTCTTCTTTTTCTTGCACCGGAGAACAATTTCTGCGGTAAAGGGCCAAAACTCCGTATATTGCTGTGAAAGGAATTTCACAGCCCACGTGTGACGTGATTGGAGGGAACACCGCATGAACGATGCGCAGTACGGCATCCTGCGCTTTGCCAAATACAAGGGGCCGGAGATTGGCCGTATCGAGGCCCACGACGAGCGCACCAAGAAAACCTACGCCAGCAACCCGGACGTAAACCTGTCCCGCAGCCATCTGAACTACCATCTGATCCGCACCCAGGGCAGCTACCGCGCCCAGGCGGAACGACAGATCAGACAGACCGGGTGCCGGGTGCGGTCGGACAGCGTGCGGCTGGTGGAAACCATCGTCACCGCCAGTCCGGAGTTCTTCCGGAACCGGGGCACCAGGGAGACAAGGGCCTACTTTGAGGCCGCACTGGCCTTTCTGAGCAAGCAGGTACCTCCGGAGCACATCCTCTCCGCCGTCGTTCACATGGATGAAAAGACGCCCCACATGCACCTGGTCTTCGTGCCCATCACCCAGGACGGCAGACTCAGCGCCAAGGAGATCATAGGCAACCGGAAAAAGCTGATCTGGTGGCAGGATCAGTTCTGGGCCCACATGGTCAAACGCTGGCCGGAGCTGGAACGGGGTGAAAGTGCCAGCAAAACCGGTCGGACTCACATCCCTCCCCGTCTGTTCAAGGAGATGACCCGGCTCACCCGCCAGCGGGAAAAGCTGGAGGAGTTGCTGACCGGGATCACCCCTCTGAACGCCAAGGGCAGAGCCAGAGAGATTGCCCATCTGCTGGACGCCTACATCCCCAGTGTGGAGAAGATGGACCCCCAGATGAAGAAGTACCGCTCCGTGCTCACTCAGTCCCGCAAGGAGGCGGACGTCCTCCGGGGCCAGCTGGCAGAGAGCCGCAGCGAAAGCACCCTGAAAAAAATGAAGGATCTGAAGCTGCAGCACGACTACGCAGAGGCCTTATCTATTTTGGAACGGATCCCTCCCCAGCTTCTAACCTATTACAAAACCGGGCATACTTCCCTTACCCACGATAATTCTCACGAAATCCAGGAGGATCAGAATGGCAAATCATAAAACCTTTACGCTCCCGCCCAAACAGCGCAGTATTCTGGATCAGCTGACGCTCACTTACTACAATAATCTGCTCCTGGAAAAGGGCATGATCACCGAGCGTGAGCACGAACTGATGCGCAGCAAGATCCAGCGGCGCAGGCGTTCCACAGGAGTCGAGCGATAAAAAGGCAGCGGACGGATAACCGTCCGCTGCCTTTTGCTTCCATGTACATGCCTGTCCTCCGGTGCTATACTTATAATAACAATAAGGGAGGGAATCACAATGCATGACTATTACCGCAAAAACGAGGCCAAATTGAAAAAGGAACTGAACAACTATCTCTCCCCGATCGCCCCGGAGCTGGAACAGGAACTGGGCGTCTCCTATGCGGAGCTCTTTGAGGAGACCTGGGCCTGCTACCGCTCCGATATGCTGGAGCACTTTCCCTACATCGGCGGTGACAAATCCAGCGGCACCAGAAACCTGACCGGTGCCTTCGGCTTCGTCGCTCTGGGCGTGGTGTGCCGCCGCCGCGGCATGACCCTGGAGCGCTGGGGCTATCTGAGCACGCTGGCCTATGAGCGCTTCTTCGCCAAATTCCCCGGCTTTCTCAAAAAGCTGGCCGGTAAGGTCATCTCTTCTCCCAGGCTGGTCAATCGGCTGCTGAAAAAGAAGGACGCCGCCAATGCAGCCAACGCCGCACAGAACCCCGGCAGCTTTGAAACCAGGGTCCAACCGCCCACGAAGGAATATCCCGCCATCTACCATACCGTCGTCTGCCCCCTGGCCAACTTCGCAAGGGACTACGGCTATATGGACTATATGCCCTACATCTGCAACCTGGACTACGCCATGTTTGGCTCCTTCGGCGTCCCCTTCTACCGGGAAAAAACCTGCGCCGACGGCGACGGCTGCTGCGACTTCAAGCTGAAGCCCGGCGCCCCCATCGTCCCCGCCTGGCCCTGCCATGCCGCTGATCCTGATGATCCGTTGAAATAAGCTTGATCCCTACCTGCCCCCGCTCCGTTTACAGCGGACGGCAGCCTTTCCGTTCTGGTTCAACGCTTGCATACTTCTCCCCCACAACTACACTTCAATGCAAATTGGAACTGCCTCCTATGCAGCATGTAGTCGTTCGCTCATGGTCTTGTTCATAATCATATATGTATGTAATATATAAGGTAGTGCTCCGTCTGATTCTTCTCGTTGCGGAGCCATTTTGTTTTCTTCTCCTGTGAGCACCCAAAAGGACATAATACGGATGTATGCCGCCCAAATTCGGGCGGCACACATCCGTATCGTTTTAAGTGTAACTTTTACTCTTCTTCCCAGATCAGGATTTTATCGTCCTCCATGTAGTCATAGTCAGACAGTTTCCGCTGGTACTCATTCAGGCAGGTCAGACAGACGCCGATTCCGGGAACGGTCAACTTTACAGTGAAGGCATCGTTCTCGGGATGCAGAACCGTACTGGAGTAACCAGGCTCGGACGCCTTATGGATTGCCTCCAGTTCCTCCTGGCTGGGATACCTGGGGTAGCCCAGATCTGCCCATGTGGTACGGGAGTCACCGCATTTCTTACTGACCTCTTCTCTGAGGACGCTCATGCTGTCCTTCTGTGCCGGTACAGTAAACTCGTACTCCAACTCCTCGCCGGTCATGTTCCAGCCCAAGGCAGAGATCTTACCCGCGCCGTCACCGGTCACCAGCAGGTTCTCATCCTGGTACAGGACATTGTTCTTCATCTTGTTCATCATACGGTACAGATGATAGGTAGGCTTCTTCACCAGACGGTTGCCCACCAGTCCGAAACCGCCGTGGAACTCACTTCTAGGAATCCCCAGTTCTTCAAATACGTCGCTGAAGGTCCAGTACGCCATTGCATCAGCCTCTTCACCTCCGCGTGCCAGGACGGGAGCAATCATAGCTGCGTTTTCCACAGTATCATGGATGGGATTCTTAGGCGTGTAGGAGGTGTTGAACTCAGTGATCCACAGGGGCAGGTCCTGATAGCCATGCCGTTCCATGATCACTCTGGCATTATGGATCTTGTCCAGAATAAAGGTCCACTTGTGGAACTTCTGATAGTCAAAGTCTCCCTTACGTTCGGGTGCAGTAGACATATAGGCATGGCGGGACACGAAATCCAGCGGGGTGTTGTTGGCACGGCAGCGTCCCAGGAAGTCATCCAGATATTCATCGCCATTGGTATCTGCGGCAGGGCCGCCTACGATCAGCTTGCTGTCAATCTTTTTGATGGTGTCCGCAGTACAGGTGTACATGGGCCAATACTCATCCAGATTAGGGGCAACCCAAAATTCAGAGAAGTTAGGCTCGTTCCAAACCTCAAAGGGCCACTTGCGGACCTCTTCCAGGCCATAGCGCTCAATCAGGTGGCGGACCAGACCGTCAACGCAAAAACACCACTTGTCCCAGCTCTTCGGCAGGGAAATGTTGCCCTTCCAGTAGAACACGGTCTCTTCACCGGAAGCCAGGGACCTGGGCATGAAGCTCAACTCCACCACGGGGCGGATGTGCAGCTTTTGGAATTGATCATAAACCTGATCGACATAGGTAAAGTTGAACGGGGAGGAGTAATCCTCGTTTTCCTGGTAAGTGGCCATCACGTCACTCAGAATACCGTGGCCGCGGATATAGTCAAAGCCGATTTCTTCCTGAACCATCGTCAGGGCGTCAACAGCCTCCTTTCGCATCATCAGGCTCATGTTACCGGAGCCTACGCAGGTCTTCCAGCTTTTGGAGAACTTCTTCTCCGTGTTCTTTGGATCAATTTTAATCTGCTTTTTCAAAGCTCACATCTCCTTTATAATCATAACTTCTCTTCCATTCAATGTGATATTCTCCGAAATGCTTCGCCGGGTCAGCAGCTCGATTCCTCTGAATGGGATCGTAAGGTTCTTCTGCTCATCCGTATGATTGATCACAAAACGGACGGCAGTTTCTCCCCTCCAGCAAGTACGGATCTCTACTCCTTCTGCGACAGTGTCCATATACTTGACTCCGGCAGCATCCAGACACCGCATCATCAGCACTCTGACAGCTCCGGCTTCCGGACATACACCTACAAAATATGCACGGCCCTTTCCGAACCGGTTTTCCGTAATAGCGGGAGTACCGGCGTAGTAATCGTCGATATAAACTGCCAAGGGAACCGCCTTCGTACATCGTATTACATCGCAGACCATCTCTGTCGACCATATAGTCTCTTCCCCACAGAAGAAAATATGTTTTTTATCTCCTACCGCAAGCCCGTCTGTCTCCTCCACCCAGAGCCCCATGACATCACGCAGATGACCCGGAGCACCGCCGGGAACCAGATGGTCATCAGGCTCCACAATGCCACTCATGGTAGTGGTCAGCAGCACGCCGCCCTCGGCCACATACCGCTCCATATCCTTTGCCTCATTCCCGGAGATTGCATAGTGAAAGGGAACCAGAATCAGATCATAGTCCTTCAGACGTTCTGTAGAGAAAATCATATCCACATCCACACCCAGTTCAAACAGTCCCTGGTAATACCGGAGGACCTCCTTTGGGTAAGTTATGGCATTGCTATAAACGGCGGAGCACTCCAGCATCCACCAATCTTCCCAGCTCCAATACACAGCTGCTCTGGCCCGAACCTCTGCATCCCAGATTTCCCCGTTCAGACGTTCCAGCGATTCACCCAGCTGCTCCAGTTCTCTGCCGATCCGGGTATCCAGACGGCCGGTACTGGGTACCATTGCACCGTGAAATTTTTCCACAGCGGTCACAGACTGACGCCACTGGAAGAACATGTTGCCCCGTGCGCCGTGGGCTGCACCCTGCCAGCAAAGGGAGCTTACCTGGCCCGGACGCTTGGTCGGGCAGTAATCTCTCCACAGAATATGGTTTGGGGTCTGCTCCATCACATAGTAGCCCTGACCGTTTTTCAGACTTCGCATAATGTCGTGAGTCATGGCTGTCTGGGCTGGAGAAATTTCCCTGGTCGGGTAGTTATCCCAGGAGATCACATCCAGTTCCCGGGACAATCGCACATAGTCAAACGGCTTGAACAACCCAGTATAGTTATTGGTAATTGGAATATCCGAATAGCTCCGAATCGTTTCTGCCTCTTCATGAATTCTCCGGGCGATGCTGTCGGACATAAACCGGTGATAGTCCGTATCCATCCCCTGGAAACAGGCAATATCCCGACCAGCCAGTTCTTTTTCCTTGATTTCACTCAGATAGGTGGGAACCAGAATCTGGTCAAAATCTGCATAGGTATGGCTCCAGAAGTGGGTGCCCCATGCATCATTCAATCGGTCAACAGTCTTATATTTTTTCTTCAGCCATTTACGAAACTCGGCCTGGCAGTTCGGACAGTAGCAGTAGTGCTCATACTCATTGTTGACATGCCACATTCTCACTCCGGGGTGTCGGCCGAAGCGTTTGGCCAGCTGTTCTGTAATCCGGTTAGCATAAAAGCGATATTCGGGACTGTTTGGACAGAAATTTGCGCGCATACCCGGTTTCATCCGGAGGCCATGCTGATTGACCCGCATGGTCTCCGGATGTTCGTTCATCAGCCAGAAGGGCATTCCCGCCGTTGCAGTGGCCAGCACGGTAGAAACGCCCCGCTCCCAAAGCCGCTCAATTTGCTCTTCCAACCAGTCCAGGCAGAATTTTCCGTCGGAAGGCTCCAGTTTATCCCAGGAGAACACACCCAATGTAACGGTATTTACATGGAGCTGAGCCATCTTTTTCAGATCGTCTTGCTGGGTTGCTCTGTCCCACTGTTCCGGGTAATAGTCCGCACCAAAAAGCATATTACCGTTCCTCTTTTCGATTACAGAATACGCACCTGTAATTCTTTCCGATTCTGCATTCTCAGCCTTCTCTGCTCATTCATCTGGCAGACCACTTCCCTCAGCTCAGACTCATCCACTCTGACGTCGGGGTCGGCGATGGAAATGGCTATCAGTGCACGGTAGAGTCCCCAGAACATATTACTCAAGGACGTAATTGCCGCCTGGATATTGGTGGTCCCATTGATCACATGGATTCGCTTGAGGTACTCAATGTATATCTTCTTGGAATCTTCATCAGCAAAGACCTGATTGTGGAGGGAATCCATCTGGAAGGCCTTGAAGTTCTCAGCGTCCCGGACATCCAATCCAACCCGTCCGTGCAGCTTACGGGAGGACTCGCCGCAGGACAGATAGTAGGTCCCGCTGCCCACAACAAAACGGCCGACCTCGGGATCATAGTACTCAAACAGTTCGTCACTTTTAAAGGTGACGGAAACAACCTTGCTCTCACCAGGCTTCAGGGCCACCTTATCAAAGCCCTTCAGCATACGCACGGGAGCCATGTACTCCACCTGATCGGGTTCCAGATAAAACTGAACGATTTCCTTTCCTTCCCGCTCTCCCACGTTTTTCACCCGCACGGAGGCAGTCAGCCTGGAGGAATCTTCAGACACCTGAACCATAAAATCGGAGTACTGAAATTCCGTATAAGACAGACCATATCCAAACTCATATCTGGGCTGGATCCTGCGCTTATCGTAATAACGGTAGCCTACATAGATTCCCTCGGTGTACACATGTTTTCCGTGCTCACCGGGGAAGGTCAGATACCCGGGCAGATCCTCTTCCCGCTCAGGGAAGGTGGTGGTCAGCTTACCACAAGGGTTGGACTGGCCAAAGAGCAGCTGTGCAACCGCTACGCCTCCGCCCTGACCGTTGAAGAAGCATTCCAGAATCCCCTTCGCATAGGGCTCAAAGTCATCGACCGTAACAGCATCGCCGTTATACAGCACCACCACAACATTCTCATTCTTCTCTGCGGCTGCGCGGATAGCCTGCACATGGGAGGGCTCAATATTCAAATGCTCACGGTTGAAGCCCTCAGAGTCATCCCGGATCTTCACACCGGCAAATACAATGACATAATCAGCCTGGGCAGCTTCCCGACCAATCTCTTCCAGCAGTTCAGCACTGCTCTCATCTGCATTGGTGTAGCCCTGAGCAAACTTGACGTCAACCTCGTGTCCGCACATTCTTACGATTTCATCATAGGGAATGCTAATCGTCGTGGGATTGATCACAGCACAGCCACCGCCCTGGTACCGGGGAGACACTGCAATGTCACCCACCACCAGCAGGTGCTTTAGCTTCGCCACGTCAATAGGAAGGATATGATCCTCATTTTTCAGAAGAACACTGCTCTCGCTGGCAGTTTTCACGGCAAGCCGGTAGCCCTCACAGCCGTTGACAGTCTTGGGGTGCTTGACCCTGTTGGCATTTGCCTGCTCCACAAATTCCAGGATACGATTTACGCAGACGTCCAGTTCTTCCTCAGATAACTGCTCATCTTCAACAGCAGTCTCCAAAAGTTTATTAAAAATACGGTTCTGAGGCATTTCCAGGTCGCCGCCGGCACGGATGGAGGCAATTCTGTTTTTGATGCCGCCCCAGTCGGACACGACCATTCCCTTATAACCCCAATCATCCCGCAGAATATCGTTCAGCAGCTTTTTGCACTCGGCAGCCTGTTCTCCGTTCAGCTTGTTATAGGAGGACATAATGGCTGCGGGAGGCTGATGCTTTACGATCTCGCGGAAAGCATATAGATAAATTTCCTGAAGTGCCCGCTCATCCACCACAGAGTCCATCTGTGTCCGCTGGTATTCGGAGTTATTGCATGCAAAGTGCTTCAGGCACGCACTGACTCCGACTTCGTCCAGTCCTTTGATAAATGCCTCCGCCATCCGCGCTGTCAGTACGGGGTCTTCAGAGAAATATTCAAAGCCCCGTCCGCCTCTGGGGTCCCGTCGGATATTGATAGCAGGTGCCAGCAGCATATCTACATCCAGTGCACCGCATTCACAGCCAATATAACGGGCAGCCTCCCGGATCAGCTTCTTGTCCCAGGAGCAGGCCATTGCTGAGGGAGAAGGAAAGCAAGTGGCGCGGTAATATTTTTCCAGCTGTTCTGACCCAGAGCTCAGGTTCAGATCCACGACGTCCATGGCCTCGACGCCGTCAATGCACTCCTCACCCGGCTTGCAGTATCGGACACCGTAGGTACCATCGGTCATGGTAATGGCCGGAATGCCCTTCTCTTCGATGCCGTAGGTAGCCCAGGAGCTACCACCAGAGCAGAGATTAGACTTTTCTTTCAGGGTCAGGTGATATTTTTCAAGTGTGCTCATATTTCTACTCTCCCTAAACTCAGCCCTTGACCGCACCTGCGGTCAGGCCCTTGACAAAGTATTTGGAGCCGACTGCAAAAATCGTGATCAGAGGCAGTGTGCCCACCATCAGGCCGCAGATCTGAGCTGCATAGTCCGTCCGGTAGTAGTTGCCCAGGGTTGCAATGCCCAGAGGCACAGTGTACAGCGACTTATCATTCAGGATCAGCAGAGGAAGCAGATAGCTATTCCAGGACCACATGAACACGATAATGGCCAGGGTGATCATACAAGGCTTTGCATAAGGAACTACGATCCTCCAAAACAGCCTCCACTCAGAGCAGCCTTCCATGCGGGCACTCTCCAGCACCTCAGTAGGCAGGGAGCCCTGCAAATACTGCGTCATAAAAAACACTCCGTAAGTACTGGCTGCATAGACCATGATCAAAGGCAGATGGGAATCAATCAGGTTCATGTACTTCATCTGCATAACAAAGGCAACCATACCCAGCTGAGGGGGAACCATCATGTTCACAACGATGAAGGTGAACAGTGTCTTCTTGAACCTGAAATTGTATTTTGCGAAAGCAAAGCCGGTCAGCGTACTGATGGTAACGGAAATCAGGACCGTCAGCGCCGCAATTTTTAGACTGTTGTAATAGTACCGTACAAAACCGCCGTTCAGGATCGTTTGCAGGTTCTTAGCCAGCTCGTGGCCGGGCAGGAGGTTGATTGTGGTGAAAATCTCCGTACTGGAGTGAGTACTCATCATAATCATAATGTAAAAGGGAACCAGCGCCGTCAGAGAGAATACTGCCACAAACAGGGTAAGCCAAAACACCTTGCTCTTTCTTCTGGTTATTTTCTTGTTCATAATTCAGCCTTATCCTTTCTTCCGGTCACCAGATAATTGATGAGCGATACCAGCAGGATAAACATAAACAGTCCGTAGGCGACGGCAGAGCCGTAGCCCATACGCTGGGTGCCGCTTGTAAATCCGAAGGCGGTGTCATACAGGTTCCAGACTGCGGTCAGGCAGCTACGGTTGGGACCTCCGATGACGGCCATACCGACGGTGGAGTTGCCCATCAGCATCTTCACCTCATCAAACAGCTGGAAGCCGTTGATGATGCTGGTCGTGGTTACAAACAGCGTGATGGGGCGCAGCAGGGGCAGAGTGACGTGTCTGAAGGTCTGAATGGCGTTGGCGCCATCCACACGGGCAGCCTCGTACAGTTCCTGGGGGATGGCAGCAATTGCCGCCAGATACAGCATCATGCAGTAGCCAACGTTTTTCCAGGAGAGCATCAGACCAACGACCAGACGCGCATAGTTTTCGGTGCCCAGCCAGTTGATGCCGACTTCAATCAGGCCGGTGCTGAGTAAAACTTTATTGACAGTTCCGGAACTCCAGTCGAAGAGAATGTAGAAGATCAGTCCCACTGCGACAGGAGTAATAATATACGGGAAATAATTTACGACTTGAAAGAATCTCTTGCACTTCAAAAGTGCGCTGGACAGAATATTTGCCATAATCAGTCCGGCAATGATAGAAACAGGAATATACAGCAGCATCAGGATCACCGTATTCTTGATGGACATCAGGAAGTACGGATCCGAGGTAAACATTTTAATGTAGTTTTCAAGACCCACAAAGTTCATGGGGCCCATTCCATCCCATTCAAAAAAGCTGAGAAACAGGGAACTGATAATAGGGAACAGATTAAAGATAAAGTAAATTACAAAGAACGGCGTAATAAACATGTACGCATTCCGCTCCATATGTAACTGATAATTCAGTTTTTTTCTCTTATGATCCATGTCTTCCTCCTGTGTAACCAAATTGATTATTCGCCAGAAGCTAACTGCGGGGGAGAGATAATTCCCTCCCCCGCAGTATAAGTTCGGGTTTACTATCAGGACACCCGGAGGAGGCTCTTCTCACAGAGGGGGTCCAAAATTATGCCAGTTATTATGAATGGTCGTATGAAGGTAGAGCAAATCAGGCGATGTCCAGATCAGGAATCTTGTTGTGGATTTCCTGCTTTGCATGTTCCAGAGCGGCGTCAGCGGTCAGAGTAGGATCGCTGTTCAGGTTGATGGTCTCCAGGCCAACAACATCCCAGAATGCCACGTCGTAGGGGGTCAGAGGACGGACTTCCATATCAACCATCAGGTCCTTGAAGAACTTCTCCTTCAGGTTCTGGCCGCCGAACAGCTCATCGCTGCCGGAGACATACTCGGGATCATCGTACTTGGCCTTCATGGGAGTGGGATAGCCGGTGACCTCGTCGTTGAACTTAACACCGTTCTCGCTCAGCAGCATCCACTGGATGAATTTCCATGCTTCCTGCTTGTGCTCACTCTGCTTGGTGATTGCAAAGGCGGTACCGCCCCAGCTGTAGCTGCCGTCGGGAGGAGTCATCAGGCCCCAGTTGCCAACGCCCTCGGGATCGTTGGGCTGGATGAAGAAGTAAGGAACCCAGGTGGTGCAGGGATAGAAAATGTGGGTCTTGTCGGCAAAGGAAGCTGCCCAGGCGGGGGACCAGATTTCCAGGTTGCCAACTACGCCTGCATCACGCATTTTAGCCTGAACATCGAACAGATGGCCAAAGGAGTCATCCATGTAAATCTTGCCGTCACGAACGATGGGCTCAGTGACCTGGTTGAACACGATGCGGTTGATGTCGCCCAGGCCGGCAAACATCTTTACAGCACCGTCAGTCTCATCCTTCACTCGGACGCCTTCCTTGATGAAGGACTCCCAGTCGGGCAGCATGGCAGCCAGTTCATCAGGATCATCGGTACCGAAATACTGCTTTGCCATGTCGCGCTTGTAAGCAATGCCGGAGGGGCACAGCTGCCAGTCAACACAGACGACCTCGCCCTTGGGGTTGGTCATCAGAGGCAGCAGATAGTCAACGATCTCGTTGCGGTCGAAG
>SAMEA104404103__coassemble_882_pt1 | contig 20108 bp, 16 predicted proteins | sample SAMEA104404103__metabat2_high_PE_047 | metagenome-assembled genome bin SAMEA104404103 (sample SAMEA104404103) | Balaenoptera acutorostrata | reverse complement strand
TCGCCCACGCCGTAGCCGTCCACAAAGACCTGGCCTGCGGTGACGGTGCCGTTGATGCGGATGCTCTTGGGGGTCACCTCGATGACCTTGCCGATGTCGCCCACCACGATGTTTCTGGGATCCAGGCCCACCTGCTGGGCCAGCTTGGAGTGCAGCTGCAGCATACGCTGCTCGCCGTGGATGGGAATAAAGAACTTGGGCTTCACCAGGGCGTGGATGATCTTCAGCTCCTCCTGGCAGGCGTGGCCGGACACGTGCAGGCCCATCTCACGCTCGTTGAGCACCTCGGCGCCCTTGCGGTACAGCTCGTTGACCACGTTGCCGATGGAATTCTCGTTGCCGGGAATGGCGGAAGCGGACATGATGATGCGGTCGCCGGGCATGATGTCCACCTGACGGTGGGTGTTGAAGGCCATACGGCTCAGTGCGGACATGGTCTCGCCCTGGGAGCCGGTGGTGATGATGCAGACCTTGTTTCTGGGCAGGGCCTTGATGTGGTTCAGGTCCATCATCACGCCCTCGGGGATATTCATATAGCCCAGCTCGGTGGACACCTTCATGGCGTTTTCCATGGAGCGGCCGGTGACGGCCACCTTTCTGCCGTACCGGGCAGCCACGTCGATGATCTGCTGGATGCGATCCACGTTGGAGGCGAAGGTGGTGACGATGATGCGCTCCTCACAGCCCTTGAACAGAGCGTCGAAGGAGGCGCCCACGCTGCGCTCGCTGCGGGTGTAGCCCGCCTTTTCCACGTTGGTGGACTCGCACAGCAGAGCCAGCACGCCCTCGTTGCCCAGCTCGCCCAGGCGGGCCAGGTCGATCATGCCGCCCTGAACGGGGGTGGTGTCGATCTTGAAGTCGCCGCTGTGGATACACACGCCCAGAGGGCAGCGGATGGCGAAGGCCACCGCATCGGCGATGGAGTGGTTCACATGGATGAACTCCACGGAGAACTTGCCGGCCTTGACCACGTCGCCGGCCTCGCAGGTGATCATCTTCACCTTGTCCACCAGACGGTGCTCCTCCAGCTTCAGCTTGATGAGGCCTGCGCTCATGCGGGTGGCGTAGATGGGGGCGTTGACGGAACGCAGCACATAGGGCAGGGCGCCGATATGGTCCTCGTGGCCGTGGGTGATGAAAATGCCCCGGATCTTGTGCTGATTCTTGATCAGATAGCTCACGTCGGGGATCACCACGTCGATGCCGTACATGTCGTCATCGGGGAAGCCCATGCCGCAGTCCACCACGACAATGTCGTTTCCGTACTCAAATACGGTCATATTCTTGCCGATCTCGTTGAGGCCGCCAAGAGAAATGATCTTCAGTTTTTCTGCCATAAATACTCCTTTATTCAGCAATGTATCAAATGATTCATGTATGGCAGGCTCAGGGCATACTTTCCCTTTACGGTATCAAACGGGGACGAAGAGCGGCTCTCCCCTCCGGCCCTGCTCGCCGGGGGATCCTGTCCGTCCCTTCGCCTGTGTTCTGCTCTGTCCTGCTTGTGTCCCGGTTCGCGTCCCGCCTGCATACGCGGTCGGCTGTCCGGGTGATATTTAAGCGCAGCCTGGTTGACGCTCTGCGCGTAAATCCCGAAGTCGGGGCGACACGCCTCCTGTGTGAGGGCCGCCTTTCAACCCTTATAGTATATCATAGTCTTTCTGAATTGTACACTATACCTGCCCGGCCAAGGAAATTTCTTCCGTATAAAAGCGCCCCCCGTTTTCTGTCTATTCTGCCTAATCTCACCGGGAGCGCGCCAAATCGCGCTCCCCCTCCTTGTCCCATAAATGGGGATATGATATAATTTTTCCACCAACATTTTACGGGAGGTTTCCCATGAATATCCAGATTTTCGGAAAAAACAAGTGCTTCGACACGAAAAAGGCCCAGCGCTGGTTCAAGGAGCGCCGGGTGAAGTTCCAGGCCGTGGACGTGAAAAAGATCGGCATGAGCCTGGGCGAGCTGACCTCGGTGAAGAACGCCGTGGGCCTTGCCAATATGATCGACGAAAAGCACCCGGACGCGGTGCTGCTCAGCTATCTGGCCTCGGATGGGGCCAAGCTGGAAAAGCTCTACGAGGACCCCACCCTTCTGCGCACCCCCATCGTGCGCAACGGCAAAAAAGCCACTGTGGGCTACTGCCCTCAGGTGTGGGAGACCTGGGAATAACCGTGATGCCGGCCTGTGAGAAAGGAGCGGTGACTTATGGCGAAAAGTGCCAACCAGAAAACCAAGCTGCTGCAGCTGGCCCGGATGCTGCTGGAGCGGACGGACGAGGATCACCCCATCACCGTCCCCCAGATCATCGGGGAGCTGGAGCGCTGTGACATCCGCGCAGAGCGCAAAAGCATCTACGACGATCTGGAGGCTCTGCGCTCCTTCGGCCTGGACGTGCAGTCCCGGAAGGGCAAGTCCCCCGGCTGGTTCATCGGCAGCCGGGAATTTGAGCTGCCGGAGCTGAAGCTGCTGATGGACGCGGTGCAGTCCTCCCGGTTTATCACCCAGCGGAAGTCCGACGCCCTGATCCGCAAGCTGGAAAAGCTGGCCAGCACCCACCAGGCAGGACAGCTCCAGCGGCAGGTCTTTGTCAGCGGCAGAGTCAAGGTCATGAACGAGAGCATCTACTACAACGTGGACAAGCTCCACTCCGCCCTGGCCGCTCAGAAGGCCATCACCTTCCGGTACTTTGAGTACAACATCCGCCACGAGAAGGAGTTTCACCGGGAGGGCGCCCGGTACACCGTTTCCCCCTTCGGCCTGATCTGGAACAACGAAAACTACTACCTGGTGGCCTTTGACCACCTGAACCGGCAGCTGCGGAACTACCGGGTGGACAAGATGACCGAGATCGCCGTCACCGGCCAGCCCCGTGAGGGCCGGGAGGAGTATCCCGACTTTCAGCTGGCCCGGTACGGCCAGCGCCACTTCGGCATGTTCGGCGGCCGGGAGGTCACCGTCACCCTGCGGGGGGAACGCCGCATGGCGGGTGTGGTCTGGGACCGGTTCGGCCAGGACGTGATCCTGATCCCCGACGGGCCGGAGCACTTCACCGTCACGGTCCCCGTGGTGCTCAGCCCCCAGTTCTACGGCTGGCTGTTCGGTCTGGACGGCGGGCTGACCATCACCGGCCCCCACCAGGCCGTGGAGGAGTACCGGGAGCGTCTGCGCGCGGCGCTGGGCGAATAACGCAAAAAACGGAGCGTATCAGACGATACGCTCCGTTTTTATTATGCTTTTTAAATTACTTGCCGTTCTCCATGTCGGTGATCAGACCCACACGGCGGGCGTGGCGGCCGCCCTCGAACTCGGTGGCCAGGAAGGTGTCCACGATGCGCTCGGCCAGGTTGGGGCCCACAACACCGGCGCCCATGGCCAGCATGTTGGAGTCGTTGTGGCGGCGGGTCATCTCGGCGGTGAAGGAATCGGCGCACAGAGCGCAGCGGATGCCCTTGACCTTGTTGGCGGTGATGGACACGCCGATGCCGGTGATGCAGATAACGATACCCTTCTCGCAGCGGCCGGAGGCCACAGCCTCGGCGGCGGCGCGTGCAAAGACGGGGTAGTCGCAGCTGGCGGTGCTGTCGGTGCCGAAGTCCTCGCAGGTAATGCCCTTGGCGGCCAGATAGGCCTTGATGTGCTCCTTCAGGGCGTAACCGCCGTGATCAGATGCAATAGAAATCATAGTTTGAGTTCCTCCCAATCATTATAGTCAGACCGCGTTTATACAGTCTTTATACTTCTGTTCACACCATTGTAGTGTGTTTCCCCGGATTTTTCAAGTCCGAAGGGGAATTTTAGCGAATTTTGTATGCTTTTCGGCATTTCATCGAAAAAATCCCCTCTTCACAGCATGAAAACCCCCTGTACTCTTCCGAATACAGGGGGTTTTTCTGCGTTTATGCTCAGATCATCAGGGAGCTGACCATGGATGCGTACTCGGCGGGATCCTCCAGGGGCAGGCCTGCCATCAGCAGGGCCTGGCCGAAGAGCAGCTTGGAGTACTTGGCCACGGTGTCCTTGTCACCGGCGTCCACAGCCTTCTTCAGAGCGGCGTAGGGAGCGGAATCGGCGTTCAGCTCCAGCACGCGCTGGGCCTTGACCTGCTCGGCGCCCTCGATGCGGCTCATATACTTTTCCATCTCGATGGACACGGGGCCCTCGGCAGTCAGGCAGCAGGCGCCGGACTTCAGGATGGAGGAGATGCGGACCTCCTTGACCTGGTCGCCCAGGGCCTCCTTCACGGCCTCCAGCACGGGCTTGCCGGCCTCGGCCTTCTCCTCGGCTTCCTTCTTCTCCTCGTCGGTCTGGGGCAGGGCGTCCTCGTCGCTGACGGACTTGAACTTCTTGCCGTCGATCTCGGCCAGGGCCTTCATCACGAAGTCGTCCACATCCTCGGTGCAGTACAGGATCTCATAGCCCTTGTCCAGGATGCGCTCCACCTGGGGCAGCTTGGCGATCTTCTCGGCGGACTCGCCGCAGGCGTAGTAGTAATACTGCTGGTCCTCAGGCATACGGTCCTTATAGGCCTCCAGGGTGGTGAACTTGTTCTCCTTGGAGGACCAGAACAGCAGCAGATCCTTCAGCAGATCCTTGTGGGCGCCGTAGTCGGCACAGACGCCGTACTTCAGCTGGCCGCCGAAGTTGTACCAGAAGGTCTCGTACTTCTCCCGGTCGTCCTTCAGCAGCTTCAGCAGCTCGTTCTTGATCTTCTTCTCCAGGGCGCCGGCAATGACCTTCAGCTGGCGGGTCTGCTGAAGGACCTCACGGCTGATGTTCAGGGAGAAATCAGCGGAGTCCACCACGCCCTTGACGAAGCGGAAGTAATCGGGCAGCAGGTCGGCGCACTTGTCCATGATCAGCACGCCGGAGGAGTACAGCTGCAGGCCCTTCTCATACTCACGGGTGAAGAAGTCGTAGGGGGCCTTCTGGGGGATGTACAGCAGGGCCTTGTAGGTCACAGCGCCCTCGGCGCTGGTGTGGATCACGGACAGGGGATCCATATAGTCCATGAACTTTTCCTTGTAGAAGGCGTTGTACTCCTCGGGCTTGACCTTGGACTTCTGGCGCTGCCACAGGGGCACCATGGAGTTGATGGTCTTCCAGACCTTCACAGTCTCCCACTCGGGCTTATAGTCCTCACCGGCGTCGGCGGGCTTCTCCTTCTGGCGGTAGTCGTCCACCTCCATGGTGATGGGGTAGCGGATATAGTCGGAATACTTCTTGATCAGCTCCTGCAGCTTATAGGTCTCCAGGTACTGGTCGTAGTTCTCCTCGTTGGCGTTTTCCTTCAGGTGCATGACCACGTCGGTACCGAAGGAGTCCTTCTCGCACTCGGTGATGGTATAGCCGTCCACACCGTCGGACTGCCACATAAAGGCCTGGTCGCTGCCCAGGGCACGGGTGATCACGGAGACATGGTCGGCGATCATAAAGGCGGAATAGAAGCCCACGCCGAACTGGCCGATCACGTCGATCTCCTCGGCGTTCTTGTCGTCGGCAGCCATGTCGGCCTTGAACTGGCCGGAACCGCTGTGGGCGATGACGCCCAGGTTGGCCTCCAGATCCTCCTTGCTCATGCCGATGCCGTTGTCGCTGACGGTCAGGGTGCGCATCTCCTTGTCGGGGATGATGGTGATCTTCAGGTCGGACCGGTTCACGGCCACGGCGTCGTCGGTCAGAGCCTTATAGGCCAGCTTGTCCTCTGCGTCGCTGGCGTTGGAGATCAGCTCTCTGAGAAAAATTTCCTTGTGGGTGTAGATGGAGTTGACCATCATATCCAGCAGCTTCTTGGATTCCGCTTTAAACTGCTTCTTAGCCATGGTAATTGTGCCTCCGTATATCAATAAAATTTTATAAACAAAAAAGTGTTAGCACTCATTATCTTCGAGTGCTAACGATATGATAGTACAACCGGACATAAATTGCAAGGGGGTTCACAATTTATTTACACTTGAAGCGTAAGAGTGCGAATTGTTCCGGCAGAAGGTTTCAATTATACGGGAGATACTGACACGCCCGCTCTGCGGGCCGGCAAAGACAGGAGCGCATAAGCGCGTCAGGGTACTGGGCCCGCCGGTGCCGCAGTCGCCTTCCTGTGACCTGTCATCCAGAGCCGCCCGGGGCGGCGAAGGATCTTAACAATTCCGGAAAGGCTCCCGAATGTCACCCCTATTCACGATTAACTATTAACTAAAAAAAGCGGCAGCTTCCGAAGAAGCTGCCGCTTTTGGAGCACTGGAATTTACTTGCCCTTGTAGGCGTCGAAGCCGTCGGTGACGGACTTCTCGGGGGCGGGGGTCAGCAGGGACACGACGATCACGGCTGCGCAGTTGCACAGGAAGGCGGGCAGCAGCTCGTAGATGCCCAGCACGCCGCCCATAGGACGGATACCGAACTTCCACACGAAGACCATCACGCCGCCGGTGATCAGACCGGCCAGGATGCCCTGGCGGTTGGAGCGCTTCCAGAACAGGGCGAACAGGACGGCGGGACCGAAGGTGGCGCCGAAGCCTGCCCAGGCAAAGGAAACGATGCTGAACACGGAGCTGTTGGGGTCGGCGGCCAGGAACACAGCGATCACGGCAATGACCACCACGGTCAGGCGGGCCACCAGCATGGTCTGCTTGGGGGTCAGCTTCACGCCGAACACGTCCTGCACCAAGTTCTCGGAGAAGGCGGAGGAGGCGGCCAGCAGCTGGGAGTCGGCGGTGGACATGGTGGCGGCCAGGATACCGGCCAGGATCATGCCTGCGATGATGGCGGGCAGGACGCCGAAGGAGGCCAGCAGACCGGCGATGTTGACGATGACGGTCTCGGAGTCAGCGCCGTGGAGCATGGGGATGCCGCCGGCTTTGGAGACGGCCAGACCGATCATGCCGATACACACGGCCACGGTCATGGAGATGACCACCCAGATGGAGGCGATGCGGCGGGACAGGGTCAGCTCCTTCTCGTCGCGGATGGCCATGAAGCGGACCAGGATGTGGGGCATACCGAAGTAGCCCAGGCCCCAGGCCACCATGGAGGCCATGTTCATGAAGTCGTAGGGCTTGGCGGCGTTGTTGACGGCGTCGTGGGTCTGGACCAGGCTCAGGTAACCGGGCAGAGCCTGGGCATTCTCGATGACGGCGTCCAGACCGCCGGCCTGGTGGATGCCGAAGGCGGTGATGACCACCAGGGCCACGGACATGATGATGGACTGGATCAGGTCCATGGTAGCCACGGCGGAGAAGCCGCCCACGGAGGTATAGCTGATGATGACCACAGCGCCGATGACCACGGCCAGCATGTAGTTCCAGTCAAACAGGCTGTTGAACAGCTTGCCGATGGCGGCCAGGCCGGAGGCCACATAGGGCACGAAGAAGATCAGGATGATCAGGGAAGCGATGCACATGATAACGGGCCGCTTCTCCTCATAGCGCTTGGAAATAAAAGAGGGGATGGTGATGGCGTCCAGCTGCACGCTGTAGCGGCGGATCCGCTTTGCCACCAGCAGGAAGTTCAGATAGGTGCCCAGAGCCAGACCCAGAGCGGTCCAGCTGGCGTCAGCCACGCCGGTCAGATAGGCCAGACCGGGCAGACCCATCAGCAGCCAGGAGGACATATCGCTGGCCTCGGCGCTCATGGCGGTGACCAGAGGGCCCATGCCTCTTCCGCCGAGATAAAAGCCCTCAGAGCTTGCCTTGGAGCGGCGGCCGATCATAACACCGACGCAGATCACAAAGCAGAGGTAGAGGAGGATCACGACCGTGATCGTAACCTGTGCATTCGTCATAAAAAATCTCTCCTTTTGACGGCCCCGCCGTCTTTGATACACACCCGTCCTTCCGCAGAAGGACACAGCCGCCGGGATATATACGACGACTGTTGCTATTCTAACACAGATCTTACCAGAACGAAATAGAGAACCATGTACAGAATAAAGTCTGTACATGGTTCTCTATTTATCTCTGTATCTGTTGTACTACAATGCTTTTTAGCTGTACATTTTATAATTCTCAGATTTGTACAAAATTGACAAAATTTGACGTCAGGGCTGAAATCCCCGGAAAAACATGGGCATCATGGACTTGCCGTACTGCAAAAGGGAGTAGTCTCCGTCGGAAAGACACCAGTCATAGATGAGGGCCCGCTCGCACATGGCGTAGACCCGAACCATCTCGTTGGCCGTCACGTCGGAGCGCAGCTCCCCACGCTCCTGGCCCTGGAGCACGATCTGGCGCAGTACCTTATAATAGACCCGGTTCCGGTCCAGCAGATGCTTGTCGCCCTTGGTCACCAGCTGGGAGGAGTACAGCCGGGCCAGCAGCTCCAGCGAGATGGAGTTTTCCACCATGGCGAACAGCTCCCGATTCAGATACATGAGCTTGTCAAAGGCGTTCATGTCCGGGTCCATGGTCTCCATCAGCTCCTCGTACTTCTCGTCGAACAGAAAGGACACGGAGGACAGCAGGGCGTCCTTGCCCTCGAAATAGTGGTAGAAGGAGCCCCGGGAGGTGCCGGAGGCGGCAATGATCTCCTCCACGGTGGTGTCGTCGTAGCCCTGGCGGTAAAAAAGCTGCCAGGCAGCCTGAATGATCTTACCCTTTGTGTTGCGGGTGTTCTTCTTTCCCATGAAGTTTTCTCCTTTCCGGAGTGTTTTTCTTTATTATCCGTTGTTTCGGGGCGGGAGTCAACCGTTTTGTGGAGAGAGAAGCGCCCTGCGGGGGAAAGATTCCTCGCTGCGCTCGGAATGACGGCCTTCTATTGTCATCCTGAGCGGAGCGAAGCGGAGTCGAAGGATCTTTTGCAGGCACTTCCTAAAATTGCGGCCGCCATATATGGCGGCCCTACGGCTTCTACTGCAAGCTTGCCTAAAACCTTGTAGGGCTGCCATACATGGCAGCCGCACCCCGTCCCGCCGCAGCGATACCGCCGCACCTCCTGCGGCGCCGGAGGGCGCAGTAGCCGGGTGTGCTGACACTGTCTTGTCTTTGCAGGCCGCGCAGCGGGCGAATCTGTAACCCCCGTTTGGCCGTACATTTCTGCCGAGTTTGGGGCGTTGGCCTCCCCGCTTTCAGATTTTGCAGACCCGCCTGAACATAACCGCCGCCCCCGCCGGGCCATTTTGACAAAACGCCCCGTTCCCGGGGTCCGGGCACACCCGGCGGCGCTTTGGGTACTTTGCCGCCGTGGGCAAAGTACCTCGTCCGCAGACGAAACCTCTCCCGCGAAAAGATTCCTCGCTGCGCTGGGAATGACAGGAAAACGGAACACCTCCGGATTTGTCATCCAGAGGAGCGAAGCGACGAAGGATCTCACCTCCGTCCCGCCCGCAGGCACCGTACCAAGGCTCCCCCTCCGGGGGAGGCTAAGACGGGGAAAACCTCGGCCGCCATATATGGCGGCCCTACGGCTTCTGCTGCAAACCTGCCTACACTCTTGCGGGCCTGTCTGTGCCGATGCGCGGGCTCATATCCGGGCCGATCCTGTTTCCACGGTTTACATCTCCCTCCCGCTGTGATAAAATTGTGACACCTTTGTTAGAAAGTGAGGGACTCCCCATTGACCGACAGCTTTTTCCCCATGATCGCGCGGATGCGCTATATCAATCGCTGGGGTCTGATGCGGAACACCCAGCTTGAAAACATCCAGGAACATTCCCACATGGTGGCGGTGCTGGCCCACGCCCTGGCTGTGATCCAGAACCGCTATTTTGAGGGAACGGTGGACCCGGGAGCGGTGGCAGTGGCCGCCCTCTACCACGACGCCAGCGAGATCCTCACCGGCGACATGCCCACCCCCATCAAGTACGACAACCCGGATATCCAGTCCGCCTATAAGGCGGTGGAGGCCGTGGCCGAGCAGAAGCTGCTGTCCATGCTGCCGGAGGACCTGCGCCCCGACTTTGTGGACGCGGTGACCATCCCCGACCCGGAGATCCGGGCTCTGGTGAAGGCCGCGGACAAACTCTCCGCCTACCTCAAGTGTGTGGAGGAGCTGAAAGCGGGCAACAACGAATTCCGCAAGGCCAGGGAGCAGACCTATCAGGCTCTGTGCCAGAACCGGATCCCGGCCCTTGCCTACTTTATGGAGCATTTCCTGGAGGGCTTCGAGCTCACTCTGGACGAGCTGACCTGACCGCATTATTTTTGGAGAGAAGAAAGGAAGTTACCTATGAAAGCCATCGTCACCGTTATCGGCAAGGACCATGTGGGCATCACCGCCTCCGTGTGCGCCATGCTGGCCGAGCACAACATCAACATCCTGGACATTGCCCAGACCGTCCTGCAGGGCTATTTCACCATGGTCATGCTGGTTGACACCGCTGCCTGTGAGACTCCCATCGCCGAGCTGAGCGACATTCTGCGCAAGAACGGCGAGGAGCAGGAGCTGTCCATCCGCATCCAGCGTGAGGACATCTTCAACGCCATGCACCGCATCTGATCGAGGAGGAATTGAACTTGCTGAACCAAAGCGAAATTATGGATACCATCCGGATGATCGACCAGCAGCATCTGGACGTGCGTACCATCACCATGGGTATCTCCCTGCTGTCCTGCGCCGACAGCGACTATAAGGTCTCCTGCCAGAAGATCTATGACAAGATCACCCGCTCCGCCGAAAAGCTGGTCGCTACCGGCGAGGCCATCGAGAAGGAATTCGGTATTCCCATCGTGAACAAGCGGATCTCCGTCACCCCCATCTCTCTGGTGGCCGCCCCCTCCAACACCACCAACTACACCCCCTACGCCGTGGCCATGGACAAGGCTGCCAAGGCTGTGGGCGTCAACTTTATCGGCGGCTTCTCCGCCCTGGTGCAGAAGGGCATGACCGACTCTGACCGGAACCTGATTGCCTCTATTCCCGAGGCCCTGGCTTCCACCGACATCGTCTGCTCCTCTGTGAACGTGGGCTCCACCAAGGCCGGCATCGACATGGACGCCGTGGCCATGATGGGCCGCACCGTCAAGGATCTGGCCGGCCGCACCGCCGACCAGGGCGGCTTTGGCTGCGCCAAGCTGGTCATCTTCTGCAACGCCGTGGAGGACAACCCCTTCATGGCCGGCGCCTTCCACGGCGTGGGCGAGCCCGAGCGCGTCATCAACGTGGGCGTCTCCGGCCCCGGCGTAGTCTATCACGCCCTCCAGTCCGTCAAGGGCCAGCCCTTCGACGTGGTGGCCGAGACCATCAAGAAGACCGCCTTCCGCATCACCCGTATGGGTCAGCTGGTGGCCCAGGAGGCCAGCCGCCGCCTGGACACCCCCTTCGGCATCGTGGACCTGAGCCTGGCCCCCACTCCCGCAGTGGGCGACAGCGTGGCCCGCATCCTGGAGGAGATGGGCCTGGAGGTCTGCGGCACCCACGGCACCACCGCCGCTCTGGCCATGCTGAACGACGCCGTCAAGAAGGGCGGCGTGATGGCTTCCTCCCACGTGGGCGGCCTGTCCGGCGCCTTCATCCCCGTCAGTGAGGACGAGGGCATGATCGCCGCCGCTTCCTCCGGCGCTCTGTCCCTGGACAAGCTGGAGGCCATGACCTGCGTGTGCTCCGTGGGTCTGGACATGATCGCCGTCCCCGGCGATACCCCCGCCGAGACCATTTCCGCCATCATCGCCGACGAGGCTGCCATCGGCATGGTCAACTGCAAGACCACCGCCGTCCGGCTGATCCCCGCCCCCGGCTGCAAGGTGGGCGACACCGTGGAGTTCGGCGGTCTGCTGGGCTCCGCCCCCGTTCAGCCCGTCCACCCCTACTCCTCCAAGCTCTTTGTGGACCGCGGCGGCCGCATCCCCGCTCCCATGCACTCCCTGAAGAACTGATACGAGGTGAGCAACGTGAACAAGCTGCTTGTTGTCGTGGATATGCAGGTGGACTTCGTCACCGGCGCTCTGGGTACCGAAGAGGCCCGGGCCATCGTCCCCAAGGTGGTGGAAAAGGTACGGTCTGCCATCGCTGCCGGAACCGACGTGATCTTCACCCAGGACACCCACGGCCAGGATTATCTGAACACCCAGGAGGGCAGAAACCTGCCCGTCCCCCACTGCATCAAGGGCTCTGAGGGCTGGGCCGTCATCCCGGAGCTCCGGGAATTCACCAGGGGCCGCATGATGGTGGAAAAGCCCACCTTCGGCTCCGTGGCCCTGGGTCAGGCTGCCGCCGCCATGGAGTATGACGAGATCGAGCTGATCGGTCTGTGCACCGACATCTGCGTCATCTCCAACGCCATGGTGCTGAAGGCCAATCTGCCCGAGACTCCCATCTCCGTGGACGCCGCCTGCTGTGCAGGCGTCACCCCCGCCAGCCATCTCAACGCCCTGGAGGCCATGAAGATGTGCCAGATCGCCGTAAAGTGAGGTTTCCTTCCCATGCACATTGAAGCTCAGGTGTTTACCGCCCTGCCCGACGCAGGCCGTTCCCAGCAGGAAATGGCCATCTACGCCCGGATGCAGGAGCTGAATATCCCCCATTTCCGGGTGGATCACGACCACGCGGACACCATGGAGGACTGTCTGGCCATCGAGTCCCTGCTGGGGGCTCACATCTGCAAGAACCTGTTCCTCTGCAACCGCCAGCAGACCGAATTCTATCTGCTGCTGATGCCGGGGGACAAGCCCTTCAAGACCAAGTTCCTGTCCGCCCAGCTGGGCTGCTCCCGGCTGTCCTTTGCCGACGAGGGCCACATGGCCGACCTGCTCCACACGGTTCCGGGCTCCGTGTCCGGACTGGAGCTGCTCTTTGATACGGAGCATAAGGTGAAGCTGGTCCTGGACCGGGACCTTCTGAAGGATGAACTGATCGCCGGTCATCCCGGCTTCTCCACCTCCACGGTGAAGCTGACGAAGGAGGATTTCCTCCGCTACGTTCAGTCCACCGGGCACGAGCCCACCTATGTGGACCTGCCCGATCCCAGAACAGAAGCATAACAAAACCCCGCAGCACCCATCCGGCGCTGCGGGGTTTCCCTTTGCAGACAAAGAAAACCATCCACCGGAAGCCCTGTTCCGGTGGATGGTTTTTCACATTATCTCAGTTCTCCCCGGAGGGCGCTGCCCTCCACGGAGGAAACTTCCACATTTCTCACCACATTGTGGAGATTTTCTTCGCTCTCCACCCACACCTCGGTGTAGCGGGTGGTGTAGCCTCTCCAGTGGCCGTCCCGCTCCTCCTCAAAGAGGACGGGTACGGTCTGGCCCAGGAACTTCTCCAGATACTCCCGCTCCATGTCGGCAGCCACAGCGGCGGCCCGGTGGGCCCGCTCCTCCTTCACCGCATTGCGGATCTGGTCGGGCATCTTTGCGGCCGGGGTACCGGGGCGCTTGGAGTAGGGGAAGATGTGCATGGCGGAGAAGGCGCACTTCCGGATGAAGGCCAGGGTCTCCAGGAACTCCTCCTCGGTCTCGCCGGGGAAGCCCACGATCAGGTCGGTGGTGATACCGGGCTCGTCCAGGTACTCCCGCAGCAGACGGACGGACTCGTAGAACCGGTCGGCGTCATAGCGGCGGTTCATGCGCTTGAGCACGGTGGAGCAGCCGCTCTGCATGGACAGGTGGAAGTGGGGGCACAGGTTGTCCAGCTTCGCCGCCCGCTCACAGAACTCCGGGGTGATGGTCCGGGGCTCCAGGGAGCCCAGACGGAAGCGGCAGTCGGGGGCGGCGTGGCACACGGCCTCGATCAGGTCGATGAGGCTTGTGCCGTCCCTGAACTCCCGACCCCAGGAGGAGATCTCAATGCCGGTGAGCACCAGCTCCCGATAGCCCAGCTCGCACAGCTCTCTGGTCTGCTTCACGGCCTCGTCCAGAGGCAGGGAGCGGACGGGACCCCGGGCAAAGGGGATGATGCAGTAGGTGCAGAAGTTGACGCAGCCGTCCTCCACCTTCAGCATGGCGCGGGTGCGGCCCTCCAGGCCGCCTGCGGGCAGCACCTCGAAGATGCGGCGCTCCATGGCGTTATCCAGGTTGGTGATGGGCCGGCGCTCTGCGTGGGTCTTCTCCAGCAGCTCCACAAAGCCCAGCCGGTCGCCGGTGCCTGCCACCAGGTCGATGGACAGATCCTCCATATCGGCGGGATGGGTCTGGGGGTAGCAGCCGCAGACGGCGATGATGGCGTCGGGGGCGGCCTTGCGGGCGCGGCGGATCACCTGCCGGGACTTCTTGTCGCTGACGGCGGTGACGGTGCAGGTATTGATGATATAAACGTCGGATTCACCCTCGAAGGGGACCACCTCGTGGCCTCTCTGGGTGACCAGCTGCTCCAGGGCCTGGGTCTCATACTGATTGACCTTGCAGCCCAGGGTATAAAATGCGATCTTCATTTGTCCTCCTCAGTGGCGGGCTCCTCCCCCAGATCCACCGGCAGCAGCTCCATCAGCTGTTCCCGGGTGGGGCTTTCCAGACCGGCGATCCGGTCGGACTGGCGGGCCACCGCCTTCTCAAACAGATTGCGCACGTCACGGGCGTTGCCGAAGTTCTCGTCCCGGTTTTCGTACAGCTCCTTCAGGTCCTGTTCGGCCCAGGCGTCCCCCTCTTTGCTCAGGGTGTAGCCGTTCTTTTTGCACATGGAGCGCAGGATCTCCATAAGCTGCTGGCCGGTATAGTCCTCGAAGTAGAAGTATTTGTTGAACCGGGATTCCAGACCCGGGTTGGATGCGATGAACTTGCCCATCAGCTCCGTATAGCCCGCCACAATGACGATCAGATCTTTGCGGTGGTCCTCCATGTTTTTCAGCAGGACCTCAATGGCCTCGTGGCCGAAGTCGTTGCCGTTTTCCTGGTTGACCAGGGCGTAGGCCTCGTCGATGAACAGTACGCCGCCGATGGCCTGCTCGATGACCTTCTGGGTCTTGATGGCGGTCTGACCCACAAAGCCGGCCACCAGACCGGAGCGGTCCACCTCCACCAGCTGTCCCTTTTCCAGCACACCGATGGCGTGATAGATCTTGGCCAGCAGACGGGCCACGGTGGTTTTGCCGGTGCCGGGGTTGCCCATGAACACCAGATGGAGGGACAGGGGCGGCACCGGCAGTCCGGCCTCCTCCCGGAGCTTCCGCACCTTCACCAGGTTAATAAGGCTCTTTACGTCCTTTTTCACCTGGTCCAGGCCGCACAGCTCGTCCAGCTGGGCCAGCAGCTCCTCCACTGTCTCCTGAGGGACCTCAGGCGCGGTCTTCTTCTCCTCCCGGGCGGGGGCGGACGCGGCAGGGACCTCCTTGGGGTGGGTGACGAAGTCGTCGGCCTTCAGGGCAGGGCGGTAGACAGGCAGGTCGTCCTTGGCGCAGAGGGCCAGCAGACTTTCGGAACAGACGTTGACAAAGCCCGCCTCCTTCTCGCTGACCACATCGTCCACGGCGGCAAAGAGCAGCAGGATCAGGGTCAGCTGGTCCACAAAGCGGCGGGCCAGGTCGGTACCCTTCAGACTGTCGGTCCGGCGCAGGGCCTCGAAAAACACAGGGGGCTGGAAAATATCATAGCCTGCGGCACCGGTGGCCACCTCCCAGTAGAGGGCGGCGGGGGGCCTGGTCCCGGCGGTATAGATGGCGTTATAAAACTCCACATGGCGGGGGCCGATGGCGCTGGCGTCGTCCGCCTGCCACAGGCCCAGCACGCAGCTGCGGACATACTCGTCCACCCGGCGGCTGAACTCCAGGCGCAGTCCCTGATCGGGGATCAGTTTTCGGTATGTGGTAACAGCCTCGCTGTACTGTCTGTGGGCATCGGCCGGGGTAACGGTCCCTCTCATGGCTCTGCTTCCTTTCCAAAACGGCGTTTCCTGCCGCCAATTCCTATATATTATACGAAAAAGCCCCACTCCGGTCAAGAAGTTATGGGGTTTCCCAGGCTTTTCCTGCTGATTTTATCCAAAAGCCCGAATTGCAATTCGGTTGAGCCATGGTAAAATAGCAGTTGTCAACAGATGAAAAATCCCGGAAGAAGGAACGAGGTCATTTTTATGAGTAATCGCAGCCTGATCGTGGAGCCCGGCTCCATTTCCAATATCAAAGGCGCCCTGTCCCAGGTGGAGGATCTGAGCCGGATCCTCTTCGTCACCGACCCTGTGGTGGACGGCCTGTACGGCGGCCCCGTGCTGGCTCAGCTGGAGCAGCTGGGTCAGGTGCAGAAGGTCATCGTGGACTATAATACCCTGACCTACGCCATGGACGTGGCGGAAAAGATCATCGCCGACACGGTCACTGTGCTGGTGGCCATGGGCGGCGGCAAGGTGCTGGACGTGGCCAAGTACGCCGCCTTCATCACCAAAACTCCCCTGCTATCCATTCCCACCACCGTGTCCAACGACGGCATTGCCTCCCCGGTGGCCGCCCTGAAGCAGAAGGACAACAAGCCCCGCTCCCTGAGCTGTGCGCCCCCCAGCATTCTGCTGATGGATCCGGACGTGATCCTGAAGGGCCCCGCCGACCTGGTGAAGGCGGGCATCGGCGACACCCTCAGCAAGTTCACCGCCCTGGGGGACTGGAAGCTGGCCTGTGAGCGGGGAAAGGACGTGATGAACGGCTACGCCTTCATGATGGCCCAGACCTCTCTGGATGTGCTGCTCCACACCCGCCACCCCAACCTCTGCCCGGAATTTGTGGACGATCTGGCCCACTCCCTGGTGCTGTCCGGTATCTCCATGGAATTTGCCGGGTGCAGCCGGCCGGTCAGCGGCTCGGAGCATCTGTTCAGCCACGCGCTGGACTTTCTGGGCGAGGTGCGGAACCTCCACGGTCTGCAGGTGGCTCTGGGCGTGGTGGCTGTCCTCCACCTCCGGGGAGAGGATCCCGCCCCTGTCCTGTCCATCCTGAAACGCTTTGAGATCAACGTCAATCCCGCCCATCTGAACATCAGCAAGGATCTGTTCGTCCGGGCCTTCCGGCTGGCTCCCCAGCTGCGGAACCGGTACACCTGCCTGAACGAACTGGAGCTTTCCGACCAGATTCTGGAAGCCCTCTACCACCGGCTGACGGAAGAACTTTAAGAAACTATAAACAATGTCCGATTTTGCCGTTTTTGAATTGACGGAACGGGAAAAGCACGGTAGAATGAGGTTACATATCGCTTTATTTGGGTGCATCGGAGCCTCTTCCGTTTCCCCGTTCTGACAATATCTACATTGGAGGCTAGTGACATGGCAGAAAATACTTCCCGAAGCTCCGGCGAAGGCCGGAAGTCCACCCGTCTGACCGGTATGGTCCACTGCGACGTATGCGGAGAGGACTACTCCGCTACCTATAAATCCTGCCCCTTCTGCAACGAACCCCCCGCACGGAAGCGCCGCACCGGCGGCAAGCGCTCCGGCGGGCGTCGTGGGGGCGGCTACCGGGGCGGCAGCGTCAGCACCGTTCAGCTGCTGAAGGTGGTTCTGTCCCTGGTTCTGGTTCTGGCCGCCATTTATATTCTGGTCACCAAGGTGGGCCCCATTTTCTTCGGCGGCAAGGAGGACGCCCCCGATTCCAAGCCCGGCACCAGCCAGGTGGATCCCGACGTCTCCCAGCCCGTACCTCCCGTGACCCCTGACCAGCCCGTGACCCCCGACCAGCCTGTGACTCCCGACCAGCCTGACCAGCCCGTGAACCCCGACGTCCCCGCTCCTGCACCTGCCGGAAAGGTCAACTCCCTGTCCGTGAGCAAGAAGGACTTCACCCTGGACACCGACGGCAGCTATAAGCTGAAGGTCACCGTGGATCCCGAGAGCGCTGCCGGCAGCGTCACCTACACCAGCAGCGACCCCAGCATCCTCCAGGTCTCTGAGGACGGCACCGTTACCAACGTGAACTCCGGCCGGAAGAAGGTCGCCGCCACCGTCACCGTGGCCTGCGGCGACAAGACCGTCACCGTCACCGTGTTCTGCCGGGGCGGCAGCCAGGATGCTCCCTCCAAGCCCGAGCCCAAACCGGAACCCAAGCCCCAGCCCAAGCCGGAGCCTAAGCCGGAGCCCAAGCCCGAACCCAAGCCGGAGCCCAGCACCCCCGAAAAGGGCTCCACCGGCGTGGTCTACAACGCCGCCGACGGTCTGCTCGTCCGCGAGGGCCCCAGCACCGATTCCGAAAAGATCGGCAGCCTGAAAAACGGCGATGAGGTCACCGTTCTGGGCAGGGAGGGCAGCTGGTACAAGATCAAGACCGGCCCCCTGACCGGCTATGTCCACTCCGATTACATCAAGGTCAAATAATTTCTTTCCGGAAGGGCCGCTATAGACGGCCCTTCCTTTTTTTGCCCGGGACGGAGTCGTCCGCTTCTCCCTCCTTGCAATTTCCCTGAAATTACGCTATCATGAAAACCGAAAAATGACGGGCCTTACCGGCCCTTGAAGGGAGATTTTCCCATGCGTGATGGATTTATCAAGGTGGCTGCCGGCACCCCCGAAATTCGGGTGGCCGACTGCGCCTACAATGCACAGCAGTGCATCGACCTGGCCCACAGGGCCGCTGACCGGGGCGTGAAGGTGCTGTGTCTGCCCAGACTGTGCCTGACCGGCAGCACCTGCGGCGACCTCTTCTTCCACGATGTGCTGCTCCGGGGCGCCGAGAGCGCCCTGGGCGACGTGATCGCCGCCACCCAGGAGCTGGACATGGTCATTGCTCTGGGTCTGCCCGTGCTGTGTACCTGGGATCACCGGGTCTACGACTGCACCGCCGTGCTGCACCGGGGCGAGATCCTCTCTCTGGTGCCTGCCCACGCCGTACCCCAGGCCCAGCGCCGCTGGTTCACCCCCGGCTCCGGGGACGACAAGAGCACCGTGCTGTGCGGACAGGAGGTCTGTCTGGCCTGCCACGACACCCTGTTTACCTGCGACTCCATGCCCGAGCTGATCATCGGAGTGGAGACCCGTGCCGGCGAGGCCGGCGCCGAGCCTCCCGTGCTGACCCTGGCCCACGCCGGAGCCACCCTGCTGCTGTGCCCCATCGCGCAGCCTGAGCTGGTGGGCCGGGCCGCCCGCCGCCGCCAGCTGACCCTGAGCCAGTCCGCCCGTCTGGGCTGCGCCATCCTCACTGCCAACGCAGGCGAGGGCGAGTCCACCACCGACCAGGTGTTCTCCGGCCACCGGATGATCGCCGAAAACGGCTCCCTGCTGGCCGAGGACCGGTTCACCGCCGGTCTGACCGTCAGCGAGGTGGACGTGCAGAAGCTGGCCTGGCAGCGCCGCGGCTCCGACGCCCCCGACTGTGACGTGTGGCGCTGCTCCTTCGACCTTCAGGGCGAGGACATGACCCTGACCCGCCCCGTGGCTCCCAGCCCCTTCGTCCCCGTAGACGCACAGGAGCGTCTGGACCGCTGCGAGGAGATCTTCACCCTGGCCGCTCTGGGCCTGAAAAAGCGCCTGGCCCACACCCACGCCAAATGCGCTGTGGTGGGCCTCAGCGGCGGACTGGACTCCACCCTGGCTCTGCTGATCACTGCCCGTGCCATGGAGCTGCTGGGCCGTCCCATGACCGACATTATTTCCGTGACCATGCCCTGCTTCGGCACCACCAGCCGCACCAAGTCCAACGCTCAGGTGCTGGCCGAGCGCATCGGCACCCAGTTCCGCACCATCGACATCGGTGAGGCTGTGAAGGTCCACTTCAAGGACATCGGCCAGTCCATGGACGACCTGTCCGTCACCTTTGAGAACGGCCAGGCCCGCGAGCGCACCCAGGTCCTGATGGACATTGCCAACCAGCAGGGCGGCATGGTCATCGGCACCGGCGACCTGAGCGAGCTGGCTCTGGGCTGGGCCACCTACAACGGCGATCACATGTCCATGTACGCCGTCAACGCCGACATCCCCAAGACTCTGGTACGCCATCTGGTGGCCTACGCCGCCGATCAGTCCGTCGACGGACAGCTGGCCCACGTGCTGCGGGACATTCTGGACACTCCCGTGTCCCCTGAGCTGCTGCCCCCCAAGGACGGCGAGATCGCCCAGTGTACCGAGGATCTGGTGGGCCCCTACGAGCTCCACGACTTCTTCCTGTACTACATCCTCCGCTGGGGCTTCTCCCCCCGGAAGGTGCTGCGCCTGGCCGAGTACGCTCTGGGCGCCTCCTATGACCGGGAGACCCTGCTGAAGTGGCTGCGGAACTTCTACCGCCGCTTCTTCACCCAGCAGTTCAAGCGCTCCTGCCTCCCCGACGGTCCCCAGGTGGG